>Ga0308176_10001481_pt1 | contig 14733 bp, 12 predicted proteins | sample PhyCR2_3_FD_203890 | JGI IMG/M metagenome (GOLD analysis project Ga0308176, IMG submission 203890) | Soil microbial communities from UC Gill Tract Community Farm, Albany, California, United States - DLSLS.C.R2 | ecosystem: Environmental > Terrestrial > Soil > Agricultural land | place: USA...
CGAGGCCATCGGGTGGCTTGCCGGCGACGGCTCGCGGCTCGCCGCCGCCACGATCACCGTCCTCGCCGCCGGCGTTCTTTCGTCGATCGAGCGGCACGGGTACAACGTATTCTCCGCGACCGCCGGCCTCACGACCTCGCAGAAGTTCCGGCGCCTCCCCGCCGCCTGGCGGCTCGCGCGGCGCGAGCCGGGGCGGCCCATTCCCAAGATCGTTTGATGCCCACGCTCCCACTGTACGACCCCCTCGCCCCGCCCTTCGCCCCCCACCGCGTCACCGCCCCCGGCGGGTACGAGTGGTGGCGGTTCGAGGCCTCTGATCCTTCGGCCGGCATTGGGGCAAACATCGACTTCTACCAGGGCTACCCCCAAGACCCCACCTATCGGCGGCGGTATCGACTCTACCGGCTTTGGCCGACTCGCTTCGCACCGCCGGTTCCGAAAGACTACACCGCCGCCGAGCTGGTGATTTCGGAAAACGGACGGCGGATCGCAAAGTGCCTGGAGCGCGGACCGCTTGCCGTATCCGACGATGCGCTCGACCTGTCGGTCGGCCAGTGGCACGCCGCACATCGGGGTCGGGATTTCCGTGTGGAATTGCCGGTAGGTTCGCTGGTGTTTCGCCACCGCGGCGAGGTCGAGTGCTCGCCGCGGCACGCCGGGAATGGGCATTGGCAGACGCTTCCCTCGCCGTCGTTCGACGTGGATGGCGCGTTGGAAGTCGGCGGCAGGCGGATTGTGCTAAGCACGGGCGTGCTGCTCCACCGCTTCGGCACGCGTCCGCTTTGGGGAACGGCACGGGTCCCCCCGTCGTTATCAGGGCAAGTGTAAGATGCCGTCGTTGGTCGGGCGGGTCGCGGGGCGGGGCGGTTTCGGGCGGCCGGGGAGGATCGGGGCGAGTTTGAAGATTCGGCCGGAGCGTGAGGTGGGTTTCTCGGTGCCGCCGCGCATTTCCATGTGGCCGAAGTCCAGGACGTAGAGCGCGCCGTCGGGGCCGAACTTCACGTCGATGGGGCGTTCCAGGGCTTCGGGCTTTTCCTCGAGCATGTGGGCGGGGAGGCCTTTGGTGTTGCGGATGAAGTCGAAGACCTGGTGGGTGTCGATGTCCACCCGGCAGACCTTGTAGCCCACGGGCGCCTTGAGCTTCTGGCCGCTGGTGGCGAAGGGGTATCGGTCGCCGCAGAGCGCGACGATGGCGTTGCCGGCGAACTCCTTGAACGCCGGCTGGGCGGCCTCGACGAAGCAGAGCTTTGCGGCGCCGGAGAGGGAGGGGAAGACGCCCTGGATGAGGGCGATCCGCCGGCTGGCGTCGGGGCGGTACATGACCAGACCGGAGGTTTCGTGGTCGATGAGGAAGGAAAGGTCCGGATAGCCCGTGCGGGCGATGAGGTCGAGCGGCGTGGGCTGGAAGCGCGGGTCGCTGATGGGCATGAGGTCTGCGGAGAAGTCCGGCCAGCCGTACCAGGTGTCGGGTGTGATCCAGAGCAGTACGTCGGGGTCGTTCATGACCGGCCTGGTGCCGCGGAGCTCCATGCCGTCGTTGGTGGCGTAGAGGCGGTACTCGTGCCAGGCGAGGCCGCGGGGGTTGTGCAGGCCATGGGCGAAGACGCGCAAGCCACCGCCGAGCGGGTTGACGGTGTAGATGGCGCCGTTGGGCTTTCCGTTGGGGTCCTTTGGGATGAGGGTCTGGTTGGAGGTGCCGAAGGGCTGGAAGGGCCCGGTGACCGCGATGTCGCTGCCGCCGAGGAGGCCGGCGGCGGGGTTCGGGGTATCGAAACGGCGGCCGTGGAGCTTGAGATCGAGATAGGAACGGTCGCAGGTCTTGGGGTGGTCCTTGACCCAGCCGACGGCCCAGTTGTCGATGCCGACGACGCCGGAGTTGGTGGCAGTTCCGACGCCGAAGTAGAGGCGGCCTTCGTGGAGGAGGACGTCGGTGACTCCGTAATCGCCCTGGGCGGGGAGGTCGGAGACGACGGTGGTGTGTGAGCCATCGTAGCCGAAGGCGGTGATGACGCCGAGTCCGTCGGCGTCGCGGTGGGAGACGAAGACTTTTCCGTCGCCGGCGGCAATGCCGCCGACGGGGCCGTAGATGTGGAAGCCGGGCTTGACGAGTCCGAAGGGGACGAGGCGCGTGGAGGTGGGGTAGATGTCCACGCGCGAGCCGTCGGCGGGGCGGAAGCCGAAGATGCGGGGCTCGTCGCCATTGAGGCCGCCCTCGGCGACGAAGAGGACGCCGTCTTCGTCGAAGGCGATGGCGGTGGGGGCGGTGAGGTTGCGGACGAGGGGCCTGAGCTGGAAGCCGCTGGGGTATTCGACGAATCGGCGGTCGATCGGGGTCTGCTCGTTGGTTGGCAGGAGGCGTGGGCCCGGTGCGCAGCCGGGGAGTGGGAGGAGCGCAATGAGGGCGGCGAGAAGGGCCTGGAAGCGGAGGTGTCGGATGGGACTGGGGATAGACATTCGGTAGCCCGGTCGGCGGGTTGGGGGATCGCCGCCGCGGGAGTAGCGTAATGAAAAGCGATGCCGGGGACAAGGAAGGGGGGCGGGGACAACGTCCGATAATATCGGCGCAAGCTGGTGAGAAAGCAGGGGTTAAAGGAGGGGGAAGGGGTCAGCGGAGAGAGGCCAGGGCCAGGGGTTCTAGGGAATGGGGAATTTGACTAGACGGGGTTTGGAGCAGGCGCGGTTGGGTGGGAAGGGATTTATGTGCGGAAGGCTGCGGTTCTTTCCGCGGGGGGGTCAGGGGGGCGGTTCGGCCAATGCGACTGGCAACTCCTCGCTTGAGGCGGCGGCGTACGCGGATTGGAACTGCTGCTCGCTGGAGAAGGAGTTCTTGGCCAGCCGCCGGGCGGGGATTTTGAACGACAGGGTCGGAGCGTCGAACAACCATGGCGTAATGGCCAGGGCGCCGCCGGGATCGTGGCGGAGGTGGAGGGTCAGGGGGGCGGCACCAGGGCGGGGGGGGATCTCCTCGATTTGCGGGAACAGCAGGCCGGTGCAGCAGAGGGTGAGGCTGATGCGGTCAACGGCCTGGAGGAGGCGGAAGTTGACGCGGAGGTTGTCCTCGTCCGGGCCGGAGCCGGGGGCGGCCAGCCCGAGGTGCAGGGGCAGGTCGGTGCTGAGGCCGAGCTTTCGGCGCAGGTTTTCCTGCCGCTCGATCTCGTGGTGCTGGAACTTGTTGAGCCGGAATTGGAGCTGGTTGCGCTCCGGGACGGTGAGCTTTGCGGTCTGGAGGTGCTGGGCGATCATGGTTGAGAGCCCGAGCACGTGGAGGCTGACGAGCAGGGCGGCGTACGGTCCGGCGGATTCCGCGGCGCGATCGGCGGAGGCGGGCCAGACCGCCATGGCCGAGTCGATCGTGGCTTCAAAGACGTGGCAGGGGATGCCCTGGGGATTGAGGGTGGGGCGGTCGTCGTGCAGCGGCCAGCCGGCGTCGTGCAGGGAAAAGGCGGCGAGCACGGCGTCGCGCGGCTCGGGGCGGGCGAAAACGGCATTTCCGATGTGGGCGCCGAGCCGGCCGGAGAGCACGGCGTGGTCGTGCTGTGTGATGAGGAGCCAATCCTGGCCAGCGTCGCGGCGGAGCATGCCGGTAGGGTAACGGCTGAGCCGCGGGGGCGCAAATACCGCAAAGATGGCGATAATGGGTGAAAACCAACGGCTCGCTGCGTGCGGGTTTCCCAGGAGATGACATGATCGTGCCGGGCATCATGCTGGTGGTATTGGCGGCGGGGGGGTTGCTGATGCGCGCGGGGCTGGCGGCGTACGCCAGCGGCCTGGCGCGATCGAAGAACGCCGCCGGCGAGCTGATGCGCTCCGTGTGCGACCTGTGCGTGGCGACGGTGGCGTTCTGGGCGGTCGGGGCGGCGATCCTGCTCCAGCGGGCCAACGGGACCTTCGGTATCAAGCCAACGCTCCTGCTCGGGTGGGGCTTGTCGGATGCGTCTTCGGCGGGGACGGCGGCGGCGTGTTTCTTTTTCGCCGTCATGGTGCTCATCGCATCGGGAATCGTCTCGGGCGCGCTGGCGGAGCGGTCGCGGTTCTCGGCCGTGTGCGCGGCCTCGGCGCTGATGGGCGGACTGCTGATCCCGGTGATTGGCCACTGGGCGTGGTTTGGGTGGTTACAGAATCTTGGTTTCATCGACGTCGGCGGGGCTGCGGTGCTGCACATGACCGGCGGGGTGTGTGCCGCGGTCGGGGTAGTTTTCGTCGGGCCGCGCGCGGGCAAGTACAACCGGGACGGCTCGGCCAACGGCATCCCGGGGCACAGCGTGCCGCTGGTGGTGCTCGGCGTAACGCTGATGGTGGCGGCGTGGGTGCCTTACGTCGCGGGCGCGTCGCTGCGGAACGGCGCGGGGCGGCTCGACGAGGACGCCGTCGTCGCCATGGCGGCGTTCAACGTCCTGGTCGCCGGCGCGTCCGGCGGCGCGGCGGCGCTGGTCCTCGGACGGTTGCGATACGGCAAGCCGGACGTCTTTCTCACCTCCAGCGGCGCCCTCGGCGGGCTTGTGGCGATCAGCGCATCGGCGCCGGTCGTCGGGTCGCTGGCGGCGGCGGTGATCGGCGCGCTGGCGGGCGTGATCGTGCCGACGGCCACCGTCTGGCTCGACCTGCGGTGGCATCTCGACGACCCCAGCGGCGGCGTGGCGATCCACGGCGTCGGCGGACTGTGGGGAACGCTGGCGGCGGGCGTGTTTGCGCCGGTGGGCTGGGCGGAACGGTTCGGCCGGATCGCGCACCAGATCACGGGCATCCTGGTGATCCTCGTGACGGTCGCCGTGGTTTCGGGGCTGGTGTTCGCGGGTATGAAAGCGGTCGTCGGCCTGCGGTCAAAGGAGGCCGACGAGTACGACGGGCTGGATCTGGCCGAACACGACATCAACGCCTACCCGGATTTTCAGCAGACGATGATCAAGAGTTATCACTTGAGAGAGGCTTAGGTCATTTGGGCTCGCAGCCGCGTGAACAGCAAGCCAGGGATCTGAGGGAGTGGACCCCCGCACCGACCAGCAACTCGTCGCGGCGATCAACGCGGGGGAAGGCCGCGCCTTCGACGTGCTCTACTACCGCTACCGCGACTGGGTGGTGCGGTTGGCCCGTCGGTTCACGGGAAATGCGGAGGATGCGCTGGACGTGCTCCAGGAGACCTGGACGTACGTGTACCGGAAGTTCCCGGGCTTTCGCCTCACGGCGAACATGACGACGTTCCTCTACCCGGTGGTGCGGAACCTGTCTCTGGCCGCGGTGCGGAAGCGGCGCGGGAACGCGGGGGATGAGGCGCTCTTGGCCGTTTCGTCCCCGAACCCCCCTGGGACAAACCTGGATGACCTGGCGGCCGTGCTGCGGAGCCTGCCGGCCGGGCAGCGGGAGGTGGTGCTCATGCGGTTCGTTGACGACATGAGCCTGGAGGAGATCGCCCGGGCACTGGCGATCCCGGTGGGGACGGTTAAGTCGAGGCTGCACAATGCGCTGGCGACGCTGCGGCAAGACCCCAGGACCCGCGCGTATTTTGATTGAACGGATCGACCAGGCGGCGCACTGAATGGGAAGGCGAGGACGCATGAGCCGCGGAAATGCACAACCCGATGAGTTTGGCGATGGCGAAGTTCACGCTCCGGTGCGGCTGCGCGAGGACCTCGGCCGCCTATTCTTGGCCGACGCGACGGTGCCGCCGGCGGTGGACGAGTCGATCCTGACTACCGCCCGGGCTGGATTGGCGCGGCGCTGGCGGCACCGGCTGCTGGTGAAATGGTCGGCGGCCGTCGCGGCCGCGGCGGCGGTCGTGCTGGTCTCCGTGCGGATCGGCATGCACCCCGTCGAGCGCGGCGGCATCGGCACCGTCGCAACCCGCGTCGAGGACCTCAACGGCGACGGGCGCGTGGACATCCTCGACGCTTTCGTGCTGGCGCGGCGGATCAAAGGCGGCGACGCCCTTCAGAAGAACTGGGACGTCAACGGCGACGGCTTCGTCGATCAACACGACGTTGATGCGATTGCGCAGGCGGCGGTCAAGGTCGATGACGCGGGGGTGGTGCAATGAAATATCGGGCGGTCACCGTCATCGGTTTGCTCTCCCTCGTCGCCCTCGCGCCCGCCCCGCCGGCAACGACCTCTCGGGAAGCTGATCACGTCATCACGTATTCACGTAATCACGTCTCGTTCGAGACGGTGGACATCTATATCGACCCGCAAGGCCATTCCCTCGCCGCGTACCAGTTCGAGTTGAAAGTGGCCGCGGGGGACGTGACGACCGTCGGGGTGGAAGGCGGCGAGCACGCGGCGTTCCGCGAGGCGCCGTATTACGATCCGGCCGCCATGGCCAGGCGGCGGATTATCGTTGCCGCGTTCAACACGGGATCGGACCTGCCGGCGGGCAGGACGCGCGTGGCCAGGGTGCACGTGCGCGTCGGCGGAGGCGAGCGGCCGCGGTACCAGGCGACGCTTGAAGCGGCCGCCGACGCCGACGGGAAGCCCATCGCGGGGGCGACAGTTACGGTCGAGCAAGGAGCTGGAACATGAGGCGGATGGTATTGGCGCTTCTGATCACGCTGTTGGGCGCCGTCGGGGCGGCGTCCATGTCGGGTTGTGCGCAGCAAGTGCACGCGGTCGTTGCAACGCCCCGCCCGTCCTACGCCCCGGCCCCGCTGGCAATGCAGGAGGCGAAAGGACGCGAGGTCGTCGCCGTGCCGGGGTCGCTACCTTCGCCGGACGAGGAGCTTTGGGTGATTCGCAAGGCCGAAGGGCCGGCTCCGACGTCGGACGAGAACACGCCGGGGACAGGCGCGCTCATGGCGAAATTGCCGACTGCGGAAAAACAGATTCCCGTCCCGCTGAAGCACACGGACGTGAAGGCCTCGATCGCCGGCTACGTCGCGACCGTGGACGTGACGCAGCAGTATCAGAACCCGTTCGATTCGAAGATCGAGGCGGTTTACGTGTTCCCGCTGCCGCACGACGCGGCGGTGAACGAATTCGTGATGACGATCGGCGAGCGGAAGATCCGCGGGATCATCCGCGAGCGGCAGGAGGCGGAGCGGCTTTACCGGGAGGCCAAGTCGCAGGGGTACCTGGCGTCCTTGCTGACGCAGGAGCGGCCGAACGTCTTCACGCAATCGGTCGCCAACATCGAGCCGGGCAAGGCGATCGACGTCCACGTCAAGTATTTCCACACGCTGGCGTACGTGGACGGGTGGTACGAGTGGGTGTTCCCGATGGTGGTGGGGCCGCGGTTCAACCCGCCGGGGACGAGCGATGGCATCGGCGCGACCGGCCGCGGCGAGCGCGGCACCTCCGGCCAGGCGACGGAGGTGCAATACCTGAGGCCGGGCGAGCGCAACGGCCACGACATCTCCCTGGCCGTTCACATCGACGCCGGCGTGAAGATCGAAAAGGTCGAGAGCCGCAACCACGCGGCCGCGGTGGACGTCTCAGGTACGACCGCGGACGCGGCGCTGAGCGGTGAAGATCGTGTACCCAACAAGGATTTCGTCCTGCGCTACAAGGTGGCCGGCGAGAGACTGAAATCGGCGGTCCTGGTGCAGCGCGACCCGAAGGACAAGGGGGCCGGCTATTTCACGCTGATGCTTTACCCGCCGGAGCAGATCCGCGAGCTGCCGCGCAAGCCGCTGGAGCTGGTGTTCACTCTGGACGTCTCCGGGAGCATGCTAGGCCGGCCGATCGAGCAGGCGAAGGCGGCGATCCGCGCGGCGCTGACGCGCATGCGGCCGGACGACACCTTCCAGATCATCCGCTTTGCTCAAGGCGCCGAGCAGATGGCGCACCGGCCGGTCCCCGCCACGCCGCAGAACCTGCGCAAGGCCATGAGGTTCATCGAATCCACCGACGCCGGCGGGGGAACCTACATGATCCAGGGCATCCGCGCCAGCCTGAATTTCCCCCACGACCAGAGCCGCCTGCGGTTCGTGTGTTTCCTGACCGACGGGTACATCGGCAACGAGGCGCAGATCCTGGCGGAGGTGCACCGCAGCCTCGGGCCGAGCCGCATTTTCAGCTTCGGCGTCGGCCAGGCCACCAACCGTTACTTGCTCGATCACATGGCCAAGGCCGGCAACGGCGCCGTCGCTTACCTCGGTCTGAACGACAACGCCGAGGAAGTGATGGACCAGTTCTTCCAGCGGATCAGCCATCCGGCCATGACCGACCTGGCGATCGACTGGGGCGCCATGGGCGTGAGCGACGTGTTCCCGCAGCGCGTGCCGGACGTTTTCGTCGGGCGGCCGGTGATCCTGGCGGGCAAGTACAGAGGCGAGGGGCGGACGACGATTCACGTCCGCGGCAAGTTCGGAAACGAAGAGGCGGTCGTTCCGATCGACGTGGATCTGAGCGACGCGCCGGCCCGCGAGGGAATCGCCGCGGTCTGGGCGAGGCGGAAGATCGCCGACCTCGCCGATCGGGCGCTGTGGGACGGCGGGGGCGAATCGCTGCCGGGGCGGATCACGCGGGTCGCGCTGGAGCACGGCCTGATGTCGGCGTACACGGCGTTCGTCGCCGTGGATTCGCTGACGCGGACGGCCGGCGAGTACGGGACGACGGTGGCCGTCCCGGTGCCGGTGCCCGAGGGCGTGAAGTACCAGACCACGGTGCCGGAGAAGCAGGAGCCGTGACGGTTCAGGACGCCTTCGGAACCAGCCGCTGCCCGCGCGACGACTTGATCTTGAGCGCGCGGAGGTAGCGGCGGCGGAGGACCTCGCGGACTCGGTCGATCTCGGTGGGGGAGCCCGTTTCCAGCTTGATGAACCCGCCGGCCTTGGTGCGGTGGCCGCCGCCTTCGCCGATCTGCTTCACGAGGCGGCGCATGAGGTCCGCCGCCGACAGGCGCGGGCTGTTGGTCCGCAGCGACATCACGAGCATCGGCGGCCGGCCTTCCGGTATTGCCGTCGTGGGCGGGACGGGCGCCGCCACCGACGCGGCGGGGGGCGTCGGGCGGTTGATCGCCGTCACCAGCGACCACTGCACCTGGTCGAAGCGCAGGAGGAAGTCGGCGATGACGGCGGGGATTTCCGGCGAGTTCATGGACTCCAGGTGGGACATCAGCGCCGAATCGTAGTACAGCGCGTTGTTCAAGCCCTGCGCGTACGCCACGTAGTAGGCCTGCGGCAGGTCCACGTAGCGCATCCGGTACAACTTGTGCGTGTCGGCGATCAGGGTCAGCGACGATAGCGCGATGTTGTCCAGCTCCCCCGGCTGCCCCGCCGCCCCCGCCAGGTCCGACTCGATCGCGAACAGCAGGAACGCGGCCAGGTCGGCCGAGGGGCGGAGCTCCATCTCCATGAAGTAGCTGAAGATGATCGAGCTGGTGGCGCCCACGTCGGGCCGGATGTCACAAAACGCGCACTTGGGCGCGCGCCCGCGCGAGCGGTGGTGGTCGATCACGGCCGCCGGCTCCACTTCCTTCGGCAGCGGGTTGTTGGCGAACGGCGGCTGCGTGTCGAGCAGGATGATCGCGTCGTAGCCCTTGAGGGCGGCGTCATCCCAGGGGGCGAGGTTCAGGTCCGTGAGCTGGGTGAAGATGGCGTTGAGCCCGCCGCCGATCCGGCCCTTGATACACGTCGTGATCTTGGCGCCGGCGAGCTTCGCACTGAGTAATCCGCGCAGCGCCATGGCCGACGCCAGGGCGTCCGGGTCGGGGTGCTCGTGGGTCGTAATGAGGATGTTCTTCTTTTCCGCCAGCGTGCGGAGGAGCTGGCGGGCGCGGGGGCGGCCGCGCGACCGGCGCGCGACGGCGTTGGCCGTGCCGGTCACCATTCCCACGCAGGATTCGACGAAGGCCGTCATCGCAGTTCGTGATTATAGCGGCCGGTGCGGCCGCGCCCGTATTCTCCGATCATACAGGCGGCACAGCCGCGCCAGAGCGCAGGATTTCACGAACTTGTCATCGTCCCGGGAACGGCGCGACCTGAGGGCACGGATTGGCGGTCCGATAATGGCTTGGAAAACTGGCGGCCGCGGTGTGCGCCGTCAGGCGTGGTAACTGCGGAGCACGCCGATGACCACGCCCTGGATCCGCAGGCGGTCGGCGTCCACGATGCGCGGCTCCATCGAGCTGTTGGCCGGCTGGAGGCGCACCTTGCCGCCGGGCTCCTTGTAATACCGCTTGAGCGTGGCCTCGCCGCTGTCGAGCAGCGCGACGACCTGCTCGCCTTCACGGGCCGAATCGCGGCGCTCGATGACGACGTAGTCGCCGTCGCAGAGGTGGTCCTCGATCATGGATTCGCCGCGCACCTTCAGGACGTACACGCCGTTGCGGGAGTGGAACATCTGCTCCAGGTCGATGTCCTCGCGGTTCTCCACGGCCTCGATCGGCGAGCCGGCGGCGATGTTGCCCAGCAGCGGGAGCTTGGTCGGGCGCTCCTCGTCGGGCAGGGGGGTGTCAGCAACGATTTCCAAAGAGCGAGCCTTGTGCTTGTCGCGGCGAAGGGCGCGCTTTTTTTCCAGGGCGCCGACGTGCTCGAAGATGGTCACCTTGCTCGTCCCGAGCTGGTCGGCCAGCTCCTGCATGGTCGGGGAATAGCCATGCAAGTGGCGATAGTTTCGAATGGCCACGATGACGTCCAACTGCCGCGGTGTGAGGTTCATAACAAGCTCCGTCCGATGGGGGTTGGTCCTCGAACCCCCCGGATTTCTCCGTAAAAGTTCCGGTCGCGTCGTCCGCCGGCGCCGATTCGAGCAGGCGCGACAGGTCTGTCAGCAGGGCGCTGATCTCCGCGGGGTCGAGCACCGCCGGCTGCACCAGCAGCGCCGACGCGGCGCGGGGCACGAGGGAGGCATCCGCCTCGATCGCCTGTTCTACGTCGTCGTTCACCTCGCCGCCGCGACGGGAGTCCATTCCCATGGGGCCTCTCCTGACTGCTCTTCTGCACGCGCCCGAACAACACGACAACACCGCCGGCAACAGCTTCCGAGCCGTTTGGCGGCTGTTTGAAGGAACAGTACCCTAACATTATCGCCCGGTCAAGGGGAAAGCTGCAGATTTGTGTTTCATTGCGGGCAAACCATCAAAGCCCTTGTCTGAAATCGGCCGATACGGATGGGGCATGGACCTCGTCAATAGCGCGATCGGGTTGCAGCAGGCTCAGACGATGGCTGAGGTCCAGATGCGCGTTGCCCGCAAAATCCTGGACAACGAGCAAATGCAAGGCGACGCCGCCGTCAAGCTCATCGAAGCCGCCTCGCAAGGCGCCATGAAGGCCGGCGACTCACTCGTCGCCGCTGCCACCGGCCTCGGCGGCTGCGTCGATACCTACGCCTGAACCCCTGCCACCCGCCGCCCAATTCATTTCGCCCTTTCCACCTCGACGGCGAACACGTGGCTCGCCCCGAACAGGTTCGAGCGGAACACGACCCACTTTGAATCCGGCGTGAACGTGACGTTCGGCTCCAGCCGGTAGTTGTGTTTCGCCATGTTCACCAGCCGCTCGCGGTCCAGCGTCCCGTCGGCATTGGGGCGAAACAGGTTGATCCACTGCCCGTCCTTCGCGAACGCCACCTGCCCCGGATCACCGCCGTCGCCGGCGAATAGCTTGCCGTCCGGCGAGACGTTGAAGTGCACCGACCACCAGTCGCGCTCCAGAGGGTACCGCCGGCGCCCGCCGGTCTCGACGTTCACCCCCGCGATCCAGAACACCTGGCTCCGCGGCGTCTGGAGGTCGTACCAGATCCACCGCCCGTCATGGCCCCAGAACTCGTGGCCGGCGATCTCCATGTCCATCGACCGCTGGTGCATCAGGCGCAAGCCGGTGCCGTCGGTGCGGATCGTCCAGATGCGGTCCACCTCGTGCCAGGTGCCTTCGTGGCAGAACATGAGCAGCGCCGGGTCGGTGGGGGAAAACTGGAGGTGGTTCAGCCAGGCGTAGGCGTAGCCGAACGTCTTCAGTTCGCCGCTCCCCGTGTTGATCGTAAACAGCGCCATCGACCGCGGGTTGGTCAGCCCGCGCGACAGCCGGTCTTCTTTCATGGCCGACGTTTCCTGCTCCTTGGTCAGCTCCGTTTTTCCGGGAAACATCCGCTGCCGCTGCGGCGTGATCGGGCGCGTCGCCGGCCGGGTTGTCGCGCCGGTGGGATCGCTCGCGTACACCGTGCCGGCGAGCAGCGTCTGGTCGGCGTTCACGCAAGTCACCCGCCGCCCGGGCGGGAGCGGCACGACCTGCCGGGCGGCATGCGTGTTCAGGTCCGTCGCCCACACGGCGTTGTCACGCGTGAAAAAGACCTCGTTGGTCTTCCGCCCCGTCTCGATCACCCGGCCGCGCGCTATTTCCTCCACGGCACGCGTCGCAACATCAACCGCCAGGATCCGGTCGCGGTTGGTGAACACCAGCTTCCGCCCGTCGGCCGAGTACGCGTTGTAGTGGAAATACAGGCTTTCGCTGCCGGGCTCTATCGACAGCCGCACGACGCGGTGATGCGTGTCCGGATCGACCCACTCCGCCGGCGGCTCCTCCGCCCGCACGGCGTACGCCACCACGAAAACGAGGCCAATGGGAATCAGCAGCGACGCCGGCATTCGTGTCATCCTTTTGGCACGGGCGGCCCGCCCGTGCCACTCTTCATTTATTCCGCCTTCGGCGGCGCCGCCGACTCGTCCAGCTCCAGCCGAAGATAATCGTAGATGATGCCGTTCATCTCATTCCCCGGCGGGATCGTCAGCTTCAGCACGTTCTCGCCCGGCTTCATCAACGCGGCGTCGAAGGCCACGTCCTTCTCCTGCCAGTAGCCGCGAATGCCGTCGCGCCGGATCGTCGCCGTCTCCATCAGCGGCCCCGCCGACCCGGCCGGCTTGTCATTCACACTGACGGCAATGTTCCGCGCGCTCGCCGCCGCAATTCCCAGCCGCAGCGTCGCCCGCCCGCGCGGCCCGTCGGGCAGGTCAAACCGGACCGCCCAGGTCGTCCCCTGCGGCCGGTCCTTCCGCGGGCACTGGCAGAAGTTCCAGTCCTTCGACCAGTCGCTGCGGCCGATCACGAAATCCACGTCCCCCGGGAACTCCCTGGAATAATCGAGGTACAACCCCCACTGCCAGTAATGCTCGCCGTGCCGGAACTCGCCGCCGCTGCGGTTGGGCACCCCGATCTCCCACACCTGCTTCCCGAACCTCACCGGCCGCCACTCCAGCCTTCCCAGATCGATCGCCTTCCCCGCCTCGACAACCACCTCCGCCTTGGCAAACTCCCCCAGAACCCCATCCGCGATCGCGTGCAGCGTGTACGTCCCCGGCCGAACTGCCGCGATCGTGAACTTCCCCTCCGAATCGGCCCGCGTCCAGAACTCGTAGTATTTCGCATCCATCTGCCAATCGATCACCCGCGGCCCGAAGACCCGGCCGCCGCCCCCGACGGACGGCGGCGTGTAATCGGGATGCGCCAGCCCCACCAGCACGTTCGACATCTTCGCGCCCGGCGCAGGCGGGTCCTTCAGCACGAGTTGACCGCCGACCGCCCCCCGCTCTTCCTTGTGCGGATAATCCACGCCCTTGACCCACGCATACGGCCACGCGGCTTGCTCCTCCGACCCCTTGCGCAGCGCATCGGTCCACATTCCCTCGGGCGTCTCTCCGGAATTGCAGTAAATCAGAAACGGCCCGATCACCTTCGTCCACGGCTCGCTCTGCCCGATCACGCACGAACTGCCGCCGTAATGGCTGCCGCGCCAGTAGTTCAGCAGCGTCGGCGCCGCCCCGGCGTTGTTATCCAGGTGCCCGGTCAGCTCAACCTTCGTCGCCCCGCCGCTGAGGTATTCGATTGACGGGTTGACGAACCAAAGGCCGACGTGGTCCTTCGTGCCCGACCACCCGAACGCAGGGATGTCAAACTGAATGGCCGAGTAGTCGTACTTGTGCTCGACCTGCCCGGCGTAGATCCCGGTGTTCATCCGCCGGGCCTCCTTCATGTTCAGCGGAGTGCCCTTGTCCCAATCCTCGGGCGCCGGCATCTTCTTGTTGCGCTTCGCATCAATCGTCATCCAATCAAACACCCGCCCGTTCAGCTTCACGCCGAACCGCGCTTCGCCGATGGAGGTAGCCGGGTAATCCGCCTTGTGCTCGAACGTGCAGTACGTGTAAACGCCGCTGTCTTCCCGCCCCATCGAATACCGAATGTCCACGTCGCAGATCGTGCTCCCGCCGGGCCCGCTGCCGAGGCGCTTACCGTTGGCGATGCCTTTGACGGAGACCTCCGCCCGCCCGCCGTCGTTGCCCTGCGGATCGATCGTGACGGCCGTCGCCGTCTGCTCACCGTGCCCCGGCGTGTGCGACCAGTACCCATACGGGTGCCCCGACCCGCCGCCGAGCAACTCCATGTCCTTGTACCGCAGCGACACCAGGTCTCCCGTCCTCTTCGATACCTTTGCCGTCACGCGGTCATTTGACAGCGTGAACGTGCCCTCATCTTCCATCAGCCTCACCGGCCCCGCCCCCGCCCCACCGGGCGTGGCCGCGACCGACAGGTACTGCTTCAGCGCACAATCCTTCAGCTCCCGAATCCCCTCCACCACCGCCTCCGCATTCACCTTCGCCCCGGCCGCCTTCGTATGCGTATGGTCCTCCCCGAAGTACTCCGTCTTCACCTTCTCCTCGCCAGCCGCCTCGTACTTCTTCGCCGCGATCTCGTTGAGGTCGATGAAGTAAGCCCCCGCCGCCTCGGCCGATTCCTTCGCCCACTTGCCGTAATCCTTCGACGCCCGCGCCACGTGCCCGTCTTTCCAGATGTTCCTCGGCACCGGCGACACGAC
>Ga0308176_10001482_pt1 | contig 14731 bp, 21 predicted proteins | sample PhyCR2_3_FD_203890 | JGI IMG/M metagenome (GOLD analysis project Ga0308176, IMG submission 203890) | Soil microbial communities from UC Gill Tract Community Farm, Albany, California, United States - DLSLS.C.R2 | ecosystem: Environmental > Terrestrial > Soil > Agricultural land | place: USA...
TACCGAGGAGCGCAAGGCTTTGCAGGATGCGCGCAAACTTGAGGCACTTAGCTCCAATGGATGGCTCATCACCTATCTCACCAAAGATAATGCGGATACCACGGCGCTCCGAGCCATCGCGGCATTTTGCCTAGAGCGGGCAAGACTTAGAGCCGATCTCAGTCATCCTCATCAATAACCAGGGTGGCCGTGCATCTGCACATAGGATGCGCCATAGATGGGGATATCACCAACTTGCCATTGGGCAATTCCCATTCCTCCCTCACGCCAACCTGCCGGCCTCGCATCGGCTTGCATATGTTAGGGCAGGCCATCTCCCAACCTAGAATCCACTCTTTGCGCGCATCATCAGGGATAAGGCCGGCATCCATGGCAGCCTCCCAAGAGGCCTGTTGCCCGGCGGAGGAGGCGCTCCGGGTCTCAGAGACGGCAATCATCTTGGCCCGTTGCTCTAGCATCAACTCGTTTTTATCCTCCACCTGAGCCTTTATGTCATTCTCCGAGAGGCCTTGTTTGCGGAGGCCGTTTTCAAAGTTGGTGATGGCAATAACCTGCCGGTTGTTGAGCCCAATGCTGCCCACGATTTGATCGGCCACCATCTTGCTATTGAGGCCGTTGCGGTTGGCGTTTTGCACCACGGTTTGGATATTCTGCCGCGTGCTCATCTTCAGATCCTTCATAAAATCTTTTTTGCGAGCCGCATAGTATTTGTCGGTACGAGGATTAGAGGCATCCCATCGGAGCTCGGCGTTGGCCTGCCGCTCTACGCCGGTGACGGTATGTTTGGCGGCATCAACGAAGCTTGCCTGCATAGAATCCACGGCCTTATCCGAGGCCCCTTGGAGGCGCTCCCACGGCATCACCCGCATGATCTTCTTATAGTCTTTGGCCTGGAAGGCCTCATCCAAAGCCTTTTTGGGCACGGCCTTGCGGAAGCCTTTGATGCCTTTCTTAAAGTCAACGGAGACGGCGTTTTCCATCTTCACGTTGAGGGCCTCGATCCGGTCAACAGTGACCTCGAATTTGCCCCGCTCAACGCGCCTCTTGGCCTTTTGGATATGTGGCCGGGTATCCTCGTGGCTCATCGGAGATCTTCGTTAACCACAATCTCATCAATGGCAAACTCGTGGAGGCCAACCTCTGCGTTGTTATCCATCAGCTTGTGCATGGCCTTGAGGGCCTTGGCGTGCTCGGAGTAGATGCCGCAAAGATCCCAAGCCTCATCCCCAAGATCCGGTCGGATGTGATAAAGAGCGTGCATAACGGTCATGGCTCAAATCCTTTCTAGGTTAACGGAGATTCATTCCCCGGGGGGAGGCTTCGGCGGCCTGCAACTGCGTCACCATCTCCTCGGGCAAGCCGAGCGTGCGTGCGTGCTCAGAAGACGTGGGGGGCCTCTCCCGGGGATCCGTGATCTCAATGGTGTCATCAGGATCTACCGATGCACGGGGGGCTATCACCTCATCACTGGATATGGAGCTAGAGGCCTCGGGCCATCCCATTTGTTTGCGGATATAGGCCTCTAGTTGCTCATCGGGGAATAGCTGCATCCCGCTCATGGAGAGTTGCTGTATGGCGGCTGCCATCTTGGAGACGTCAATACGCTCCAATGGGCTATGCCTCAGCTTGGGGTAGTCACTCATCTCAAGGCCGTTGAGCTCGCACAACTCGGGGATGGCGTGGAGATTGAGGGTATTCTCAACGATATCTAGATAGGTGCTGATGGCGCCCATAAACATATCGGTTTTGTCGGCGTGCATCGCATATGCGCCGGATGAGCCGGTTTGGCCCATGAGGATAAACTCGGCTTGCAAGGCTAGGGCCATGCGATTGTCGTGCCTTTGGATGACGGAGCCAATATCTATCTGCCGGGTGCCGCCACTCGATAGCAAAGAGAAGCTAAAGAGCTCTTTGCCATTCTCATCATAGGCGGTGGGCAGCACGATACCCTCTTGCTCATCCCGGCGTACGTTAGTCACCATTTTAGTGAAGAGATCCACCATGGCGATAGCGTCGGGATCGCCGCCATTGGCATCCCGGATCAAGTCTGCGGGCACTCTTGCAATTGGGAGGCCGGCAACGTCTCTCTCGATACCGATGCTCTCAATGGCCTCGATGCCCTTTTTGTAGTGCCAATCCCTCACGGCACATCGCAAGATGCTCTTGCCCTCGGGATTATTCTTATGCACCGTTGTGCGAAACAACAGGCATTTTTTAATTGGCAAAAACGTGGGAATAAAGTGGGGTGGAGCGCATTGCTCGGCACCTAAGATCGTACCGTCATCGGCTAGCACCCAGCGTTGGATGGTGTCTTGGCTTCGGCTCGGGAGGCGTCTCCACCCTATCATCCCATCGGCGTGCTTTGAGCGCATAGACTCCACGGGCGCATCGCCGCACCGGCGCTTATACACGATCTCGTGAAGGCTGTAGCCATATTGGAGCATGGAGAAGATCTCACTCATCGTATCAATGAGCGGGGTATCCATATCATCCAAACAGCTTTCAACGAAGGCTGCCGCCTCCAGATCGAAGGGCGCGGTGCTCGCCGCCTGCACCTCCCACCGTACCGTGCGAAGCATGTTGTCTATGATGCGGAGGGCGCTGCCGATGACTGGATCATCGTCACCCATCTCCTTATAGACGGCCACGCCGCGCCGGCCCTGGAGTTTGGGCATCCGCTCCTCGTGGATATATCCCGAGGATTGGGTAAGCCCCGAGCTCCCAAGGCTCCGAAGATCCACGTAGGCCCGGGAGCCCATATCAATTTGCGGGGTGTTGTTGGTGCCCTCGGCCATACGGTGCTCTCCCTGTTTGGAGCCATACTAGCCCAAGATGGATATTATATGCCATTGCCTTGCCACAAGGGGCTTAAAAGAAGCTGGTTTTTTTCTCCAGGGAGATTGGCGCCAAACTCTTGTAATCCATCTTTTGGCGCCCGGAGAGCTGTTGAAGGGCTTGGGATGTGGCATCGATCTGGTCATCGTTTTTGCCGTTGGGAAAGTATGCCCACTCATCCAGATAGTCCGCCATCCATGGCGTCTTAACCGGATCCGGCAGATAGACGTTGCCGGCCTCCACAAGGGGGCTAATGGCCTCGGCCCGGGCAAGCTTGCTGCCCCGGGGCTCTACGGCAACGATGCCGGGGATCTTGCCCTTGAGGGTGCTGATGAGGGCTGCCCCGTTGGCCTTTTTCTCTACGTATTTGGCCCGGCACTGAGGGTATTTGGCCGAGAGAGCGGAGAATTGGGCCAACTGCACCGTAAAGCCCATCTTGGCCCGGATTTGATCCACGAGGTAAAACGAGGCCTTTTTGCGGGCCCATACCTGCATGACGCAAAAATCCTCTTTGTCGGCATCCCCGAAGGTGAGATCGCAACTGATGGCCCAAAAGTCTAGGTTATCGGGGAGGGCTGCCCAATACTGCCACCATTTTGTTTGCACGATCCCGCCCTCCAAGGGCGCCGGTCTCTGTTGATACAGCGCCGCCCAATCCCTTGTGCCGATGGCCTGACGCATTTGGAGCATCCGCTCCTTGGAATACTTTTGGGGCCAAAGCGGCTCATCCACCTCTCGGGGGTCATCGGGATGCTTGCCGGCCTCGCACAAGGCCGGAAAACTTAAAACAGTCCATTGCTCAGAGGATGGATCTTTTTTGGCTTGATCTAGAAGCCTCCCCACAAGGTCGCCCGATGACCACCGCGTTAAACAAATTATGATGGCACCATTTTTCTCAAGGCGGCTGTAAAATGTGCTCGTATACCAATCCCAAATGCGCTCTTGGTAGGTTGGGCTATTCGCCTCAAGACGGTTTTTTGTCGGATCGTCGATCAATCCTAGCGTCATCCCATAGCCCGTTTGGCTTCCGCCTGTTCCCGAGGATCGGTAGAAGCCTCCATGCTTTCGGATCTCAAATTCATCACTGCGCCGCAAAAAACGACCCTGCCCGTCGCCTAAGCCTGGCTTTGTGCCGCCAATCTTTACATCGGGAAACAGCTTGGCGTATTCCTCGGAGTCCATCACCCTCTGCACGCCACGGTTCATTTTGCTAGCCAAGGTAGTGTTATAGCTCGCCGCTATGATTTGCGCTTGCGGATCCCTCCCAAACATAAATGCAGGAAACCGAGTAGAGACTAGCTCGGATTTTCCAGTTCTCGGAGGCATACAAATAATGAGCCGGCGCAAAAGGCCATCGGCCACAAGGTTTAGGTGCCGGGCAACAATTTTATGGTGCCAATTGATTTGATAGTCCGGCTTTGTATACCTCGTGAAAGCCAACAGGCCTTGGCGCGCTCTCTTTTGAGCGGCTAATTTTTCTAGCTCAAATCTCTCGATAAGCGCGTCCGGGCTCGCAATCATGGGGATAGCGCCTTCTCGATTGGCCATTTTCGCAACCGATACTTCATCGCGTTTGGGCTAACACCTGCAAATATAGCCCACTGCCTTACCGATTTAGTTTGGCCGTTGTGGGTGATGCTTTTTTTGAGATTTTTCTTCTCCCCCTCAAACGGCCTCAGCGCCTCCTCAATGGGCAAATTCCTTAATCGTGCTCGCACTTGCGATTGCGTGACGCCAATCTCTCTTGCCCAATCTGATAGGCACATAGTCCGGCCACCAAACGTGACCATATGCTTCCGGGGAGAGATCTCTTTTGCCGATGGGATGAGCGCATCTTTAACCGTCATCCCGCGCCTTAGCCGGGCAGAGATCGTGCAAGCGGGCATCCCTAACTCACGCGCCCATTCGTTGAGCGGCTGCGTCCTCCCCTGATGCTCTAATAGCAACGTCCTGGATGTATTAGCCTGTTGCTCCCGAGGCGTGGCCCATCGGCAATTGCTTTTGCTATAGCCTTTGCTTCCGTCAATCCTATCCAAAGTGTGCCCTGGAGGGCGTGCACCCATATCTTCGAGAAAGGCGGCGAAGGTGCGCCATCTCGGGCATACGGCAATCCCCCTGCCTCCGTAGTTGCGCCATCCCGCCGCCTTGGGATTGTAGCATCTCTGAAACATGCCTGACCATGAATTGTAGGTGGTGCTGTAGCACATCCCATGCGTTGTCTTGCCCATTGCCTGCCCATAGCGCATAACGAGTAAACCAGCAACTGGCTAGTTTTCAAAAATCGAGGATTCAATACCAGAAGGGCGCACTGTATGGATCCCCATGTCTCGGCTCATGGCCATATACTCATTGTGCGCAACAAAGGCGCTCCAAAGATCCTCACTATCGGCAGGGCTGAGGGTAAAGCGCCGCTCCTCCCCCACCGAGATGGTAAACTTGCCATCCTCGGTATAGGTCAACCGCACGTCACCGATGGAATACATAATCCGGCCATGGCCCTCTAGGCACTCAATGCTTCGGTTTTGCTCCATCAGTCTTCTCCCGGCCCCGTGGGGCACCCTCTGAGGTTAGCATCTCTATTTGAGAAGGCGGCAGTTGCAACTCAATGTGCGGACGGAAGGGCCCATCAACGCGGCAGTATCGGCACTCTTTGTAATCCTGCCCCTCCGGGGGAATGACGATGTGGCAGTGCACGCAACGCTTAGAGGAAGGCAAAGGTCTCCTCCTTAAACTCCCTCAAAGAGTGGTGCCGGATGCGCCTTGTGGAGCCGCACAAGCCGCACGCCGGGGCCTCTAGGCTACTGAGGGTGACGTACTTATAGTCACAATCAACGCACTCCATGGGGTAGAGGAGAGCCTCCACGGGCGCCTCCTCGGCAGGATCCCGGGGCTTGCGGGGCCTTCCCCTTGGCTTGCCCGTCTTCTTACCCATGCCCGTATTTTTCCAATCGGTAAGTAGAGGGCGCCATGGGCTTGCCTGTCCATTTTTCCAAGATGCTATCGAGTAATTCGATAAGCTGGAGAAGATCCTCGTGATCCACGTAGCCGGCACTGGCTTTATCCGAGTTTGCGCAAATCTTCACGCCCAAGCCATCCACCCTTACTGCCAAATCAGTTTCTCTAATCATCGCCTACCTCCAAGCGGCTAGCCCTCATGGCTTCGCAACGCGCCTCCATCTCCTCTATCGTCATGCGGGCCCGGATGCTAATGGCATCCCCATCGGCGCCGGTGTGCTCAATGCGCTCCTTAACCTTGCCCACTATGCGATTAAGCACGGCGTTGAAGACGGAGGCATCTCCCTCTAGCATGGAGTGGATGATCAATTTGGCGATCCATTTTTGCATAATGGAGGCCTTAGGATCGGTCACGATGGCCTCTAGGGCGCCTTCCGTGCCATTGAGCAAAACGCTGCCGATATCGGCTAGTTGCTCGTTTGTCATCCGTGTAATGGAGGAGAGCACCTTGGCCTTGGCGCTAGAGCCTTTCGGATTGCCGCTTTGGCCCTTCTTAAAGCGTTTGCCGCCTTTGCCTGTTGGATTATTCGCCGGCATCTTTAGCTCCTAAGTCTGCCATGACTCTGCCCACTATGTAATACATCAGAGGTTAAACGGGATGCCCCGGATGGCCCTAACGTTACTTTCGGCGCCAAACCTCATCTCATAATCCATGCGACGCCTCTCTAAATCCCGGGTATCCTGCCGCTCTCTGCGGGCCTTCTGCACCTCTAGGTAGATGAGCCGAGCTCCAAAGCCGAGGGCACCTAAGGCCACCATGGCAGCGGCTAGCACAATCCCGATGGGGCACATCCTCATAGAGGCCCAAATCCCCGTATCTAAAACCTCACCCAACGTCATTGGCACCCTTCCTCATCACTTATAGAAAACCCACCGATCTGCCGCACCCGGAGGGCCACGCTCTCCAGATCATCCGCCAAGGCTGCAACATCGGGGATATCGGTCATCTCCGAGGCGATAGCGTGCGCGGCAGCCACTCCATTGCAACAAATCAAAGCCGCTCGGGCGCTCTCCACGGCAATCTCCTCGATATCCGGCAGGATGTGGGCATCGAATAGATCGAGGAGGCCGGCCCAAGCGGTGAGGGGTACTGTCACCTCCACGAGCCGATCCTCACGGGGTGTCATTGGCGCTCCGGTTGCCTCGGGCCCCTCGCACCTCGGTGATCGGCCACTCCTCCCCCTCATCAGGCATGGGCCCATAGAGGCGCATCTGCGCGGCGTGATAGAAAAAATCACCCTTTTTCATTTTGGTGATGGGGATATCCTCGCCAACAAACACCCGGGCTCTTAATCCGAGCCGCCATAGGATGTCGGTCACGAGGCGCTCGGCGCACTCTTTGGCCCGGGCCACGAGGCCGGGTGTGCCTTCTCGGTTGCCATGCAATTGAGCCACCTTGAGATCCCCAAAAGCTATGATTGCGCACGGCGTGATTGCCGCCACCTCAAGATTTACCGTACCATCAGATCATGCCCCAATCCACGCCTTTATGCCGTTTGCGAGCACTTTGCCCTCTGATGCTGTTGCTGATGTGCTCGTGCCCGAGTGCCGGCAATTTAATGAGACTCTATGGATATACGGAGCTCAGGCCCCCATCTACCCTTTTATCGCCGGGTGCATTGGTTGCGGTGATCTCAAGATCGCCCTTCCAAGCGTCTATAATTTGCGGGCCCGAGGCATCGTTGGGTGAAGGGCTGCAACTGGTGCGGAGCAATACCTCTAGCGGCACCATTAAGCGGCTCAACAACAGCTCCTTTCAATTGGATGCCGGCTTTATGGATCTCCTCCGGGCCAACGAGCGGATGACGGCGGTGCAATCCATCACGGTCACGCTGAGTAACGCCACCATTGTGGAGGTGCGGGATGAGGATGTGATCCAGGGGCTCATGTATCGGAGCAAGGCTTGCGCTGAGGCGGTGAGGCAACGGGTACAAAACCATTACACGATAAGTATGATCTCATCCGGGCTGATGGGGGATGTAACTTTCTCCATCAATTGGGAGCAACGCCACGAGCAAAGCCTTAGCAAAGACGATAAGGCCACCGTCTTAAAAGAGCTCGCCATCAGCCTCGGCGGCAGTGAGGTCAATACGGCCTCGGCAGAGATCAGAAGCACGGGGCTTATATGGGGCATCCGTGACGATGAGTATTTAAGCGCCCTCAGCATCCCTTACGTGGATGAGACGGCCTTCGATCGCCATACCCGGCACATCCCCCTGGACGCGGTGGCGACCATCACGGCGCCCGAGGTGGCAGCCGATGCCTCCCCAACTTATGTCGTGCCCTCAGCGGTGCCCCTCAGTGAGCCGGGGCCTCTTGATCTGGTAAGTGATTCAGTCTCGAAGGCCTTACCTTAGCAAGGCCTAGCCCCTCGTTGACGGCATCAATGTTGGCGAGCCAATTGGTAAGCTTGCGCCGCTCAAGGCTCCGGTGATGCTTCTGATGGCAGGAGGCGCATAGGGCTTCGAGGTTTTTGGGCCGGTTATCCAGAGGATCCCCATTGATGTGGTGCACATGGAGTTTGCTCTTGCGCCCGCATTTGCGGCACTTGGCATCCTCGCAAACGGCCACGGCCAAAAGGCGCCCTCTATCCTCGGCAGCCAATTGCTTCGGGGTGCGCACAACCTGGCGGTATTTGCGGGTGATCACGAGGGGGGGCTTAGAGGTGGCGTGCGGCATGGCTCTACCTACAAAAGAGTTGGCGTGCCCACTGCCCGAGGCGGGTGGGCCATGATGCCCTCGGCTCCGCATGGAGGATGCTAAAGGGAGGGTCACTGCCAAGGCTCCGGGCCGTGCCCGTTGAGGCTGGCAAAGAGACTGCACTTGAGCGCCGGGGCTTGCGGCCCCGGTTGCGGCGCGGCACCTCAAAGATGCGCGGCGAAGGGTCTATGGTCACCCTTCTCCCCCTTCCTCCCGGGGATACCTCAAAGGTCATATCGGGCCTTAAATTGCCTTAGATCGGCTGTCAATAGGCTTTGGTGCTCTTTAGCTCCAAACTACCCTCAGGGTAGAGCTCCTCCATCTCAATGCGCACGTTATGCCTCTTGAGCACGCCGTTTACCACGGCCACGCCTCGGTCTAGCTGCCTCTTGAGGTTATCGAGAGCGGCTTTGGCCTCTATCAACTCGTGGGCCAAGACGGCCTGAGCGGCAGCCTTGTGAACGTGCCGGGTATCGTTGCCCCAAGCCCGCTGCCACCTCACGATGGTTTGATGGCTTACGCCAAACTCGGCGCCCAAGGCCCGGGTGCCCTCTCCAGCTTGGTAACGAATAAGTAGGCAAAGCATCTGCCACGGGCCCACTTTGGTGGCGCTTAGTTTGCGGGGGGTGCCATGTGTCGTGACCTCGGCGGTGCGGTGTTTTACCGGCTTATTCTTTTGAGGCGAGGCCAAAGCTAAACCTTCTGTTGGGAAAGGAGGAGGCAAAAAAGGCCGGCCAAGGCGAGGAGCCCAAAAGGGCCGGCTAACGCTAGGCCCAAGATCTGTTGAGTCATCACGCTCATCTCCTAAATAAAGGAGGCGCCCGGCATGGGCTGATGATGCCGGGCGCCCATCTTCAGCTTATCGTCTGTGTTTCATCGCACGCAAAACTTTGTCCATCATATGCTCCATCTTATCCAAAGCGTTATGCACGCCATGGGAGCTATGCTTTACGGCCTTTTTAAGATCCCGGAGTTTCTCGATAATCTTTTTCTCGGCCTCACTAAACTCGCCGTCATCGTCATCCCCCAAATCAGAGGAGGGCGCCTCTGCGGGCTCAGCGGCGGGGGCAGTAGGGGTAACGGAGCTCGTGCTGCCGCCGCCCATAAATTCATCAAAGCTAAATCCGGGAGGCACGCTGCCGCTGCCGGATTCACAATTGCCGATGCCGCCAACGTTCGGCGTCTCAGTGCCATCCCCGGCAGGGGCCAAGGGGAGGCCGGTGACGGGATCCGCCGGATTGATGGTCAACACCGGGGGAGTGTCACTGCCCGAGTGGGTGGGGCCTTCACCGGGGATGCCGGCTGAGCCATCCCAATTAGTGGGGGCAGTAGGCTCCGTGGCCGCATCATCCGAGGCGGGCGCATCGGCTGCGGGCTCGGTCGCCTCACCGCTCACCGGCTCGGCTGCGGGAGCCTCATCCGTGGGAGCGTCAATGGTGGTGGGCTCGGCTGCGGGAGCCTCATCCATGGGAGCATCCGTGGAGGAGGTCTCCTCAACAGGAGCGTCGGCAACGGGAGCATCGGCCACCGGGGCTTCCTCGGTAGGAGCCTCAGCGGCGGGCGCCTCCTCAACAGGAGCATCGGCCACGGGTGCCTCCTCAACGGGTGCCTCAATGGCGGGTGCCTCCGCTACGGGTGCCTCGGGCTCGGGAGGCGTCTCTTCGGCTTCCGGCTCGGCAACCTCTTGAGCGGGGGTATCGGCGGCGGGCGCCTCCTCGTTTGGGGCACCTTCCGCCGGGGCCTCAACGGGCGCATCGGCAGGGGTAGCCTCGATGGGGGCCTCCTCAATGGGAGCCTCGATCACGGCAGGATCCATGGCGGGCACGGGCGCCGAGCCGGTGTTGGGATCAATCTGAGCGGGCGCATCGGGAGTTGCCTCCAGCGCGGTGGTTACGGTCTCATCGGCCATAGTTGGCCTCCTTTCGGGGTGTCGTTACAAGGTAACTCAAAGCCGGCCTACTCACCCAATTTGGCAACTAAAACGGCAATCGGATCTTGTGGGGCCACATCAGTATAGCGCCGAGCATTGTGGCAATTAGGCCACATCCAAGGGCGCCCAAACTCAAATAGGTAACGGCCTGCACATCTCCTCCTTATTCGCCGGGTAAATCAGATCATGCGCTTTTTCGGGATAGGATAACAACCGATCTCATCAGGAGGATCCCCATGCCCAACACGATAGCCCCGCTCTCGCATACCCTTTTGGCCCAACAGGCCATGCCCACCATTTTGGAGCGGAGAAGGCGCTCCGAGGAGGAGGCCATCGGCCAACATCTCCGCAATCTCCAGGCACTCAACAGCGCCTTGGCTGAGCGCAACCTCAAGAGGGAAGCCGAGCTCCGCCAAGAGGCTCAGGCCAAACGCTCGGTCTCCTTAGCGCCCTCTATGCCCAGCCTCACGCTGCCCACGCCGCCGCCAGACGTGCGCCGCACATCAGACACGGCGGTTGTGCGCTCCGGGAGCACCTCGCCTATGCCCACGCGGTTTTCCGAGCCGGCCATCGAGTGGCACAACTCGTGGAGTGGCGCGCAAAGCCCTAGGCCATCACGGCCTCCCATGCTCTCCCGAGGCTCCTCCGGGCAGCGCCGAGCCCTGCGGCATTACTTTGATCTGAGCCCGGGCAGCCGCCCTGATGGCTCTCCGAGGAGCGGCTTCTTTACGCCGCTGCCCGCCGATGAGCGGGTGGATACCGTGGCGCCCGAGCCCATCACTATCCGGGATCGGCTCGCCTTGGGCTCCATGGCCTTGGGGATGGTTGCTTTGGCGGCGCCCGTTTTGATGCTAATTGGAAGGGCTATCAAACGCGGCATTGATGCCGTCACCCAAAAGATAGGCTCCTGATGATTCTGCCCGCTCTATTCGCCTTGGCCGTCTCTGCCCCGCACGTCTCCATCAATACGGCCCATGGCGTGGATGCCGAGCCCATCGTGAGCATCACGGCAGCCAATCCCGTATGGCGCATCTACGACCGAGCTCATGGGGTGGTTTGCTATTTGATCTTGGCCGAGAGAGGCGGTGAGGCGCCGCCGGTGCTTACGTGTTTGCGGCGGATGCCTGCCCGGGCCGGTGGCGGCTCACCGGGGCTTGGGCTCCTCGATCTAGAGCCTCAGTGAAGGGTGATATGTAGGGCCAAGTGGGTGTGCGAATAATCGCAAATTCTTAACCTAACGGCCCCACCCTGTGTAGATCCTGGCAGATGGCGCTGAGCACTTAAGCCCACGCCGCTTTGCAGGGAGACACCATGTTTGTACAAACCGCCACTTTGATTATCACTGCCCTCACCACTGCCCCGATGTGGGGTCACTCTGCCCAAGCCCAGCTTGTCACCACCGGCACCATGTATGCTCAAATGATGCCGGTTCAGTACGTCACGCCCAATGCCTTTGGCGGGGGCTTCCGTGCCACCGGGCCCGGCGGCAGCGCCACCTATACGCCCAACGCCTTTGGCGGCGGGGGCCGGATTGTGGGCTCGGATGGCAGTAGCACGACGATCACACCCAATGCCTTTGGCGGGGGCTTCCGCACCTCCGGTTCGGATGGCTCCTCCTCCACCTATACGCCCAATGCCTTTGGCGGCGGCGGCAGGATCTCCGGCTCCGATGGCAGTAGCTCCACCATCACGCCCAACGCCTTTGGTGGGGGCTTCCGGGTCAATCACTCCAACGGGCAGACAACGACCTACACACCCAACGCCTTTGGCGGCGGGGGCCGGTTTTCCAACTAATCTCGCCTCATGCTCCCGGCCCCAAGCGGGGCCGGGATTGGCGAGTTGGTTAGCTGATTTACATTGATTTACAAAACGGGCTCAGCCTCCGCCTGAGGCATCTTAGCCCCACCCTCCGCCACTTTACGGCTCTCCCGAGGCCAAGCCTCATCATCCGGTGCCCCCTCCATTTGCTCCAGGGCCGCCTTGCTGAGCCGCACGCACGTCTGCACCACCCAACTCTTGCTCCGGTCTAGCCGGATGGCCTGAGCCGCAACGTGCTCCGCCATATCTTGGGGAAAATACAGACTCATTTTTCTAGCGTCGCCACTCGGGAATTTTCGCACCTAGTCACCTCAGGGGTAAGGGGGTGCTCAACTCTAGCGATCTTTTGGAGGTCAATTAAAGGGATTTGCCTACTTTGGGCGCAAATTCGTTGCGTTGAGCCATGACTTTGGCGCCAAACTTTGATTTGGGCTTGATATGGCAGAGCAAAATCCCCGGATCCCCAAATCCTACAGGCTGAAGGCGCGCATTGGCTGCGCCTTGCGCGAAAACGGCAACGTATCCCTTACGGAGCCTATTTTTAACTTTGCCCTACGCCTCAAGGCTGCGTCTTCAAAGAGCCAAAAAACGGGAGGGGAAGGTTGGGTGCGTGTGTCGGAATTAAACAAAATGTATCCGAAATATATTGGCCGCCGAAAACCGTGCAGCGATTCCACACGCCAGCGCAATGTGAAGATTTTGCACAAGGCGGGCTTGGCTGAGATCGCTAGTGGCCGTGTCCGCTGGATGGATCCGGGCCAAGAATCTGATGAGGTGATGGATTTTGCCCGATACCTACAGGCCCATGACGATCCAGCGCAACGGTACGTCATGCCTCCGAGGCCCAAGCCACCCGTTTTGGGGAGAAACGCCCACGGCCAATTTGTAGCGTGCGCAAAGCAATCGGATCGCCCGAACTCTTCGGTGCCTACTTAGCGCTATCTTTTTCGTGGCGAAACCAAAGGGGGCCGTGATAGGCCCCCGCTTATCGGGGCCACCGGCATGAGAAAAAGCCGGTGGCCCCGGCGGGCTAGAGTGCATTGCACCGCTCTCTAGCCCGGGTGCTCCTCACGACAAAGGAGCGTCTCCAAAGCAATCACCGGATAGGAGCTCCGATGATTACAAACGCAATCACCGGATAGGAGCTCCGATGACCGCTGCCTCGATATGGACACCTAATTGCCCCGCGTCAATACATTTTGGCGCCAAAACAAAGCGCACCGCGTCAACTCGGCTCAAAAGGTTAAGCGTGCCTGCCGATGGCGCTACGCCGGGCCAATGGGCTGAGGGCAAAAAATACACCACTGAATGGAACGCTCACTTTTGCCCCCTTGAAAAAGAGCTCATCTCCAGGGGCATCACCAACAGCGCCGAGCGTTTCACCAAATTTGCCCTGAAAATCCGCGATGCTAGCTCCGATCTTCTTGAGGCCGGCGGCGATGGGTGGGTGCCCATCAGTGAGTTGCGCTACCTTCTCAACAGGAAAAAGCCGCTTAGCGTCTCATGGGTAGATAAGGCAAAACGGCCTCTTTTGGCGCTCAGAATCATCGATATACGGCCCGGATACGCCCGATATCTTGGGCCACCACCCTCTAAGAAGCGTTTTAGGTCGGTATCCGGAAAACTTTCCGGATATAAAACGGCTCAAAACCCTAGTTTTAAGGCATCACAGCCGGCAGGATGGGGTGCAATTTCTCTTATAGGCAATGCCGAAGGCGAGCCACCCGCTGCGCGGCACGCCAAGCGCAACGCTCAAGGCCGCTTTGCTCCGGCCCATTCAAATCAAACAAAGGGCGCAAGCCCGCAAAAAGCCACCGAGCCCAAAAGGCGCTCCGAGCCGTGGGATGTTTGGGGCTACTGCCCGAGCCGGGTGCAGAAGGGCCCGCCTCCTCCGTGCCCGATGACTGATCCCCAATTGGATGAGCTAGATGCCGAGCTCAGCCGCAAAACCGTTTGTTTACAAGAGAAGCCAAAGGCCTCAAGGCCGGCAGTTGAGCCCTCCGATGTTTCCTCCGAGGTGGCCGAGGCTCCGGTGGAATTGCACCAAGGGGAGGAGCCGGGTGCATATCCCTCCACTTTGGCGGCAGCGCCTTGTGAGAGCCATGACGTCTCCTCCGTGGCACCCATGCCCGAGCAAAATGCCAAGATTCAGGATGCAGAGTTGGGCAGAGTAGCCCGAGGGGCCGGGGCAGAGTTTGCGGCAGCGTTGGCAGCGTTTAGGGCCAAAGCCGTGCCCGAGAGGCCCGATGACGGCCACGATCCCTTGCCGCCTCCCGGGCCCCCTCCCAAGCCCAACCGCCCGCTGCCGCCGCCTAAGCCTCGGCCCGCTCCGGCCACCTCAGCTAAATGGATCCGTGTAGACCGTGGGGGCACGCCTTCCCGGGAATGGATAGCCGATGTTTTTGGCGGCACCCGCTATGCCGATCTGAGTTT
>Ga0308176_10001483_pt1 | contig 14725 bp, 14 predicted proteins | sample PhyCR2_3_FD_203890 | JGI IMG/M metagenome (GOLD analysis project Ga0308176, IMG submission 203890) | Soil microbial communities from UC Gill Tract Community Farm, Albany, California, United States - DLSLS.C.R2 | ecosystem: Environmental > Terrestrial > Soil > Agricultural land | place: USA...
TCTGGTACTGGACGGACGAAAGGAGATACGGGCAGCAGAATGTCCACCGGGCCGCGCAATATGCCATAAAATGGAAAATGTCGTCACCTCGTGCACCGTTTGACCAGAGATCGAGGTGACGCGATGAATTCCGTTGCAGAGGACGACGTCTCAAGGCGCTGGGGATCTGTCATCGGGTGCCGAACCGGCTCTGTCGGCCCGTGCCCGCCGCACAGCACGGAACAGGCGCAAGGGGAAGAGCTCCACCAACGCTGCCCGTCGCCCGAGGTCCTCGGAGGCTTCGTGGTCGAACGCCTGCGCATAACGCTCCGCGTCCTGGGCGCTCGGATACCGCTTGCAGCCATGCGCCCCGCGTTCGTGCTCGTAGCGCCACCGCCGAGGGCGTCCTGCTCAACCCCGTTGTGGCCCCGCCCGTCCGCTTGGGCCCTGTCGGAGTGGCGACCAGGGACCTCGGGGCACGGCTGCGGCTGCTGCTCCTGCGGATCGGCGACGAAATGGTGCACACAGAATCCGCCCGCCATGTGACGGCCTGGCTGGAGGAGGTGCGGCGACCGGATCACCAGACCGCCGATGTGGACGCGGGCCTTGGCCAGGGCCGAAGAGAGCCTGCGCCTGAATCCGCGGGGACGTCCGGCACCCGGCACCAGGCTGGCCCTGCGCAGCGGTCTGACCGCCATGGAGCACTGCGCCATCGGCCTGCGCTCCCTTTGCCGGACCTTCGCCGACCTACGACTCATGAACCGACCGGACATCGACAGACGCCGAGGACCGCCCGGGCAGTCCGGTGCCGACGCGACCGGACCACCCTGGCAGGCCTGCTGCGTTCGCTGCCGTCCGGCGAACTGCGGGGGTGGTGCGGCGGTCGCGTAGATCCGAGCAGGAGCTGGTCGTTCGGCGGCTCCGGACGATGAAGAACACATCGAGCGTTGGGAGGAACAATGCGGAACCGGACACTGAGCAAGATCGGCACACAGCTGTTGCGTCTGCGCCACGACTCGTCGCAGAGCTCACAGGACCGGGCGGCGCCGGCCGACTACGGACTGGACCACAGGCAGGTCGCCGAATTCGTCGCCGGCACGCTGGACGCGGAGGGCGAGGCGGCGCTCGCCCATCAGGTGGCGCGGCTGCTGCCCTTCCACTGGACCTGGCCCAACCGGGTCGCGGAGGCGATGTCGCAGATCATGGACCACTTCGGTGATCAGCATAAGCTGATGGCCTGGCTGGATCGGCACCCCGGCCTGCCACGGCTGGTGGCACACCTGTACGTCTTCATGGGCCTCCTCGACTGGTACAGCGCGGTGCCGGCGGTCGTGACCGCGATGCGTGAGTACCGCGAACGGACACCGTATCCGCCGGGCCTGGAGCCCTACTTGGTGCCTGCCACCGATGACGACACGCTCGCGAGCATTGCCTTCAAGGTCGAGAAACTGCTCGGCGAGGAGCGGACCCGGGAGGCCGTCGAACTGGCCCTGGCCACTGCGGCATGGCTGCAGCAGATCGCCCCGCGCGCGCGGGAACTCACTCCTGAGGTCGGCGACTTGGACGAGCTGATGGGGCAGGCGCGGCAGGACATCCAGGCGGCAGCAGCCGACATCTGAACACGACAGTCGATGCGGCGGTAAACGGCATGACGGTGAAACTGAACGCGATGGCGTTCGACCACGCAAAGAAACTGACCGAAGAGGGCCGGATCGTCCTGGACGACCGGGACGAGTGGAGCGAGCACCGGCCTTCGGCAGCGGACGAGAATGCCTACCTCGAGGAGCACGGATTCAACGAGTACGCCGGGTGGTACCTGGGCATCGACGACGAGATGGGAAAGGAGACCAAGGGCCGGTACAAGTTCCCCTACGGCGATTTCGAGCGCGTCCACCGCTGCGGTGTGCTCTCCGCAGAGGTACGCGCCGCACAGCAGAAATACGCGGACATCGAGAACGCCGCCGCGCACCTGCACGGGCTGCTGGACGGCAGGCGGGCCGGGAACCGGTGACAGCGCCGAAAAGGTGCACCCTCACCCGGCCCCGGCGACGGATCGTCCAGTGCCGCTAGGTTCTGCCTCCTTGGTCAGCGTCGTGTCCAGATGAGGATGGCGGCGAGGTGGAGTGCGGCACGCTCTAGCTGTATTGCCCTGTGAGGTTGGGGACGCGGCTGGCGGGTGGTTGGCCCTTCAGCGCGGTGTGTCCGCGGTGGTGTAGGTGTGCAGCCATTGCGGGAACGCTTCGCGGCGCTGGGCTTCTGACCGGTAGGGGCGGGCGTAGGCCCACTCGTCCAGCAGGGTGCGGTTGAAGCGTTCGACCTTGCCATTGGTCTGCGGGCGGTAAGGCCGGGTGCGTTTGTGGGTGATGCCGGCCGCTGCGAGGGTGTCGCGCCAGTCGCGAGAGCGATAGCAGGCGCCGTTGTCGGTCAGCACCCGTTCGACGGTGATCCCGGCCTGGGTGAAGAACGCCTGGGCGCGGGTCCAAAAGCCGGTGGCGGTTTCCTTCTTCTCGTTGCCGAGGATCTCGCTGTAGGCGAGGCGGGAGTGGTCGTCGACGGCGGTGTGCAGGTAGCTGTAGCCGGCGCCTGCGCGGTTCTTGCGGCCCGCTTGTCGGCCCAGGGTCTTGTGGCCGCCGCCGTCGGGGATGTTGCCGAGTTTCTTGATGTCGACGTGCACCAGTTCGCCGGGCCTGGCGCGTTCATAACGGCGGATGACCCGTCCGGTGGCCCGGTCCAGGTGCGTGAGCCGGGCCAGGCCGAACCGGGTCAGCACGCGGTGCACGGTCGAGGGCACCAGGTGCAGCAGGTGAGCGATGCGGGCCGGTCCCCAGCGGCGCACGAGACGGACCTTGATGATCCGGCGTTCGGTGCGGGTCGGGGTGCGGCGCGGGCTGGTGTGCGGACGGGAGGAGCGGTCGCTCATGCCCGCCTCGCCGAACGCCCGGTAGCGGCCCGCCCACCGCTGGGCGGTGGTGGGTGAGACCTGGAAGCGTTCGACGGCCCGGCGCAGGGGCCAGCCGTCCTCGACCACGCAGCGGGCCAGGCGCAGACGGCCGGTCTCGGTCAGGGGTGCATTACGGTGGGGCACGAGGGCCTTTCGGTCAGGTGTAGACGTCGCAATCCACACCGAACCGGAAGGCCCTCACCTGTTCAAGATCCCTCAGCCGAGACCTGGCTCACCCGTCCACAACCTCCCGAGACAGAACACCTAGCGCTCCGGCCGTACCCGGTCCGCTCAGCGGCCCGGCCTGCTCGTGGCCGCGGTTCAGCCGATGAGCTGGCCGCGATGGATGCGGACGGTGGGCGGCGTGTCCCAGCCGGGCAGGAGACCGATCACCGGGCGCGGGGAGTAGCTACGGGGACGGGACGACTCGCTAGCCGTGGGCATGAGGCCTGACTGGGCAGCGGGCGGCGGTACAAGGCGGTGCGCGCCGGGCGCCGGCTGGGAACAGGGGCGGACGGCGCCCCTTGGTGGTGACGTCAGGGACGGGCCGTCGGTGGTGCAAGCGCGGGGTCACAGCCGCAGGGACCGGGTCGGTTCGCGGGCCTGGCCCCTGGCGCCGCACAATGCACGGCTCGAGGAGATTTTGACGGTGCTTCTGGACGGAGCGGGCTATGACGCGGGGCGGCGTCCGCCACGGGTACCGACGTATTCGGACTCCCTGCTCCGGAGCACCGGGAGCAATTACTCTCCTGCGCCTGCCGAAGACTGGAACGCGCAGTGGCCGGTGGGCGGGAAGCGGACGGCGAGCAGGGCTCGGTCGTCGGGGAACGCCGCCTCGGGCTGGTGGTGAAGGAACCGGTCGCACAGCTCGGCGATGCCCAGGCCCCTGGTGGTGCGCGCGCACGTGGTCAGCCGTTGCATTCCTATTGCGAGGTCTTCGCGACGGCGCTCGATCAGCCCGTCTGTGTACAGCAGCAGGGTGTCGTTCTCGGTCACGGTGGTGTCGGCCTGTCGGTCGCAGATGTTCCGGACGGGTCCGAGCGGTGGTGAGGTGGCGTCGTTGAGGTAGGCGCTGGTGCCGTCGGCGCGGATGAGCAGCGGTGGCGGATGGCCGGCTCTGGCGTAGGTCAGGGCGCCGGTGCGGCGGTCGTAGACCAGGTAGCAGGCGGTGGCCATGCGGTTCGGATGGTAGCGGCCGATGAAGGTGTTGAGCTCGTCCAGGACGGCGGCGGGGTCGGTGCCGCAGCGCGGCACGATGTTGCGCAGGGCGGCGGTGATCTGGGCCATGACGGTCGCTTCGTGCAGTCCGTGGCCGGCGACGTCGCCGATGCTCAGGCCGATGTGATCGGCGTCCACGTCGTAGACGTCGTACCAGTCGCCGCCGACCGAGAGCAGGTCACTTCCCGGGGCGTAGCAGGTGGCCGTCTCCAGACCGGGCAAGAGTGGCAGCTGCGGCAGCAGACTGAGCTGCAGGCGTTCAGCGACCCGGTGCTCGTGCTCGTGCAACCCTGCCCGACGCAGGGCCTGGGCGATCTGCTGGGCCACAGCCGTCACGTGCGCGGGAGCGGTAGAGCTGTGTGAGCCGTAGACGATGAGCATGCCCAGCTGGACACCGTCCGCCTCTAGCGACAGCGCGAGCGGAACCGCATCCGCGGCTCCACCGGGAAGCGAGCCGTCCGAGGAAGAAGGCCGGTCCAGGTCGGTCCAGCCCCCCGCGTCAGCCGGAAGACCGTTGTCCCCCGGCTGCAGGGGCGGCACCAGCCGCGCCGAGTGCAGATAGAGCTCCGCCGCGGTGGCCCCCAGGGCGGCAGGCGCCACTTCACTGACGACGCGGGAAACCTGCGCGAGGGTGATCGCACCGGCAAGGGCGGCGGTCAGCTCGTACAGGTGCTGCAACTGGGCACGGGCGGCCTGTTCAGCGGCCAGCAACCGCGCCCGGTCCACTTCGCTGGCCCGACGGAAGGCAACCTCTCGGTTCAGCGCCTCCACCTGCTGGCTGAGCACCACGAACTGGTCGGACGCCCCGGCCTCGACAAGATGCAGCTGCAGCGCCGGCTGCGGGCCGTCCCACCACGAGGCCCGCGCCCCGTGACAGCGAAAACGCCGCATGCGACCGTCAGCGTCCTTGATGACCAGCGCGCCGGGCACCGGGCTGCCACTGCGCAGCCATATAGCCAGCTGCTGACGCAACCATGGTGTGTCGTCGGGCCGTAGCTCGAACAGGCTGGCGCCCGGGCGCAGTCGGTCGTCACAGCGGCCGGCCGCAGGGTTGGCGGCCAGCACGCGGCCGTCGGCCCCGCACAGCAGCACCGGGTGAGGCAGCGGTTTGGTGATGGCCCGGAAGAGGCCAAGGGTCATGGAGCCACAGCCTGATCGCCGAAGTATTCACGGCCACTCACCGTCTCGACATCCACGTCGGGGACCAGGTGGACCACCACGCGGCAGCCCGCGTCGCCGCGCGCGATGGTCTCCTCCAGCTCCACCCTCGCATAGCCCAGGTTGCGGGCGGCGATGGTACCGAAGACGTTCGACGTCATCATGCACATCGACTCCCGGCCCACCACCTTCTCTGCGAACGGACACACCCGGTTGCCCGCACGGACGTGCTGCATGTGGATCTGTCCCGGGTGAGGTTCGTCGATGTGGCCGGTGTGACGGACCTGGCGGTCACCGCCCAGCGTCTCCCCGAAGGACAGCGGATCGTGCTTCACCGACCTCCGGCGCAGGTGCCACGCACTCTTGAGCTTTTCTGGCCCGGGCTTGCCGCGATCGAGGTGGCTGCGTGATGAGCACAGCCACCTCGCGCGAGCCGTTCGTTCACCCGGCGCTCTTCTACCGCGGCAGCGACCAGTACATCGCGGGAACGGTTCCCTTCCTGCGAGAAGGGCTGGACGCCGGTGAGCCCGCAGCCGTCGCCGCCCCGCCTGATCGCCTGGAGCTGATCCGCGAGGGGCTCGGGGAGCGAGCAACAGAGGTCCGCTTCATCGACATGACCGAGGCCGGCCGCAACCCCGGCCGCATCATCCCCAGTGTGCTGCGCAAGTTCGCCGACGCCCACACGGGAGCCCGCCGGGTCCACATCATCGGTGAGCCAATCTGGCAGAGCCGTTCCGCCGTCGAGTACCCGGCGTGCGTCCAGCACGAGGCGCTGATCAACGCCGCTTTCGCCGGGCGCTGGGTGACCATCTTGTGCCCCTGCGACGCCGACCGGCTGGAGAAGCAGGCCCTCAGTGACGCCCTGGCGACCCACCCGGTCGTCATCGACGCGGATGGCGAGACGCAGTCTGCCGCCTACAGCCCCGAGCAGATCATCGCCCGCTACAACGAGCCCCTGCTCGCCCCACCTGTTGCCGCGGTTTGTCCTTTCGTCGCCCAGACACTGCCCGACGCCCGCGACTTCGCCGTGTCCCAGGCGCGGTCCCTGGGTGTGTCCGGCGTGAGCCTGGGGGATCTGGAACTCGCGGTGGCGGAGCTGACCACCAACAGCGTCGTCCACGGCGCCGGCTCGGGGACACTGCGGATCTGGGCCGAGAGCGACCGGATCGTCTGCGAGGTCCACGACGGCGGACAGTTGACCGATCCCCTGGCCGGCCGCCGCCCGCCGCATCCGACGCAGCCTGGTGGCCGGGGACTCCTACTCGTCCACCAACTCGCCGACCTCGTCCGTGTGCACACCGGCCCCGACGGCACCACCATTCGCTGCTACCTCCCCGCCTGACCAGGTCAACGTGGCGGCCCCACTCGCACTTACCCGGTGTGATCAGCAGCGCCAGTGGACGCAGGCCACCCTCCCCAGCCAGGTGGATCTTGCAAGTAAGGCCGCCCCGAGAGCGCCCGAGTCCCTCGTCGGGACGGTGCTGCCGGGGTATCGCTTCTCGGAATCCGGGAAGTTCTGCGCGGTGCTCCGACCGGGCCGCTGGAGGGCCCGGCAAGAGGTGGAGTCCACGCTGACCGGGCTGCACCTGGGGGCCGCGCATCCGCGCGCTAGGCCACCCTCCCGGCTTCAGGAGCACCCAGGGCTACCTCGACCCAGACTCTGAATCCACGGTGGGGCGCAGCACTCCACACCTCCTGCGGCGCCCTGGTTGCTATGGGCTGCGTGGGGTGGCTGCCCATATCTCTGCGGGGACGGTGCCGGTCGCCGGGTCCCTGTGCACAGGGACGTACCGGCCCCAGTCGGCGTCCCCGGCCGTGAGCCAGCCTCCGGCCCACGGGGCGGCGGTGGCCTCCAGCACACGACCGGCGAGCGGGCCACCCACGAGTCGAACGATCACGGTGGTGCCTCATCCGGCGGGACTCTCCCGCCTCACCCCTTGGTAGGGCTGGCACAGGAGGACAGCACTGGGGCGCCGGCGACTTCCGTCCCGGCTCCGCCGCCGGGCTGACGGCGGTGAAGCGCGGCGGCCACTGCTGTTACAGGGGGCGACGGCCGGCGATCGCGCCGCCTGGGTCGTCCAGCAGGGCGATGCGGGCGGTGATGCGTTTGCCGACCGGTTCCCGCTGGGCTTCGAAGCCCTGGCAGACGGCCATGACGATCTCCAGGCCGTGCTGCCCGACCCGGCCGGCGTCCGCGGCCCGGGCGATCGGCAGCACCGGGTCGGAGTCCCACACCACGACCTCCACGAGGTCGCCGGCGATCCGCACATCCAGCAACACCGGCCCGGGAGCGTACTTGCGGGCGTTGGTGACCAGCTCGCTGACCACCAGCTGGGTCAGGTCCATGGCGCGCTGCGAGACCGGCAGGCCGTGGCCGGCCTGGACATGGGTGAGGAAGTCAACAGCCAGGCGACGGGCCTGGGCAATGACCGAGCCGTCCCCCTCCAGGGCCACGGTGGCCTGCAAGACCCGCTCCCCGGGCGTGGTGCCGTCCTCACCCACAGGCACTGCTTCCATCGCGGCCACCTTCAACCCCCGTTCACACCGCGCGGATACCCGCCCCAGCGAGTGATACACGACGCCCCTGCGTTACCTCCGTCTCACCCGGGCATCACCCGATACATACGGGGCAGCGGATTCCGGATGAAGACCTGGCTGTGCCAGGATCACCGACATGGCCGAGGAGAAGTGCCGCACACCGAACAGGCTGTCCAGCCGGAGCAGCTGTCCATCGTGGCCACCGCCACCGACGGTATCCACGTACTGACCCTGGCCGGAGAGATCGACCACCACACTGGCGACGCGCTCCGCCAGGCCCTGGACCTGACCGGCACGCCCCACCCCCCACGTCGTCCTGGACCTGCACCAGGTGACCTTCATGGACTCCACTGGCATCAACATCCTCATCGCCGCACACCGCGCCCTCACCCAGGCCGGCGGCTGGCTCCGCCTGGCACGTCCGACAGGTGCGGTGCTGCGCACCCTGCAACTCGTCGGCCTCGACACCGTCATCGACTGCCACGAACCCCTCCACCAAGCCCTAACCAACTGACCTCGCCGGCCGGCCTCAATCACGGAACCGACGACCTGTTCGCAGCTGGCATCGCAGACGCAGCCGGCCTTGATGAGGTTCTGCCCGTCTGACGTGAGCGCCTTGGCCTACCGCTCAGGCGGCGGCCCGGATGCGGCTGCCCACGCGGCACACGTCCGACGAGCGAACGCAGCTGCCACCCGCTGCCGCCAGCGAGCTCGGCGAGCGCGGGAGCCGGACCCTTCGTAGATTGAGGAGCGAGCCACTGGCAGGGAATGCGTGTGACACCGAAGATCGACTACCCCGGGGTGTTCGCCGCCCTTCCAAGCCCGTGCCTGGTGCTCGGCACGGACCTGGTGATCGCCGACGCCAACCCGGCCTTCTGCGCGGTGACCGGGCGGACCCGCGGCGAGCTGGTCGGGCAGTACCTCTTCGACACCTTCCCGAACAACCCCGCCGACCCCGAAGCCGACGGGGTAGCGACGCTGAAAGACTCACTGCACCGGGTGCTGTCCTCCCGCCAGACGGATCACATGGCATTGCAGAAGTACGACATCCCGATCTCCGGCAACCCTGATGCGTTCAAGGAGCGGTGGTGGACCGCGATCAACGTGCCGGTCCTCGGCCCGGACGGAGAGGTCGCCTGGATCATCCACCGGTCCGAGGACATGACTGACGTCGTCCGCGCCCGCCGCACGGCGAACCTGCCGTCGGTCAGCCCCGGCCGGGAAGCGGCCATGGAAGCCGAGCTGTACTTTCGGGCACGGCAGCTGCAGCGGCTGAACGAGGAACTGCGGCAAGCCCACGCGCGTGAACGGCGCATCGCCGTCGCCCTCCAAGAAGCCATGCTCCACTCCCCCGATCTCGCCCGACACCCGGACATCGCCGTGCGCTACCTACCCGCGACCGGATCACTGAACGTGTGCGGCGACTGGTACGACGCGGTCGACCTGCCCATGGACCGCTTCACCGTCACGGTGGGCGACGTGGTCGGCCACGGGCTGATGGCCGCCACCGTCATGGGCAGGCTCCGCAGCGCGCTGAGTGCCGCCACCCGCGCCGTCTACGGCCCCGCCCAAGCTTTGGAGGTCCTGGGGCTGTACGCGCGTTCGGTCGAGGGAGCACTGGCCGCCACCGCGGTCGAGGTCCTCGTCGACTGCCACAGCCACCTGCTCATCTACAGCAGCGCCGGCCACCCCCCGCCCGTTCTGCTGCACCCGGACGGCACCTGCGACCTGCTCGACCGGGCCACCGACCCACCGCTGGGCGCCCGCCCCGAACACGTCCCCCGCCCCCAGGCCACCGCGCCCTACACTCCCGGCGACACCCTCATCCTCTACACCGACGGACTGATCGAACGCCGCGGCGAGGACATCGACGCCGGCCTCAACCGCCTGACCGACGCACTCGCCACCTGCACCGAGTTCAGCGCGGAACACCTCTCCGACGCGCTCCTCGCCCGCCTCGACGTCGCCAGCGGTGCCAACGACGACATCGCCATGGTCGTCGTCCGCCTGGACCGACCGGCCCAACCGTACTGACCGGCTCAACGTAGGCATCGGTGAAGCGGGCGGCAGGCACCCCCGAAGAGAATCTGCACACCGGTTTGAGCTACGCGACGCTCCTGCATGAGGGCGGACCACATCCGGTCCGCACGCTCTTCGACAGTTTCCTCACGCCCCCGCCGCAGGAGAGGAGGACCAGAGGCGTTATCCGAGGGCCCTTCCGCTTTCCTCACCATGACAAACTCTCTCGCAGAGTTCCCGTGAAGCGCCTTCCCGCAGGTGGCAACGTATCCGCGCTTACGCCGCCACAACCCCATGCTGTCGTGAGACGCCGCATACGCTGGGAGTACGCGCCACCCTCAGGAACCAGGGAGGTGTGTTGTGGTCCACGCCCATCGCTTTCACCTAGAGGTGGAAGGTCACTCCGTCACGGTGCAGACACGCCATGCCGCACGCGAGACCGAGCTACTCGTGGATGGCAGGGTGGTTGGTTACCAGCACGCTCACGCCGGGCACCGCCAACCCACGACCGCACTCACTGCCGAGCTGCCCGGTGATCCGCCCCAGCCCATCCAGATCACTCTGCAGTTCGGCGAGGCCCCCGAGCATGCCGCCAACTGTGTGATGGAGATCGCCGGACGCAGGCACCTTATGCCCGCAATGCCGCTGCTGCAGTCCGACACCGCCGTGTCCGGCAGGGCGCGGCCCTCCTTGCGTTCGATGCGCAGGCTTCTACGTAGACACCTGCGACGCACGCACCGCCGATGACCGACCTGGGAGGAGCACGGAGGCCGAATCCTTACCGCCGGAAGCTAGGAGTTCTCCGTCCCCGCAACGGGCACGGAGATCGATCAGGGGGGTGTGACGGCGAGCGGCCGGCGCTCTCCGCAATCGGGGAGGGTCGAGGCATTCGTCGCCACCACGGACGGTCGTCGTCGTTCACTGCCCAACTCAATGACTGGCAAGTGGAAGGACTGCGCACCGAGGTGGCTGCACCCCGGGGGATCGGGTCCTCCCCGGTATGGCGCCCGCACGTCGGAGCCATACCCGCAGGCGAGCAGCCCTTCCAACGACGCCGTAACGCCGGGGGACCCAGAGCAGTGGCGGGAAGAAGCAGACGTTGAAGGACCGTCGAGCAGCTCGCCTCTGATCGTCGAGTCGGCAGCCGCGCCTGTGAGCAACCGGGTGCCGATGCGGGGCTCCGCGCCGCGCGGCTGATGGTATGGCGGTGGGTTGCCTTGAGTCACGAGGACGGTGGGGAGGTAGGGCGAAGAGTGAGCCAGAGCGATGGCGGCGAGCACGGCAGGCCGGCGGGAGGGCCGGCTGCGGCGTGGTGGGTGATGCTCGAGCGGGCGGTCGAGACGATCGGCACCTCCTTGGCCGAGCGGACAACATGCGAGGAACTGGCCGTGTTCCTGTGCCGGCATCTGTGTGACGCGGCGACCGTTGAGCTGATCGGTGAGGCCGTCGACACTGGCCCACCGGACGTCGTCGTCCGCGTGACGGCCGACCCTGGTGGCCTCCTCGAACGCTTCCGCCCTGAAACCGCCCTTCACGTCGAAGCAAGGGACGAGGGACAACCGATCCTCCGTTCGGGCGGGCCTCCGTACGGTCTGTCAGTCCCCCTGATCAGCCACCAGCGCCTGTACGGCACCGCTCTAGCACTGCGCACAGGGCTGCCTTTCACGCGGGAGGACACGGCCGCGGTGCACTTCGCGGCCCGGCTGGCCGCCGTCCATGTACGGCACGCTCGCGCCTATGGCCAGGTGCGCGATACGGCGACGCACCTCCAGCGCGCGCTGCTCGACGAGCCCGGTCAACCACACCCGAACCTGGACCTGGCCACGCGCTACCTTCCGTGGGGGGGCGGTGCTCTGGTCGGCGGCGACTGGTTCGAGACTGTCCGGCTCCACTACGGGCGCACCTTGCTCGTCGTGGGGGACGTCATGGGGCATGGGCTCGACGCGGCCGTCGACATGAACGCGTACCGCTCGATGCTCCGGTACATCGCCTCGACCGACCTGCCGCCGCACAGGGTGCTGCGCCAGCTGGATGCCATGGTCACAGCCGAAAGCGGCAGACGGCCCGCCACGTGCTTGCTGGCGCGGATCGATCCCGCCAGAGGTGTTGTGGCCCTCGCCAGCGCCGGCCATCTGCCCCCAGTGGTGTTCTCCGCGGACGGCACTGGGGAACTGGTGCCCGTCCCCGTCGGACCTCCCCTGGGAACGGGACTTGCCGGATACGACATGTCCGTCCGCCGCCTTGCACCCGATGAGACGCTCCTGATGTTCACCGACGGCCTCGTGGAGCGCCGCGGCGAGGACATCGACGACTCGCTCACCCGGCTGACCGCTCTGCATCCGTCGCCGGGCGGCACGGTCCAGGGGCTGCTCGGCGAGGTGTTGGAGCACCTTGACGCCGAGCATGCCGAAGACGACGTCGCCGCCCTGGCCGTCCGCGCCCGCTACCACCCCGGCCCTCATCTGGCGGGCCCGCCCTGGTAAGGACTCAGGCAGGCACATGCCCACCAAAACGGCACGAACCCACGCCGGTGACGACAACAGCTACGGCGCACGGTCCGCCGCCGGGAATGTACCCGGCCGGCGTAGCGTGAAGCGCCGCAGCGCTGCGTTGCGCTGCGGGGAGCGCCTCGCTTCCAGAGCAGGCGACGGTGTTCGTCGTAGTCGTAGCCGCGATCGGCGAACAGCCGTTTCGGTCTGCTCCGAGGTCGCCCCCGCCGTCCCCTTACCAGCGGGATCGCGTCCAGCAGCGGCGTGAGCCGGGTGACGTCGGCCGGTTGCCTCCGGTCACCGAGACGGCGAGCGGGGTGCCGTGCCGATCGACCAACGCTCGGTGGCCGCTGCGGTCCTGACGGTATCCGGGCCCCCGTGGCCGTGCCTGGCAGGAATACCTCGTCCTGGATACGCGAAGGCTACTGCCGGTCCCGGACCATCTGAGCGACTCCACAGGCCCTGCCAACTCCCCGTCAACCCGTTGAACGCCCGGGCAAGTGGAAGGCTTGGGGCATGGCCTTGCGACCATGGCAGGACTTCCGGCGTTCCTGGCAGCCGGGGCACGCGCCCGCACTGATGGTGATCCCACTGGGACTGATCGTTGCGGTCTGCGTGGTGGATGTGCTGGCTCCGCCGCACATCCACCTCGGGCCACTGCTGGTGGCGGCACCGGCGATCACGGTGGCGTTCGCCGGCGCCCGCGTGACAGCGCTGATGGGAGCGCTCGCGGTGGCGGCCCAGGTACTGATCGGCGTGCTCAGAGGGGTCCTGCCCACCGCCAACATCCAGGCGCAGATCATCGCCCTGATCGTCGTCTCCGCCGTCTGTGTCAGCATCTGCGCCGTGCGGGACCGACGCGAGCGCCAGTTGCACCAGGTGCGGTCCGTAGCCGAGGCAGCGCAGAGCGTGCTGCTGCAGCCACTGCCCGCCCGCACCGGCCCGCTCAGGATCGCCGGCCTGTACATCCCCGCGGAGGAGGAAGCCGATCTGGGCGGAGACCTGTACGCGGCCGCACGGACCGACCACCACAGCACCCGGCTCCTCATCGGCGACGTGCGCGGCAACGGGCTGGCCGCGATCAACAACGCCGCCCTACTGCTCGGCGCCTTCCGCGCAGCCGCCCACCGGCAGGCCACCCTGCCCCGCCTCGCAATCCACCTGGACGCCGCGTTCCGCTGGGACACCAGCCAGTGGCGACCACAGACGGAGCAGGACACCGACGAGGACTTCGCCACTGCCATCCTGCTCGACATCCCCGACCACGAACCGGTCGTCCACCTCATCAACTGCGGCCACCCCCCGCCGCTGCTCCTGCGCGGAACTCACATCACCCCACTCGTGCCCGAGGCGAGCCACCTTCCGATCGGACTCGGCGGTTCCTTCGGCATCGCTGCCTACGACGTCCAGACGTTCCCGTTCGAGGTCGACGACCTGCTGCTCCTCCACACAGACGGCGTGATTGAAGCACGTGATGCCGACGGACTCTTCTACGCGTTCACCGACCGGGCGCCCGAGTGGACCAAGGACGACCCCGACGAACTCCTGCGCGCTCTCCACGACGACCTACTGGCTCACGTCCACGGACACCTCAACGACGACGCGGCCGTAGTCGCGATCCGCCGCCTGGCCGTCTGATCCCCGCACCTGGGAAACTCCTGGCCGAATGACTCAGCGGTCAGCCACCGGGAATCTTCCTTGGGCCGGGCGTAGCGTGGAGGAATCAGGATGGTGCGCTGCGGCGAGCGGTCCTGATCACGTGTCTTTCGAGGCCGCACGATCCCACGCACGCACGATCACTCCGAATGAGCCGGTGAAGGCCTGGAGCGGGCTTGCACGACGTCGGTCACAGCCTGGGCGCTGGCGGCATCGGCTTTGGTCCGGAGCCACCGCCGAGCTGTCTCAGGCGCTGAGAGACGGGAGGCCACTATGCCTCAATCGATGCGCGCGCTCGTGGCCGTGAAGGCCGGCGAGCCCACCGACGTCCTGCGGCTGGAATCCCGGCCTGTTCCCACGCCGAAAACCGGTCAGGCGCTGATCCGTGTGAAGGCGACTCCGATTCACGCCAGTGATCTGCACGTGCTGCGCGGCCGCTATGGTTTTTCTCCCACGTTCCCCGCTGTGGGGGGCGGCTTGGAGTGCGTAGGCCGTGTCGCGGCTCTGGGCCCGGACACCGAGGCACCGACGGTCGGCGAGCGCGTGGTGGTCGCTGCGGTCCCGGCGGTACCCGGGCCCCCGGTGGCCTGCACCTGGCAGGAATACCTCGTCGCCGACACACAAAGACTCCTGCCGGTCCCCGACCATCTGAGCGACTCCAGCGCCTGCCAACTCGCCGTCAACCCGTTGACCGCTCTGCTCCTCGTCACGCGCGAACTCGACGTAC
>Ga0308176_10001485_pt1 | contig 14723 bp, 10 predicted proteins | sample PhyCR2_3_FD_203890 | JGI IMG/M metagenome (GOLD analysis project Ga0308176, IMG submission 203890) | Soil microbial communities from UC Gill Tract Community Farm, Albany, California, United States - DLSLS.C.R2 | ecosystem: Environmental > Terrestrial > Soil > Agricultural land | place: USA...
AACGCGAGTGATCCTAATGTCCTCCCGGGCTCGACTGACTTTGCGGCTCCCGATGGGCCTGATCATGAAATCAACACTGGATATATTTGGGATCAGGCGATCCGGGCTGGTCTCAGTGTTCGAAACTACGGATTTTTCGTTGATAACATCGGCAGCGCAGTGCCGTACCCCGGCAACGCGACCACGCCTCAAGTTCGCCCGGCCAACGCGGCGCTGGCGGCCAACAGCGATCTGAATTACCGCGGGTTCGACATGCACAACGCGGACTACTTTCTGTACCAGGAATGGTCGCACGACTTCGATACGAAATATGCAAGCGGGGGCTTTACTGCTCTCAACCTGATTCGCTTGCCCACGATCACACGGGCAATTACAGCACGGCACTAAGTAAGCTCAACACGCCGGAACTGCAGGTCGCTGATAACGACTATGCGGTTGATTTAGTCATCGAGAAAATTGCTCATAGCAAGTATGCCGACAGCACGCTTATTTTCGTAATCGAGGACGACGCTCAGAACGGCGGTGACCACGTGGATGCACACCGCAGTACCGCGTTCATTGTCGGTCCCTACGTGCGACAGGGCGCCGTAGTCTCCACTCGGTACAACACCATTAATTTTCTTCGGACTATTGAACGGGTTTTAGGACTGGCTCCTGTTCACCTGACCGACTCCGTTGCGCAACCGATGGCGGACGTTTTCGATGTGAACCAATCCTCCTGGACCTACACGGCTACGCCTTCAGCCATACTTTATAACAACACGCTGCCATTACCTCCGAAAGCTGCTGGCCTGCAAGCCGGGTGCGGAGTTCTCAAACCCCGGACCAATGACATTGATCCGCGCTTCGCCGTCACCTGGGCTCCCCAAGCCCTGGCAGGCAGAACCGTGTTTCGCGGAGGCTTCGGCATCTATCACGGCGATGGTCAGTTGGAAGACCAGAATCTCCCGGCATCGAACGATCAGGTGCATTATTCATTGATTACCAGGGAGACTCCTGATCTGTCCTATCCGATCGATCCCTTCCTGGCGAGCGCACACGGCATTCTGCCCCCGCGGGCACAGAACCGCAACAGAAAGGATGAATACAGTTCGCAGTGGAGCATCGCTGTGCAGCAGGAGCTGCCGCTTAAAATTACGGGGACGGTCTCGCACGCGGGAAACAAGGGCACGGACCTGCAAACCATCACTTACACGAACATCGTGGATCCGCTCACCGGCATGCGACCCTATCCAGGGTTGGGCAGATAGAATACCGGACGAACGACAGCAACAGCACCTTCCACGCCCTGATCGTTTCGGCGCAGCGGCACATGAGTTCCGGTTGGGTGATGGGCGCGAATTACATGTGGTCCCATGCCATCAATGACGGGTCGTTAGGAGGCGGCGAAGCGGATATTATCTCTCCCGAAAACCCGTTCTGCCGTAGTTGCGAGAAGGCTTCCAGCGCACAGGACATCCGGCACTTCCTCACGATGAATTCCGTGTACACGCTGCCTTTCGGCGCGGGCCCGACTTCTTTCAGATTGATGCGAGTCTGTCGAAGCAAATTGCAATCGATGAACGCGCCTCGCTGGAGTATCGTGGCGAGGCATTCAATCTCTTTAATCGCCCGCAATACGGCCAGCCGTACGGCGACATCACCGTGCCGACCCAATTCGGCATCATCGCGTCGACCGTGAACACTACACCTGTGGGCACCGGCACGCCGCGACAGATGCAGTTATGGTTCGGCTGATCTTCTAACGCCGATCGGGGCCGGCGAGTCAGCTAGTACTGCACCGTCTTGCTCGCCAGTCTTCCTAATTAGACGCATTCGCTCCATGCCTGGCGGCGAAATAGCCGCTGTCCAAAATAGGTTGCGACTTTTCATTTCGATATGTATCAAAACATCATATCGCTGGCCGGCGCGGCAGTATAGGTTGCCGTTCTATGGCCCGTCGTGCCGGCGAAACAGGAGGATTGTCGGTTTATGTGGGTTGTCAGGTTAGCGCTCGATCGGCCGTATACGTTCATCGTCTTAGCCGTTCTCATTTTGCTGCTCGGTGTTTCTGCTGTCTTCTCCACACCAACTGATATTTTCCCCCGCATCGATATTCCAGTCGTCTCGGTGATCTGGGCCTACGATGGCTTGCCGACGACCGAGATGGAAAAGCGTGTAACCACCTTCAGCGAATTCGTGATGGCGGTGGTGAACGATGTCAAAAGTATTGAGTCGCAGACATTGAGCGGCGTCTCCGTCATCAAGATTTATTTCCATCCGCAGGTGCGCATAGATGCGGCAATGGCGCAAGTAACATCGGCCGTTCAAGGCATTCGTTTTCGCATGCCGCCTGGGATCAATCCGCCGTGGATTTTGCGCTTCGGCGCGGATACCGTCCCGATCATTCAACTCGCTTTGAGCAGCGATTCATTATCAGAGGCTTCTCTTTACGACTATGGCCTGTTCCGTGTGCGCCAGCAATTGTCAACCGTCCCCGGCACACTGCTCCCGGCGCCCTATGGCGGCAAGGTCCGGCAGATTATGGTCGACCTCGATCCAACATCTTTAAGCGCAAAGGGTATTACTCCCATTGACATCAGCAACACGATCAATGCGCAGAATGTAACTTTGCCCACTGGCACCGTGAAGATCGGGAATCGAGATTACGCTATTACGACCAACAGCAGTCCGCTCGACCCGATTGACCTAAATAAGGCGCCAGTTAAGTCGGTGGACGGCACGCTCATTCACATTCGTGACGTAGCGCACGTTCACGACGGCTACGCGGTTCAGCAGAATGCCGTTCGCCGCGACGGTCAGCCAGCCGTACTGCTTTCCATCATGAAGACAGGCAGCGTATCCACGCTTGATATTGTCGACCAGATCAAGAATAAAATCCTGCCGACCTCACGTGCCGCGGCGCCTCCTGGAATGAAGATATCGGAATTGTTCGATCAATCGATTTTTGTTCGAGCCTCCATACAGGGTGTCATTCGTGAAGGCCTGATTGCGGCCTGTCTCACGGCCGCGATGATCTTGCTGTTCCTCGGTAGCTGGAGAAGCACGCTGATCATCGCCGTCTCCATACCACTTTCGATCTTGTGCTCCATCGTGACGCTCAGTGCGCTCGGCAACACGCTAAATGTAATGACGCTTGGCGGTCTGGCGCTGGCGATCGGCATTCTGGTGGACGATGCAACGGTTACGATCGAGAACATACATCGCCACATGGCCGGGCAACCATTCCGCGAGGCTATCCTGATGGGCGCCGCTGAAATTGCCGCGCCAACCTTTGTCTCGACTCTAACGATTTGTATCGTCTTCGTTTCGGTCATTTTCCTGACGGGGCCAGCCAAATACCTCTTTACTCCCATGGCCATGGCGGTAGTGTTCGCCATGCTCGCCTCCTACATTCTGTCGAGGACGCTTGTGCCCGTCCTGGTGAAGCTGGTTCTTGCTACAGAACATCGCGGAGGCAACCACGAATTTGACCGGTCGCATACGCCCAGAAATTGGTTTGGCCAGATCCACACTCGCTTCAATCAGGGTTACGAGTGGGTCCAGGGATTCTATGTCCGACAGCTCCACAGCTTCATTGCCGACCCTAAGCGTGCGCTTATGCTCTCCGTTGCGGTGATGGCGACACCTTTCCTGCTCCTGCCATTTATCGGCCGCGACTTTTTCCCGGAAGTGGATGCAGGGCAGATACGGCTTCACGTACGTGCTGCTCCAGGCACGCGTCTCGAGGCAACGCGAGTGATCTTTTCGAGCGTTGAGCAAAAAATCCGGGAGGCTATTCCGTCCAGTGAACTTGATCTTGTTCTCGATAATGTTGGCCGTTCGGCTGAAACCTTCAATCTCGCTTTCGGTGATGGCGCCACTATTGGCCCATTTGATGGCGAGATTCTGATTGCCCTCAAGAAGGAAGGGCACGCGCCAACGCAGCAATATGTTCGCCGGCTTCGAGATGAGCTTCCGCAACGATTCCCAAATCTGACTTTCTATTTCCAGCCTGCCGATATTGTGAGTCAGATTCTGGACTTCGGCTTGCCGGCTCCGATTGATGTTCAAGTGATCGGCTACGGCGGCCGCGCGAATCTCGATATCGCACGCCAGTTGCAGAATCGCATCAGCGCCATTCCCGGCGCAGTAGACGTTCACCTGCAGCAGGTTGTCGACGGTCCGAGTCTGTACCTGAACGTCGATCGAGACCGCTCGGCCGAATTCGGCCTGTCTCAGCTCGATGTGGCAAACAGCGTGAACGTATCGCTGGCTTCGAGCTCACAGGTGCAGCCAAACTTCTGGCTGGATCCCAAGATGGGGATGACTTACATGGTGGCTGCACAAACTCCGCAATATAAGGTCGACTCCCTAAATGCTGTCGAAAACACCCCGATACCCACGCGAAATGGCCAGAGCCAATTGCTGAGTAACATGGCTTCGATCTCCCATGGCGTTCAGCCGGTGAACGTTAATCACAGAAATGTTCAGCCCGTGTACGACGTGTATTCAAACGTCCAGGACAGTGATCTCGGTTCTGTTGCGGCCAAGATTCAAAAGGTCATCAACGAATTTCAGCCCAAGCTTGCGCCGGGTAACTTCGTCGAGATGCGCGGCGAGGTTGCCAGTATGCAGGAGGCGTTCAAGAGCCTGAGCTTTGGTTTAGTCTTTGCGGCCATGATTGTGTACTTGCTGATGGTCGTCAACTTCCAAAGTTGGCTTGAGCCATTCATTATCATCACGGCACTTCCGGGAGCATTTTGCGGCATCGTCTGGGCACTCTTCCTCACACAGACCACGTTTAATGTGCCGAGTCTGATGGGCGCCATTATGAGCATCGGTGTTGCGACCGCGAACAGCATCCTGCTCGTCACGTTTGCTAACGAACGTTTCGACGCCGGACGAACAGCGTTTGAAGCAGCGATCGATGCCGGTTCGACTCGACTGCGCCCGATAATCATGACGGCGTTCGCCATGATTATCGGGATGGTTCCGATGGCGCTCGGTATGGGAGAGGGCGGCGAGCAGAACGCTCCGCTGGCTCGTGCCGTGATCGGTGGCCTGGCCGTCGCGACCGTTGCGACATTGTTTTTTGTTCCGTTGATGTTCAGTGTTCTTCGAAACAGATCGGTTTCAGATCAGGAGATTCTTTAATGCAAATTTCTAGCGCAGTAATGGTTCGGCCCGAGATCGAACCTCCCCGAAACCAGGGGAGGAGCAAACGGGTCGGTGTTCTGGCCGGCGTCTTAGTCGTGTTCCTGATACTCTTCGCGATCGGATTCGTACCCCGTCTTACGCGGCAATCACAAGCCCAGGAACTCGCCAACGAACACAAGACCCAGATTCCGACCGTCATAACCGTGCCGGTGCGCCCGGCGGGTGCAACCGCAGAGCTCAGCCTCCCCGGAAATATTGAAGCTGTTTACGTGGCGTCGATCTATGCCCGAGCCAACGGGTATGTGAAACGGAGGCTGGTAGATATCGGCCAGCGCGTTCATGCAGGCGATCTGCTGGCGGAAATAGATGCACCCGAGGTTAATCAGCAGTTGGCCCAGGCCCGGGCCGCGCTTGGCCAGACTCGCGCCGCCTACGAAGAAGCGAGAGCCAACCTCAAAGAATCCGAGGCGGCGGTTAGCCAAGCCAAGGCGAACTTCGACCAAGCCCAGGCCAATGAAGAGATCGCCAAGACCACGGACAGCCGCTGGTCCCGTCTGGTCGATCGCGGTGTCCTGCCGAAGCAACAAGGGGACGAACGGAGATCGGCTTATCACGCCCGTGTCGCGGAGGTCTCTGCCGCAGAAGCCAACATTCAGACGGCCGAGGCGACTGTCAGATCTCGCCGTGCCAGTGTTGAATCGGCCCAAGCAAACATTGCCGCTGCTCGGGCGGAAGTCGGACGACTTGAAGAAATGGTGTCCTTTGAACGCGTTCTAGCCCCATTCGACGGCGTAATTACCGAACGGCGGGTAGAGCGCGGAGACTTTGTGGGAGCTGGCGGTGCTGGCGGACAGTCCCGTCTGTTCAGCATTGCGCAGAGCAACATCTTGCGCATTCAAACCCAGGTGCCGCAGGCCTACGCGTCGGGCATCCAGGATGGAGAGCAGGCCGAGATTACTGTGAGAGGCGGCGGACAGCAGGTGGTCACGGGGAAGGTTGTTCGCTCAGCCAACGCCCTAAACGCCCAGACCCGAACATTGCTCGTCGAAGTACAGATCGACAATCGAAGCGGTGCGCTATTGCCGGGAATGTATGCCGACGTGAAATTTATTCTGCCGCGCGCAAAGAATCTGGTTGTCATTCCTGCCGACGCGCTGGTGGTGAATGGTTCGGGAACGCATGTCATTGCTGTCGGCGCGGACAGCAAGGCTCGGTTTATCCCGGTTGAGGTTGGCCGGGATCTCGGCTCCGAAATCGAGATCCTCAGTGGTCTGGACGGCAACGAACAGCTAATTTCCAATCCCACTGATGCCATCACGGATGGAAGGCAAGTGCAGGTGCGCGCGAGTGCACCGACACAAGGTAAGTAATGAAACCTCCGATCTATCTTTTGTCCGCAGCTCTGGTTGTGTTAGGGGCCGCGCGTGGGCAGACTGCTACTGGCCCTGCTTCGACCCAAGTCATGCCCGCGATTGGCCAGCATGACCTGGGCCGCGGGTATGGCGTTCCGCCGGTAGCGTCTCCGCGCCTATCGAATTCGGCTCGCATCGAAAAGCTGGTTCGCGATCACAAACTTTATCTCTCGTTGCAAGATGCCATCGCGCTGGCGCTTGAAAACAACCTAGATCTCGAACTCGAGCGATATGACGTTCGGATTGCGGCAACGGATCTTCTGAGAGCAAAATCTGGCGCCTTCCCTCGCGGTGTGGCGCTCAGTATTCACGAGGGGCCGGCAGGGGTCGGGGGACCAAGCGCTGCCGGGAGCAGTACAACCGGGGCCGGCACGCTCGGCGGGGGCGATATTCCCGCGCTCAATGGCCTCGTCGGCACGGGAACGCAGACCGACCTGTCCATTCTCGGTTCTTTGCCTTTGTCCACCGGCCCCTCAGTCCCCGATCTTGATCCCACGATTACGGGGCTCTTTGATTGGAACCGTACATCCGATCCTCAAAACAACGTCTTTCTGACGGGATTTCGATCGCTCAACGGCGATTCCGAGGAAATGGACGTAGCACTGCAGAAGGGTTTCACGACAGGGGCAACAGCTTCCATCGGCTGGACCAATTTCAGGCAGGACGTCAACAGCCCCCTTCTGGTTTACAATCCGTCGACCGCCTCAAGCCTCTTTGTCAGCGTGAATCAGCCACTGCTCCGGGGATTTGGAACGGGGGTCAACAACCGCTACATTCGGATTACGAAGAACAACCAAAAAATTTCTGATCTGGTCTTCGAACAGCAAGTGATGGCGACCGTCTCGTCCGTCGTCCAACTATATTGGGACCTGGCGAGCTTAAAGGAAGACGTGGAGGTTCGTCGCGAGGCGCTGCAAGCCGCTCAGCAGTTGTACAGGGACAACGTAGCAGCGGCTTCGGAGGGAACGCTTGCTTCTATCGATGTTACTCGGGCTCGCGCGGAAGTAGCTCATCGTGAGCGGGATCTTAGCGTCTCTCAGACTCTGGTTCGTCAACAGGCCGAAGTGCTGAAAGACTATCTGACGCGAACCGCTCTGGACGACACGCTAGCAGACCTGGAAATAGAAGTCACTGACCGCGTGGAAGCGCCGGACACGCAGGTGATTCCGCCGGCCGTGGAACTGATGACCCAAGCACTCAACAGCCGGCCCGACCTGGCTCAGGCTCGTCTGCAACTCCAAAACTCACAGATCAGTCTGAAAGGCAGCAAGAATGCTCTGCTCCCGGACCTCAACGTGTTTGCGCGTGTGCAGAACAGTTCGCTCGCTGGTTCCGAAAATCCCATTGCTAACGGTCCTGTCCTCACCAGCACTGCGGCTTTGGCAAGCGTTCCGCCGAATCCTGCCCTTATGGGTGGATACACTGACGGCCTGGGCCAGCTTTTTCATCATGATTTCCCACGCTATGAAGCCGGCCTTCAGCTGAATCTGCCGCTCGCGAATCGCGCGGCTCGCGCTGACGCCGCGCGGGATTTATTACAAGCGAGACAGCAGGAAATCCGGCTTCGCCAATTGGAGAAACGCGCCAAACTAGAGATCACAAATGCCGTTCTTGCTATCCAACAAGCAAAGGCCAGCTTTGAGGCTGCAAGCCGTGAACGAGCGCTTCAACAGGAGGCGGTGGCCGCGGAACGAGAGAAGCTAAACGTCGGTGCCTCGACCACCTATACGGTAATGGAATACCAAGGTGAACTCGCCGAAGCCCGTTCCGCCGAGATTTCTGCGCGAAGCAGTTTCATGAAGGCGCAAACCGCGCTGCAGCGTGCGCTTGGAACGATTCTTACGGCAAATAATGTTTCACTCTCCGACGCTCTAGGCGGAGTCTCAAACCGGCCATGATGGGAGCAGCCGCTCGAAACGGGATAATAGTGCCTAGCCATGCAACCCAAGCAGATTGCAAAAGTAGCCAAAGCGCTGTCAGATGAAACGCGCCTGAAGATTTTTCAGCAGATTTTGTCGCAAGAGGAACTGAACTGCGGGGACATCTGCGGCAACCAAGTAGTGGGACATGCGACTGTATCTCACCATTTACGAGTGCTTACGGAAGCCAATCTGATTGAGGCACGCCGGCAAGGGCAGTTCATCTTCTACAAAGGAGTTCCCGAAACCTTGATGGAATTTACAAAGAGCGTTTCCCGCATGGAGCGGAGCAAGCCGAAACCGGTGCTGGCGTAAAACATCTCCTGCAAGCTTTGAGGCTGACAGGCGAGCGTGAATACGGTAGGTCTGTGAATGATGGCCAATTACACTCCGCCAAGTTTCCACCCAGGAGCACGGCCGGCCGGTGGAGCTATCTGACGGGCGCTGTGGACGACGGTGCCGGCTTGCCGTCCACCGTAGCCGGTTCCATCAGCTCAGTCCTGGTTCCATCCGGATCGAATAGATTCACTTGTCGCTTGCGGTTCACTCCGACTCGAATTTCGATAGGCTTCGAGTACCGCTTGCGATATGGCCGGGCATTGAGGGTCGCGACCGCAGCGCTTGCAGACGGAACTTCAAGCGCTAAGTGATGTGCGCTGCCGCGGTCAGTAGCCGGTGGCTGCTCCTTGTAGAGCATAAACTCCACATAGTCGTCGCCATCGGGAACCCTTAGGTTGATCCACGATAGAGTTTTTCCGGACTTGCTGCCCCGCCACGTTTCGCGAAACCCCAGGAGCCCGGTGTAGAACTTCATTTCCGGTTCAAGATTGGTGACGATGACCCCGACGTGCATCAGACGCTTGGAGATGCGCGTATCCGGCAGGAACTTGCCCTTCTCCCGCATTGTCCACCCGTCCGGTTCGTATTGCACGATTTCAACACCATGCCCCTCCGGATCTTTTACCGTGAAGTTGGAATTCCCGATACGCCCTTTAGAAACTTTTGGGGGAACTTTAACTCCCTTCGCTCCCAAATAGGCCCGCATCGCTTCGGCGTCATCCGTTTCGATGGATATATGATTGAGCCTGTCAGAATTAGGTTCTTTCTCGGGAAACAGCTCAATGTACTGCCGGTCATTGATTTTGAAAAACGTCATGGCCAACGAGCCATCCGGATTTTTGAGCACGTAGGGTTCCTGAAAGCCCAGAAAGTCGCGATAGAAAGCACGGGACTGTTCGAAGTCTTTGGCAAAAATACCAATATGCGCAATGCCCAGGATCTTTGGGCGTTGGGGTTCCCCGGCGCTCAACAGCAACGCGCACAGTGCCGCCAGGCTCACTAGTTTCGTCATATGCCTCTTCAATAACTCTTCATTCAACGCTATCAGCGGGCCTCGCAGACAGGCAAAGATTTCAGTATCCCAGTTAGCGGGCGCCACGGTTAAACTCGTATTCCAGCTTCACACAGCCGTGGATCAGAACGGCTAGGCAGAACGAGAAAACCAGGCCAATTCTCTGCGATGTACGATAGCCTGACTTGCCCAAATCGAAAGCGGGCGACACTGGCGACGCATTAGCCCTGGAACAAAGCCAGAATCAGCTTGTCACTACCAGACATAGCCACTTCGTACCAGTAACCCGGCATGGAGCCGCATCGTCTGTGAAGCTGAGCAAACTATGTCACAGTCCATCGCCTTGCATCCAACGTACACCGGTCGATCGCCATTTCCCATTAATGCGACCTGCAAAACCCGCACGGACCTATTAGACCGGCTCGCCGGCACACTCGCAAGTCTCGGGTGCGCAACGGTTGAGCTCACAAGCGCCGTGGAAAACGGCGACACGGCTCACTCCCGGTTCGTCCAGATTGCAGTCGAGAGACTGAGGGAGGATTGCAGCAGTATTCGGGTTGCGTTGCGACAGCACAGGGCCGCGCATGGCTGTTGATAGATGATCCGGATGAAGTTGTGGACGCATAAGCGGTGCCATTCGCTATCTATGACGGGCCGTCGATCAGAACGGTCTCGATGCAGGCAGCTTGGGCAATCGACTTACCGTTTTTCGCTACCAGCCCTACGCAACAGAATCCAGAATGACGTTACGCCGTATGGAAACTCCCTGGCATCATGCCTGTTCCGTAACGGGTACCGCACGGGCGAGGCTCTCGCGGCATTCATTCCAGGTGGAGCGCAGGACGTCACGGCTATAGGTCAGGTGGCGCTTGTCCGGGGAGAACACTTCGAGCGTGATGGTGCCATCGTAACCGCAGGTCTGGAGAGCCGTAAGACAGCCACGGAGTTCGACTGTTCCGGCGCCAAGTGGCAGGTGAAGGTCCGCGTGGCCTCCCTTGTTATCGTGCAGGTGCACATGTTTTAGGCGTGTGCCGTATGCGCTGAGGATTTCTTGGGTCGTATTATGCGGCACCTGCAGATTCGCATGCCCGATATCGAGATGTAAACCCAGTTCTGGCATGCGGTCCAGCAATTCGCCCAGCTGTGCGGCGGAGTTGTAATCACCCGGTAGATTCTCGATCATCAATCCGACCCCGGTTTTTTCCACGTCGGGCAAAAGCTCGTGTAGTGAATGGAGGTTGCCTTCGATGTAGAAGCTGCGCGGGTGCCAGGGCGTGTGGCGATCCGGATGAATATTCATCCACTTCGCACCGACCTCGGCGAAGCGATAGAGGCAGCGCCGGAGTTCGGCGACCGCTGCGGCACGGATTTCCGGGATGGCACTCGCCATCGGGAGGTACCACGCGGTGTGACCGACCACACTCATCCGACGGCGCTCCAGCGCCGTGCGGATTGCCCGAATATCGACGTTCCAAGAAGCGGCGGCAGGGGGTTCCAAGGTGAGATCCAGGAACTCCATTCCTGCATCTGCCATCCAATGAATCTCTTCAACTACATTGCGTTCGGGATGGTTCATGGTGCCGATAAGCATGCGTTTGACTCCTGTATCATAGGCGGTGTTCTTCGTCGAGCGTCGGGGTAAACCAGGGCCGGCCGTCCAGCAATCTCGCTCGGTTCTTGGAATCTGTTTCTCCTGCCACCGATTCTGCGAGGCTGAGCTGGTCCAAAATAGCTGGGGGAAGCTCGTTGTATCGGTCTGGGCAGATCCACCGGAATGCGCTTACCAGAGCCGCGAGCAGCGGCGTGTCTTCGGCCGTGCGGTTCAACAGGTGTGCCCAGTCGAGTTCCGTACCGATGCTATAGAGCATATTCAGGACGTCGGGCCAATCACAGCGGTCCCGTTGCAGAACATAGAGTTTGCTCCACAACGTTTCTTCTGGCCGCAGGAGCCGGAACGTGAGCCCATGGACGGATAGGGACGGCCCGCTGAGCCACTGGGGGTCGACTTGGGCGCGCTGGTTTGCCATGGCCCACATAATATCGACGATCAAATCCTGGCGAAAAGCACGAAAGATCCAGTTGCGGTCGTAGGGAACGCGTTGGTAATAATCTAAAAGCCCCATATCCAAAACGACTTGGATCATCGCTTCGCGATGCTGAGGCTGGATGTAAAGATCAATGTCCTTCGTGTCCCGAATCTGACCCGCATAAGCCATGGCGGTCAGTCCTCCTCCAAGGGCAAACGGAATCTGACGGTGAATCGCTTCGCTCATAATGTCACGATAGAGCGACCATCGGCTGGAGGGCAGGCGTTCGCACCAGGCCCGAAAACGATCCACCTTTTCCTGGATTACTGAATTCATTTAGACGCGAGCTGTGTTCAACAGTTGTGAGATGAGCGCAAAGGCGGGTCTTGAACCTAGTAGTTATTGGGGCTTAGAGGCTATTTGTCGGGCCGAGTACCCGAAGAGCGTATCCGCCCATGGGTTTAGGTTCGGGTTGCCCGGCGCAAATCAGCATAGAAATGGATGTTGAACTCCGGGTCGCGCGATTGCGGTAACGTAATGGAGTGCTAAGACGCTCGGCATCGTTGCCTTGGTTTGGCAGATGGAAATCGATAGCGCTAAAGTGAGGCAGAATGAAAGAACGGCGACACGGCACCCCAATGGAGACGGAATTACCGGCAGGCGAGCGTTGGCCGGATCTGCCGTGGAAAGAGTGGGAAGACACGGCCACGACACTGCACATGTGGACGCAGATCGTAGGCAAGACACGATTGGCGCTTACGCCCCTGGTGAATCACTGGTGGAATGTGCCTTTGTACGTCACAGCCCGTGGCTTGTCTACCTCGGCCATGCCTTATCGTGGCGGTCTGTTCGAGGTGGAATTCGACTTCATTGATAATCGCCTTAATGCTCGGCTAAGTTCCGGGAACAGCAAGTCATTAGAGCTTCGGCCGCAGAGCGTGGCCGGATTTTACGACGAGTACATGGAACTGCTCCGGGCCCTGAACGTTCACGTGCAGCTTAATAGCAAGCCGGTTGAGGTCGCCAATCCGATCCCGTTCGGGGAAGACCGGCAGCACGCCAGTTACGATAAGGATGCGGTCAACCGCTTCTGGCGAATACTGCAATACTCTGAAGCGGTCTTCAATCTCTTTCGAGCGCGCTTTCTCGGGAAGTGCAGCCCGGTGCATTTCTTTTGGGGCAGCTTCGATCTGGCCGTAAGTCGGTTTAGTGGCAAGCCCGCGCCTCCACGCCCAGGCGCAGATGCCATCACACGAGAAGCCTACTCACATGAGGTGATTAGCGCCGGTTTTTGGCCCGGTAACGGTGGCTTCGGAACTCCTGCTTTCTACTGTTATGCGGCGCCGGAACCCCCGGGGCTCAAGGACAAGCAAATTTCTCCTGCTCAGGCTTTCTATAGCCGTGACCTGAATGAGTTCTTGCTGAAGTACGACGATGTACGTCAGGCCGTATCACCGGGTGAGGCTGTACTGGAATTCCTGCAAAGCTCCTATGAAGCCGCTGCAAACCTGGCCGGTTGGGATCGTGCTGCCCTGGAGCGCTTGCCAATTGAATCGCGCACTTCTATATGAACTTTGCAACAGACGGCGGCAGGTATCTCACGGCGACTACCGAATCAGGTATGTTGATCATCCATTCCTTGCCGGTCACGCTGAGTTGGGTTCCCCGAGACATTGTAAATAATCTCTACAACGTTGGCGGTACTGTCACCGTAGGAACATTCGATAGCCCAGATGAAGCAAAGCAGGCTGCCCTTGAGCAATATTCTGTAAGTACGGACATTTGGCAGGTTCGTGATTGTTTACCATTCGTCTCCGGTGATCAAACAAAGACTGAGAACCATACGCCCGAGATAGACGGCCATAATTTCAAGCGCCACGGCATTCACTGGAAGTAAAGCTGCGAAACGAGTCTCGAGGAACATCTTTAGATCTGGTGATTGTGGCGACAGTTTACCGTCCGGGCCCGCACGTGCCAGCATAGTGCAACTTTCCGTTGTGAACAGCCTATCGCGTCCACTTACCTGAGAGGGAGGCGATACGCCGAACTGCTTCTTGCAAGTTCTCTAGCGAGTTGGCATAGCTGAAGCGAAGATAACCGTTTCCCTGGACACCAAAGCCTGCGCCGTCGAGGCAGGCCACGCCTGCTTCATTGATCAGGACATCAGCCAGCTTCTTTGATTCGATCCCGGTCCCTTGTACGTTGGGAAACGCGTAGAAAGCTCCGCCGGGGAGAGCGCAGCGAAATCCAGGCACATCATTGATCGCGGAGCAGAAGACGTCACGCCGGCGTTTGAACTCTTCCACCATCCGGGAGACATGCTCCTGTGAACCCTGGAGTGCAGCCAGACCCGCCCGTTGAGTGAAACTGGCTGTGCAGGAATTGGAATTGACCATTAAACGATTCACCGCATCGACCATCCACTCAGGCATTACTCCATAGCCTAAACGCCAACCGGTCATCGCGTACGCCTTCGAGAATCCATCCAGAATGATGGTCTTCTCGCGCATGGTGTCTACGCTCGCGATGGAGAAGGGAGGCTCGTCATAATAAATCCGCGAATAAATCTCGTCAGAGATCACCATCAAGTCTCGCTCGCGGACTAACCGGGCGATCTCACGGATTTGCTCCTCAGGAATGATCCCGCCTGTAGGATTCTGTGGTGAATTGAGGATCAGAAGCTTCGTCCGGTCAGTCAGGCCGCGCCGCAGGGCATCAATGTCGAATGCAAACCCACGATGCTCCAGAAGCGGGACAGGTACTGGAACCGCACCGAGAAATTGGACCATGGATCGATAAATTGGGAATCCCGGGTCTGGAATGATTACCTCGTCACCGGACTCGACTAGGGCTAGCATCGCAAAGAACAGAATTG
>Ga0308176_10001486_pt1 | contig 14723 bp, 10 predicted proteins | sample PhyCR2_3_FD_203890 | JGI IMG/M metagenome (GOLD analysis project Ga0308176, IMG submission 203890) | Soil microbial communities from UC Gill Tract Community Farm, Albany, California, United States - DLSLS.C.R2 | ecosystem: Environmental > Terrestrial > Soil > Agricultural land | place: USA...
GCAGCCGGCACTCAGCGCCGGCTCCAGTGATCGCCGAGGACGTGCGCGAAGCCGCGCGGTATGCGCGAGATCTACGCCGTCCAGCAGAAGCAGACGCGATGCTGATCGTTGATTCTGACTGGGGCATTCACCTGCCAGTCTCGCCCCGTATCGCGACTGCCGCGTAGAGCACTCCGGCGTACGACGACGGCCGGGTCGCCGTGATCCTCGCGCCCGTGAGTCCCGCCGACGCGGCGAGTCGTGGCCAGTGAGCCAGTGGGATCGGATAGGGCACCCACTCGCTCGCATCGCGGCGATCGTACTCCACGACGACCACGCGTCCCCCAGGCCGCAGATGCCGCACCAATCTCGCGAGAACCTCCTCGGCGTCGCGAACGAAATGCAGTGCGTTCGCGAGGAGAATTCCATCGAGCTCGTCACTGCCCCGCCCCGAGGCGTGCAGGTCGAGAGGGTGGGTGAAGTCCGCATTCATCGCGAGCACCTGCACGTCGTCCGAGCTCGGCAGAGAGAGCTCGCGTAGCGCGCGTACCGCGCTCGTGTCCTGGTCGACCGCGTAGACGGTGCTCCCGGCGCCCACCACCTTGGTCAGGGCACGCGTGAAGGTGCCGGTTCCGGCGCCGAGGTCGGCCCAGACCCCTGCCCCGCCCCCCACGGCATCGCGAATCAACTCGACTGCATCGACGATCTTCATTCGTGCTGACACTCCTTGCGACGAGGATTGCTGCGCTGGCCACGATGAATCATCGCGAGTCGTGGTGAGGTTCCTGGCCGAGGAACGCGACTCCACCCGAACGGCCGACCATCCGCTCACCCGTTCGGCTGATACTCGCCGGCGTGACCGCGCGCGAGACTACGGACACCGGCTACCTGCAATCCGGTTTGCAGGAAGACGAACCACGCATCGAGCATCGCTTGCTCGGGCTCTCAGCTGAAGCTCGAGCTGGAGATGCTCATTGCGGAAAGCTCGTGCTCGTGCTCGCGCTCGAGTTCTCAGTCCTCCAACACTCGCGTCATGCCCTCGATTCTCGAAACTCTCTCGGACGACCTCGCCTCGAGCGTCGACCGCACCGCCCGGTTCACAGTAGCGATTCATGCCAGGCGAAGAATCCCGTCCACGGGCGTGATCTGGCGCGACGGCATCGTCGTCGCCGCCGACCACACGATTCAGAAGGACGAGGCGATCGATGTCGCGCTCGCCGACGGCCGCGTGGTGCAGGCGCAGGTCGCGGGGCGTGATCCGTCGACGGACATCTGCCTCCTGCGGCTCGACGGCGACCACGCGCCCGCGCCGATCGACGTCGCCCCGCTCCGCGTCGGCCAGCTCATGCTCGCCATCGGGCGGCCTGGCGCGCAAGCGACTGCGACCCTCGGCCTCGTCTCGGCCGTCGGGCCGGCGTGGAGAACCGCGCGCGGCGGTCGCATCGACCAGTTCGTCCGCCTCGACATGTCGGTGTACGACGGCTTCTCCGGCAGCCCGCTGGTGACCGCGTCGGGGCGCGTGGCCGGCCTGTGCACCTCTGGACTGACTCGGGGCGGCGCGATCGCGATCCCATCCGCGACAGTCGAGCGAGTGATCGAGTCGCTCCAGTCGAACGGCGGCGTGCTGCGCCGAGGGTTTCTCGGCATCAGCACCCACGTCGTGCCCCTGCCCGACGACATCAAGGCTAGGCTCGCGCCGATCGGCGGACGCGTGCCGACGGTCGGGCTGATGATCGTATCGGTCCAACCAGGAACTCCAGCGGACCGCGCAGGGATTCTGATCGGAGACATCCTCGTCGGGCTCGGAGGTCAGGCGATGGAAGACCCCAAGGATGTTTTTGCGGTGCTCGGCCCGGACTCCGTCGGCCGAGAGCTCGCGGCCGCTCTGGTTCGCGCGGGTCAGCCACTGTCCCTGTCACTTGTCGCCGACGCACACCCGGGACGCAACCAATCATGAACGCACACACGGATCCAACCAGCGAGACGATCGGAACGGAGCTCGATGCGATCGCGCGAGCGCTGCGCGGCGTGACCGTGTCGATCCGAAGTGCAGCGCCGCGGCGCGGCAACGCGCGCCGCGGCGGCCGGAGCGAAGGGGGACAGGGAGCGGGCGTCGTCTGGTCGCCCGATGGAACCATCGTCACCAATGCGCACGTCGCGACCGCGGATTCGGCCGCCGTCACGCTCGGCGACGGACGCGAGACACTGGCACGCGTCGTTGCTCGCGACCGTCGGCGCGATCTCGCCGTACTCCGCATCGACCCGCAGTCGCTCGGCGGACTCGCGCTGCCCGCGGTCACGCTCGGACAGCCGGCTACGCTCCGACCGGGCGAGGTCGTGTTGGCGCTCGGTCATCCGCTCGGTGTGGAGCACGCACTAACGATGGGGGTCGTCCACGCCGCGCCCACGCCCGGTCGCTCGCCGTACCTCGTGGCGGACATCAGGCTCGCGCCCGGGAACTCGGGTGGTCCACTCGCCGACGCCGCGGGACGCATCGTCGGAGTGAACAGCATGATCGTCGGCGGGCTTGGGGTGGCGATCTCGGTGGACGAGGTGCGGGCGATGCTGGCCGGATCCACTCGACGTCCGGTGCTCGGCGTCGAGCTCCGTCCGGTGCGCGTGCGCATGCCGGCTCGCGCGGCGGAGAGCTCACTCGGGTTGCTCGTCCTCGCGCTCGACCCGCGTGGCGCGGCGGCGCGTGCGGGCATCATGCAGGGCGACGTGTTGCTCGGGCATGCCGGGCGCCCGTTCACGTCGACCACGGACCTCGGCGCGCTGCTCCATCACGCCGGCGCGGCAGCGACGCTGCGCTTGGACGTCGGCCGAGGTGGCCGGCGGATCACCTGTGAAGTGGTGATCGATGCGACGCTCGGCGGTGGCCAGCGCGCAGCCTGACCACACCCGTGATTCGAGTCGCGATCGTCGCCGAGTCGGCCGTCCATCGCGCCGGGCTCGCGAGCGTGATCGGCGCCGAGCCCGACGTTCGCATCATAGCGACCTCCACTCGCCACGACGCCGAGCGACTCTCGGCGGACGGACTCTTCGGGCTTGCGGATGTGGACGTCGTGATCGTCGTCCCGGGGCGTGAGCCCGAGTCGGCGTTCTCCGGCGTGTCACGCGATGCGAGCGACCTCGATGCGCCTCGCGGCGCGGCGACGATGGTCCTGCTCGAGGAGCTGGAGACGACTGACGCGCTCGACGCCTACGCCGCCGGCGCGAGCGCGGTGCTCGCGATCGATGCGAGTGCGGAAGAGCTCCGCGCCGCCCTCCGCGCGGTCGCGGCGGGATTGACGGTGTTCCCGTCCGGAGTGTCCGGCCACCTGCTCGTCAGTGCTCGCCGCGTTGCCAGCGACTCGCGCGGGAGGCCCGCGTCGACCGCGTCGCTGACGTCGCGCGAGCGTGAGGTGCTCACGCTGCTCGCGCAAGGACTGGCGAACAAGGTGATCGCATCGCGGCTCGGCATCACCGAGCACACGGTGAAGACCCACATCGCCGCGGTGTACGAGAAGCTCGACGCACGGAACCGCGCGGAGGTGCTCGTCGCCGCGGCGCGTCAGGGGCTGGTGATGCTCTGACGGCTGGGGCGTGCCGCCCGCGATGTCATCTGCCCAACGTCGACCACGACAGCGCGAGCCCGATCGACAGACGGTACATGAAGCCGTGCGCCAGATCGGGATCGTTGTTCGCCGGCCATTGCGGAAACGCGTTGCCCGGCGCTGGTCCGCGCAGATACGGATTGGAGCAGAACAGTCCCAGCCACCGATCGCTCGGCCCGCGCCACACTTCCGCGAACTTGGTTGGATCGCTGCTGGTGTACCGCTTCGTCGCACCTGCTGCCGCGCGCAGTGCCGGATATTTCGTGCCCGGCGTCGATCCGCCGGTCGTTCCGGAATTCGCGATCATGAAGCGGCGATCGTCGTTTCGGCCGAACCAATCGATCAGCAGCTTCTCGAACTTCGCGGAGGTCACCGTCGTCGCGTCGAGAAACGGGTCGAGGGCCCAGGTCTCGATCCACTCGTGAAGGAGTGGGTCGTGGTCGGTCGTGCCCCAGCGGCCGTTCGGATAGCGCGAGTTGGACAGGCCTGGTGTCGCGAGCATGCGCCCGAGCTCCGCCGACGATGCGCTGAACGCGGACACCGCGACTCGCCCCAGTGGCGGGACGGGAAAGTCGTCGGGGTAGCTGTGGATGTCATCGGCGGGCGAGCGTCGCATCCCATTCGACGGCGCCCCGACTCCCCACCATTGGTTCATGTCTGCGTTGCTCCAGCCGTACCGAATCTGGTGGAGGTAGACGTTGACCTCCTGGAGCAACCGGGCCGCACCCTCCTGCGTCGTGAATGGAAGCCCGTACTCCAGGTTGTCCGGCTTCTGCTCTATCGGGTGCGGAAAGATCGGTGATACGAACACCGCTTGGCGCGCCGGCACGTGGAACCGGCTCCACGTGTCGAACACGTGACGAAGGGCGAGGTTGACGTACGGCTGGAAGACGTGTCCTTGCGCATTCGTTGGATCTGGACCGGTGACGGTGTACGGATATCCCTTCGTGAAGGGGAATGCGGAGACCGGAAAGGGGACCTTGTTGGTCTTGGGATGATAGAAGAGCGCCATGTCGCGCGAATTCGGCGGCTGAGCGGCGCCGGAGTTGAGCTTCCAGTTCGGCGCCCAGACCGCGACGAGAAATCTGGCGCCCTTGCCCTGCGCGGATCCCACCTCGCCGTACTCCAACAAGAGCGGTGCGCCGTGGGCCGGCGGATCCGACTGCAGCACCGTGGTCTGAAAGCGCCGCCAGGGATCGGTGGCAGGCGCATCCGGTTCCTTGATCGCGCTCTTGAATCCGGTGGCGTCGGCAACCTCGTTGAGCGACATCACCGGCGACTTCGATTGCAGCGCGTCGAGGACGACGTCGCGATACACGTTGAACGAAGTCTGGGGAACTCTGGCCAACCAGATCGCGCCGGGCTCGTCTCCGGGCACGAGCGGAGAGGGCGGAGCCACTCCCGGCGCCTCTCGCACCCGCAGCAGCGGCAGCGAGATCCGCAGCGTGTCGGGAGCGGGCTTGCTGATCCGCGCGTTCGGGTTGTTGCGGTACATCCCGGCCGCCGACTGGTTGACTTTCACTCCCTGCAATGCGTACAGCTCGGGCACGATTGTGATGGTGATGTGCGTCCAATCCGCACCGGCTGGTGTGCTGACCGAGAACTTGCCCCCCGAATAGGGCATCGCCTTCGTGTCGTGCAGCAGCGCGCCGTTCTTCTGAACGACCACCTGCCAGGTCCCTCCCCCCTCGGGGTCCTGGCCCGGAATGTCCCACAAGCTCAGGACGACGGTGAACGGCATCGGCTGCCGGTCAGCCCGGTCGCCCGATCACTTCTGCCGTCCGGTTTTCGGATCGTACGAGACTTCCACCGGAACGACCTGGTCCGTCGGAAGCACCTCGATCCACTGATCGAACACCTCGTATGGAGCGCTCGTCAGCGCGCGGAAACCGCCCTTGAGCGGATAGAAGCCGTGCTCGTACACCTTGTCGATCGGCACCGCGCTGACCTTGTTGTCGTCGTTGATCTCCTCTTCGGGGAACCGCCCGACCTTCAGCGATTCCTCGTGCTTCAAGGCTACCTTCGCGCAGAGGTATTTGATGGCGTCGGCGATCGTCACCTGCGCGATGCCGAGGTCGGCGCGGATCTGTTTCAGCTCGTCGGCAGGCGCGTGATAGAGGTCGCCGAGTCCGTCGGTCCCTTCGATGTGCATCTGCTGGAGCCAGTTGCTTGCCTCGAGCTCCTTGCCTGGCCGAATCGGGATCACCGCCTTCACCCAGGGCGCATTCAGAAAGGCGTTGCGCAGGTCGTCGCCGTCGAGCTGGAGCAGCCAGCCCAGTGAGCTGCCCATCCTGGCGTAGTGCGACGTCGGCGTGATGTAGTAGTTGTCGATCCGCGACTCCAGATCGGACCAGTTGGTCAGGTTCTGGGCGAAGATGGCCTCGTTGCTTCCGTTCGCGAGATACTGGTGGTAGTGCTTCCGCGGCTTCCACCACTCGGGCGCGACGAAGTACAGCATCTTGTCGACGTCGAAGATCGAGTTGAGCAGCTCGGACAGGGTGTGGCGGGTCGCGTCGTTCGTCGTGCTCTCGGGAAGGTTGTACAACGTGCTCGACATCAGCGCGCCGATCAGCTTCCGGTACACGATGATCCGCTCCTCCTCGCGGAGGTCCTCGTACTTGCGAGTGTTGATTCCGCTCGCTTCATCGATCCGCGCCTTCGCCGCGGTGACGTAGGCCTCCCTCGTCTTCCGCTCGTTCTCCGCGGTGGCCGCCTTGCCCGCCGCGTTCTTTGCCGTGTTCGCGTCGGCGATCTCCTTTCGCTTCGTCGCATTGGGCGTGAACATCACGGCACCCCCGACGACGAAGTTGACCGTCTCGTCCCACTTCATCCCGCCTGGCGCGATCCACACCCCGGCCGAGATGAGCGAGCTGCCGATCAGTCGTCCCTTGAAGGCCCAGACGCCCGAGAAATCCTCTCCGGAACCCGACACCTGGAAGACGTCGATCGGGCTGTCCGGATACTTCACCTCGTAGCCGTCTGGCGCCGGAGGCATCGGGATGGCATTGCTCAATGCCAGATACCCTTCGGTCCCGTTGAACTGTCGGTGATTGTCGTATCCACCCCACGTCAGGTTCGCGGTGAACGTCACCGGCTTGTCGGGCAGGGGCGGGATCTCGGTCGGATCTGGCACGTCGACCAGGTCCGCGGGCTTCGCGATGTTCACCAGATTGGCCAGGCCGAGCTCGCGGCCAGGCTCGTCGACGAACGCCTCCCAGCACAGATACGTCCCGATGTCCTGCACCTGGACGCCGATCTGCCGCATCTTCCGCCGAAGCTCGTAGTTCACGAGATGGTTCGTGGTGTTGTTCAGCAGATAGCGCTTGCTCGACGTGTCGGTGCTCTCGGTGACGGTCTTGAAGGTCGACTTGTAGTTCTGCTTGATCTCGGAGGTCAGCTTCTCGGACTGCTCGCGCATCCGCTTGTGGCTGTTCTCGCGCGCCGTGCTCTGCGTCGTCTCCATGCTCAGGCTGCCCGTGGCCGTGGCGCTCCCCGTGCCCCACGACTGGTTGACCGTCAGCGACGCCCCGAGCTTGAGGTCCTGCTTGTTCTCCTCCTTCACCGCCTCGGCGATCTCGTCGTGATCCGTCGTGCTGCGCTCGGTCTTCTTCGTCGTCTCGGTCGACTGTTCGATGATGCGCTCGGTGTAGACGCGGCGCGTGCTCACCTCCACGAGCTCCACCGAAGAGCCTGGACTGAGCCAGACGTGACCGGTGGGTGTGCCGAGGAAGGTGTCGAGCTCGAAGAAGTACTGCCGGAACAGGTGGACGATCCCGAGCGGCGACAGGCTCACGTTCTGGATGTCCTTCTTCGGATCGAAGGTCGCGAAGGGATCGTCGTTGTTCAGGAGCGCGGCGATCTCGGCGTTCGCCGCGGCCAGGTCGACCGGCTGCTGCTTGTAGAAGAGTGACTCGAGCTGGGCGAACATCTTCTGCTCGAGCAGCGCGAGGAGCGCACCCGCCATCGCCGACTCGTCGTTCAATCGCTTGTTGAACGCGGCGACGAGTGCCTCGGTGGCGACCGCGACGTCGACGTGCCCCGCGATGCGCACGACACCTGGATTGCCCTGTGCGTGCAACTGCCGGCACTGGTCCTGATAGTCGTTCGCGCAGCGCCGAGTCACCGTGGTGTCGAGGTGCTTCTGCAGCGTGTCGCCGTTCACGAAGGTTTTCCAGGCGCTCTTCACTGGCGGCGCGTCGTCTGGGAGCGTCGCTGCGATCGCTTCCATCAGGACGCTCTCGTGTCCGCGCATCAGGCGCGACGACGCCAGGCGGCCGATCTCGATGCGCTTGATGTCGGAGACGCAATCGGTGCGCGAGAACTCCGCGCTGTACCTACCGACGTAGTGACTCGCGAACTCCTGGAGCAGCGCCTGCTGATTGTCCTTCAGCCCGACTTTGAAGCGGTCCTGCATCCGCTTGGACTTCCACCCGATCATCGGCTGATAGACGCCGAACATCTCGCTGGCGTACGGCAGGACCGACGTGTAGTCGGTGAGATCGGTGATTCGCGTGTTCGTCGGCATGGGGAGCTCCGCAGTGCATGATCGCGTGGAGCTGCATCGCCCATGAAACGCGAGCAACAACGCTGCACGCGGGAGCGGTGTTCGGTAAGGTGCGCGCTGTCAGGTCGTCGCCAGCGCCGACGGAGGAAGCATCCACTCCGCCGCCGCGCGCTCACGCAGCGCGTCGAGCGACTCGAACACACCGGCGACGTGAAGCACCACGTCGCCGGGCGGCGTGACGAGGTCGGGCACCACGACCACCGGCATTCCCGCCGCGAGCGCGGACTGGGTGCCGGCCGGTGAGTCTTCCACGGCGAGCGCCGTCTCGGGTGCGATGCCGAGCCGAGCCGCCGCCTCGAGATAGAGGTCCGGATGCGGCTTGCCATGCGCGACGTCGGCGCGCGTCACCACCGCGGCGAAGAGGCCGAGGAGATCGCCCAGGCGTTCGCGCACCGCGATGGGGCCGCTCGACGTCGCGAGTCCGAGCGGGATGCCCTGCTCGGACACGAACGCGAGCCACTCGCGCGCGCCCGGCCGCAGAGGGATCCCCTCCGTGTCCATCAACACGCGGAAGCCGTGATGACAGATCGCGCGAAAGCGGGGGACGTCGAACGCGTCGCCGAAGTAGTGGCGGAGCAGCGCGTCGTTTCGGTCGCCCGAGTGTCCGACGAACGTGGCGAACCGTTCGTCGGACAGCTCGACGCCCATCTCCTCCGCGGCGCGCCGCCACACTCGGCGCTCCATCCGCTCGCTGTCGACGAGCAGCCCATCCATGTCGCACACCACCGCGGAGGGGCGTGGAACGAACGCGGTCGAACCGATCAAGCGGCGGCGCACTCCGTCAGCGAGGCGACGCGCGTGCTCACTGCTTGGTCAGGACGAGCTTGTTCGAGAACTGCTGGCCGCCCACGCTCACCGTTCGATTGATCGTCAGCGTCTTTCCGTCCAACGACCACTTCTCGACCGATTGCGCATCGTTGTCGCCGAACTTCATCGCGCTGGTGAACACGGGCACCGCCGCTTCCCACGTGACGACCGTGGAAACGTCGACCGCGTTGCCGCCCATCGTCAGCTGGTTCTTGGACGTCGAGCCGTCGGTGGCGTATTTCATCGAGGTCGTCGTCTCGCCCATCTGGGTGGTCTGGCTGCGATCGACGGTCACAGCCGTGGGCGTCTGGGTGATCTTGAGCGTCATCGCAGACGGAACCATCCGCCCGTGGTCGCTCAGCGCGGTGTCGAGCACGAAGGTGCCGGAGTAGTCCGGGTGCGTGGCTTGCGCGCGCGACACGGAGGGCGTGAGCACGATCAGCGCGACGAGTGCGCGGATGAGAACGTTTCGCATGTGTTGAACTAGGCTGAGGGGAGGTGGGAAGACTGGTCGCTCGACAATGGGCGGGCGAACGGCGGAGCGAAACGGGAGAGAGTCGTCCGCTCGGAGTGCGCCTGATCCTCTACGGATGTTGCAGGTCAGGTGTTGGGCGAGGGTCGGTGCGACCCTGAGGAGGTCGTCGAAGTGCGGCTCCGCCGTCGCCTGAAATCCGGGCGGCACCTCCTAGCCCAGCACGCGCCCCACCGCCGAAAGCAACTCATCCGACGTGAACGGCCGCACGATCGACCGAATGCGCGTATCGACAGGCTCCGCGTCGCGCGGCACGTCGTCGACGATCACGAGTGCCGGGTAGCGCGGAAGCGCGTCGACGATGGCACGCTGCAGATCATCCACGATGAGCAGCACCGGCGAGTGCCGTGCCGCGGCACCGACCGCCGAGGCGATCGTTGCTGCTTCCACTAGCCCGACATCGATGCGCTCGCGCAGACATTCACGGACGTATGCGCGTAAGTCCGCCTCGGCCGCTACCACCAGCACCTTCACGCGCGCGCGCTCGTCGCTCGTGGATGGAATGGGCGCTGACTCCGCTTCGTAGTCGTCGCCGAGGACTGCGACCTCCAACCGCACCCGCGCCGAGTGAGGGGGCGTGGGCGACGCATGACCCTCGCTCACGCCATCCTCGCTTGGCGAGCTCATTTCATCCCGATTCCGTGCGGCCGCGCCGGCCCGGTCGCGAACGCGGTGTTGAAGTCCACCACCTTGAACGAGGGAGCCACCGTGAGGCTGTTCTCCCCCACGTCGATCACATGGACCTTGTGATCGCCGTCGAGATGGACCTTCCCCACGTCGTCTTCGTCGAGGAAGTAATCCGTCACCACGAGTCGCTTGTCGTCGTGCGTGAGGTGCACGGAATGTGGTCCCGCGTTCGAGCCGAAGCTGAGCACCGAGACCTGCGTGAACTGCTTGGGGTTCGTCACGTCGAGCATCACGACCTGCCCCGCCATGATCGTGGCGTAGATGAGGCGCCGTCCGCCACGCGGCATCGCCAGCAGACCCGGCATACCCCCACGCACGGGCGTCGCCACGCTCGGCGTCACGGTCGCGGCATCGAACGCCTGCACGAAGCTGCCATCCGTCGGATCGACGGTGTAGAAGAGTCCCGTGAACATGTTGACCGTGATGGCCCGGCCGCGCCGGTCACCGGGAATGAGGCGCACGTCCATCGTGCCGGCGTTGTCGGGAAGCGCCACCGTCCGCGTGATGCTGCGCTTCCGCAGATCCCAGAATCGCACGGAGCTTCGCAACTCCATGGGTCCCGCGAACGCGTTCAGCGTCGTCACCGGGTTGATGAAGTCGCTGGTCACGAGCCGGTTCTCCGAGAAGTCGGCGTCCATGCCGTGCGGGTTGAAGCCACCGTCAGCGGGCGACGTAGCCGGATATTCCGCGACGAGGTTCAGCCCCTTGTCGAATTCCACGACGCGTCCCCCCGCCCCGCCCGACGCGGACCCCATGTTGGTGACGAGGAATCCGCCGCCGGGAAGCGCCAGGAAGTCGTCGGTGATGCTCGAGTTGGGCGCCCGGGTGGAGCGCAGGAACTTCGGGTTCCTCGCGTCGATGATGTCGAAGAAGAAGATGTCGTTCTGCCCTTTGAGCACGCTCAGGAGCCCACCACAGGCCAGAATCGTCTGGTCGGCGGACGTGTGGCAGTGATGCGGCTCGTTGCCGATGTTGCCCGGCGGCGGCAAGGGCACCGTCTTCAGCACCTTGCCGTAGCTTCGCGAGTGGCGATCGAAGTCGATTACCGCCAGGAAGTCAGGGGCCCGGTGCGCCTGGTCGCTGGCCCACACATAGAGCGTCGTTGCCTCCATGCCGTGATCAGCGTGCGGATTCGCGGCATCGCGATCGAGCGACGCAGCCTCGTGCGGCGTCATGACGTTCGTAGGTGCGAGATCGGTCGAGGTGCCGCAGCTCGCACCGGCGAGGAGTGCAGCTATTCCTATGATGCTCCCAATGACGCTTCGATCCCCGCGCATGACCGCCTCCAGGCGTAGATAGTAGAACGAGAACGATTCCTGGAGATGGTATCGGGACTGCCCTCCGGCACTGAGCCTGAAGGTTGCGGCTTCTGGCGATGGATGTTGCACGCAACCTGGAGATCGTCCGGCGCAACCTGGGTGGTCCCCCATGGCCGCCGCACCGGTGATCAGTCGCCCGGAATGGACGCCTGGCTGCGGTAGGTCGCGGGCGTCATGCCATAGACGGCGTTGAACCGTCGGCAGAAGTGGGACAGGCTGTTGAATCCCACCGCGTACGCCACGTCGGTCACCGTCGATGACCCCTCCGTGAGTAGCCGCGCGCCTGCCTCGATCCGCCTGCGCCAGATCAGACCGGACGGCGATTCCGCAAAGAGCTGCTTGACGCGGCGGAAGAGATGCGACCGGTCCTGCGCCACCGCATCCGCCAGTTCGCCCACCCCGAAATCGGGGTCGCCGAGGCCAACCCTGATCGCCTCCTCGACCCGTGCGACGTATGCCTGATCGGCAGGCGCTACGCGATCGGAGACGGCTCTCCTCTCGGTGGGCTGCGTCGGCAGGCGTTCGCGCAGGCGGCGCCGAGCCGCGGTCAGGTTCCGCACGCGCACATCCAGCTCGCGCATCTCGAAGGGCTTCACGAGGTAGTCGTCCGCACCGCGCTCGAGTCCATCGAGCCGCTGCTCGTCCTCAGCCCGCGCCGTCAGAAGGACGATTGCCAGAAAGTCCGTCTCGGCGCTGGCCCGGAGCGCCCGCACGAGCTCCAGCCCATCGGTACCAGGCATCATCACGTCCGAGAGTACGACGTCGGGCAGGTGCCGGCGCGCCAGCGCGATCCCCTCCGCGCCGTCCGCCGCCTCGAGCACGCGGAACCGCGCAGCGAAATGATCGCGAATGTAGTTCCGCAGGTCTGCACTGTCGTCCACGACGAGAAGCGTGGGAACGTCGTCACTCCGCTCGTCGGTGCTCCACTCGGCCGAGCTGCCCTGATGCTCCCCCGTGACGCTCGCGGCAACAATCGCGACGCCTGGAGCACCGGCGGCGTTCGAGATCGCGACACCGACTGATGGTTGCCCGATCGGAATGATCGCCGTGAACACCGTTCCATGGCCCCCGCTTTCGGCCTCGACTCGGCCGCCGTGCAGCTCCACGAGCTCCTTCACCAGCGAGAGCCCGATGCCCGTTCCCGGCTGCGACCGGGTCACTGTCTCATCGACCTGATAGAATCGCTCGAACACATGGGCGATCTGATCGGGTGTGATCCCGGGACCAGAATCCCGAACGAGCAGCCGCGCCGAGTCGGCATCCTCGAGAAGTGCGACGTGCACCGACCCGCCGCTCGGCGTGAACTTGATGGCGTTCGACACGAGGTTCGTCAGGATCTTCTCGATGGCGTCCGCATCGAACGCGCCGAGGAACGAATCCGGCGTCTCCATCGTGAGATGGATGCCCTTCCGTTCGGCGACCGGCGCGAAGGCCGCGAGCACACCGCGCGAGAATGGAGCCAGATCGAGTGCACGCGGCGCGAGGAGCATTGCGCCCGCCTCGAGCTTGGCGACGTCGAGAATCTGATCGACCAACCGCAGCAGCCGGCGCGCGTTTCGCAGCGCGATGTCGAGCCAGCGCTCAACCTGTGGGTCGCCGCCGGCGCGTGCACGCAGATCCTCGAGAGGCCCGATCGTGAGCGTGAGGGGCGTACGCAGCTCGTGCGACACGTTGGCGAAGAACCGCGTCTTGGCGTGATCGAGAGATTGCAGCGCGCTGTTTCGCTCGGCCAGCTCGCGCTCGCGTTCGCGCAGCGCAGCCGTGCGTTGATCCACCACCAGTTCGAGGTGCGCGGCGCGAGCGCGCAGGCGCGAGTCGCGCAGACGGATGGCGACGAGCGCGAGCAGAGCCAGGGCGACACCGAGCGCCCAACGAAACATTCCTGTTTCCCACACGCGTGGCAGCACCTGCACCGCGAGTGAGCTCCCTGGTGCGAGCCATCCGCCGGCGGCGTCGCTCGCTTCGACGCGGAAGGTGTACCGTCCCGGCGGCACCTTCGTATAGAAGGCGGAGCGCCGAGCGCCTGCGTCGACCCAGGCGGCGTCGTAGTGCTCCAGCCGATAACGAAATCGAGTATTGGCCGGCTCCAGGAAGGTGAGCGCGGTGTACTCGAACTGCACGTCGCGCTGATCGGGCGCGAGCGCGATCGAATCTCGCTCCGGACGAAGAGCTCGCCCGTTGGCGCGAACGTCTTCTACTACCGCCGGGGTGTCGCGCCGATCGCCGCTCACCCTCTGCGGATCCACCACCACCACGCCATCCTGCGTCGGGAACCAGAGCCGTCCGTCGCGCCCCTTCGCGCCGGCGGGCTGCACGCCGCCGTTTCCCTCGCGATTGCGCATGCCGTCGCGCTCCGAGTACGCCGTCGAGTGTACCGACGCGGCGCGTCCCTCGGCGAAGGCGTTGAGCTCCGCGCGTGGCACCCAGAAGATTCCGCGATTCGTATTCATCCAGAGTCGCCCTGCGCCATCGTCGAGAATCTGGTGAATGACGTCGTCGAAGAGGCCATCCGTGGTGGAGATGCGAACGATGGCTCGGCTCGCGCCCTTCTGATCGGCGCTCCATGCGCGCGGGTCGAGACGCGCGAGGCCGCGACCCTCTGTGCCTACCCAGAGCCAACCGTCCGCGTCGGTGTACAGCGAGCGAACCAGATCGCTCGGCAGTCCGTCCGCGCGAGTGATGCGCGAGAACCGTCCATCGCGATAGCGCGCGAGGCCGCCGCCATTCGTGCCCATCCACAGCGCGCCGTCGCGCGTGGTAGCGAACGCGCGAACCGTGGCATCCGGCGCACCGGATTCGGGAGAGAACGTCGTCCAGCTCGTTCCATCGTAGCGCAAGAGAGCGCCGGTGGCGCCTGCCCAGAGACCACTCGAGTCTCCGTACAGTGCGACGACATGGCGGCCGCGGAGATCGCGCGGCCCCTCGGCGCGGCACCTCATCGCCGGCGGCGAGCATGCGTACAGGCCAAGGGCACCCACCCACATTCGACCCGCGCTGTCTTCGTAGAACGAGTTGACGTCGCCTTCCACCTGCTGTCCCATCACCTCGGTGCGACCAGTCGACGGATCGATGCGCCGCACTCCCGCGGATTTTCCCCATGAGCCAACCCAGACGGCACCGGTGCGATCGACGTACGTCGCGTAGGCGTTGAGTCGACCGTCAGTCGCCGGAATACCGTAGGTCGTGAAGAGCGCGGGCTTGAGGCGGTGGAGACCGGCCGATTGCGTTCCGATCCACAT
>Ga0308176_10001487_pt1 | contig 14714 bp, 8 predicted proteins | sample PhyCR2_3_FD_203890 | JGI IMG/M metagenome (GOLD analysis project Ga0308176, IMG submission 203890) | Soil microbial communities from UC Gill Tract Community Farm, Albany, California, United States - DLSLS.C.R2 | ecosystem: Environmental > Terrestrial > Soil > Agricultural land | place: USA...
CACACACGTCGGCGCAAACCCTGCAGATCTGTTTGCTAAAAGCCGAACTGCCCAGCATGAAATTGGTCGAGGTCTGGCAGATCTCGGCGCAGTTCATCATCAGCCGGAAATGGTCGGCCTCGACGTGCTTGCCACCAGACTCCAGGCAATGGTTCATCGCTTCATGCAGACAGGTTTGATGGCATCGATTACATGCGTCTATGCACGCTTGCATTTTGGGGTCGGTAGTGTGAGTCATAGCAGTGCCTCCTTCAGGTTATTAGTTAACAAGTCTTCAGCTTCAAGGAGAAAGGAAAAAGGAAAAAGGAAAAAGGAAAAAGGAAAACAACTTTATAACCTTGGGGCTTACGTTCAGGAAAATCTGTACGGAGGCGCACAAAGAATCTTTTGGACCGACCCTGATTCCAAGCCGCCTGATCGCTAATTCTTCGAGTAACCGTCCTGGCCTATGTCCAACGGCTAAGGGGTCATTTGCGCGCAGGAAGCCAATAAACCAAGTACAGCTAAAACTGCAAAAAATTTTGTCCTTTTCATAAAATTCCCTGTTTAAGAGGATTAGAAGAAATAAATGGCGTTAATGAAGCGGATGAATCAACAATAATGCCTTGATGTAGTGCCATGTTTGCCATTGGCGGATTACGTTTGCCCCCCCACTCATACGACTGCTGTCTTCGGTGGGTTCTGCTTCCCTCAACCCTCTACTGAGCCAGCTTTTGAGGAGCTGCGCTTTGCTCCACCCATCCCAACAGAGGTATAGACTACTAATTTTCAAACGCTTATATTGTAAAGTTAAAAAATATTTATCATGTGAAACATTTCAATAAATATGTCAATTCATGCCAAATGAAAACCCGGATAAAGCACTATGAATCATCTGTCATATATCCAAATTTTGACGCAAACCCCATTCCTTGACAAGTGCATAAATGGCGGGGATGACGATCAAGGTGAGTATCGTCGACGACACCATACCCCCAACCATGGGCGCGGCAATGCGTCGCATGACTTCCGAACCTGTGCCACTGCCCCACATGATCGGCAGTAGTCCCGCCATGATGGCCACGACGGTCATGATCTTCGGCCGCACGCGCTCGACCGCACCCTCCATCACTGCCCCATACAGGTCGGCCACTGTCGGCTTGGCGCCTGTGGCCGCACGTTTTTTCTTGATGTCGTCCCAGGCATGGTCAAGATAGATCAGCATCACTACGCCCGTCTCCGCGGCCACGCCAGCGAGCGCGATGAATCCGACAGCTACGGCTACACTGAGATTGTAGCCAAGCAGCCATATCAGCCAAACACCGCCCACCAGTGAAAAAGGCACTGACAACATGACGATGAGGGTTTCGGTGAACCGCCGGAAATTGAGGTAGAGAAGCAGGAAAATGATTGCCAATGTTAGCGGCACGACTATTTTCAGCTTCTGCTTGGCCCGCTCCATATATTCGAACTGGCCGCTCCAGGTCGCGTAGTATCCGGGCGGAAATTTCACCTGCTCGCTCACCGCCTTTTGCGCCTCGGCGACGTAACCGCCAATGTCGCGGTTGCGGATGTCGACGAATATGTATGCTGAGAGCAACGCATTTTCGGTGCGAATGCTGGGTGGCGCCTTGATCGTTTTGACGCTCGCTAATTGTCCCAAGGGAATCATGGCGCCGTTCATGATCGGTATCAAGACCTGGCTGGCGATGGCCGACGGATCCTCCCGCAGCTCACGTGGATAGCGCACCGTGACAGCGAAGCGTTCGCGGCCCTCGACGGTGGTCGTCAGCAGCTCGCTTCCCAGTGCTACCGAAATCACTTCCAGCAGATCGCCCACCGCTAGCCCATAACGGGCGAGCTCAATGCGGTCGGGCTCGATATCGAGGTAATAACCGCCTGTCGTGCGCTCCGCGTAAGCACTGGTGGTTCCGGGCACGGCTTTTACGACCGCCTCGATCTGCCTGGCAAGCTCCTCCATTTCGCCCAAGTCCTTGCCGAAAACCTTGATGCCGATCGGTGTACGGATGCCGGTGGCGAGCATGTCGATCCTGTTCTTGATCGGCATGGTCCAGGCATTGCTGACCCCCGGTATTTGCAGGGCCTGGTCCAGTTCAGCAATCAGTTTGTCAACAGTCATATCAGCGCGCCATTCACTTTCCGGTTTCAGGTTGATAACCGTCTCGGCCATCTCCAGCGGGGCCGGGTCGGTAGCGGTATTGGCACGCCCGGCCTTGCCGAACACCGACTCAACCTCGGGAAAGGTCTTGATAATCTTGTCCTGGGTCTGTAACAATTCGGCGGATTTGGTGACTGATAAGGCTGGCAAAGTGATGGGCATAAACAACAAGCTTCCCTCGTTCAACGTCGGCATGAATTCGCTGCCCAGTTTCATTGCTGGAAATACCGAGAGTGCGAGCGTGACCAAGGCCGCTAGAATGGTGAGCTTCTTCCACCGCATTACCCAGGCGATGATGGGACGGTAAATCCATATCAGAAACCGGTTAACCGGATTTCTCTGCTCAGGCATGATCTTGCCGCGGATGAACAGAAACATCAGCACCGGAACCAGGGTGATCGACAATAGCGCAGCACCCCCCATCGCGAACGTTTTGGTATAAGCGAGCGGCGCGAACATGCGCCCTTCCTGCGCTTCCAGCGTGAACACCGGCAGGAACGAGACCGTAATGATGAGCAGACTGAAAAACAACGCAGGCCCCACCTCGCGGCAGGCATCGATCATGATCTGCAGGCGGGGTGCTTCGGGTGGCGCCCGCTCGAGATGTTTGTGAGCGTTCTCGATCATGACGATTGCCGCATCCACCATGGCGCCTATCGCAATCGCAATGCCGCCCAGGCTCATGATGTTGGAATTGAGCCCCATCATATGCATGACGCTCAACGCGATGAGGATGCCGACCGGCAGCATCAAGATAGCCACCAGGGCGCTCCTCGCATGCATGAGAAATACGATGCAGACCACGGCAACGACGATGCTTTCCTCGATCAGGACCCGTTTCAGATTGTCGATGGCGCGGTGAATCAGGTCGGATCGGTCATAGACAGCCTGTAGCGACACACCTTCCGGCAAGCCGCTGGCGATTTCTGCAATCTTGCTTTTCACGTTGTCGATGACATCAAGCGCGTTCTGGCCGTAACGTGCCACGGCAATGCCGGAGACCACCTCGCCCTCTCCGTTCAGTTCAGCTATCCCGCGCCGCTCATCTGGTGCCAACTCGACCCGCGCCACATCGCGAATCAGCACTGGCGTGCCCTGCTCCGCCTTGACCACGAGATTTTCAATATCGGATATACCGCGCAGGTAACCTCGGCCACGCACCACGTACTCGGTTTCCGCCATCTCGATCACCCGGCCGCCGACGTCACGGTTACTGGCACGGATTACCGCGGCGACCGTACTGAGGGGAATTCCATAGGCCTGCAACTTGCGCGGCTCCACGGTAACCTGATAGGTTTTGACAAATCCGCCCACGCTTGCCACCTCGGCTACACCGTGGGCTTTGGTGAGCTGATAACGCACGAACCAGTCCTGTATGGTGCGCAATTCCGCTAGCGTATGCTGGGCAGCAACCACAACATATTGATACACCCAGCCCACGCCTGTGGCGTCCGGTCCCAAGGTCGGCGAGACGCCACGCGGCATCCGCCCCGTTGCAAAATTAAGATATTCGAGTACGCGCGAGCGCGCCCAATAGATGTCGGTGTGGTCCTCGAAAATGACGTAGATGAAGGATGCACCAAATACGGAAAGGCCCCGCACTACCTTGGATTTCGGAACCGCCAGCATGGCCGTGCTCAAGGGATAGGTGACCTGGTCTTCCACCACCTGCGGCGCCTGACCAGGGTATTCGGTGTAGATGATGACCTGCACATCCGAGAGATCGGGAATGGCGTCCAAGGGGGTGCGGATTACCGAGTAGATGCCCAGGCCGATCACGAACGCAGTCCCCAGCAACACCAGGAATACATTGCGTGCGGACCATTCGATAATTCGGCCCAGCATGTCAGTGCGCCCGCTGGTCGCCGGCAGTGGGTTTGGCACCCGGCGGGTGGATAGGCTGGATGCGAACGATGACGTATTCCCCGGCGGACTCCTCGACGATCTCGAAATCGACCTTCTGACCGGGTTTCAGCGGCTGCAGCAATGCCGCATCCCTGGCACGGAAATCCATGGTCATCGCCGGCCAGTTGAGGCTGGCAATCGGATCATGTGCGATCGTTATCGTCGCATGCGCCCAATTCATTTCTTTGATGTTGCCTACGCCATGATGACTCACATGACTCATAGGCGCACGTGCAGCCCCGGGTCTCGTCACGGATGCGCCGGGCTTGGCCTGGCCGCTCTCGCCAGGTGTAGAACTCGGGGGCTGGTGGCCGAAGCCGCCCTCGAAGCCGCCCACGAAGCCGCCCGCGAAGCTGTTCAAGGCCGCCTTGAGATTGCTCTCTGCATCGATCAGAAAGTTCGCGCTGACTACAACCGTTTCTCCAGCTTCCAACCCCCCCAATACTTCAGCATAGCCATCCGCGTGGATGCCGAGTTTTACAGTGCGCGGCTCGAACCGGCCCCCGCCCAGGTCAACCAGCACCAGACGCCGTATGCCGGTATCAAGCACCGCCGAATCGGGCACGGTGAGTACCTTGTTTTTGCTGTGAGTTGAGGCGAACTCCACCCTGCCGTACATGGCGGTCTTGAGCAATCCCTGGGCATTGGGAAGTTCGATGCGTACTTTTGCGGTACGGGTTTCGGGCATCACTGTGGGATAGACAAACGTCACCTCGCCGTTGAACACCTTCTCCGGATATGCATCCATCCTGATGGTGGCGCTCTGGCCTCGCTGCACGATACCCAGATCCTGTTCGAACACATCCGCCAGCATCCAGACTTTGGAGAGATCCGCAATCTGGTACAGCACCTCTCCGGGCATGAAGCGCTTCCCCTGAATGGCGGGTTTTTCGATCACCACCCCGTTGGCTGGGGAACGCAGGGTGACATACCGCCTTATTTGACCTTCTTCCCGCAGAGTTTGCAGGTCGGTATCCGATATGTCCCAGTTGCGCAGCCTCTGCAAGGCATTCTCTGATAGCCGCTGCATGCCTGCCCGAACCTCCGGGGCGCTCCCCTCGACCGACTGCATCCCTTTCCTGGCAATAAGATATTCATGTTGTGCTGTGATCAATTCAGGACTGTACACATCCATCAGCGCATCGCCTTTTCTTACCGCCTGGCCGGTGGTATTTACATAGAGCCGCTGAATCCACCCCTCGAACTTTGGCGCTACCGTGTACAAGCGGCGCTCGTCCGCCTGCACGGTTGCCACTGCCCTCACGGTACGGGTGAGTTCACGCAGCGTGACAACCTCAGTTCTTACACCCAGCTTTTGTATTTTTTCGGTGCTGATTTTCACTGCGGAGTTATCAGATGGAGACTCTTCGCCCTCGTAAACGGGGAGATAGTCCATGCCCATCGAATCTTTCTTGGGCACGGGCGACGTGTCGGGATGCCCCATAGGGTTGCGGTAATAAAGGATTTTGCCCTTGCCCTTGCCTTCTGGTCCCTTACCTTCTGGTACCGGCGTCTCGGGCAGGTTTGGCGCAGGAGTCACTGGTTGGGCGCTACCCCACCAATATCCTGCTGCCAGGGCAGCTGCCGCGAGGGCGATAATCGCTATGAATTTGGCGATGAATTTCATTGAAGCTCCGCCGTGTTGGGCGCCCCAGTAGAAGGCTTACCGATAAGCAGATCGATTTCCGCAAGCGCCTTGTTATAACCGGCAATGGCTGTTGCCAGACCGATTTCATAATTGAACACGGTCATCTGACTGTCGAGCAATGTCAGGAAATCGACGCGATTGACACGGTATGCGGCCAGAGCCGATTCAACCGTAAGCCGCGCCTGCGGCAGGATAGCGGTCTGATAGAGCCTGGCGGATTTCAGGTTTTGCTCGGCAAGTGCTATCTGCTGACGCAGGCTGGCTGTTACCTCATTACGCTGCGCTTCGTACAGGCTCTGGGCCTGATCGCGCTTCGCCAAGGCTTCTGCGACACGCGGCTCGAGCTTGCTTTCGCGCCATACCGGCAGGTTGACCGCCACAGTCAGGGTTACCATGTCGGGTTGCCTGGTACCATCCAGCAATTTGTCGCGCTGGCCGTACGCCAGACGTACATCGAAGTCCGGGTAGTAGTTTTTACGCGCCAGATCCAGCGCCTTTTCTTCGCGCGAAACGATACTCTGCAGGGCAAGCAATTGCGGACGCTGCGCCAGCGCAGTTGCGCGCAGCGATTCCAGGCTCAAGCTTTCTTCCTCCAATTGCAGGGGCTCCGGTACTGGCACTGCGACATTTGCGTTGCGACCAAGCGCACGAATGAGATCTGCCTCCGTCGTGGGTCGTTCACGCGCTAGACTGAGCAGTTCGTCCACTATCCTGGATACCTGCGTCTGCGCTTTCAATGCGTCGGCCTGGCTCCCCAGGCCTACCCCATAGTGTCGCTCGGCGATGTGACGTAAATCCTCCAGGATCAGTTTATTTTTCTCGACTATCCGGGTTCGTTCCAGCGTGAGTCCCAGATGGAAATAGGCGATCTTGATTTCGCGCACCACGCGGTTCAAGGTTTCCTGATAACCGTAACCGACACCCTCTGCATCCTTGGCGGCAACTGCTCCGCGCAAATCGCGTTTGCCGGGAAATGGCAGGCGCTGGGACAGGCCAATCATTTTCATGGTCATGTCCTCGCGGTTGAAGGGCGACGAGGCCAGGGGAGCGTTGATCACCCCCGCTTCGAGTACTGGATCATCGAGCGCCGCAGCAGGCGCTATTCGCTGGCTGGCGGCTTCGCGCGCCTTCAGCGCGGCCTGGATTTCCGGGTTGTTCTCCAGGGCTTCGGCAATCAACGAAGTCAGAAGAGCGGATTTATTGGCATTTAGCGTTGCAGGCGCCCCTGGGGACATCGGGGGGACGGGGTGGACAAGGGGGCCAAGCGGCTCGGCAGCGAAAGTTGGTGTACGCGTTGCCGCGCGAGGGTCACCTGAAACCTCCGCTTGTGCGCTTACTGAGGCGGAGGAAGCCATGACTCCGGCAAGCCATGCCAAAATGATTGCGCCAGGGATCAATGCGGGCTTCTTGCCCGGCCCCTTGTAGAAGCTTATTTCCACAATTTCACGATGACGTAATCGGAACCCGATTTTTCCAGGAAGAATTCCACTGGAAATGCAGTCATTTCTGATCTCCTCAAGATTTGTAACCATACTATGGTGGTTTCAGCAATAGCCGAACAGCAGCTACAGCTTGCGACCTGCCAAACCCACGCTGGAGAGAGCGCGGCACCCAGGTACAGGATTGCAGGGTTAATACGATAAACGATTATTTTGCCTTGTTACAGGCGGATTTCTTCTATCGAAGAATTAAGCGAGAGGAGGACGCTGGGGTTGCGGAAGAAGCGATGAAGAAAAGCGGGAATTGAACGATGCAGCGTAGGAAAATTCAGCGGCGACATTCAGCCCTGCGGCTGCAGGAGGCAGACCGGTGCCGCTTATATGACAAACGACGCCATCACATGATAAGACGAAGGCTGTATCGGTGTCGCCGCTATTTCCAGCAGATTGCATATGATAGTCAGCATCATGCTGACTGCAGGCTGTGGAAGAAGGAGAATGAACCACTGCTTCACGAGCGGCACCTGAATCCCGAGCTTGCATTATCTGGGCGCAAAGCGGCATGATGGCCGCCAATGCGCCTTGCAGGGGCAACCCAAGCATGATCAGAACGAGTACAAGCCTGCGAAAAGATGAACTCATGTTGATTAGTATGCGTATTTTGCCCATAAAGGGCAAGGGGTCTTCGTCCTAAAAGGAAAACAATTCCTTACAAGATCGGATGCGTCGACAATTAGAGAGATAATCCCGGAAAGGAAACAACCCGGGGCATAGCGGGTCTACACTTCCTGCAGCCGATATAGGATGGTAACAGAGATAATTACAGGCTGGGCTCGACCGGAATCCTCGGGCAGAGCCCGGCCTACATCCAGCTTTATAATAATGACGCGTAATTGAGAAATGGCAGAGTTGAAGTATTTCTTGCGGTATTTCTTGTGTTTACCCAGCCTTTCAGGACGTACCGCAGTCATTGCCGGAATGGCAATCATGGCGGCAATGGTAGTGATTGAATTGACGTTCCCTACCCGCGCTCAAGGAGCCGGCCCGCATGTTCATGGCGTAGCAGCTCTGGAAATTGCCCTGGACGGGGCTACGATGCAGATCAATCTGAATAGCCCGCTGGATAATCTGCTAGGGTTCGAGCGTGCGCCACGGAACGAGAAGGAGCGCGAAACGGTCAGAACGATGACCTCAAAGCTGCATCAGGCCGACAATCTCTTCATCTTTACTCCTGCGGCCCAGTGCCGCCTCGGCGCCGTCCGGCTGGAGTCTCCCCTGCTTCCTTCCGAACTACTGATGCCTCGCTCCAGTTCCGGAAGTGACAAGTCCAAAGGTGCCAAGTATGACAAAGATGACAGATCTTCCGCTTCGTCACCCCTTCCGCGCGGATCAACTTCTTCCGCGTCTATGCCCTCCGCAACTGCTCCTGTTGGCGGGCATACCGAGGACCATGCGGAACTGGAAGCCACCTGGAATTTCCGGTGCGCGGCGCCACAGGCTTTGCAAGACATTGATGTGCGGTTATTTGATGCCTTCCCAGGCTTGCGACGTCTTGACGCGATGATAGTAGGTCCCAAAGGACAATCGGGCGCAAAACTCTCCCCTGCATCCACCCGGTTGAAATGGTAGCTGGAGTAGATACAGGTCCCGAAACAGGCCAGGCGAATGTGCATCGGCACAGGTTGTTCGCCACGGCTGAGTTTGTGGTCGATATCGAGAACCTGGTTTTTCAGTGGCCGGGGAAGGATAGTTTTCGCCTATCGATTCCGCAATTCAGGGTAGAGCGGGGGGAACGTATCTTTTTGCAAGGGGCAAGCGGCAGTGGCAAGAGTACTCTATTGGGCCTGCTGGGCGGCGTACTGCTACCGCAGCCGTGCCGCCTGCGGATACTCGATACTGACTTGATGGCACTCACATCTAGTGCTCGGGATCGGTTTCGTGTGGATCACATAGGTTTTCTGTTTCAGCAATTCAACCTGGTACCGTATCTATCCGTGCGCGAGAACGTGCTGTTGCCTTGCCGGTTTTCTCAGCGCAGGCGGCAGCGGGCGCTCGACGCGGCAGGTACGAATGCGGCTGATGGGCTCGAACGAACTGCGGATCAATTGCTCGATCTGTTGGGGCTGGGCACCACGCTGGCGCAGCAACCCGCCACAGCGCTTTCAGTCGGACAGCAGCAACGTGTGGCAGCCGCCCGCGCCCTGATAGGACATCCCGAACTGCTCATCGCCGATGAGCCCACCTCGGCGCTCGATTCGGACCGCCAAGCTGAGTTTCTCGAACTGCTGCTCGAGCGTTGCAATGACGAGAACGTTACCCTGATTTTTGTCAGCCATGACGAGCGTCTGGGAAAACACTTTACGCGCAGCGTTCACTTGAGCGAGCTGTGTGGAAATATTTAGGTAAGCGATATCTCTGGAAGAGCTGAGTCCGCTACTTCAGAATGATCTAATTTATAGAGCCCTGATTCTCGAAGAAGCTTTATGATATCTCCGCATCCCTTTGAAATTACGCTATTTATCTTCTTCTTTTGACGAGGTCTGATGAAACACAACGTCGCCGTTTTGGGATGAATTGATCTTCCCATCGGCATTCCACCATCCGCCTCCTAAAGCGACCAGGAGTGCTGCCGTATCCTGGAAACGCTGGGCCATGGCCTGAAGATAGCTTATCCTGGCCTGATAGTATTGGCTATTGGCGATCAGCACCTGGATGTAGTTAACAAGGCCTGCCTGATAATTGATCTGTACCAGATGCAGAGCCTGACGGGAAAAATCAAGCTGTTCAGACTGGCTTTGTAATGCTTCGGCATCATGCTCCAACGCAAGCAGGATGTCGGCTATTTGCGCCAAAGCATTCAGGGCCGTCTGGCGATAATTCGCCAGAGATTGTCTATAAGCATCGATTGCCGCTTTTCGTTGCCACCATAATGTTCCGCCACGAAATAGCGGTGCGGCAAAGCTGGCGCCCACACTCCAGAAATTACCGGTGTTCATAAAGACGTCCACGAGATTCCGGTTGTTCTGCCCATAAGTACCGCTCAACGTGAAGCTGGGAAGCATGTCCGCTGTTGCAACGCCAATATTGGCATTAAATTGATGCACCTGAGCTTCGGCTGACAAAATATCGGGGCGCTGGCGCGCCAACTGTGAAGGCAGGGTAATGGGCAAGTCCCTCGGGAGCGAGAGATCGTTCAAATCGATCTGTAACGCCATCCCTTCCCCAGGCGAGTGGCCCGCCAGCGTGGCAAGCAGATGTTCAGCCTGGCTGCGCTTCTGCTCAAGCGGCGGAAGGGTGGCCTGGAGTGCTGCAAGCTGAGTCCTGAGGGTGACTACACTTACATATGGAACCGTACCGGCCTGGATTTGCGTATGGGTTAGCTTGATCTGCTCCTGCAATAAACCGATCAGTTCCTGCGTCGCCTGAATCTGAGCCTTGTACGCTGCGCGAGCAATCACTGTGTTTACAATGTTGCCGGATACGGTCAGATAGGTAGCCAGAACCGCAAAACGCTGAAAATCCCGCTGCGCACCCAGACTCTCGACTGCCCTGCGCTGCCCACCAAATACATCCAATGTGTAACTTATGGTAGTAGACAATGTGAAGAGATTAAAAATGGTCGCGGTAGTGCCTCCGAAGCGAGCCGACGAGAATCTCTGGCGGATCGCCGACCCGCCAAGATCTGCCTGAGGATAGAAAATACCGTAGCCTGCGCGAAGATTTTCCTGGCTTTGACGCAACCCCGCCTGTGCCGCTTGCAGATCCTGGTTATTGATGAGCGCATCTCTTACCAGTGCATCGAGTTTGGGAGATTTGAAGAGGTACCACCAATCCTCCGCGATATCGGCTGCCTGCTCAAAGTTTTGTGCCTCCCCCGCAGCAGAAATAGTGGCCTTCGGCAGTGCGCCCGGCACGTACCGGTCCGGGCCTGGGATTTGCGGGCGAACAAAGTCAGGGCCAACCATGCAACCTGCCAGGGACATCAGGCAGGCTGTGCAAATCGATACCAAGAACCGCTTATCATGGTTGAATAATTGCTGCGATGGCGTTTTGCGCTTTAGCCTTCTTTGATACAGCGCCACGATATACCTCCCTCCATCCCCGCATCCCGGCGATCCACCCGAACACCACCGCTTTTCCGCAGGGAAGTATGTGTTTGGCAACATTCCCACCGGCAAGGTTCAGGATCCTGGCATTTCTCCCGCTTGGTCCCGTGGAACTTCCTTCGCCTCCCCGGCGGATTCACTCGGAAGCTCTTCCTTTTCGCCGATATAAACGTCCACCAGTTGCCCAGGGTACATCTGTACATCCGCCGGCTTTTGAAAGCGAAAAAGCACGGGTAACACTCTTACATCCACCCGTTCGGTCCGCTGGTTCGATAATTGAATCTTGGGTGAGATATAGGGTTGCACGCGAACATATTCGAGCGGAATACGAATGTTCGTTCCGCGAATGAACATTTGCGCGCGCATCTTCGAGGGATCGGGAAGGCGGTGAACCAGGATTTCATCGACGTAGCATCTTACTGCAAGATCGTTTTCGGGATTGCCCATGGAAATGACCGGGTTAAAGCCCTCTGTATAGGTATCATAGACGCCCTGGGGAGAAATATAACTCCCTATGGCAGCCCTTATGGCCAGTATGATTCCATCGACCGGTGCTTTAATTACATACTTGCCCAGCAAGGCGCTCCCCGCCTGATAAGTATTGAATAACGCGAGGTACTGCCGCTCCTGATTTCGAATGTCGTAGCTCCAGGCCCCCGCCTTCGTGAGGTTATAATTCCTGATGGCCACCTCGAGGTTAGCTCGGGCTGCGTCGGCTGTATTGATCGCATTGTCCAGGCTATCCTTGCTCACCGACTTCGGATCCATGTCGTAGGACCTTTGCAGCTTTTCCAACTGGGTCTCGGCAGTTTTGAGATTAGCCCTTGCATACTCCATTTGTGCCTTGGAAACATCGAGTACTTCCTTTCTCGGCTGGGCTTTGAGTTCTTCCAGCAGTGCATGTGCCGCCCTGGATTGCGCAAGCTGCTGCTCCACAGTCGCCCGCTGAACGGAATCGTCCATTTTCAGCAAGGGGTCTCCCCGCTCCACCGCCTGCCCTTCTGTTACGAGAATTTCCATGATTACTCCCGGCACCTCCGGGAATAAATTGATGTTCTCTCCGGTAGCCTGATAGCTTTCGATAATACCGTTCGAATAGATACCTTTTGCATAGGGATTCGGCGCCGGGTTAAAAACCGGCGGTTGCGGCTGAGGTTGCTTGCCGGAAAGATAGGCGGTTGCCAGGCCGGCAATAATGCCGCCTGCGGCAATCGCGATCATGATCTGGTTTCTCAATGGCTCGTCCCTTTTTCGATACCCACAATTCCGCCATCCTCCATTTTCATGATCCTGTCGGCATATTCGAAGATGCGGTTGTCGTGAGTAACGATTAAGATACAACGCTTGTCGTTGAGCACTTTGGTTTTTATGAACTCCATGATGCGCCGGCCGGTATCGCCATCCAGCGACGCGGTGGGCTCGTCAAAGATCAGGATATCGGGTTGGCTCACCAGGGCTCTGGCAATGGCAACCCGTTGCTGCTCGCCGCCGCTCAGCTTGGCCGGCGGAAGCTCGGCCTTGTTCTCAAGCCCGACAATCTTCAGATAATTTGCCGCTTCCCGGATGGATTCATCCCAATCCCTCTTCATCAGGATCAGCGGTATAGCGACATTTTCAGCAGTGGTCAGGCGTGGAAAAAGATGATAATCCTGGAATACGAAACCCACTTTATTCAGGCGGAATTGGGCAATCTGATCGGACTCCAGCTTCCATATATCGACGTCATCGATGATGACCGTACCGGAATTCGGGCGCAGAATGCCCGAAACAATGCTCAGTAGCGTTGTTTTTCCGCTCCCGGACGGGCCTACGATAAAAAATATCTCGCCAAAGAAGGCTTCAAACGATACCTCCTTTACCGCGTAGGTTTTAAGGTCGCCTTCGCCAAACCACTTGGTCAGCTCAGTAGCCGTAATCGCGGGATTCACATCTGGACAGCCTGGGCCGAGTCAATCGTGCAAGAGAAGATTTTGGATAAACAGAGTGTTTGTCGGCAGAACCTGTTTTTGAGAATCAACTGGAAGTATTAGGGCCTGTTAACACCTGTTTCGCGCTCGCGTTGCTGCCGAAAAAGCGTTGGGGCGAGGCGCGAAGCGCAGGGCATAGCGGGCCTATGGCCAAGCTTTGCAACGCCGCACTCACGTTTTTTCGTGCGCAACCCCGAGGGACCGGGCGGAATGTCATCCAGGTCCACGGTTACTCTCCGCTTACAGAGTCTACTCTGCTGCGCGGCTCGTGCCTCGTTCCGGCTGAAACCGTCACCGTCGCGGGCGCTAAACAAGTGTTAACAGGCCCTAGCCTCGAAAGATATCGAAAGGCTCGATCTTCAAGACCTTCCTTATGCCAATATAGCTTGAAACGCCTGCGATTATCAGAACCATGGCAAAAGCAAAAGCCAGGGTAGTAAAGGTTATATTTGCCGAGTAGCTTGGAATCCGCAGCTTGGCGATGGTAATGATAAGAGTGCAAAGACCCACTCCCAGTCCATACCCGATAAGTGCCGTAAACATCGCCTGGAACAGAATCATGTAAACCAGCTCGCTCCCCTTGGCGCCAATCGCCTTCAAGGCGCCGAACTTTTCGAGATTCTCAAGTATGAATGTATAAAACGTTTGCCCCGAAATTGACAGGCCAACTATGAAGCTGATGACTGTCATGATGAGAATATTGGTCCCCAGACCGGTCTGATATTTATAGTAATTGGAGATTTTCTGCATGAATTCGTCTTTAGTCAGGGCCTCGTAACCCAGAAGCCTGACTTGCTGCTGGATGTTGGGAACCGCATCACTGTTTTTGGGTTCCACGAGAATGTACGAAATGGTGAACCGCATAGACGGGATATACTGAATTGCCTTGGTGTATGTTGTATAAAGGGTCGGGATTCCGAATAAGCCGCTGGCGGCCACTTTGGCAATTCCTACAATGACTCCCCGATGGTCATTGAGCTCGAATTCCGTGCCTATGCCGGGATTCCCCAGTTTGTGAATTTCGTTATCCTGAACGACAATGAAGGCATTCTCGGCGTAAATATCCTCAATCTTTCCTTCCAGAAGCTCCGGGTGACCGAACAGGCTGTTGTCATCCAGCCCGATAACGTTAACGGATTGAAAAATTCCGTTTCCGAGCTTGACCAGCGCGCCTCCTGAATACAGCGGCACGGCGTATTCGACACCGCCGATACTCCTGACGGCATCGAGTACGTAGTCCGGTAACGGAATGCTGCTGGCCACATTGTTCACAGCGGGATCCATTACCCAGACTTGAGCTCCAAGATTGATTACCGTGGAGGAGGATTTCATCAGGACGCCTGAAAAAATGGATGTCATCTGGACCATCAAAAATACGGCAAAGGTTATGCCGACCAGCAGGGCCGCATATTTGCCCTTGTCGTTTACGAGAAGCTTGAAGGCGATCCGCAGAAGTCCTTTCATTGCACACCAACCGTATCTAAAATATCC
>Ga0308176_10001488_pt1 | contig 14712 bp, 10 predicted proteins | sample PhyCR2_3_FD_203890 | JGI IMG/M metagenome (GOLD analysis project Ga0308176, IMG submission 203890) | Soil microbial communities from UC Gill Tract Community Farm, Albany, California, United States - DLSLS.C.R2 | ecosystem: Environmental > Terrestrial > Soil > Agricultural land | place: USA...
ACGCCGTGCAAGTGCGCGCGCGTGATGGTGTACCGGCCGAGATTCGCAACGTACAGCACGTCCCGCTCCGGCCCGCCCCACGCGAGGTTGGTCGGCCGGCCGAGCAGGATCGCATGATGGTCCCAGGCCAGCAGGGTTTTCTCCCGCGACGCCGAAATCCGCCAGATCTCATCCGACGCGTAACACGCGACGTACAAGTTGCCCGCCTCGTCCAGCGTGAGGCCGTCCGGCAGCCGCCCAACGCTCTCCGCGTACACCTCCCGCCGGCCAAGCTGACCATCCTCATTAAGCTCGAACCGAAAAACGCAATCAGTGTCGCTCTCGGCCATGAACAGGTATCGCTCGTCGGCGGAAATGGCCAGACCGTTGGCGTAGCCGAACGGGCCTCCGATGACCTGCCCCGCGCCGCCGGGGTCGAAGCGCAGGAGCAGCCCGTTGTGCTTTTTCCAGTTTCCCGATTCGGAGACGTACAGCCGACCCCGGCGGTCAAACGCGGGGTAATTGGGGCAGATCAATTTGTGCCCCGCCGCTTCCGCGGCGAAGACCGCGTGACCTCCGTCGGGCCCCACCTTCACCATGCCCAGACTCGGGTTGCACACGTAAAGCTGATGATCGAGCGGTGAAAAGGCGATCCCGCCGGTAAAGCCGCCGAGCGTCGCGAGCGTGTGGACCTTTCCGGAGAGATCGATGCGGTAGATCTGGCCCGCCTCGCCGCCGGCCCAGAGGTGGCCCTCGCGGTCGAAGGCAATGCACTCGGGGTGGTCGAGCCCGGAGGCGAAGACTTCGAACCGCTCCGTGGGAATCTCGGGGGTGGGATTCATTCGGTCGTACCGCCCATGGCCAATCGCCGCCGCTCCTTTATCATAACCGCGACACGTTGCGGGGAGCTACGGAGCGCCACGACATGTCCGACATTCGACTGCGGGCGATGGAGCAAAAGGACCGCTCGGCGGTCGCCGAATTAATCTGCAATTCCACCAACGCGTGGTACAAAGCGCGCAACGGCCCGACGATCTTCCCCCGCGGTAGCGAATCCTGCCTCCTCTTCTGCGACGTTTACGAAGACCTCGACCCCGGCTGCTGCGTGATCGCGGAAGATCACGCCAACGGGCGCATCGCCGGCTCGTGCTTCTACCACCCGCGCGAAACCCACGTGTCGCTGGGCATCATGAACGCGCACCCCGATTGCTTCGGGCAAGGCGTCGCGCGCCGGCTGTTGCAGTTCATCCTGAATATTGCGGCCGGCCAAAGCAAGCCCGTGCGGCTGGTGTCCAGCGCGATGAACCTCGATTCATTTTCGCTGTACACGCGGGCCGGCTTTACGCCGCGCCAGGCGTACCAGGACATGTTCGTCCGGGTGCCGGCCGCGGGGCTAACGATCGCGCACCCGCTTTCGTCGCGGGTCCGCCCCGCGCGCCCGGAGGACGCCGCCGCCATGGCCGACTTGGAAATGGAGCTGAACGGCGTCCGCCGCGAGAAGGACTACCGCTACTTCACCGAGAACCGCCGCGGCATCTGGCACGCGTCGGTACTGGAGAATCCCCGCGGCACCTTGGACGGCTTCCTCGTCTCGGTCAACCACCCCGCCAGCAACATGCTCGGCCCGGGCGCCGCCCGCGGCGACGCCGACGCCGCGGCGCTGATCCTCGCCGAGCTGAACCACCACGCCGGCCGCTCGCCGGTGTTTCTCGTCCCCGTGGACCGCCCAGGGCTGGTGAAGCAGATGTACGACTGGGGCGCGCGCAACTGCGAGCTTCACTTTCACCAGGTCCTGGGCGCGTGGAATCCCCTTGGCGGCGTCAACATGCCCACGTTCATGCCCGAGACCGCCTGAGGCCTGTGCCCCGCCGATCGTATGTGGTTAAATATCGCATCCACCAACCGGAGCGTTATGCGCGCACGTCTGATCCTCGCCTTGACCGTGTTGAGTTTCCTCCCGGTGTTCTCCCGCGCCGCCGGCGGCGAAAGGCGGCTGCTTTACGTCGCCACCCCGGGCATCCGCGATTACCTGGAATACGGCGGCCACGGCGTCATCGTCTTCGACATCGACAACGGCCACCACTTCGTCAAGCGCATCCCGCTCGCCGGCTTCAACCCCAAAAACCAGAAGCCGCTGAACGTGAAGGGCATTTGCGCTAACGCGCAAACCGGCCGGCTCTACGTCTCCACGACCCAGTCCCTCACCTGCCTCGACCTCGTGACTGAAAAGATGCTCTGGGAAAAGCCCTTTGAAGGCGGCTGCGACCGCATGTCGATGACCCCCGACGGCAAGACCATGTACCTGCCGTCATTCGAAGGGGCCTTCTGGAACGTGATCGACGCCACGACCGGCGCCACCCTCGCCCAGATCACGCCCAAGTCTGGCGCTCACAACACCGTGGTCGGCCCCGACGGCAAATTCGCCTACCTCGCCGGCCTCAAGGCGCCGCTGCTCACCGTCGCCGACACGGCTACGAACAGCGCCGTCAAAACCGTCGGCCCGTTCTCCAATTTCATCCGCCCGTTCACGATCAACGGCCGCCAGACGCTCGTGTACGTCAACGTGAACGAGCTGCTTGGCTTCGAAGTCGGCGACCTCGCCACCGGCAAAATGCTCCACCGCGTCGAGGTCAAGGGCTTCGAAAAAGGCCCCACCAAGCGCCACGGCTGCCCGAGCCACGGGGTCGGCCTCACGCCCGACGAAAAGGAGCTTTGGCTGACCGACGCCCACAACTCCCGCATGCACATCTTCGACAACACCGTCATGCCGCCCACGCAAGGCCAGAGCATCGAGCTTCGCGACCAGCCCGGCTGGATCACCTTCTCCATCGACGGTCATTACGCCTATCCTTCCACCGGCGACGTGATCGACGTCAAGACGCACAAGATCGTCACCGGCCTCACCGACGAGCACGGCGCCGCCGTGCAGAGCGAGAAGCTGCTCGAAATCGACTTCTCCGCCGACGGCAAGCCCCTCCGCGCCGGCGACCAGTTCGGCATTGGCGGCGTCACAGGCAAGGTCCCAGCCGCGACGCCGCAGGCGACGGCGCGATGAGCGAGGACCGCGCGATGAGCGACGACCGCGACCAGGTCGCCCTCGAGCAGGCGCGTCAGAACCGCACCACCAGCGCACAATGGGTGCTCTTCGGGTCACACCGCCGCGCCATCGAACGCCTGATTATTCCCGCGGCCGAGCCCCCACTCGGCGATCGTGCCGCCCCGCCCCGCCGGCCGACGCTGTGCGTTCTGGGCGCGGGCAACTGCAACGACCTTGATCTGAAGCACCTCGTTCAAGTCTTCGCCGAGGTTCACCTGGTGGACATCGATCCGTCCGCCTTGGAAGCGGCCGTGCGCCGCCAGGGCGTGGAGAACTTGCCCGCCATCAAGCGTCACACGCCTTTTGATCTTACCGCCGCCGCACCGACCGTCAGCGCTTGGGCCGAGGGGCCGCCGACCGCGAGCGAAATCGACCGCACAATCCAGGCAATCTCCAACTCCCCCCGGCCGGATTTAGGCCACTTCGACGTGGTCCTGTCCCCCTGCGTGCTGTCCCAGTTGATTGAACCCATCCGCCTGGCCCTCGACCGCGGCCGCCACGCGCGCTACCGCGAAATCCGCGCCGCCCTGCGCGCCCGCCACCTTCGAACCATGACCCACCTCCTCCGCCCCCGTGGCCGCGGCGTGTTGGCCATCGACCTGGCCAGCTCGAAGATGGAGCCCCGCCTCCCTCAGGCCCACGACGACGACCTCCCGGCCGTCATGCAAAGGCTGGTCTCCGATCGCCGAATCTTCACCGGCTTGTCGCCCGCCGAGATCGCCGAAACGGTGCAGTCCGACCCCCCGCTCCGCCGCGAAGTAGCCGATCTGCGGTTTACAAAACCGTGGCTCTGGCACATGGGGTTGCGAAAGTCGTTTCTCGTTTACGGCGTCCTGTTTCGCCGCGCAATGGGTCAGGCGTGATCACTTCCGCTCGCCACGCGGCGCGCCCCACGAGTAATGCTTCTCCTGCTCCGGAAACGCCAGCTTGTCGAACGCCTGCGCCGGCTGCTTCCCCCGCAGTTGCCAGTCCGCGAAATCGAGCAGCGCCTTCCAATCCTCCTCTCCCTGCTCGTGCTTGCCTGGCCTGAAGTGGATCCCGATCTTTTCCGGCGCCCCGAGGAACTTATACACCTCCTTGGCCGCCAGGTAGGTCTGCTGCGTGCCCGAAGGATTCGCCCACACGTCGCCCAGCCCTTCCGTGCTGAGCAGCGCACGCGGCGCGACCAGCGCCTTCACCTCGTGCTGGTCAAACGGGAGCTGATCCACGTGCCCGATGAACTCTTTAAATCGCGGCACGAACCAGTACGGGAAGCTCGTCTGGATTCGCTCCAGTGACTCCGCGTCCGCCGGCGTCAGCCGGAAACAGCCCGCCCCGCCCGCCCCCGAGCCGTTCGGCACCGTCAGCGTCACCCGCTCGTCCGTCGCCCCCGCCAGCAGCGCCGCCTTTCCGCCGCGCGAGTGGCCCGTCACGACGATCTTTTCTTTATCAATGAAATCCTGAGTCAGCAAGTAGTCGGCCACCCGATGAAACCCCCACGCCCACATGGCCAGGGCCGCGCCGTCGCTCTCCGGGTAAGACGAATAGATGCCCTTACTCTTGTTCGCACTGTCGGACGCGACGTACGTGCGATCGAATTCCGCCAGCACGTAACCGCGCTTCAGGATCTCCTGGACGATCGGTTCCTTCACCTTTCCCCAGCACAGGTCGCCTTTGATGATGACCGGGAACGGCCCCTTGCCCTTGGGGATCGTGAGGTCCAGCGGGACCTGCACTTTGCCCTCCGGCCCCACGCCGAGCAGGATGCGTTTTTCCGCGAACGGATCGCGGGACGCGCCGCCGCGCGACCAGATTTCCTGCGCCACCACCTTCGTAGCCCCCGCCCCTTCCGGCGGCAGGTGCCCGTATTCGTAATACTGAACCAGCTCGAGCAGCTCGTGCCGCCGGCGGTCCCAGTCCTGCTTCGTGCGGACCTTCGACCCGTCGCGGAACGTGAACGGGTCCGGCAGCTCCTTGACCGCCGGCAATTGATCGATCTTGGGCATCTCACCGGAAGAAGTGTCATTCGGCGCCCCCGCCGCAAACACCCTCGCGCCAAAAGCCAAAAGGAACACCGCCGCCAGCGCAGCACGGCAATCGAATCGGTCGCGCTTACTCATGCCTTAAGCCTACCGACCCGATCCCGCGGCGGAAAGTGGATCCCCGTCAACTACGTCGCGCTATGGACGTGCCCAACGGGCATTTCCTCCGTCGCGTCCGAATCGTCTTCGATCTTCGCCGTCGCCTGGAGCTGCTTGACCAGTTCCTTGGTTTGCTCCTGCCGCCGCTCTTCCATCAGTTTCTGCCGGACCTCGTCCCTCACTTCGTCAAACGGCTTCAGCTCCGGCATCTTGTGGTCGGTGACCTTCGCGATGTGGTAGCCGTACGTCGATGGAAATACGGGGCTCAGTTCGCCGACCCGCATCGAAAACGTGACCATCTCGAATTCTTCCGGGAGGTCGCCGCGCTTGAAGAAGCCCAGGTCGATCAGCTCGTGCCCCTTGTCCGAGTGCTCCCGCGCCATTTCGTCAAAGTCGGCCCCGTCCAGCAGCTTCTCTCGAACCTCGCGCATGATTTTATAGGTGTCGTACCGCGCATCCCCGCGACCGGGCGCCTTGGAGATGTGCGACGCCCGTACCTGCTCCTCGGTCATGAACAGTTCCGGGTGCCCCTGGTAATACCGACGGAGGTCCTCCTCGCCCGGCGGCGGCCCCTGATGGTCCAGTTCTTCCAGCAGCTTCTTGACGCGAAGGTGCAGCGACACGTCCCTGCGCAGCGTCTCGAGCTGCTCCGGCGCCGATTTGATCATCGCGTCGAACTGCCCGGGCCCGTGCTCGGTCCGGATGCGCTGCACCTCCGCCTCAATCTCCTCCTCCGCAGGCGGCTCGATCCGCCGCTCGGCCTCCTCGGCCAGCAGCATCCGCGCAACGATGTTCTCCTTGGCGTACCCGCGAAACTCGCCGTCCCGCTCGCAGCACGAGACGTTCCCCAGGCTCTCGTGGTACGCCTTGATCTGCGCGAATTCCGCCTCCACGATCGAATCGTCAACGCTCCGGCCGTTCACCGTCAGCGGCATGAGACTGCTCCAAAAGAGTGACTACCTCTATCATACCGCCGAACCCGGCAATTATTGTTGACACCGCGAGGATCTCGGGCGTAAAACAACCTCGGTCACGTCGCGTTTTCAGGTCGGGGTCCACGTCTCGGGAGATCACGATGACCGCCTCTTCCCGTCTTCCGCGTCGCGGCCGGGCGTTCACGCTCGTCGAGCTGCTGGTCGTCGTCGGGATCATCGCGTTGCTGATCTCGATCCTGCTCCCCACGCTCAGCAAGGCGCGGCGGCAGGCCAAGGTCGTCACGTGCCAGTCGCAGCTCCGGCAGTTCGGCCAGGCTTTCCTGCTCTATTGCAACGGCAACAAGCAGAAGTCCTTCTACTACCGCAGCAACAACGACTACTGGCTGCCGGTCATGCAGCCCAATTACAGCAACATGGCGGCCCTGCAGCTCTGCCCCGAGGCGCACGACCGGCTGATCGAAGGCGACGACTGGGGCCGCGCCATCGGCGCCTTCCGGAAGACGCAGAAGATCGACGGCAAGAACAAGGACTTCATCGGCAGCTACGGCATCAACGGCTGGCTCTACCGGGTCGATTTCGACCCCAGCACCGGCACCGACATCATTCCCAACGGCTTCCTGAAGAACAAGGACAAGTTCTACACGCCCACCGCGCGCCCCGCCTCGGAGATCCCCGCCTTCGCCGACTGCACGTGGCCCAACGGCTGGCCGGAGCCGAACAACCCCGCACCGCCGAACCTCGGCGACGGCGACCGCGCCAACAACGGCGGCAGCCTCGGGGCCGCCGCCAACACGATGGGCCGCTTCTGCATCGCCCGCCACGGCAAGGCGATCAACATCTGCTTTCTCGACGGGCACGCCGCCACGGTCCTGTGCCGCGACCTGTGGTCGCTCAAGTGGCACAACAACTGGGTGCCTCCGGCGATCAACCCGCCCAAGCAAGCGAGTGGGCAGCCGTTCCCGGAGCGCTAAATCTTCATTCCGGGTTTTCAGCCGCTGACCGCCATCGCTCGCTTCGTTAGATTGCGCCCACCTTGAAGCGCCAACGACTGGTCACTGCCTGCGCGATCCTGTGCGTGATGGGTATGCTCGGCGCGGCGCCGCCGGCCAACCCCGCCGACGACCTCCTCAAATTCCTCAACCAGACGATCGACTGGTACCGTCGGGTGACGGCGCTGGACCAGGTGCCGGTCAATGCCAACGAGTTGCTCTACCGCGACGGCGTGCGCCAGGCCGCGCGGCGGGTGCTCCGGCTGGCGTTCGCGTTCGCCCGCGAGCGGGCGGCGCTGCTGGCCGCAAACCAGAAGCCCGCGACCGCGCCGGCGGCAAACGGACAGCGCGGGAGGAACATCGGTGAGGCCGCCGCCACCGCCGACCAGCGGGTCACGCGGATCCAGGAGGAGTTGGACCGCGCCGGCCGCCAAGTCGAGACGGCGGCTCCCACGTCCCGGCCGGCGGTCGTGGCGCTGCGCGACAAGCTCGCGGCCGAGCTGGACCTGGCCAAGGCGCGGCGCGACGTGCTCCGGCGGCTTGCCGGGTTCGTGGCGGCGCCGTCGAATGACACCGCCGGCGACCTGCTCCAGAAGATCGACGACCTGGAACGCTCGGTGCCGACGACCGAAGAGCCGTCCACCGACGCTACGCAGGCGAAGACCGCCGCGACGACCGCGACGGCGTCCGTAGCCGCACCGCCGCAGGCGTTTCGGCCGGAATCTTCTGGCGTGTTGGGCCTGGTGACGGAGATGCTGTCGCTTTCGCGCCGCATGGGCGAGCTGCGGGCGGTGGCGGACCAGGCCGGCGACCTCCGGCAGGCGAACGACAAGCTCCGCGCGCCGATCCGCAACGAGCTGGTGGATGCGATCCGCCGCGGCGAGAGCATCGGCGCGACGCGGCCGTCCGACGACCCGGGCGTGCTGGACGCGGAGCGGCAGGAGCTGGAGGCGCTGGCGACCCGATTCAGGCAGCTTTCTGACGTGGCGGTGCCGCTGGGGGAACAGAGCGTGCTGCTGGATTCGACGCGTACCACGCTGGCCCAGTGGCGCGGCGCGCTCGGCGAGGTATACGGCAGCGCGCTGCGCCACCTGCTGGTGCGGCTGGGGGCGATGACGCTGGCGATCGTGGTCCTGCTGGGCGTCTCGAGCCTCTGGCGGCGGGCGACGTTCCGCTACGTCCACGACGCGCGGCGGCGCGTGCAGTTCCTGCTGCTGCGGCGCGTCGTGGTCTCGGTCGTGATGGTGATTGTGATCGTCGCGGGGATCGTGACGGAGTTCGGCTCGCTGGCCACCTTCGCGGGGATCATTACCGCGGGGATCGCGGTGGCGCTGCAGAGCGTGATCCTCTCGGGGGCGGCGTACTTCTTTTTCATCGGGCGCTACGGGGTGCGCGTGGGGGACCGCGTGACCATCTCGGGGATCACCGGGGAGGTGGTGGATACGGGGCTGCTGCGGCTGTACCTGATGGAGCTGGGCGGGTCGGGGCGGGCGCTGAACCCGACGGGGCGTATCGTGGTGTTCTCCAACTCGGTGCTGTTCCAGCCGTCGCCGTTTTTCAAGCAGGTTCCGGGGGCGGAGTACGCGTGGCACGAGGTGGCGCTGACGCTGTCGCCGGAGACGGACTACCGGCTGGCGGAGGGGCGGCTGATGGGGGCTGTGGAGGCGGTATACGCGGGGTACAAGGAGGAGGTGGAGCGGCAGCATGAGGCGGTGGCGCGGTCGCTGCATTTGCAACTGCCGCAACCGAAGCCGCAGGGGCGGCTGCGGTTCGTGGATGCAGGGGTGGAATTCGTGGTGCGGTACCCGGTGCCGATCCGGCGGGCGGCGGAAGTGGACGACGAGGTCACGCGCCAGCTCCTGGGCGCCATCGAGCAGGAGCCGAAGCTGCGGCTGGTGGCGCCGGCGACGCCGAAGATTCAACCCGCGGACGTGCATTGACCCCCCTTCGCGGGCGTTAGTGGCCGTACTTGTCCAGGACACTGCCGATGCAGGCGCCGGCGTAATCAACAGCGCTCTTGGTGCCCCAACCCATGTTGATGGCGGCAAAGGCGAGGGTGCCCTTCTCGCCGACGGCCCAGGCGGCGGCGCCGGTGGCGAAGCCGATGAAGAAGCCCAGGACGCCGATGGCGGCGATGACGCAGGGGTTGCACATGCCTTCGCTGTTATTATGAGCTTTGCAATAGTGTTTGAGGCCGAAGGCGGTGGCGCTGGGGATCATGAGGACCGCCTGCTGGATGACGCGTTCGGTCAGGGACTGGCCTTCGCCGCGGTTCATGAAGCCGAGGGTCTCGCCGGTGGCGGGGTTGATGCGCCACCAGCCGAAGTCTTTCTCCTCCGGGTCGACGCCCGAGGCGACGGGTTCCTTGGGGATGAGCGCGACGTAACCGGAGGCCAGGTCCTGCTCGATGCGGGTGCGGACGTCGGGGGGGACGGTCACGTTTTCCCAGGCGGCGTCTTTGGCGGTGCGCACGAGGAGCCACGGGACGTTCTGGGCGGCGGAGCGCTGCATCAGGTCGGCGGTGTTTTTGACGAGCAGGGGTGCGGGGCCGGCGGAGAGGAAGGCTTCGGCGTTGGTTTCGAGGACGCCTTGTTCGAGGCGTGCCTGGAAGGCGTCGGCGTCCTGGCCGGGGCGGGCGGCGAGGTCGTTGGCGACGATGTCGAAGCCGTGGCCGAAGGTGAGGTCGCCTTGGGCGTTGGCGCCCAGGCGGAGGCGGTAGGTGACGACGTTGGGCCTGTCCTGGTACAGGGCGGCGGCGTGGCGGCTCCAGGAGTGGCGGGCGACGGCCCAGTTGTAGAGCTGGCTGGGGAGCGGCACGGGTTTGGGGGTGGGGGGGATGGGCTTGCCGGCGGCGACGGCGCGGGTGGCGCCGATGAGGAAGTCGCGGTTGGCCAGGACGCCCTGGGTGAACAGCGCCTCGACGAAGTCGCCGCGGAGCTGGCAGGCGAGGGGGAGGAGGTCGATTTTTTCGAGCATGGCGAGGGAGCGGCGGAGTTTTGCGGCGTCGTCGATGTTGGGCTCGTCGACTTTCTTTCCCTTGGCGGCGGCGCGGGCGGCGGGGCCGATGAGGTCGAAGATTTCGCGGCGGACCTTGCGGGGGGGTGCGCCTGGGGTGCGGAATTCGTACTCGATCCATTCGGCGGTGAAGTTGCCGGCGGGCTTTTCTTCGCCGCCGCCGCCGAGGCCGCCGCCGAAGCCGCCGCCGAATCCGCCGAGGCCGCCGACGGTGCCGGCGGGGCTGCTGTTCTTCTGGCCGTCTTGCTTGCTTTGGCCGGTGTTGTCCACGGCGAGGCGCGTGACGGACTTGTCGGCGATCATCAGGACGGGCTGCCAGGACTTCTGCTCCATGGCGGCGGACTTGAGCTTGTCGGCGGCCTGGTCGGGGTCGGTGAGGTCGAGGTCTTTGGGCCACTGGAGGGGGGCGTGGAAGAGGGTGAGGCGCTGGCCGAGGAGGTCGGCGGGGCGGAGGACTTGTTCGAGGGGAATTGATTCCTTGAGCGAGCCCGCGGTGCATTGCTCGGCGATCACGCGCAGGCGGATCTCGTGGAAGAGGGCGGCGTCGATGGGGAAGCCGGCGGAGGCGTCGGCGGGCGTGCCGGACTTGGCGTCGAGCGTGCGGCGCGGGTCGGCGAGGCGCGAGCCGGGTTTGGCGTCCGGGAGGGAGGGGTCGAGGTCGGTCCACTTGCCGTGGTCCTGGACCTGGACCCACCAGTGGTCGCGCAAGGACTCGGCGGCGTTTTCTGGGGCCTTTTTGGCTGGCGCGCCAACTTCCTTTGCGATGGTCGGGGTTTGCTCGGCGGTACGGGCGGCGGTCTGGTCGGCGAGCTGACGGGAAGTCTTGAGGGTGTATTCGTGGCGGGCCTTGAGCTCGGCGTCGCTGAGGCCGAATTCCTTGAATTTGGCGAAGTCGGCTGTGGGGGCTGGCTGGGCGGGAGCGGGGGCCGGTTGCGGGCGGGTTTTGGAGAGGAGGTCCGTTGCGGCGGCGGGTGTGAGTTGGGTGTTGGCGAGGCGCGCGGTGTAGCCGGCGTGGCGCAGGAGTGTGGCGAGGAGGAGGGCGCGGTCGAGGGAGTTGCCGAGGCGGTCCATGACGACGCCGGTAGCGCCGCGGAGGAGGCCGCGGTAGGGGACGAGGGAGGTGTGGTCGCGGACCCATTGCAGGAGGGCGGCGGGTTCCTTTCCGAGGGAGGCGGCGAGGGCGGCGGGGTCGAAGGCCTCGCGCGCAATCGTGCGGGCGGAGGCTTCGAGCGCCTTGAACTGCTTTTCCATGCGGTCGGCGAGGGCGTTGAGTGCGTCGGGGGTGGCCGTCTCGGCGGCGGCGGGGGTTGCGGCGGGGGCGTCCTGGGGCCAGGCGCGGGTGGCGAGGAGCGCGGAAACGGCGGCGGCCGCGGCGAGGAAGTCGCGGCGCGAGGGGCGGGGAAAGGTGGAGTTGTGTCGCCGACGGGTCGCGTCATTCAAGTTGGTCGAATTCATTCGTCGCTCCACGGGCCGAGCTGCCCCGGCGGGGATTTACGTCCGTTGTTGGCGCGGTGTCAAGGACGGATAGGGGCTGATTTGGTGCGTCGGTGGTTCGGCGGGGTTGGGAATCGGTGGGTTCGTTTTTTCCCGGGGTGTTGGGAGGGGACATTTTGGAACATTCCGGAGCGCCCGGCTGCGCCGGCGCGGGGGCCTGGGGTTGCTGCTCCGGCTCGTTGTGCTCGTCCGGCTCGTTGTGCTCGTCTTGCTCGTCCTGCTCGCGTTGCTCGTCGGCGGGGAACTGGATTTCGGGGAGGGGCGGGATGCAGGCGGGGAGGTCGTCGGTGAGGTAGGTCATCTGGTCCTTCTTGAGCTGGCGGTAGTCGCGCAGGGCGCGGTGCAGGGCCAGCTCCAAGCGCTGCTCGTAGCGGCAGAGCCGGTCGAAGGGGTTGTACCACTCGTCCCTGGCGATGAAGAGGCTGCTGAGGATGCCCTCGGCCAGCAGCGGGGGCGTCGGGTCGGGGTGGCGGTCGCGGTCGGGCAGCAGGTCCTGGCCGGTCAGCTCCCGCCAGTCCTGTTTGAAGTACTCGAGGTCGGCCCCGGTCTCCTCGGCGTGTTCGCGGAGTTCCTCGCCGCGGGAGGCGTAGAGGGACCGCTCGGTGAGGCGGAGGCGTTTGATGCGCCACTGGGCGGAGACGACCTTGTCGGCCAGCAGGAGCTGTGCGGGGTCGGTGGGGTGGAGTGAGGCGAGGATGCCGTGGCGGAAGGCGAGGTAGTCCTGCGCGTCTTCGCCGGGCATGAGGCAGAAGTCGGTGAACAGGCCGTGGGTGGTGGCGTTGCGGGAGGAGACCGCCTTGCCCTCTTTGGTGCGTGGGCCGGTGGAGTTTTGGGCGTTGGCCCGGTTGGCCGCGAGCTTGCGCGCGGAGGCGGAGTTACGATCGGTCCGGTCGGCGTGGATGGCGGGGTCGATGCGATCGATGCGGTCGACGCTGTGCGTGGACATGACGTCCCCCTTTCGGTTCGGGCGGGGGGAGTCATGGATAGAAGCGGTGCGTCCGTCCCCCCTTCTGCGGACGGCGCTTCGGTTGTAAGTATCTTAACATATACCGAATTTATTGTCAAGCACATTTTGGAAGAATTTGAAGAGGCGAGCGGGGGTTGGGGTGAAGGCGGTAAGAGGGTGGTCTTTCCCCGGGGCAGGGGTTTTAGAAGGGGGCGAGAGTCAGGTGAGGATGTTTTTGACGACGGTTCCGCTGACGTCGGTGAGGCGGAAGTCGCGGCCCTGGTATTTGTAGGTGAGGCGGGTGTGGTCGATGCCGAGGAGGTGGAGGAGGGTGGCGTGGAGGTCGTGGACGTGGACGCCGTTTTCGACGACTTTGAAGCCGATGTCGTCGGATTGGCCGTGGGTGATGCCGGGTTTGGTGCCGCCGCCGGCGAGCCAGCAGCAGTAGGCGTCTTTGTGGTGGTCGCGGCCGTCCTTGCCTTGCATGACGGGGGTTCGGCCGAACTCGCCGCCCCAGACGACGAGGGTGTCGTCGAGGAGGCCGCGACGTTTGAGGTCGAGGACGAGTGCGGCCATGGGTTGGTCGACCTGTTTGCACTTGGCGGAGAGGCGGGCCTTGAGGTTGCCGTGGGTGTCCCAGTCGGCGTCGAAGAGTTGGACGAAGCGGACGCCGCGCTCAACGAGCCGGCGGGCGAGGAGACAGTTGTTGGCGAAGCTCGCTTTGCCGGGGGTGGTGCCGTAGAGCTGGTGGACTTCTTTGGGCTCGTGGGAGATGTCCATGAGCTCGGGGACGGAGCTCTGCATGCGGAAGGCCATTTCGTACTGCTCGATGCGGGCGGCGATTTCGGGGTCGCCGACGTCGGCGAGCTGGAGGCGGTTGAGTTGTGAGACGGAGTCGATGACGTGGCGGCGGTCGTCGCGGGAGACGCCTTTGGGGTCGGAGAGGAAGAGGACGGGGTCGCCGCTGCTGCGGAACTCGACGCCCTGGTGTTGGGCGGGGAGGAAGCCTGGGCCCCAGAGGGCGCTGCCGGCGCCGGCGACGGGGCCGGTGTTCATGACGACGAAGGCGGGGAGGGAGGAGTTTTCGGAGCCGAGGCCGTAGCTGACCCAGGCGCCGAGGCTGGGGCGGCCGAAGCGGCCGAAGCCGGTCATGGAGAAGAGTTGGGCGGGGCCGTGGTTGATTTCTTCGGTGTGGAGGGATTTGACGACGCAGATGTCGTCGGCGACGGAGCCGAGGTGGGGGAGGAGCTCGGAGAGCTCGAGGCCGCTCTTGCCGTGGCGGGACCATTTGAAGGGGGAGCCCATGAGGGAGGGGTGGCCGCGGATGAAGGCGAATTGCTGGCCCTTGGTGAGGAGGTGGTCGGGGCAGGGCTGGCCGTTGAATTTTTCGAGCGCGGGTTTGTGTTCGAGGAGGTCGAGGTGGGAGGGGGCGCCGACCATGTGGAGGTAGATGATGCTTTTGGCGCGCGGGGCGAAATGGGGGGGAATAGTTGCTAGTTGCTGGTTGCTAGTTGCTAGTGGGGAGGCGGAGGCGCGGTCATTCAATAGCGAGGCGAGGGCCATGGCGCCTAGGCCTAGCGTGGAGCGCTGGAGGAGGTGGCGGCGGGTGAGGGTTTTGAATTGGTCGGGATTCATGGGCGCGGTCAGCCTTTGGTGATGGTTTCGTCGAGGTTGAGCAGCGTCGTGGCGACGTAGAACATGGCGGATTCTTCGGGGGTTTTGGTGTTGGCGGGCTTGGGGGAGGAGGGGTTGCTCTTGAGGCGGTCTAGCTCGTGTTGGTGGAGATCGCAGAGGAGCTGGAGCTCGGCGGGCTTGGGGGGGCGGGCGAGGCAGAGGCGGAAGGCGTAGGTGAGTTGGTCGGTGGTCGTCGCGCCGGGGCGTTCGCTGAGGACGCGCTTGGCGAGGGCGGTGGCGGCTTCGACGTAGGCCTCGTCGTTCATCAGGGTGAGGGCCTGGACGGGGGTGTTGGAGCGTTGGCGCTGGACGGTGCAGGCGCTGCGGTCGTTGGCGTCGAAGTTGAGGAAGGCGGGGTAGGCGGCGCTGCGTCGCCAGATGGTGTAGAGGCCGCGGCGGTAGCGGTCGGGGCCGGTGCTGGTGCGGTAGGTGTTGTCCACTTTGCCGATGACGCGCCAGAGGC
>Ga0308176_10001489_pt1 | contig 14711 bp, 10 predicted proteins | sample PhyCR2_3_FD_203890 | JGI IMG/M metagenome (GOLD analysis project Ga0308176, IMG submission 203890) | Soil microbial communities from UC Gill Tract Community Farm, Albany, California, United States - DLSLS.C.R2 | ecosystem: Environmental > Terrestrial > Soil > Agricultural land | place: USA...
ATCATCGCCAGCTTCTCCTGGGTGTTCTACCTCTTCGGCGCCTTCCTGATCTGGACCGCCTGGAAGCTCGTCCAGGACGCGCGGGCCGACGAGGAGGAAGAGGAGTACGAGGAGAACAAGCTGCTGCAGGCCGCGGAGCGCAAGTTCGGCGTGGCGGACCGGTACCACGGCACCAAGCTGTGGATCCAGCAGAACGGCAAGCGGGTCATGACCCCGATGCTGGTCGTGATGCTGGCCATCGGCACCACGGACGTGCTGTTCGCGCTGGACTCCATCCCCGCGATCTTCGGCCTGACCCAGGACCCGTACATCGTCTTCACCGCCAACGCCTTCGCCCTGATGGGACTGCGTCAGCTGTACTTCCTCATAGGCGGTCTGCTGAGGAAGCTGGTCCATCTGTCGTACGGCCTGTCGATCATCCTGGGCTTCATCGGCGTCAAGCTGGTGCTGCACGCCCTGCACGAGTCCGGGGTCCACGTCCCCGAGATCAGCATCCCGGTGTCGCTCGGCGTGATCTGCGCGGTCCTGGCCGTCACCACCGCCACCAGCCTGATCGCCTCCCGTAAGCAGGCGGCGTCCGAAGCGGCGGCCCCCGGGAGCGACGAGACGGCCAAGCGCAGCGTCGACGCCTGACCGGCCCGGCACGCGACAACCGGCACCGAACCCGCGGGGCGACGGTCGTACCACGACCGGTGCCCCGCGCAGGAAGGATGACAAGGGATCCGAAAAGAACGTAATGCGAATCCTGTACGGGTCTGCCACGATCGCAGCATGATCGCTCGGCTCAGATCGCTCACCACCCAGTGGACGTTCCTCGTGCCGGTACTCGCGATCGTCCTGCTCGTCCTCACCTGGGGCCGCGGCCTCCCCGGCCCGCTCGTCGCGCTGGTCACCCTGGTCCTCGCCGGGTCCGTCCTGGCCGCGGTGCACCACGCCGAGGTGGTCGCACACCGGGTGGGCGAACCCTTCGGCTCCCTGGTGCTGGCCATCGCCGTCACGATCATCGAAGTGGCCCTGATCGTCACTCTCATGGTCGACGGCGGCGACAAGAGCGCCACCCTGGCCCGGGACACCGTCTTCGCCGCCGTGATGATCACCTGTAACGGCATCGTCGGACTCAGTCTCCTCGTTGCCTCCCTGCGGCACGGCACCGCGGTCTTCAACCCGGAAGGCACCGGCGCCGCCCTGGCCACCGTGGCGACCCTCGCCACGCTCAGTCTGGTGCTGCCGACCTTCACCACCAGCAAGCCCGGCCCCGAGTTCTCCACCGTCCAGCTCACCTTCGCGGCGCTGTCCTCACTGATCCTGTACGGACTGTTCGTGACCACCCAGACCGTGCGGCACCGTGACTACTTCCTGCCGATCAGCCGGCAGGGCGATGTGATCATGGGGGACGACCACGCCGGGCCTCCGTCCGCGCGTACGGCATGGATCAGCCTCGGTCTGCTCGGTCTCGCCCTGATCGGCGTGGTCGGACTGGCCAAGGGTGTGTCGCCGACCATCGAGTCCGGTGTGGAGGCGGCCGGCCTGCACCAGGCGGTCGTCGGTGTGATCATCGCCCTGCTCGTACTGCTGCCGGAGACCATCGCGGCGGTGCGCGCGGCCCGCCGGGACCGGGTGCAGACCAGCCTCAACCTCGCGCTCGGCTCGGCGATGGCCAGCATCGGCCTGACCATCCCCGCCGTCGCCCTGGCCTCCGTCTGGCTGTCCGGACCGCTCGTCCTCGGCCTCGGTGCGACCCACATGCTGCTGCTCGCGCTGACCGTGGTGGTCAGCTCCCTGACGGTGGTGCCGGGCCGGGCCACACCCCTGCAGGGCGGCGTGCACCTGGTGCTGTTCGCGGCCTACCTGGAGCTGGCGATCAACCCCTAGGTCTCGTTCGGGACGGTGCCGGCCCGCGCGGTCAGCCCGTGGCCGGTTCCAGCAGTGCGGAAGCGGGCCGTGTCTCCGGCAGCAGGGCGAAGCAGACCAGGCTCACCAAGGCGATCCCGGTCAGATAGGCGCCCACACCCCATGGGACGCGCCCGCCGCGGTCCGCCAGCGCCGTCGCCACGATCGGGGTGAGGGCGCCGCCCAGGACGCCGCCGAGGTTGTAGCCGACCGCGGCGCCCGTGCAGCGCACCCGCGCCTCGTACAGCTCCGGCAGGTACGCGGCGATCACCGCGAACATGGTGATGAAGGCGATCAGCGCGCCCAGGATGCCGAGGAACATCAGCAGCGGTTCACCGGTGGCGAGCAGCGCGACCATCGGCAGCATCCACAGCGCACAGCCCGCGCAGCCCGCCAGGCACAGCGGGCGGCGACCGTAGCGGTCGCCGAGCAGCGCCATGACGGGCGTCAGCGCTCCCTTCACCACCACCGCGGCCATGACGCAGGTCAGCATGACGGTTCGGCTCACCCCGAGCCGTCCGGTGGCGTACGCCAGCGACCATGTCGTCACCGCGTAGAACACCGCGTACCCGACGGCCAGCGCCCCGGCCGTCAGCAGCACCAGCCTCCCGTGGTTCCGTACGACCTCCACGAGCGGCACACGCGCGTGGTCGTCGATCTCCAGGAACCGGGGGCTCTCGGTGAGCGAGGCACGCAGCCACAGCCCGGCCAGGGCCAGCATCCCGGCCGCCCAGAACGGCACCCGCCAGCCCCACTGGGCGAATTGGTCGTCGGGCAGGGCGGCCGACAGCGCGAGCATCACCCCGTTGGCGAGCACGAAGCCCACCGCGGGCCCCATTTGGGGAAAGCTCGACCACAGGGCACGCCGTCCCGCAGGCGCGTGCTCGGCGGTCAGCAGCACCGCCCCGCCCCACTCGCCGCCGAGCCCCAGCCCCTGCACGAAGCGCAGCAGGAGCAGCAGCCCGGGGGCGGCCGCTCCGATCGTCCCGTACGTCGGCACGCAACCGACCGCGACCGTCGAGGCACCGGTCAGCAGCAGGGAGGCGACCAGCACCGGCCGCCGTCCGCGCCGGTCGCCGAGGTGCCCGAACAGCACCGAGCCGAGCGGCCGGGCCACGAATCCCACCCCGAACGTCCCGAACGCCGCGAGCGTCCCGGCCACCGGCGAGAACGTCGGGAAGAACAGCGGCCCCAGCACCAGGGCCGCCGCGGTCCCGTAGACGAAGAAGTCGTAGAACTCGATCGCGGTCCCGGCGAGCGAGGCGGCCGCCAGCCGCGGCATGGAAGGTGCCCTCACGGGGCGTACGGGCTGCATGCCGCGTCAACCACCCGCAGCGATCTTGGGTTACGGGGGCGCTCGGAGCTGATCGGGGACCGCGGCGTGAGCCGAACCGACCGGCGTACGCCGTCCTTCGGCCGCTCCTCGTGCCGTGATAGACCGGGTTGGAGAAGCGGTCGTGAACGCACCGCCCCGAACGGACCGGAGGAACCGTGCCCCGCACCCTGGCCAACGCCCCGATCATGATTCTCAACGGGCCCAACCTGAACCTCCTCGGTCAGCGTCAGCCCGAGATCTACGGCAAGGACACGCTCGCCGACGTGGCGGCGATGTGCGCCAAGGCCGCGGCCGCGCACGGCGGCTCGGTGGACTTCCGGCAGTCCAACCACGAGGGCGAACTGGTCGACTGGATCCACGAGGCGCGGCTGAACCACTGCGGCATCGTCATCAACCCCGGCGCCTACTCCCACACGTCGGTGGCGATCCTGGACGCGCTCAACACCTGTGACGGCCTGCCGGTGTTGGAGGTGCACATCTCCAACATCCACCAGCGTGAGTCGTTCCGGCACCACAGCTACGTCTCGTTGCGCGCCGACGGCGTGATCGCGGGCTGCGGGGTGCAGGGCTATGTGTTCGGCGTGGAGCGGGTCGCCGCGCTGACGGGAGCGGCTCAGGCCGAGGCGTAGCCCATCGCGCGGCCACGGGCGACCGCTCGGGCACAGGGCGTGGGCGATGCCGAACGTGCTGCTGCCTGGGCCGCCGGTCGAGGGCGGGGTTGGAGACCGGCGGCCCATACCGCTCAGGAGCCGTCGTCCTGTGCGGGGCTGCTACCAGTTGACCGCGTGTCACGAAGCCAGGGGAGCGCGCACGCGCACCCTGCGCGAGCGAAGAGTTCACACGGGGCGCGCGCCATGGCGTGCACGCCGGGCACGTATCAACGGCGCGCGCCCGGCGTGTGTGATGCCTTCGCGGTCTACCACCCGCGCGCGTGCCACTGCGGCAGGTGCGGCCGCTCCGTGCCCAGGCTGGTGTCGTTGCCGTGCCCGGGGTAGACCCAGGTCTCGTCCGGCAGCGCTTCGAAGATCTTCGTCTCGACGTCGTGGATCAGGCTGGCGAACGCCTTGGGATCCTTGTGGGTGTTGCCTACACCGCCCGGGAAGAGGCAGTCGCCGGTGAAGACGTGCGGATGGCCGTGCGGGTCGTCGTAGACCAGGGCGATGGAGCCCGGGGTGTGCCCGACGAGGTGGCGGGCGGTGAGTTCCACGCGACCGACCCGGATGACGTCGCCGTCGTCGACGAGGACGTCGGTGGCCACCGGGATGCCGGGCGCGTCCTCCCGGCCGGCGTAGGTCCGCGCGCCCGTGGCGGCGACGACCTGGGCGAGCGCCTGCCAGTGGTCGCCGTGCCGGTGGGTGGTGACGACGGACGCGATGCCGTCGTCACCGATCATGCCCAGCAGGGCCCCGGCGTCGTTGGCGGCGTCGATCAGCAGCTGCTCGTCGGTGGCCCGGCAGCGCAGCAGATAGGCGTTGTTGTCCATCGGGCCGACCGCGATCTTGGTGATCATCAGGTCTTTCAGCTCGTGCACGTCCGCGGGTCCGCCGACCCTGACCTCTCCGCTGTACGTCATGGTGATCAGCCTATAGCGGGCCGGCGCCCCGGGGACGGTGTGGCGCTACAGCGGAGGCAGCTTCGGCAGCGCGCCGCCCGTCACCTCCAGCGCGGCCCCTTCACGACGCCCGGCGAGCCAGCCCAGCACGTCCGCCGGCGCACCGCTCACCGTGATCTCGGCCACGGCCGCCTCGCGCCCGGTGCGCCACGCGCGCGTACCGTCGGTGACCTGGGTCGCCGGGACCTCGGGGTGCCCGGCGAAGCGGTCCACCAGGAAGCCGGTCTCGCGCTCCGTGAACTCCGCCGGAAGGTCCTCCAGCTCGTATCCGATCCCGAGGTCCACGTGGTGCAGGTCGACCTCGGCCCACCGCCGGAACGGCAGGCGGGCCGCGGAGTCGGTGACGCCGTTGCGCAGCTCCACCGTGCGCGTCCAGTCCGCCGGCACGGCCCCCGCCCGCTGGAAACGGGCGGCGCTCTCGCGCACGTCGGTGAGCTGGGCGTCCAGCGGGCGCGGGGCGTCCCGCTCGATGTCGGTGTCCCGGGCCTCGGCGCTCTCGTACATGGGCCGGCCCTCGAGGACGTTCACGAGGGCGTCCGCGTTGCGGGCGAGGTGGGCGAGAACGTGTCCGCGCGTCCAGCCGGGCAGGCGTGACGGCTCGGCCATCGAGGCGTTGTCCAGCTTGGCGACAGCGGTGAGGAGCCGCTCGGTCGCGTCCTGTACACATGCCAGGTCATGAGCGTGATCAATCATGGCCCTGACCCTAGCCGCGCCACCCCTTCGGGTGAAGGTGGTGAAGCTCGCCCGTAAATCGAAAGCGCGTGCTATATCGTCGAAGGTGGCGCCGGGCATGCGGAAGGGCCCGGGATTGTTATGCATCCCGGAATCCGACCGGCGCTGTCAGTGGCTCCCCCTAGTCTCGAAGAAGCACGGGGGCCCCGGCCCCTGTCACTTCTCTCAAGAAAGGTGCGGACCGGCGTGGCCGACCGTCTCATCGTCCGTGGAGCGCGCGAGCACAACCTGAAGAATGTCTCGCTCGACCTCCCGCGCGACTCGCTCATCGTCTTCACGGGCCTGTCGGGGTCGGGCAAGTCCTCGCTGGCCTTCGACACGATCTTCGCCGAGGGGCAGCGGCGTTACGTGGAGTCGCTCTCCTCGTACGCCCGGCAGTTCCTCGGCCAGATGGACAAGCCGGACGTGGACTTCATCGAGGGTCTGTCCCCGGCCGTCTCCATCGACCAGAAGTCGACCTCGCGCAACCCGCGCTCGACGGTCGGCACCATCACCGAGGTCTACGACTACCTGCGTCTGCTCTTCGCGCGCATCGGCAAGCCGCACTGTCCGGAGTGCGGCCGCCCCATCTCGCGCCAGTCGCCGCAGGCCATCGTCGACAAGGTCCTGGAGCTGCCGGAGGGCAGCCGCTTCCAGGTGCTGTCGCCGCTGGTGCGTGAGCGCAAGGGCGAGTTCGTCGACCTCTTCGCCGACCTGCAGACCAAGGGCTACTCCCGCGCGCGCGTGGACGGCCAGACCGTGCAGCTCTCCGAACCGCCCACGCTGAAGAAGCAGGAGAAGCACACCATCGAGGTGGTCGTCGACCGCCTCACGGTCAAGGACTCCGCCAAGCGCCGGCTCACCGACTCCGTCGAGACCGCGCTCGGCCTGTCCGGCGGCATGGTCGTGCTCGACTTCGTCGACCTCCCCGAGGACGACCCCGAGCGCGAGCGCATGTACTCGGAACACCTGTACTGCCCGTACGACGACCTGTCCTTCGAGGAGCTGGAGCCGCGCTCCTTCTCCTTCAACTCGCCCTTCGGCGCCTGCCCCGAGTGCACCGGCATCGGCACGCGCATGGAGGTCGACCCCGAGCTGATCGTCCCGGACGAGGACAAGTCCCTCGACGAGGGTGCCATCCACCCCTGGTCGCACGGTCACACCAAGGACTACTTCAGCCGTCTGATCGGCGCCCTCGCGGACGCCCTCGGGTTCCGCACCGACATCCCCTTCGCGGGCCTGCCCCAGCGGGCGAGGAAGGCCCTGCTGCACGGCCACAAGACCCAGATCGAGGTCCGTTACCGCAACCGGTACGGCCGCGAGCGCGTGTACACCACCCCCTTCGAGGGTGCGGTGCCCTTCGTCAAGCGCCGGCACAGCGAGGCCGAGAGCGACGCCAGCCGTGAGCGCTTCGAGGGCTACATGCGCGAGGTGCCCTGCCCCTCCTGCGAGGGCACGCGCCTGAAGCCGATCGTCCTGGCCGTGACGGTCATGGAGAAGTCCATCGCCGAGGTCTCCGGGATGTCGATCAGCGACTGCGCGGACTTCCTGGGCGAGCTGAAGCTGAACGCCCGCGACAAGAAGATCGCCGAGCGGGTCCTGAAGGAGGTCAACGAGCGGCTGAAGTTCCTGGTCGACGTGGGCCTGGACTACCTTTCGCTCAACCGCGCGGCCGGCACCCTCTCCGGCGGCGAGGCCCAGCGCATCCGCCTCGCCACCCAGATCGGCTCCGGTCTGGTCGGCGTCCTGTACGTGCTGGACGAGCCGTCCATCGGCCTGCACCAGCGGGACAACCACCGGCTGATCGAGACCCTGGTCCGGCTGCGCGACATGGGCAACACACTCATCGTCGTCGAGCACGACGAGGACACCATCAAGGTCGCCGACTGGATCGTGGACATCGGCCCCGGCGCCGGCGAGCACGGCGGCAAGGTCGTACACAGCGGCTCCCTCAAGGAACTGCTCGCCAACGCCGAGTCACAGACCGGCCAGTACCTCTCGGGCCGCAAGTCGATCCCGCTGCCCGACGTACGGCGCCCCCTCGACCCGTCCCGGCAGCTGACCGTGCACGGCGCGCGGGAGAACAACCTGCAGGACATCGACGTGTCCTTCCCGCTGGGTGTGTTCACGGCCGTGACCGGCGTGTCCGGCTCCGGCAAGTCGACGCTGGTCAACGACATCCTGTACACGCACCTGGCGCGCGAGCTGAACGGCGCGCGCAACGTCCCCGGACGGCACACGCGCGTGGACGGCGACGACCTGGTCGACAAGGTCGTGCACGTCGACCAGTCGCCCATCGGCCGCACCCCGCGGTCCAACCCGGCGACCTACACCGGTGTCTTCGACCACATCCGCAAGCTGTTCGCCGAGACCACCGAGGCGAAGGTCCGCGGCTACCTGCCCGGCCGCTTCTCCTTCAACGTCAAGGGCGGCCGCTGCGAGAACTGCGCGGGCGACGGCACGATCAAGATCGAGATGAACTTCCTCCCGGACGTCTACGTCCCGTGCGAGGTCTGCCACGGCGCCCGGTACAACCGGGAGACCCTGGAGGTCCACTACAAGGGCAAGTCCGTCGCCGAGGTGCTGAACATGCCGATCGAGGAGGCGACCGACTTCTTCGAGGCCGTCCCGTCCATCTCCCGGCACCTGCGCACACTCAAGGACGTCGGCCTCGGCTACGTCCGGCTCGGCCAGTCCGCGACCACCCTGTCCGGCGGTGAGGCGCAGCGCGTGAAGCTCGCCAGCGAGCTGCAGAAGCGCTCCACCGGCCGCACGGTCTACGTCCTGGACGAGCCGACCACCGGTCTGCACTTCGAGGACATCAGCAAGCTGCTGAAGGTCCTCTCCGGCCTGGTCGACAAGGGCAACACGGTCATCGTCATCGAGCACAACCTCGATGTGATCAAGACCGCCGACTGGCTCGTCGACATGGGCCCGGAGGGCGGCGCCGGCGGCGGTCTCGTGGTCGCCGAGGGCACGCCCGAGGAGGTCGCCGGCGTCCCGGCCAGCCACACCGGCAAGTTCCTGCGCGAGATCCTCGGCGCCGACCGCGTCAGCGACGCGGAACCGGTGAAGGCACCGCGCGGCACGGCGGCCAGGAAGACGGCCGCCGCCCGGTCGACGGCGAGGAAGACGGTGACGGCCAAGGCCAACAACACGGCCACCGGCAAGGCCACCGCAGCCGCGAAGAAGGCGGCACCGGCGAAGAAGACGACGCGGGCCCGCAAGGCCTGAGGTCGCCGACGGCGCTCCTGACGCGCCATCGAGCAGGCGGCGCCCCGCGGGAACTCCCCGTGGGGCGCCGCCCGCGTACTGAGGGGGCTACAGCTCGCCCAGTTCGGCCGCGAACGGCGGCTCCGCCCCCGCCCGGGAGCAGGTGATCGCCGCCGCGCGCGCCGCGAACCGCAGCAGCCGCCGCCAGCCGTCCGGCCCCAGGGCCGCGAGCCCCCGGGGCGACAGCGCGTCCTGGGCGGCCAGTCCGTGCAGCAGGGCCGCGTTCACGGTGTCACCGGCGCCGATGGTGTCCACGACCTCGACCTTCTCGCCCGGTACGGAGTGCTCCGCGCCGTCCCGGGTGTGCACGGTGAGTCCCTCGCCGCCCCGGGTGACCACGACCGCCGAAGGCCCCGCGGCCAGCCACTCCCGCGGAGTGCCGCCGAGCCACTCGGCGTCCTCCGCGGACAGCTTCAGCAGGGTCACCGAGGGCAGCCAGCCGCGGAAGCGAGTCCGGTAGGCGTCCGCGTCCGGGATCAGCCCGGTGCGGATATTGGGGTCGAGGGCGGTGAACAGGCCCTGTGCGGCCGCTTCGCGCATCAGCTTCTCGTAGGCGCTCGCCCCGGGCTCCAGGGCGAGCGAGCAGGTGCCGAAGGACACCGCGCGCGTGCCCGCGGGAAGCGCGGCGGGGGCGGTGAAGAGGCGGTCGGCGGTGCCGTCCACGTAGAAGGAGTAGGCGGCCGAGCCACCGGCGTCGACGGTGGCGACGGCCAGAGTGGTCGGCTCGGGGCCGCGCTGTACGTCCGACACATCCACCCCGGCCCGCCGCAGCCCGTCGAGCAGGGCCTCCCCGAAGGCGTCGTGGGAGGTACGGGAGCAGAAGGCGGTCGGGGAGCCGAGACGGCCGAGGGCCACGGCGGTGTTGTACGGGCCGCCGCCCAGGGCCGGCTTCAGGTCGGCCAGGGCGCCCGGGCCGCGCGGTACCAGGTCGATCAGTGCCTCTCCGGCGACGACGATCACGAGGCGGTTCCCCTCTCCAGAGGCGCGGATGGTTCGGTGGTCCCGCCGGTCCCGGCCGGCGGGCGGCCCGCGTCCCCGTCCCGCCGCTCCGGGCACCCGCAGGAGGTGCGGTGGACGAAGGCGCAGGGCAGCCGGACGGTCCTGATGGGCCGGCCGGGCGCGGCCAGCCGTTCAAGGAGCACGCGGACGGCCCGGGCGCCGATCTCCCTGCCGGGCTGGGCGATGGCGGTGAGCCGGGGCGAGAACAGGTCGGCCCAGGCGAAGTCGTCGAAGCAGCACAGGGCGATGTCGTCCGGTACGGCCAGACTCCGCTCGCGCAGGGTGCGCAGGGCGCCGATGGTCATGGCGTTGTTGGCCGTGACGAGGGCGGTGGGCGGAGCGGGCAGGGAGAGCAGCGCGGCCGTGGCCCGCTCGGCGCCGGCCGACTCCGAGTGACCGGACACCACGAGATCCTCGTCGAAGGCCAGTCCGGCGGTGGCGAGGGCCTGCCGGTACCCGGCCACCCGTTCCTCGGTGGTGCTGAGGCCGGGCAGGCCGGCGACCAGGCCGATCCGGCGGTGGCCCAGCCCCGCGAGATGGCCGACGAGGTCCGCCGTCGGGCCGGTGTTCTCGGCGCACACCTGATCGAAGGGGGCCCGGTCGGGGGCCGGGCCGCCGGCGGCATGGTCGCCGGCCGGGAGCACCCGGTCGAGGAACACGGCCGGCACGGCGTGACGCCCGAGGTAGGCCACGAGGTCGTGCGGGTGGGCGGACGGGGCGACGATCACGCCGTCCACCCGGCGTTCGTGGAGGAGTTGGACGACCTTGCGCTCGTGCGCGGGGTCGTCGTGCGGATCGGCGATGAGGAGGCTGTAACCCGCCTCCAGGGCGGCTGCCTCGACCCCCTGGAGGATCTCCGTGAAGTACGGGTTGCTGATCGCCGACACCGCGAGACCGATGGAGCGGGTACGGGACGTCACCAGGGAGCGGGCCAGGGTGTTGGGCGTGTAAGCGAGGGCGTCGACGGCGTCCAGTACGGCCTGGCGGGTGTGGGGCAGCACCGGACGCGTGCCGTTGAGCACGTGGGAGACGGTCGCCACGGAGACTCCGGCGCTGCGGGCCACGTCCGCCATGGTGGGCATCGCGTCATCCCTTCTCCAGCCGTCGGAGCCGTCGGAGCCGTCGGAGCCTTCCGAGCTGCCGGGGCCACGGGCGGGTGGCCCTTCGGCGGGAAGGTATCCCATCCGCACCGCTCGCGTAAACGCTTGCGCAAGCGTTTACGCGTGGGCACCCCACCCCACCGCAGCCCTCCGTCCACAGGGTTCCCCTCCCGTCCACCGCCGCCCCGGACCCGCCCCCCGGCCCCCGGCCGTCCCCGGGTATCGTCGGGCTGCATGCCCCCTGACCAGTGGAGATCCTGATGCCCGCCCGATCGTCAGCGAGCCGTCGTACCGTCCTCCGCGGAGCCGTCGTGGCCCCGGCCGCCGGGCTGGGACTCGCCGCCTGCTCGGCCCCGGGCGACGACTCGGCCGACGCGACCCCGACCACGCCGGTCGACCTCGGCGCCGAGAGCGAGGTCGCCAAGGGCGGCGCCAAGCTCTACCGGGACCGGAACGTGGTGGTCAGCCGGGACGCGGGCGGCGCGCTCAAGGCCTACAGCACGGTCTGCACCCACGCCGGCTGCGTCATCAACAAGCTCCAGGGCACCACCCTGATCTGCCCCTGCCACGGCAGCGAGTTCGACGCGGTGACCGGCAAGGTGCTGCAGGCCCCGGCCACCGAGCCGCTCGGCGAACTCCCGGTCCGTGCCTCGAAGGGGAGGATCATCGCCGGGCCCGGCGCCTGAGCGGGTTCATTCCCAGCGGGTTCACTCCCATTCCCACGCGATGCCCACCAGTCCCGGCCGGATCCGGGGCTCCACCACATGGACGCCGTGGTGCGGCGCGCTGATCCGCAGCTCCTGCCGGCCACCACGCGGGGCGGCCGGGGTGTGCTGGGTGAAGCGGTGGCAGCGGGCCGGCAGCGCCGCCCCGTCGAAGCTCACCTGGAGCGCGTACTGGCCGCCCGGGAAGCCGAACCGGTGGACGTACTCGCCCGAGACCCCCGCCGTGCCGTCGTCGACGCCGTAGCGGAAGAGGAACGTGTCGCCGGAGCGCAGCCGGGTGCCGAACAGCAGCTCCGCCACCAGCACGCCGGTGTCCTGGTCCCAGCGGACCCGGCCGGTGCGGCAGTTCTCCAGGGCACGCACCGTCATCGCGCCCGGACTGCAGCCGGGGTCGCCGTGGTGGACGGCGACGAAACGGTCGACGCCGTCGCGATGGGCCCGCACGATGTGGTGGGACTCCAGGCCGGCGAGCTCGCGCCGGGCGCCGATCCGGACGCGCTCGTGATGGCCCAGGGTGTGCAGCCCCCCGTCCAGGGACCAGCCCAGATCGGACCGGAGCCGGTTCCCTGCGTCACAGGCCGCGGCCAGGGAGCGGTAGGAGCGGGCCGGGCGGCGGTCGGCCGGCCCGGGCTCGCCGGGCTCGGTGAGGAGCCGGATCAACGACTCGTCCGGCAGTCGCAGGATCTCCTCCAGAGCCCGTACGGCACGCAGTGACTCGGGGCGTTGCGGGCGCCGGGCCCCCTGCTGCCAGTAGCTGAGACTCGTGATGCCGACCCGGACCCCGTGGCGGGAGAGATGGTGCTGCACGCGCTGGAGCGGCAGTCCGCGGGCGGCGATCGCGGCGCGCAGCGCCACATGGAAGGGGCCGCCCCGCAGGGCCGTATCGAGTTCGGCGATGGGGACGTCCGCGTGCTCTGTGGCGTGCCGCATGGGCAGAGGCCTTTCTGTGAGGTGTCACGACGGCTGGTCAGACCGCTGGCGCGGGCGCGGGTCCACCCCCGTGGGCGCCCGGGCACGCCCGTCTCCGCGCACGTCGCGTCCCTGCCCGGTGGGCACGGCCCCGAGTTCCCACGCATTGAAGCGTGTTGACCATGCCCCGACAACACCGCCGACCGGTCGCGGTCCGCTCTGGCCGGGTCACGGCCCCCCGCACGCGCGATTTCCGGCCGACCTCGCCTCCCCGGGGAGCGCCCGCCCCGGGTGCGCCGTCCACAGGCCCGACGCGGTGTCGGTGCTCGCCAGTAGGGTGTGAAGCATGGCCGACCCCTCCAGCTACCGCCCCAGGCCGGGTGAGATCCCGGACTCTCCCGGGGTGTACAGGTTCCGTGACGAGCACCGCCGGGTGATCTACGTCGGAAAGGCGAAGAGCCTGCGCCAGCGCCTGGCGAACTACTTCCAGGACCTGGCGGGCCTGCACCCCCGCACCCGGACGATGGTGACCACCGCCGCGTCCGTGGAGTGGACCGTGGTGTCCACGGAGGTCGAGGCGCTGCAGCTGGAGTACTCCTGGATCAAGGAGTACGACCCCCGGTTCAACGTCAAGTACCGTGACGACAAGAGCTACCCGTACCTCGCGGTGACGATGAACGAGGAGTTCCCGCGCGTACAGGTGATGCGCGGTCACAAGAAGAAGGGCGTCAGGTACTTCGGCCCGTACGGGCAGGCGTGGGCCATCCGGGACACCGTCGACCTGCTGCTGCGCGTCTTCCCGGTGCGCACCTGCTCGGCCGGTGTCTTCAAGAACGCCGCCCGCACGGGCCGGCCCTGCCTGCTCGGCTACATCGGGAAGTGCTCCGCCCCCTGTGTCGGCCGGATCACCCCCGAGGACCACCGGGAGCTGGCTGAGGAGTTCAGCGACTTCATGGCCGGCCGCACCGGCACCTACCTCCGCCGTCTGGAGAGCCGGATGACGGAGGCCGCGGAGGAGATGGAGTACGAGCGGGCCGCCCGCCTGCGCGACGACATCGGGGCCCTGAAGAAGGCGATGGAGAAGAACGCGGTCGTGCTCGCCGACGCGACCGACGCGGACCTCATCGCCGTCGCCGAGGACGAGCTGGAGGCGGCGGTGCAGATCTTCCACGTGCGCGGCGGCCGGGTGCGCGGCCAGCGCGGCTGGGTGACGGACAAGGTCGAGGAGGTCACCACCGGCGCCCTCGTCGAGCACGCCCTGCAGCAGCTTTACGGCGAGGAGAGCGGGGACGCCGTCCCCAAGGAGGTCCTGGTCCCGGCCCTGCCGGAGCCGGTCGAGCCGGTCCAGGAGTGGCTGGCCGGCCGCCGCGGGGCGAACGTCTCGCTGCGTGTGCCGCAGCGCGGCGACAAGAGGGCGCTCATGGAGACCGTGCAGCGCAACGCCCTGCAGTCGCTCGCCCTGCACAAGACCAAGCGCGCCTCCGACCTGACCACCCGCTCGCGCGCGCTGGAGGAGATCGCCGAGGCCCTGGACCTGGACAGCGCGCCGCTGCGGATCGAGTGCTACGACATCTCGCATCTCCAGGGCGACGACGTGGTCGCGTCCATGGTCGTCTTCGAGGACGGGCTGCAGCGCAAGAGCGAGTACCGCCGCTTCCAGATCAAGGGCTTCGCCGGGCAGGACGACGTCCGCTCCATGCACGAGGTGATCAGCCGCCGCTTCCGGCGCTACCTCGCCGAGAAGGAGCGGACGGGGGAGTGGGCCGACGGCGAGGAGGCGAACACCGACGGCGAGGCCGTGCGCACCGGCGAGGGGGTCGCGCTCAGCGACGGCAGGACCGCACCCGCCGACGACAGGACCGCGCTCACCGGTGAAGGCGGCAGGACCGCGGTCGACGGCGAAGGGACCGCACCCGCCGACGGTGGGACCGCACCCGCCGACGGTGGGACCGCACCCGCCGACGGCGGGACCGCGCTCACCGGCGAAGGGTCCGCGCCCGTCGACGGCGGGACCGTACCCGCCGACGGCACGGCGGCCCCGTTCACCGGCACGGAAGTGATCGACGGCGCCCTCAAGGACGACGAGGGCCGCCCCAGGAAGTTCGCCTACCCGCCCCAGCTCGTGGTCGTCGACGGCGGGCAGCCGCAGGTCGCCG
>Ga0308176_10001490_pt1 | contig 14705 bp, 9 predicted proteins | sample PhyCR2_3_FD_203890 | JGI IMG/M metagenome (GOLD analysis project Ga0308176, IMG submission 203890) | Soil microbial communities from UC Gill Tract Community Farm, Albany, California, United States - DLSLS.C.R2 | ecosystem: Environmental > Terrestrial > Soil > Agricultural land | place: USA...
TATACTTTTGGATCAAAACAACAAGTTTATGATATTATAAGTATACATCATGTTACTTTAAATGATTGCTTAGATTCAGGTAACTTATATCTAGATACTTTCTTTTTTTCTTTAGATTTAATAGAAGAATCTCCTGAAGCTAAAATACTTGATTTAGATCAAATTAAAACTTTAGCCCTCCGGGCCCGCGGGGCCCTGGGCTGGCGCGGAGCGCCTGTTGCAGATAAAAAAAAACATATAAGGTTAAACATCCAGCAGCTAAAACTATTTTAGGGGAGTTTAAAGACGATCCTCAAAAAAACATAGAATTTGACTCTTTAAGTAGTTTAGCTAAACATTTAAAAGGGGACCGTCAAGTTATTAGATCATACTTAGTAGGGGATAAATCGGGTTATTATCGAGGTAAATGGAAATTTACTTACAAAGTTTAATATATAAAAGGCACGGCCGGGTAAGATAGAAATATCTTATTTTACATTCACTATTTGCTGGAATCCCTTTAGAGCCTTTGGAACTAGTTATACAGACTCTCTTTAAGATAAAGCGGTATAAAACAGTGACATTTCAAAGGATTAGGCAATCAGCCGGAAACCAAATATAAAAGGGCTCAGTGTAGCATTAAACGCTTTTATAGAGTAGGATCTTCAGAGACTACACGTGAATACCTTAATAAATATTTAATATTTAAAGGTAAAGATATAGTCCGCGCATGAATGAAAGTTTGTGATAAAGCGCATGCCAGCTTTAATCGGAGGTTTTGGTAATTTCCTATTGCCTCTTTTAGTAGGTGGGCCTGATATGGCAAAGAATCGTCAGGTCCTCCTTTTTTCTTCTACCGTTGGTGTAGCACCTAAGCCTTACTATACTAGTAGTAATGGTCCGCGTTATGACTACAATGAACCATATAAGATTTTTGGTTCGTATTTGGCTGGTTTATTTGAAGGTGATGGGCATATTTGAATTCAAAACCAGATAGGTAGTAAAGCTCATAACCCTAGATTTTGTATTACTTTCGGTTTAAAAAATGAGGCTTTAGCTAAAAATCTACTCGATATTATAGGATCCGGGTTTATTAGGTATAAAACTAAAGATAATGCTTGTGTTTTAGTAGTTTCACCAGTAGTAGGTTTAAAAAAAATTGTAAATCTAATAAATGGGGAATTAAGGACTCCTAAAATTCATCAACTTCATAGTTTGATTGATTGATTAAATAAAAACCACAGTACTCAATTCGTAAAATTACCTTTAAATAAAGGTAGTTTAGAAAATAATAGTTGATTTAGCGGTTTTGTGGATTCGGATGGTAGCTTTTCTGTACAATACACAAATACTGATAGCGGAGCAAAAAAAAGAAAGATTTCTTGCCGATTAAGAATTGAACAAAGGGTGTTAGATCCAATAACTAGCGCTAGTTATTTTGATATTTTAAATCAAATATGTTTATTCTTAAATTGTAACTTGTTAACCAAAACGCAGAAATCAACTAATAATACATACTATACTCTTGCTGCATCAAGTAAAGTATCTTTAAGTATTATAATTAACTATTTTAATAAATTCCCTCTATATACAAGTAAATACTTGGATTATAAGGATTGAGAAGAGGTTGCCCATTTAATTATTAATAATAAACACCTAACCGTTGAAGGTATAAAGACGGTAGAATTTGTAAGAAGTCGCATGAATACTAAAAGAACTGAATTTAATTGAGATCATTTAAAGGGGAGCTTGCTAGATTCGCCGGTACATAAGAATAGGTTGTAGTGTAGTAAGGCAAAGGAATACAAAGCGCCAGAGGAAAAAAAAAATCAGGGAATGCCGTTCTAATTTGTGAATTTTAGAATTATTATTTTGCTATAAGCGCGGAATCTCTCGAAATTGGGTTGCTTCCTTTCTAGGAAATCATTTAACCCAGTCAACAGATGGATAGACACCGAGTTGGGTACTTCATAGGGTAGTAAATATCTTGTACCATAAAGTAAGTATATTACTGAACTCGTCGTAAAACTTATCCATACATGGGAGGGTTGTGCTGGAAACCTAAGTAATTCATTTACCATAGGGATCCTCAGAGACTTTAATAAAATTACTTAGCTAGTTAACCGCGGGCGCCGCAGGCGGCTGCGGGACGCTTCGCTCGATAATTTATTAGGAGTGTATATAAAAATATACATTAATACGCAAAACTCCTACTATGCTAACTAAACTGGATAGTTAGTCGAAAAGACAGTAGTTGGATGAAGACATAGTCCGTCTAGGTAGGAAACTACTTAGGTTTATCGATTCCCTAGACTTAACAATATCAGTTTCTGATTGTTACCACCTAGTTTAATGTTATTAGTATTCTCTGCATGTATAGAAGGAGGTGCTGGTACTAAAAATAAAACCCTGTGCCAGAGTAGTAAGTAATTACTATAATGAATATCACTATATGCTGGAAAATCCTCATAGATTAATTAGATGTTATATACATTATTAATACTGTTAAGGGCAATCAGCAGGAAACCCTCGAATTACAAAGTTACGGATTGTATTTATTAAATACAATCTATAGAAATTCTGAATTGTCTACAGCTGTAGATTTAAGGCTGCTAAATATTATTTAGCAAGCTCTCATATAAAACTAATATATCGGGGGATCCTCAGAGACTATACGTGATACCCCCAGTATGGCTGCGCAAGCTCTTAGTTATCATACTGGGTGAAGATATAGTCCAATCTTATACGAAAGTATAAAAATAATAAACTATATTTACTTTAATAGTGAAGGGTAAGTTTAGAGAAATATCAAAATCTTCCTTTAAACGTCGTCCATATCATTCTTTATCTAATAATGAACCAAGTAAATTATTGGGTCATTATTTAGCTGGCTTGATAGAAGGTGATGGATCTATAATTGTACCTAAAACAATTACCCTGCGCGCGCAGCGCGCGCTGGGTTGCTGTGCTAGAAATCCAAAAGGTAAACTGGGACAAGCTTTAAAATTCCTTTTTTTTAGGTAAAATTAAAAAGAAAGATAGATATTTTTCAGATATTTTTTACGAAAAAGTGACGGGTCCTTTTGTTAAAAAATATTCTACTTCTTCACATAGCGTACAAAAATTAAATCCTTATTGAGTAACAGGTTTCTCCGACGGAGAAGCTTGTTTTAGTGTTGATATATCTAGGGTTAAGGATCATAAATTAGGATGAAAAATTACACCCATTTTCTCAATAGGGCTTCATTCTAATGACTTAGATTTAATAAAGAAAATACAATCTTTCTTTAACGGTGCAGGTAAAATTTATTTACTGAATAACTCTGAGGTTGTATATTTTCGTATAAAATCTGTTAAAGATTTAGCTCAGTATGTAATACCACATTTTGATAAATATCCTTTGCTTACACAAAAAAGAGCTGATTTCTTATTGTTCAAACAAGTTATAGATTTAATGCTCCGTAAAGAGCATTTAACAAGTAAAGGTCTCTTAGACATTGTTAGCTTAAAAGCTTTTTTAAATTTAGGATTATCTGAAGATTTAAAGAAAGCTTTTCCTAATATTGTATTAAAAAACAGACCAGAGGTTGAATTTAAAGCTATTGAGGATCCTCATTGAATAGCAGGGTTTGCCTCATCCCTAAAGGGATCAGGAGAATCTTGTTTTTTTGTGGAAAAAAGTGCTTCTAAGACACACAAATTAGGATACCAAGTGCGTTTAAAATTCATACTTAGCCAAGACTCTAGAGATATCGCATTATTAAACTTATTGAAGGATTACTTTAATTGTGGAGACATTAAAGTAGATTCCCTCGGAATGTGCCGATTTATTATCAGAAAAAATTCTGATATTACTTCCTTTATTATACCTTTCTTTGCTAAATATCCTTTACATGGTTCTAAGTATGCTGACTACACTGATTTTTGTAAAGTAGCAAAACTCATGGAAAGTAAAGCTCATTTAACTGTAGAAGGTTTAGAGGAAATAAATCGTATTAAATCGGGCATGAATAGAGGTAGACGCTAAGTAAATATATTCCTAGCCCCGGAGGGGCTCAGCAAGCTCTCATTTTTGTTAACTTTGTTCTTATTATTTATGCTGCAATGGTTGTAGGAGTATTGCTTTAATTGCTTTTTTTTTTATTTAGAGTGGTTACCATAAAGTTATTAGTTATTTAGTTCTAAACATCTAGATTTCTTAGCTTTTTGTGAAATTCACCATATAAGACTTTCTAAACAATATAAAACTAGTGAGGGTACTTCTAAATTAATCTGCCTAAAAAATAGCATGAATACTAAAAGAACTCAATTTAATTGAGATTCATTAAACAGGTTTTACTGTTAAATGTAATCAGGGTTAACAACTATGAGATGGAAAAAGTTTATTATAATTATCCGACAGGATGAACTATCTATCCACCATTATCAGGTGTCCAAAGTCATAGTGGACCTAGTGTGGATTTAGCTATATTTGCTTTACATCTATCAGGTATAAGCTCTCTACTTGGAGCTATCAATTTCGGCTTAAAGCTGCCGCTATTATTAATTCAATTAATGATTTATTATATTATTTATATTCTTTACCGTATAGTTTATTATTTCAGAGTCTTCCAATTTTTATTTATTAAACCCTCCGCGCGGGGCGCGCGCGTGTACACGCGCGTCACCCCGCGCGGGGGGAAAGATAAAAGTTTCACTGTGCTAGCAAAATCTAATGGTTCTGATCTAGAACCTAATGGAGATACTAATGAGGAATTTGATAATGAAAATGACCAAGAAAATGAGTTCTTGTTAGATAATGATAGCAAAAATGATAATGAAGAAAATAAATCATACCCTGAGGAAGATCCTGAAGAACCTGAAAAGAATTCAGGTAAAAAGCAGGATTGAGGTTTTATTTTAGGAAGAAAAGGTATAAATGTTTTTGTTCATCAATTAGCGAATTCTCAAGTTAACAGTAATAAACCTGTAACTTTAAAGGTATTAAATGAAATATTAGCATATTCTAATATTTTAGTGAGCGAAGATACTTTAAATTCCTTATTGGCTATACCTAGATTAGTCTTTTATGATTTGCATAAACAAGAAACCTTAGATTTAATTTACGATAAATTGGGAAGACCACATAGCAAAATTCAACCGCAAGCCCTGCGCGCGCTGCGCGCGCTGGGCTGCTGCGCTGGTGTTTATATTTTTACCTATTTAAGTACTGGTCAAAAGTATGTGGGTTCATCTTCTCAATTAGCTTTTAGATTAAAAGGTTATTTAGATCAAACCCATAAAAGTACTGGAAAGCTCCTTCCTTTAATGAAAGAAGTAGGTTTATCTAAATTTAAATTAGAAGTAATATGCTTACCTTATTACCCTGAATTTAAATCAGAAATAGTCTTAGAGCAATACTTTTTACTAGACCCTTCCTTTAATTTAAATACTATAAGAGTTTCAAATAACCCTAGTGGATCTAATTCTAAAGCTTTATTTATGTATAATCGAGATAAATCTATACTTTATTATTCTACTACGCAACAAAAAGATTTTATATCTAAACTTAATATAAGTCATTTTACATTTACTAAACACCTTACAAAAGGTACTTATTACTTAGGTAAATATTTATTTTCAAGAGAAAGTAATAATACTGCTAGACAGTCTAATATGACTTTACCTGAAATAGCTTTAATGTTAAAAAGGGACAGAGTTAAATTTAATAAGGAAAAACCTGTCAATAGTTCAAGTAAAGCTATAGTATTAATAGATGTACAGAGTAAGGAGGAACTTTTATTTGAAAGTTTAGGGCAATGCATTAATTTCTTGAAAAGTAAAGGATTTTCTGCTTCTCAAACTACATTAGTAAAACGTTTAAATACAGATCTATCATATAAAGGTTATCTTTGTAAAACTGTAAATAATAAATAAATCTTAATTTTTAAGGGCCGAATTGACGCCTTAGGATTAATAATATATTAGCAATAAAAAAAAATGAGGTTGATATAAAATAAAAACTGTATGCTGGAAGGGCTTAGTGCCTATAAGTACTAAGAATAAAAATTCTAGTGAAAATCTTATAGGCTTATGCATAATCAGCAGGAAACCAACCATAAAAGTATTCACATTACTTTTGTGTAGTAGGATCCTCAGAGACTATACGTTTTACGCCAGATCGAGTTTTCGATTTGCTGAAGAGATAGTCCACAAATTTTACAATGTAATTTTTTACGATCACACTGACTACTTACCCTTTTACGGGAGTAGCCCTTCGGGCCCGCGGGTCCCTGGGCTGGGCTTAAGCTCTCCCCCCGCGCGAGGCGCGCGCGTGTACACGCGCGTCACCTCGCGCGGTGGGTCCCCCCGCGCGAGGCGCGCGCGTACACGCGCGTCACCTCGCGCGGTGGGTCTGGTGATTAATAAAATTACATCTTTATATTGTGTCATAACTACAATAATGAATATGAGAACTCCTGGTATTAGATTACATAAACTTGCTTTATTTGGATGAGCTGTTGTTATTACAGCTGTATTATTATTATTATCTTTACCTGTTTTAGCCGGTGCAATAACTATGTTGCTTACAGATAGAAATTTTAATACATCATTCTTTGAAACAGCTGGTGGTGGTGATCCTATTTTATTCCAACATCTTTTCTTATTAAAAATATGTTTATTAGTTTTATTTACAAAGTTTCTCATAACTTGTATATCTTCAGGATTAGATAGTACAATTCAAAAATCTTTTGAGTTTTCTTCTTTTTACTCTAAATTCAAAGAATATTATCCAGATTTAAAGCAACCTGATAGTAGATTTTTAGAATGACTAATAGGTTTTTCAGAAGGAGAAGGTTCTTTTATTGTAGCTAAAAGAGGTGACTTATCTTTTGTTATTACTCAATCTAGTTTAGATATAGAAGTATTAAATTACATTAAAGATAATTTAGGTTTTGGTAGAGTGATTAAACAATCTATTAAACAAAATACGCATAGATTTGTTATACAAGACCCCCCGCGCGCGGCGCGCGCGGTGGGAGATTTTAAAAATAAAACAGACAAAAGAATTATCTTTGATAATTCTTTTTATAATTCTATACGTAATTATTCCACTACTTCAAACCCCCGCAAGCTTGCGGAGGTTTCAGTAAATGTTGTTGTTACTTATACAGACCCTAAGGCTCAAAAGCTGTCTATTATTCAGGATAATAAATTAAAATCCGGAGTTTATCGTTGAACTAATAATATTAATGGTAAAAGTTATATAGGTAGTAGTAAGAATCTGGGACCGAGACTTCAACAGTACTATGGGAAAAGTTTAGAGAATAATAAGACTAGTTTAATATGTCGAGGTATATTAAAACATGGTCATGATAATTTTTCTTTAGATATCCTTGAATATTGTGGTAAGGATGTGATTATAGAGAGAGAACAGCATTATATGGATTTATTAAAGCCCGTATATAACATACTGCTCGTAGCAGGTTCACCTTTAGGGCGTAAATTTCCTCTAGTTACTAGAATTCAAATGGCAAAAAGTAAGTTAGGTTTTACTCACTCTGAGGAAACTAAAGCTTTAATGTCTAAATTAGCCGAAGGTCGTGTTTTTTCTGATATTACTCGGTCAAGATTAAGTCTAGCCCGTAAAGGTAAAAAGTTGTCATTAGAAACTATAACTAGGATATCTGAAGCTAAATTAGGTATTAAACATACCAAGGAGGCTATTGATAAGATTACTGCTTACCAATCAACAAGGGTTAAACAACCTGTACCTGGTACAAAGTTGTCTGTAACTGATCTTAACAGTAATGAAACTGTAATCTATGAATCTGTGCGTAAAGTAGCTGTTGCACTTGGTACTAATCACACCACAATTAGAAATTATTTAAAATCTAACAAAGCTTATAAAGAAAGATATTTGTTTACAATAGTGTAAATCTATTAATGAAGGTGTGCAAGCTCTTAATTTAACGAATTAATTGGAGCTACGGCGTAAACAAAATCAATAAACCTATAAAGGAAAACAGAGTAAGAATAATCAAAATTATGTCGTTATATAAGGCAGATGTAAAAGTAATTAAGACCTTATATAATATATACTTATTAGTATATCAGGATCCAATTCTCATATCTACCTTTTTTCCTAATCGTTCCCCCCCCCTATTTGTTTACTATTTAATGGGAACATGGTATTTCCTACAAGGAAGGCGAGATTTTTAACTTTTTTATCTACTTTTAATGAGCCCCGGGCGCCGCCGCAGGCGGCGGCTGGGCGACGGCCGGAGGCCTCGAGATTAATAAGAAAGAATCTTAATACTATAATTCCTTTAGATAATTGTGTAATACCTACTTTAGAAGATGGTTGACTATCTGGTATAAGTGATGGAGAAGGTTCTTTTACTTGTTCATTACTTTCTAATAGTTCTGCTTTTAGATTTAGATTTATATTAACTCAAAAGTGGGAAGCCAATAAATATGTTTTTGAACATATTTTGAGATTATTAAATAAACATTCAATTGAAGGTTCTGTAGTGGCTCATCATGCAGATAATGTATGAGAACTTAGGATAAATGGACTAAAAAATTGTAAAGGTTTATTTATTTATTTTGATAATTATAATCTTATATCTAAAAAGAAAGATAGTTATCTTAAGTGAAAATCACTTTATAATAGATTAGTCAATAAAGATCATTTAAATAATGATACTAGATTAGAATTAATTAATTTAGCTAAACAAATTAATAAAACGATATAACTTATATAAATTAGGAAAAAAGGGTAAGATTTAGCAATTAAAAGCTATTAGAATTGTATAAGGCAGATGTAAAATAAAAATAAGACCTTATATGATGAATACTATTAAGTATATCTTAACTCTAGTTCTTGCTATATTATTTATTGTGCAATTTTTAGAAAGAAACAATAAAATGCTTGAGCAATACTGGTGTGACTAAGGCCTCCGGCCTTAGTCTAACGGTCAAAAATTTGCCCAATTAAATTAAGACCGTCGGTTTTCTAATAAATCGCTACAGACTGGTTCACCGGTAGGTGACTGAAATGTTGCTTAATGTACAGTCGGATTCCTCTAGGTATTCTACCCTAGGTTAGTATATTATACTAAGTTATATAATTAAAGGGATGTATAAATAATTGTATAATACGGAATTGGATTCTTCGGTCGAGAATGGCCCTTAAATGAAAATTTATCGCAACAAACTATAAGCGAGGAGTTCGTTTTATATTTCTTAGGTACTATTAGCATAAGTTGTACTTTATTGTATACCGCTATAGTAAAAATCCTTAAAATTTACGATAATTCGCAAGTAACCAACGCACTTAGCATGCAAGTAGGAACTTCAGAGGCCATACGTTTGTTAAACAAAAGATCAGTTCATAATTTAAGTAACAATGATAAGGATTTAAAATTTAAGCAATGATTAGCCGGATTAATAGATGGTGACGGTTGTTTTTTATTATCTAAAAAAGGTTATGCAAGCTTAGAAATTACAATGGATATTAGAGATGAACGAGCTTTGCAGGCTGTAAAGAATGTTTACGGGGGTTCAATTAAATTAAGATCAGGTGTTAGTGCATTGAGATATAGATTACATAGTAAAAAAAGTTTACTGGATCTTATTAATGATGTAAATGGTCTTATAAGAAATCCTGTCAGATTAATACAATTAAATTATATTTGTGTTAATTATGACATAGCTTTAAAATACCCTGAAAAATTAACATTAGACAATGGTTGATTCTCAGGATTTTTTGACGCAGATGGAACAGTTACTATAAAGAGTACTGATTGACAACTATCTATTTCAGCTAGTCAAAAGACTTCTGAGTTACTAACACCTTTAGTTGAATTGTTCGGAGGTTATGTCTATATTGATCGAGGTGGGCAGGGATCTTTTAAATGATATGTTACCAAGAAAGAAGATATACTAAACCTAATCGAGTACTTTAAAAAGTACCCTTCAAGATCTGCTAAAAATAATAGATTACATTTAATACCGAAAATATATGAGTTCAAAGGTATGAAAGCTCATATTGCTCCTTCAGAATCTTTATTAGCTAAAAGCTGAAATATCCTTATTAATAAATGAAAAAATTATGAATAAATTATGTGTTTAAAGATATGGTCCACACATTTTTTAAATGTTGCATCCCGAGGTTTATATCTTAATTATACCTGGTTTTGGTATAATTAGTACAACTATATCAGCTTATTCTAATAAATCAGTATTCGGTTACATAGGTATGGTATACGCTATGATGTCTATTGGAATTTTAGGATTTATCGTTTGAAGTCATTAATATCTTGATTTGGTGCAGTGGGTTTAAAAATCCCACCTAGTTATTATTATTCGTGGCAACTTCCCAGAGGAACACGATGCATTCATATTAATAAATATGTTTAAAATAATAACCGGACATGGTGAAAACGGTTAACAATGCCCTTAGTTGAAGACCGTCGGTGACTAGGATCATCGCTACAGACTGGTTCACCTACGTAGAGCTGAAATGCTCGCGAATGTACAGTCGGGACTTAGTAGTCCGTTAATTAAGAATGGATTGGTGAAAGGGGATTGATATAATTAATTACGACTTATATCTAAATGATCAAGACATTAAAAAAACACCTAGGTGTATTAAAATTTTTAAAGCCTGCAGGCAGCTAGCATATTTCTGCTGCTGCGTGCCAGCCCAGCAGGAAATTTTATAACTGATCCTTAAAAAAAATCAGAAAACACCTATCTAAGTTTGCACATGTATACAGTCGGTTTAGACGTGGATATATTAACTACTATTTTAATTATAGTGAAAATATTATTCTCTTTATTCTTATTATTATGATTATACCTTTTTTGCTTTATTATTAGTTTCCCCCCGCGCGCGGGGAAAGTTATAATAATAATAAGAATAAAATATTTTTTTTCCTAAATGTAAAGGCGGAAAAATTACTTGTGTTCACGGTAAAAATCTTGCTATATGCTGGAAACTCCTGATGAGGTAGTCCACTCGTTTTTATAACGTTAGGAATAACCTACTTCTACTTAATTTTTACAGGACAATCAGCAGGAAACTTTTTTATTAGTACAATGGTTAAGGCCGCTACTAAAAATACTTATAATAAATATTTTGAATTACCTAAAATATCTGAGCATCTTCCTATTCATAATAGTAAATTTAATGATGAAGAGTTTGGTTGGTTTTTAGCAGGGTTAATAGAAGGTGATGGTTGATTTGGTAAGAAAGAATTACATATAATCTTTTCTGAAAATGATGCATCATTGGCTTACCTTATTAAAAAACGTATAGGTCATGGTAATGTTTATAAAATTAAAGATAAAAAAGCTGTAAGATATATTTGTAAAAATAAACAAGGTTTATATATTATTTTGTCTTTAATTAATGGAAAACTTGTAAGTAATTATAAATATGAACAATTAATTAAACATAATTATAGTGAAGATTTTAGTATTAATCTTTTACCCCCTTTAAATTCTTTATCCTTAGATAATTATTGATTAGCAGGTTTTACTCAAGCTGACGGTTGTTTCCATATAAGTGTTGTAAAAAGTAAAACACACAAAACTGGATATAGTGTAAGATTAGAATTTTCTTTAAAACAAAATGATGTATTACCTTTAAGACTGTTATATAATCAATTAGAGATGGGTAATCTTTCTCAATATCAGACAAAAGTATGATGTTATAAAAGTACAGGATATAAAACTGCAGCTCATTTAATTAATTACTTCGATAAATTTAATTTATTTGCTGGTAAGTATGTAGATTATATAAAATTTAGAAAAGTTTATATTATGATAACACAAGGTAAACATTTAGAAGAAAAAGGAATTTTCAAAATTAAAAGTATTAGATCAAAAGGATCCTCAGAGACAAGCACGCAAGAAGTTTAACATTATATGTTAAATTAAGATACTGTCCAATTTACTCTACTCGACAAGAGCTTATTTCACGGCAGCTACTTTAATAATTGCTGTACCTACAGGAATTAAAATATTCTCATGGTTGTCGGTCTCCTTTAGTCAGAGACATTTGACCAAAAACAATATCATTATTAGTAATAATTATAGAATTAATAATTTATACAGCCCTTCGCGCGCGCAGCGCGCTGGGCTGGCGCGGAGCGCCCGACCGAAAATTTATAAATCTATAGGGTTAAGGTATTATTCAACAGGTCGAGCACTTGGTACTAAGGACCCTGCTTTGATGATGTTGATAAAGGAAAGCATTTTTAACATTTTAATATTTAAAAGTAATAAACATAAATTAGGTGAAGGAATTAGCTTAAGTTTTACAGTAAACCATAAAGATATAAAAGAATTGGATAAATTGTATAATATGTTCAATAAATGTGGAAAAATAGTTAAAAGAAAAAACTATTTTAGTTATATTATACTTGATACGAAAAGTATTAACAGTATAGTTATTCCTTTTTTACTAAATTGTAATTTTAATAGTAATAAATTTAAAGTTTGAAAAGAAGCTGCTATATTAATGAATAATACATATCATATTACCATAGATGTATTAAATAAGATTAAAACTCTTAAACTTTTGTTAATGGATTTCAATTTATCTAACAATAAATTAAGTCTAGTACCTTACGGTACTAATCTAGGATCTACAGTTAAATATAAATTTACTAGTGTTGAGCGAAGTTTTCTACAAATACCTATTAAAATGAGATCTATTTTTGTAGGTATTCTACTTTCAGATGCCTGTTTACAAAGAGTAAATAAGCAAGGGGAAGTTAGATTACAATTTAAGCAAAAGTATAGTCAATTTGAATATTTTTATTCTGTTTTTTTCGCATTAAGTCATTATTGTTCTAATTTTCCTGCTTTAAATAAAGTAAATTTACAAAATAAAACTTTCTATGCTCTAAGCTTTACTACAAGAAGTTTACCTTGTATAACTAAATTATATGATTTATTTTATCCTAATGGTATAAAACTAATACCTGAAAATATTTATGAACTTTTAACATGAGAAGCTTTAGTACATTGAATAGAAGGAGATGGTACATACAGTTCAGGTATAACTATACAAACTCAATCTTTTACTATACAAGATATAGTTTTATTGGTTAATGTTTTAATAATTAAATTCAGGTTAGAATGTAATATCCATAAACAAGGTAAGTATTATGTTTTATATATTAATAGTAAATCTGTAAAAAAAAATTTACACAATATGCTTCCTTATATTCACCCATCTATGCTTTATAAATTTAAAGGGCCTAAGTATAAATTAAAATCTAAATATTCTACGGCCTCCCCGCGGGGGGGCGCGCGTGCGTAGCACGCGTGCCCCCCGCGGGGGGATTAATTAAATATTGTTGATGTGGCAAACTCGAGGGACATCTAGTATTAGGAATCTGACAAGTAATTGTCTCTTAATAAACTAATATTAGACTATCGTCGAACTAAGTGGTTACCCGAAAGGGTAATTAAATATACGAAAGTATATTTAGTAAATGCAATTATTACTATGTTAATTCTTATGTATAATTGTACTTTATCTAAAAGCGTAGAGGCCAGACGCCACAATAATATCTAAGTAATAAGTTATTATACGTATTATATGATATTAGAAGGAATGGTCCGGGTTACTAGAAATAGACAGTGCCTTAAACAAGCATTTAAGTATAAATACATAGAGGCTATCCCTGTTTATACGAAACACAAAGCCAGCTAAGTCTGAAATGACTAAAGGCCTTACCCTGAGCTACATGTTACGGAGGTTCTATTAAATTAACTCCTTCTATGTTATTTGCATTAGGTTTTGTATTCATGTTTACAATTGGAGGATTAACAAAAAACCACTTAGTCCTCCCTTTAAAGACTACTATATGCTGGGAACTTCTGACAATTATACTACTAGAGTTTTATATGATCTCAGTAAAAATGTATAATTTTGAACAATCAGCAGGTAACCAACAGATAAAACCATTTATCTTAGTAGGTACCTCAGAGACTAAACGTAGTCCCCTTAATAATATTAAGGGAAGATATAGTCCGTGAAACCAAAAATGATCATTTAATAGCTTGGTTGCTTCTAATAATAATAATCCTTTATTGAATTTTGATCTTAAATTCAATATTCGTACTTATTCTACTTCTAATTTGTCGACTCCGTATCCCCCTATGGGGGATCAGGAGAAACAGGATAATACTGATAATTTAGTTCCTTTAATTGCATATGATAACTTTAAAGAAAATAGAGTTAATATTTTAAAAGAACAAAAAGACAAATCAGGTGTTTATTGTTTAATTAATAAAAATAATGGTCATTCTTATGTAGGAAGTTCTATTAATTTAGCTTCTAGAATGAGAAATTATCTTAATACTGCTTTTTTAAAAAGTAAACAAAATATTAATATGCCTATTGTTAAAGCTTTATTAAAATATAATCCGTCTAACTTTAAACTATTAATATTAGAGTATGTAGACTTAAAAACTTTAACCCTTAGAGAAACTTATTATATAACATATGTATTGCCGTACTATAATGTGTTAAAACAAGGTTATTCTTCATTAGGTTATATACATACAAAGGAAACTAAAGCACTATTATCCCAATTGGCTAAAAATAGAGTTCATACTGACGAAACTAAAGCTTTAATAGCTAGAGCTTTGACAGGTGAAAATAACCCATTTTACAATAAAAGTCATTCTATGGAAAATAAAGTAAGAATCATTGAAGCAAA
>Ga0308176_10001492_pt1 | contig 14702 bp, 9 predicted proteins | sample PhyCR2_3_FD_203890 | JGI IMG/M metagenome (GOLD analysis project Ga0308176, IMG submission 203890) | Soil microbial communities from UC Gill Tract Community Farm, Albany, California, United States - DLSLS.C.R2 | ecosystem: Environmental > Terrestrial > Soil > Agricultural land | place: USA...
CTCTTCACCGCACGCGTAACAATGCTAAGCGATGCGGCCATGAAACGACCGTTGTTGCTTGCGCTGACGGCAGCGCTTCTCGCCACCCCCGCTCTCGCCGACACGTTCATCACCAATGCGAACGGCGTTCAGGTCGATGCCACGGGGCGCCTGGAGCATTTTTCCGGATTGCTCATCGGGGACGACGGCAGGGTCGTGCGGCTGCTTCGTCCAGGCGAAGTTGCGCCGAACGCGACAAGAGTCATCGACGAGCATGGGCAGACGCTGCTGCCGGGCTTCATCGATGCGCACGGGCACGTGATGGACCTCGGCTTCGTTGCGCTGGAGCTCAACCTCACCGGCGCACGATCGCTGGCGGAAATGCAGCAGCAGCTTCGCGACTATGCGGCTGCACACCCGGACGACAAATGGCTGATCGGTTTCGGCTGGAACCAGGAACATTGGCCGGAAAAAAAGTTTCCGACGGCCGCGGATCTCGACGCCGTGGTGAGCGACCGGCCTGTCGTGCTGGAGCGGGTGGACGGCCATGCGGTCGTGGCAAACAGTGCGGCGATGAAGGCTGCCGGCGTTACTGCCCAAACCAAATCGCCGCCGGGCGGGTCTATCCAGAACGGCCTGTTCGTCGACGCGGCGCGTAAGATGATCGACGACGCCGAGCCCGAACCTACCGCGCGCCAGAGAGACGCGGCCTTCGAGAAGGCGCAGGACATCCTGCTCGGCTACGGCGTGACAGGAGTCGGGTCGATGAGCACCTCGCTCGATGCCTGGAACACGTTCCGCCGCGCCGGCGACGCGAGAAACCTGCGAGTCAGGCTGATGGTGTACCTGCTCGACGACCCGACTCATATGAAGCCCGGCCCCGATCCGCTGACCGTGATCCCTCATCCGACCGGCTGGATGTACGGCGACCGGCTCCGTGCCGTGGGAACCAAGTTCTTCGACGACGGCGCGCTCGGGTCGCGCGGGGCTTGGCTCAAGCAGCCTTATGCCGATGCGCCGGGCGTCACGGGCAACCAGCTCCACTCCGACGCCGAACTGCGGCAACTGGAAGACAAAGCGGCGGCAGCCGGCTTCCAGATTGCAACCCACGCGATCGGCGACGCTGCGAACGCGCAGGTCATCCGCACTTATGAGTGGCTGGACGGCAAATACGGAACGAACCGCCGCTGGCGGATCGAGCATGCGCAGATCGTCGATTGCGCGGACCTGCCGAGGATCGGCCGCGCTCACATCATCGCATCAATGCAGCCGACCCATCAGACCAGCGACCGGCTGATGGCGGAGAAAAGGCTCGATCCCGCGCGGCTGAAGTGCGCCTACGCGTGGCAATCGATGCTGAAGACCGGTGCTCGTCTGGCATTTGGAACCGACTTTCCAGTTGAATCGCCAAATCCATTTCCCGGTCTCTCTGCCGCGATCAGTCGGCAGGACATCAACGGCCAGCCTCCCGGAGGCTGGTATCCGGAGCAGCGGCTAACTCTCGAGCAAGCGCTCGCGGCCTATACGCGCGGCTCGGCCTATGCGGGGTTCGCCGAGAACAAGATCGGTTCGCTCGACCCGGGCAAATGGGCGGACTTCATCATCGTCGATACCGACCCGGCCAAGGTCGATCCCCAGACGCTGGCGCGCACCAAGGTGCTGGAGACCTGGGTCGCCGGCAAAAAAGTCTGGGAAAGCGCGGCCGCGACTAGCGCGACTGAGCGCGGGAAATGAGCATCGCCGGAGTGAGCACCTGCGGCAGCTGCTCCGGCGACTTTCCAGGCGCGTACCACAAATAGAGCGGCACGCCGGCGCGGCCCTGACTCTCGAGGAAGCGCGTGATCGCCGGGTCGCCGTTGGTCCAATCGCCGGCGACGACCTTCACACCAGCCTTTCTAAACGCATCGCGGACTTCGTCGCGGTCGATCGACGTCGTCTCGTTCACCTTGCAGCTGAGGCACCAGTCGGCGGTGAAATAGACGAAGACCGGGTGTCCCTGGCTGACGTAGCTCGCGACGCGCGCTTCACTCCAAGGTTCTGCACCGGCGACGCGTGCGGTCGACTGCGAGGGCTTAGGCACAGCGACAATCACGAGTCCTGCGAGCGCCGCAGCCACGGGCAAGGCCCACAGGACCCGATTGCCGTCACGCTGACGTTGCCCGGCGCCGAACAATAGCAGCGCAAGGCCGAGGCTAGCCGCGATGCCCAGCCAGAGCGCGGTGCTGCCGGCGAGCCGGTAGAGCAGCCAGAGCGCGGCCACAGCAGTTGCTGCCATTGGGATCGCAAGGAATTGCTGCAGCCGCCGCATCCACGAGCCCGGTTTTGGAAGCTTCGTACGAAGCGCCGGGACGAACGCAACAACAACGAACGGAAGAGCGAGACCGAGCCCAAGCGCCGCGAACACCAGCACCGAGCCAGCGAGCGGCAGGAGCAACGCAGTCCCGAGCGCGGCACCGAGGAACGGCCCGGCGCACGGCGTCGCCACGAAAGCAGCAAGCGCGCCCGTGCCGAAGCTCCCAGCTGGACGCCCCGCTCCGCCGAGCACCGGCAATTCGAACAGGCCGGCGAGGTTAGCGGTGATCGCCACGGCCAGCAGCAGCAACAGCATGATCGTTCGCGGGTCCTGAAGCTGAAACGCCCAGCCTGCTTGGTGCCCGGCTGCCTGGACGGCGAGCAGGACCGCGCCCAGCGCTCCAGTTCCGACAATTGCGCCGGCGGTATAGGCGAGCGCATCCGAGCGGGCTTCGCTCGCGTCCCCGCCCGCACGTGAGATGTGAAGCGCCTTGAGCGCGAGAATCGGGAAGACGCACGGCATCAGGTTGAGCAGAATTCCACCCGCGATCGCGCCGAGGACGGCCCAGACGACCGCCTTCCAGCCTAGTCCATCGATGGGCGTCCCCTCGGGGACCGTGCCCGGCGCGGCGGTGAATTCGAGACCGCGCCCGGTGCCGAGCGCGACCACCGCCGGAAACTCTTTCGGGACAGGACCCTTGAGTTGCAGCTCGGCGATCAAAGTATCGCCCGAGCGGCTGAACTTCTGCCTGGCGTCATAGTCGATCGGACCATCGATGGCCGGGAAGACGTACGGGTGATCGACCTCAACGCTTGCCGGCAGCGGGATGGCGAGCCGCAACTTGTCGCCGGCCTTTTCGAAGCGGCCGGCGCTGCCGAGCGGCTGGGGAAGCATCTGCCGCCACACATCGAATTGTCGGCGGTTTGGGGTGCCCGTCCCAACAGGCAGGTCGATCGAAAGCTGGCCTTGTTCCGGCACGCAGATCTTGTCGGTGCACGCGAGCCAGTGCGCCTCGGCGGTAATTGGCGCCGTGCCAGTCGCGCCGGCAGGAACCTTCAGCCGAACGAGCACGGCATAATCCTGCTCGAAGACGTAGTTCATGAGATCGGCGATCTCGAGCCGGGTCGGGACCGGGTAGCGGAGCGGGCCGGCGACGTACCCTTTCGGCAGATGCCACTGCACGTCCATCGGCAATCCCGCGTCGCCCGGGTTGAGCCAATAGCCGTGCCAGCCAGGCGTAGGCCGCATGTGAATGGCGAGCTCGACTTCGCCTCCGGGCTGTGCGGGGCCTTCGGCGACCAGCTCCGGCGTGATGTTATGCGCGCTCGCAATCGCGGGCACGAGGACCAGCGCGAAGAGGAGGATCAGACGTCTCAGCATTCGATTACCCTCTACCGTCATGCTGAAATTGTTTCAGCATCCAACGCTGAGACGCGTGAGCAGTTGGTGGGATCGACCCTGAAACAAGTTCAGGGTGGCGGCTACTCCAGATTCGGCCGAAGCCAGCGTTCCGCCTGCTCAACCGGGACTGCGCGCCGTTCGGCATAATCCTCGAGCTGGTCGCGGCCGATCTTCGCGACTCCGAAATACTGGCTGTCGCGGTGGCCGAAATAGAAGCCTGAAACTGCCGAGGTGGGAAGCATTGCGAAATTCTCGGTCAGCGTGACCTCGCCGGGATTGCCGCCGAGCATGTTGAACAGGATCGGCTTGAGGCTGTGGTCCGGGCACGCGGGATAGCCGGGCGCCGGCCGGATGCCCTGATATTTCTCGCGGATCAGCTGGTCGTTCGAAAAATGCTCGTCGGCATAGGCCCACAGTCGATTCCGGACCTCGGCATGGAGCACTTCCGCGAAGCTTTCGGCAAGGCGGTCGGCTAGCGCCTTCAGCAGGATGTCGTCATAGTCGTTCACGGTCTGCTTGAAGCGCTCCAGATGCGGTTCCAGGCCGTGGATTCCCACCGCAAAACCGCCAATCCAGTCCTCGCCTTCCGGATTGATGAAATCGGCGAGACACATGTTCGGGCGGCCTTCGCGCTTCCGCACCTGCTGCCGAAGCAAAGGCAGCCGCGTCCAGTCGTTGCCCGCCAGCACCAGCACGTCGTCGCCTTCGCGCTTGCAGCGCCACAGCCCGACGGTCGCCTTCGGAGTTACCCACCGCTCGGCAATGAGCTGCTCGAGCATTTCCTGCGCGTCCTTGAACAGATTGCGCGCGCTCTCTCCGACTACCTCGTCGTCGAGGATTGCGGGATAGGTGCCGGCCAGCTCCCAGGCGCGGAAGAAGGGAGTCCAGTCGATCGATGCGCGAAGATCCTTCAGCGGCCAATCGCCGAAATGATGGAGGCCGGGATAGGCGGGCGCCCGGGCCTGGCCCGACGGATCGAAGGCGAAGCCGTTGCCGCGCGCTTCATCGAGCGCGACGAGGTCCTTCGGCCCGCTGCGTTCGCGCGACTTGCGGAGCTTGTCGTAATCGTCCGCGGTATTCGCGATGAGCGGTTCACGCTGCGTGTCCGACACGAGCGATGAGGCCACGCCGACCGCTCGGCTGGCGTCGAGCACGTGGATGACGGGCCCTTCATAAGCCGGATCGATGCGGAGCGCCGTGTGCGCCTTGCTGGTCGTCGCGCCGCCGATGAGAAGCGGGGTCTTCAGGCCGAGCCGCTGCATTTCGCCCGCGACAGTCACCATTTCATCGAGCGAGGGCGTGATGAGCCCAGACAAGCCGATCATGTCGGCCTGATTGTCGTTCGCCGACTGGAGGATGTCCTGCCACGGCACCATCACGCCGAGGTCGATCACTTCGAAGCCGTTGCACTGCAGGACCACGCCGACGATGTTCTTGCCGATGTCGTGGACGTCGCCCTTGACGGTCGCCATCACGATCCGGCCCTTGCCGGCGGTGGCGCCGGTCTTTTCCTTCTCCGCCTCGATGAAGGGGATGAGATGCGCGACCGCGCGTTTCATCACGCGCGCGGATTTCACGACCTGCGGAAGGAACATCTTCCCCGAGCCGAACAGGTCACCGACAACATTCATTCCGTCCATCAGCGGACCTTCGATGACCTCGATCGGGCGCGGAAATTCTTGCCGCGCCTCCTCCGTGTCTTCGATGATGTGCGCGTCGATGCCTTTCACGAGGGCGTAGGACAGGCGCTCCGCAACCGGCAGTGAGCGCCATTCGGCCGCCGCTTTCTCGGCAGCGGCGTCGGTGCCCTTGAAGGCCTCGGCAATAGTGATGAGGCGCTCGGTCGCGTCGTCGCGGCGGTCGAGGATGACGTCCTCACAGGCTTCGCGAAGCTCGGGGTCGATCTGGTCATAGACGTCCAGCTGGCCGGCGTTGACGATGCCCATGTCCATGCCCGCGGGGATCGCATGGTAGAGGAACACGCTGTGCATCGCCCGGCGCACTGGCTCGTTGCCGCGGAACGAGAAGCTGAGGTTCGAAAGGCCGCCCGAAATGTGCGTGCCGGGACAGCGCCGGCGGATCTCGCCTGCGGCCTCGATAAAATCGAGCGCGTAGCGGCGATGCTCATCGATGCCGGTCGCGACCGCGAAAATGTTGGGATCGAAGATAATATCGTTGGCGTCGGTGCCGTCCGCGATCAGCAGCTTGTAGGCGCGCTCGCAGATCGAGACCTTTCGTTCTGCCGTATCGGCCTGGCCGACTTCGTCGAACGCCATCACCACGACTGCAGCGCCATAAGCCCGGCACTTGCGCGCGAGGTCGAGGAACGGCCCCTCGCCTTCCTTGAGGCTGATGGAATTGACGATCGGCTTACCCGATACGCATTTGAGCCCGGCTTCGATCACGCTCCATTTGGAGCTGTCGACCATTACGGGAACGCGCGCGATGTCGGGCTCGGCGGCGATGCGCTTCAGGAATACGGTCATCGCCTGCTCGGAGTCGAGCAAGGCCTCGTCCACATTCACGTCGATGATCTGCGCGCCATTCTCGACCTGGTCGCGCGCGACTTCGACCGCAGCGTCATAATCGCCCGCGAGGACCAATTTCTTGAAGCGGGCGGAGCCGGTCACGTTGCAGCGCTCGCCGATGTTGACGAAGCGCGCGCCCGCGCTGGCCTGATTTACTCGGGACATCTCCATAGGATCAGGCGGCGACAAGCATCGGCTCGAGCCCGGCGAGCAAGGTGCCGGACTGCGCTGCCGGGACGGTACGCGGCGTGCAATCGCGCACCGCCCCGGCAATTGCGGCGATGTGCAGGGGAGTCGTCCCGCAGCAGCCGCCGACAATGTTCACCAAATTGCTTTTCGCCCATTCACGGACCTGGGCCGCGGTCTGCTCCGCCGCCTCGTCATATTCGCCGAGCTCGTTGGGAAGTCCGGCATTCGGGTAAGCCATCACCAAAGTGTCGGCGAGCGCGGACAGCGAAGCGAGGTGAGGACGGAGCTGGGCCGCGCCGAACGAGCAGTTCAGGCCGATCGTGACGGGGCGCGCATGCCGTACCGAAGCCCAGAAGGCTTCCACCGTGTGGCCCGAAAGGTTGCGGCCGGAGAGGTCGGTCAGCGTCATGGAGATCATCAGCGGCAGTGGGCGCCCGATCGTCTGCTCCGCCTCTAGCGTCGCCATGATCGCCGCCTTGGCGTTCAGCGTGTCGAAAATGGTCTCGACAAGGATGAAATCGACTCCGCCTTCGACGAGCGCATCGACCTGCTCGCGATAGACCGCCTTCACCTGGTCGAAGTCGACCTCCCGGAAGGCGGGATCGTTGACATTGGGCGACAGGGACAAGGTTTTGTTCGTCGGGCCAAGCGCGCCTGCGACCCACCGCCTTTTACCATCGCGATCGGCAACTTCGCGGGTGATGCGTGCCGCAGCTTGGTTGATCCGGCTGACAAAGGCCTCAGCGCCATAATCCGCCTGGCTGATCGCATTGGCGTTGAAGGTGTTGGTCGCGAGGATTTCCGCGCCTGCGTCGGCGAAGCTCTCGCAGATCGAGCGGACGAGCTCGGGTTTCGTAATGTTCAACAGGTCGTTGTTGCCGCGCTGGTCCTTCATCAGATCGAGTCCGCCGCAATAATCACCGCTGGCGAGTCGCCTGGCCTGGACCTGCGTGCCATAGGCGCCGTCCTTGATGAGGATTCGCTTTGCGGCGTCGGCGCGGAGGGATTCGGCAGGCGTCATGATTTCACGCGTACTCCAAGCAAATGACAGATGGCGTAGCTGAGCTCCGCCCGATTCAATGTGTAGAAATGGAAGTGCCGAACGCCGCCCGCGTAGAGCTGCCCGCAAAGCTCCGCCGCGACCGTTGCAGCGATCAGCTGGCGCGCCGCGGGAAGATCGTCGAGCCCTTCGAACAGGCCGTTCAGCCAATCCGGAATGCTCGCGCCGCAGGTCCCGGCGAAGCGGCGCGTCTGCGCGACATTCGAGACCGGAAGAATTCCCGGCACGACCTCGATTTCCATGCCCGCAGCCGCGACGGCATCCTGGAAACGAAGGAAACAATCCGGCGAGAAGAAGAATTGCGTAATCGCCCGGTCCGCCCCGGCGTCGACCTTGCGCTTGAGATTGTCGAGGTCCGCCTGCCGGGTGCCGGAGTCCGGATGGATTTCTGGGTACGCCGCGACGGAAATATCAAACGGCGCGATGGCTTTCAGCCCGGCGACCAGCTCGGCTGCGTTCGCATAACCGTCCGGGTGCGCGCTGAACGGGGTATTGGCCTCGGGAGCGTCGCCGCGCAGGCCGACAATGTGGCGAACACCAAGGTCCCAATAGTCACGCGCCACCGCATCAACCTCGTCCCGTGTCGCTCCCACGCAGGTGAGATGAGCGGCAGGTGTCAGGTCGGTCTCGTTCAGGATGCGCCCGACGGTCGCATGGGTGCGCTCGCGCGTGGATCCGCCAGCGCCGTAAGTGACCGAGACGAAGCGCGGGTTCAGCGGCTCGAGAGTCTTGATCGACTCCCATAGCGTCTGCTCCATCTTCTCGGTCTTGGGCGGGAAGAATTCGAAGCTCACTTCGATGTCGCCCCGCGCCTCGGCGAACAGCGGAAGATGGCGGCTCAGCTGCTCGAAAGCGTTCACGCCGCCCTCCGCTCGCGCCCGCGGTGCTCCGATTTGGAGCCCTGCCACAATGTGACCGTAAGTTCGCCGCCAGGAAGATGCTCGACCTGGTTCATGGTTAGCCCCGCGGACGCGAACCATCCGGCCATCACTTCGTCCTCGAAACCGAGCCGAATGTGCGCATCACGCTCGCGAAGCTCCTCGCGCTCGTGCGCGGCGAAATCGACGATCAGCAATGTCCCACCTGGGCTCAGCACGCGCGCCGCCTCGACGATCGCTGCCGACGGTGAATGGGCGTAATGCAGAACCTGGTGGATGATGACGCAGTCGGCGCTGTCGTCCTGCAAGGGCAACGAATACATGTCGCCCTGGCGAAGGCTGGAGGTGATCCCGGCCTGCTCCAGCTTGACGCGTGCCAGCCGAAGCATCTCCGACGATTTGTCGATTCCAATCGCATAGGCGGCGCGGGGAGCGAACAGCTCGATCATTCGCCCGGTGCCTGTGCCGATGTCGACAAGGCGGCCCAGGGGGCGCTTTCCCAGCGTCCGGTCGATCGCTTTCTCGACATCCGCTTCCGCCACGTGAAGCGAGCGGATCTGGTCCCAGATGCCGGCGTGCACGTTGAAATAGCGGGCGGCGGCCTCGGCTCGGTCCGCCCGAACCGCCTCAAGCCGAGTCGCATCGACGCCGAACAAACCGTCGGTGTTGTCATCCGCCCAAGCGTCGATGAGCGCGAACATCGGTTCGACGCGATCGGGAGCCGCGAGCGTCAGGAACACCCAGCTCCCTTCCTTGCGGCGCTCCAGCACCCCGGCGTCGGAAAGGATCTTCAGGTGACGCGATACGCGCGGCTGGCTCTGGCCCAGAACCTGCGCCAGTTCGCCGACGGATAGTTCCATGAGTCGCAGGAGCGCGACGATCCGAAGCCGGGTCGGATCGGCTAGAGCCTGGAATCGATCGGCCAATGGAAGTGCGACGGTCACGACTTAAGGATATAAAGATATCTTTATATCGTCAATTCGTCCTGCTAAGATAATCTCTTGTGCGTCAGTAGAGAATCGTTATTGCCGCACGCCTGGCCTGAACGACTCGCTCGGCAGGCCGAGACAATGCCCACCCGCGGGCATATTTGAAGGGAGTGGAACGATCATGAAGAAGCTTACCATTGTGACCGCTGCAGTCCTCGTGCTCGGCCTCGCCGCGTGCAACAAGAACAACACCGAGAACAATGCGGCGAACGAGACCGCCGTCGAGAACAACGCCGAGTATGATGTCAACGCGGCGACCAACGACTCGACGAACGCCGCCGACGCCGCGCTGAACGATCTCAACGCGACCGGCAACGCGGTCGGGAACGCGACCAACGCAGTCGAGAACACGACCGAGAATAAGTAAGCTTTCCTCGAAAGCCGAAATTCGGAAAGGGCCGCTTTCGGGCGGCCCTTTTTTTGTCTTCGGTCAAAGTGGTACTTTGGCCGAGTGAAACCTGCCTTCCTCTTTTCCCTTCTTCTCGTCGCCGCCTGCCACAAGGATCAGCCGCCAGCGCCTACCGCGGAGCAGTCCCAGCAGCTCAACGATGCCGAGGACATGCTGAACAACATGGCCGAAAATGAGGAAGGGCCGGAAGCGAATGCCTCCGGCCCTTCCAATTCATCGGACTGAGCGGACTTAGAAGTCCATTCCGCCCATGCCGCCACCGGCCATCGCCGGAGCCGCCTTGTCGTCGGGCAGCTCGGCGATCGTCGCCTCGGTGGTGATCAGCAGGCCGGCGACGGAAGCCGCGTCCTGCAGAGCGGCGCGAACGACCTTGGTCGGATCGACCACGCCCGCCTTGACCAGATTCTCGTACTTCTCCGTCTGCGCATTGAAGCCGAGCGTCGGATCGTCGCCTTCGAGCAGCTTGCCCGCGACCACCGCTCCGTCATGGCCAGCATTCTCGGCGATCTGCCGCAATGGCGCCTGGAGCGCCTTGCGGACGATGTCGATTCCGCGAGTCTGATCGTCGTCGGCACCCTTGATGCCGTCGAGGGCCTTGATCGCGTAGAGCAGCGCGGTACCGCCACCCGGAACGATGCCTTCCTCGACCGCGGCGCGGGTCGCGTGGAGCGCGTCGTCGACGCGGTCCTTGCGCTCCTTCACCTCGACCTCGGACGCGCCGCCGACCTTGATCACCGCAACGCCGCCAGCGAGCTTCGCCAGCCGCTCCTGCAGCTTCTCGCGGTCGTAGTCGGACGTGGTCGTCTCGATCTGCTGACGGATCGCGCCGACACGGCCCTCGATGTTCTCGCGGGTGCCATTGCCGTCGACAAGCGTGGTGTTGTCCTTGTCGATCGTGACGCGCTTGGCCTGGCCGAGCATGTTCAGCGTGACGCTCTCGAGCTTGATGCCGAGATCCTCGCTAATCATCTCGCCGCCGGTGAGGATCGCGATGTCCTCGAGCATCGCCTTGCGGCGATCGCCGAAGCCCGGCGCGTTGACGGCCGCGACCTTGAGGCCGCCGCGCAGCTTGTTGACGACGAGCGTGGCCAGAGCCTCGCCCTCGATATCCTCGGCGATGATGAGCAGAGGACGGCCGCTCTGGACGACCGCCTCGAGGATCGGAAGCATCGCCTGGAGGTTCGACAGCTTCTTCTCATGGATGAGGATGTAGGGGTCGCTAAGCTCGACCTGCATCTTCTCCGGGTTGGTGATGAAGTAGGGCGAGAGGTAGCCGCGGTCGAACTGCATGCCCTCGACGACGTCGAGCTCGAACTCGAGACCCTTTGCCTCTTCGACGGTGATCACGCCTTCCTTGCCGACCTTCTCCATCGCTTCCGCGATCTTCTCGCCGACTTCGCGGTCGCCGTTGGCGGAGATAATTCCGACCTGGGCGATCTCCTGGCTTCCAGAAACGTCCTTCGAACGGTTCTGCAGGTCCTCGACGACCTTCTTAACCGCGATGTCGATGCCGCGCTTGAGGTCCATCGGGTTCATTCCGGCCGCGACCGACTTCATGCCCTCGCGGACGATCGCCTGAGCGAGAACCGTCGCGGTGGTCGTGCCGTCGCCGGCGATGTCGTTGGTCTTCGAGGCCACTTCGCGCACCATCTGCGCGCCCATGTTCTCGAACTTGTCCTTCAGCTCGATCTCCTTGGCGACGGTGACGCCGTCCTTGGTGATGCGCGGTGCGCCGAAGCTCTTGTCGATCACGACGTTGCGGCCCTTGGGGCCCAGCGTCACCTTCACCGCATCGGCGAGGATGTCGACGCCGCGAAGAATGCGCTCACGCGCGTCGCGGCTGAATTTCACGTCCTTGGCTGCCATCTGGCTACCCTTTCCGTTTCTCTAAAGTCACTAAAGTCATGGAGAGCGGCGCTTTTGGCGTGACCTAAGCACCGCGCGAATGTTCAGCCGACGATCCCGAGGATGTCGCTTTCCTTCATGATGATGAGGTCTTCGCCGTCGATCTTCACTTCGGTGCCGGACCACTTGCCGAACAGGATCTTGTCGCCGGCCTTGACGTCCAGCGGCGTGACCTTGCCCTCTTCGGACTTGGCGCCGCCACCGACGGCGACGACTTCGCCTTCCTGCGGCTTTTCCTTGGCGGTATCGGGAATGATGATTCCACCCGCGGTCTTCTCGTCAGCCTCGACACGGCGAACGAGAACGCGGTCATGAAGCGGCCTGAAACCCATAGGTCTGAACCCCTTATCTTGCTCTCTAAGGTTGAACTGCAGCTAGCACTCTACAGATGAGAGTGCCAGCGATGGCCGGCATATGGTTGCGGCCCCTTCATCCGTCAACAGGTCGACTCAAGGCTTTTGACGCTAGGCGTGCGCGAGACGGGTCAAGCCGAGACGGTCGCGCATGAGCCATCGCGACAGCATCATCAGGGCGACGCAGGCGAGGCCGCTCGCGAGGCCGATCCAGATGCCTACGCCCTTCCAGTCCGCCCCGAACGCCAGCCAGGAACCAATTCCCAGACCGACCACCCAATAGCCGACCAGCGCGAAGAGTAGCGGCCAGCGCGTATCGTGAAGCCCGCGCAGCATGCCCGCGCCGATCACCTGAGCGCCGTCGACAAGCTGGAAAGCCGCTGCGACCCGAAGGAAGCTTACCGCAAGCGCAATGACAACCGCATTTTGCGGCACATCATTGAGAAACAGGGTGATCAGCCAGCGTGGCGCACTCCACATGCCGAGCGCCATCGTCCCCATGAAAGCGACGCCGACGACCCAGGCCGTCCATCCGGCGCGCGTGATTCCACGCTCGTCGCCCCGCCCCAGCGCCAGCCCGACGCGCACCGTCGCGGCCTGGCCGAGGCCGAGGGGGACCATGAAGGTCAGGGCTGCGAGCTGAAGCGCGACGGCATGTGCCGCCACGGCCGGAGCGCCTATCCAGCCCATGAAGTAAGCGGCGAGCGCGAACACGCCGATCTCCAGGCCCATGGTCGCCCCGATCGGCCAGCCGAGCCTGATCATCGCCAGCAGGCGCTGCCCGTCGAACCGCCACCAATTCCCGAACAGGTGAAAGCGCCGGAATTGCGGGTCGGTCGCGGTGACTCCGATCAGAGCGCCGCAAAGCAATGACCAAGTGACCGTGCTGCCAATGCCGCTTCCAACAAGGCCGAGTGCCGGCAGGCCGAAGTGGCCGAACATCAAAGACCAGCTGATCAATGCATTGAGGAGGATGCCGCTGAGGCTGAGCCACAACACGACCCTGGGCCGCTCCAGCGCGGCAACGAAATTGCGCAGAAGCTGGAAAATCAGCCATGGCGCGACCAACCACATATAGGCCCTGAGGAACGTCTGGCCCTGCTCGGCCAGCTCCCGCGACTGTCCGAAAAGGAGCATGAGGCTGCCGACGTGCCACATCAGCAGCCAATAAGGCGGCATCACGATCGCCACGAGCCAGAGTCCGGCGCGGAAGGTCCGCCGGACGTCGCGAACGGCATTGAAACGCTGACCGAGCGCGGTCGCCATCATCGGCGACGAAGCGGTGATGAGACCCAGGAGAAAGATGCTGAACGTCCAGGTCAGGTTGAGCGCCAGCGTCGCGGCCGCCAGCTGGGTCGCGCCGAGACGACCCATCAACAGCACGTCGGTCGCCTGGATGACCTGTTGCGTGACATTGGCGAGAATCAGCGGCCAGGCGAGCGCCAGCATCGCGCGAAGCTCGGCGAGCCAGGCGGACCTTCGATCCGGCAAGGGAATTTCCGCAGCCGCTGCCATTCAAATGTCCTTGGGGGCAGCAATAGGCGCAGGCAAGCCGGGGTCGCATTGGCGGCGGTTCTCCGCTAGCTACCCCGGCGATATCTCAGAGGTCCCATTCCCATGAAATTCGTACGCGCAATCTGGAAGTTGCTGGTCGGGATCAAGGACGCCCTCGTCCTCATTCTCATGCTGATTTTCTTCGGAGGGCTTTATAGCGCGCTCTCCGCCAAGCCGGCGCCGGTCAAGGACGGCGTACTCGACCTCAACCTCAACGGAAGCGTCGTCGAGCAGCCGGCGCGCGCGCATTGGTCCGACGTCGCCAGCGGCAACCGGCTCGGCCAGTATCGGCTCCGCGACCTCATCGAGGTGCTCGACAAGGCGCGCGACGACAGCCGCGTGAAGGCGGTCGCGCTCGATCTGGACGGCTTCACCGGCGGAGGGCAGACGACGATCGGCGACCTCGCGGACGCGGTCCGGCGAGTGCGCGCCGCAGGCAAACCGGTGATTGCTTATGGCGTCGGCTATACCGACGACAGCTACCAGCTCGCCTCGGCGGCGTCGGAAATCTGGCTGAATCCGCTGGGCGCGGTGCTGATTGCGGGCCCGGGCGGAAGCAATCTCTACTACAAGGGCCTGCTCGATAAATTGGGCGTGACGGCGAACGTCTATCGCGTCGGAACCTACAAGTCGGCGGTTGAGCCGTTCATCCGCAACGACATGTCGCCAGAAGCGAAGCAGAATTACATGGCGCTCGACCAGGCCGAGCTCGAAAGCTGGCGCCAGTCGGTGAAGCAGTCGCGGCCTAGGGCGAACATCGACGCCTTCCTCACGAACATGAACGGCGCGGTTGCGGCGGCGGGCGGCGACATGGCCAAGGCGGCGCTCGCCGGCGGGTTGATTGATCGCATTGGCAGCCGGCGCGAGTTCGAGGATCGCCTCGCCGAGCTCGGCGGCAAGGGAGAAAAAGGCACGGGCTTCGCCCGGATCAAGCTCTCCTCATACGTGACCGACGTGGTCGAGCGGAACCCGAAGGGGCCGATCGGCATCGTGACCATCGCCGGCGATATCGTCGATGGCAAAGCCGGGCCGGGCACCGCTGCCGGAGACACGATCGCGAACGAGATCGAGGATGGAATCCAGGGCGGGATCAAGGCGCTGGTCGTCCGCGTCGACAGCCCAGGCGGGTCGGTCCTCGCGTCGGAGCGCATCCGGCAGGCATTG
>Ga0308176_10001493_pt1 | contig 14700 bp, 13 predicted proteins | sample PhyCR2_3_FD_203890 | JGI IMG/M metagenome (GOLD analysis project Ga0308176, IMG submission 203890) | Soil microbial communities from UC Gill Tract Community Farm, Albany, California, United States - DLSLS.C.R2 | ecosystem: Environmental > Terrestrial > Soil > Agricultural land | place: USA...
TCACCAACCCCGGCAACACCACCGCATCCCCCACATCCATCACCCCCGCCCCCGGCCAATGCCGCCGCACCCATTCCCACCCCCCCACCCCGAGCACCCTCCCCCCGCCCACCACGACCGCCCCATTCTCCACCAGATCCCCCGCCATCGGCCCCACCCACCGCGCCCGCAAAATCATCGCACGTGATTCACCCATAGCTCAACTCGGATTGTACGTCGCTTGGCACGCCCCCGCCCGGTCCCTATGATCCCCCGTTTCGATAGAGGACCGCAAAAGCGAACGGCTCTTAACCTTTACTCCGTCTTTGAAACCACCCATGCCCCACCGAATCTTCAACTTCAGTGCCGGCCCCGCAATGCTCCCCACCGAGGCCCTCGAAAAAAGCGCCCAAGCCCTGGTCGATTACCAGGGCAAAGGCTTCGGCATCGCCGAAGTCAGCCACCGCGGCAAGGAGTTCGACGCCGTCGTGGACGAGGCCATCTCCCGCTGCAAACAGCTCCTCGGCCTCGCCGACACCCACGACGTCCTCTTCATGCAAGGCGGCGCCACCGCCCTGTTCTCCATTATCCCCATGAACTTCCTCCACACCTCCGCCGACTACCTCGTCGCCGGCGAGTGGAGCAAAAAGGCCCAGTCCTACGCCAAGGACCTCGGCAAGACCAACGTCGTCGCCACCAGCGAATCCACCAATTTCGACCACTCCCCCCCGCCGAGCGAGTGGAAGCTCAACAAGGACGCCGACTACTTCCACGTTTGCACCAACGAGACCGTCCACGGCCACCGCCTCCCCACCTGGCCCAAACACCCCAACCTCATCGTGGACGCCTCCAGCGAATTCATGTCCCGCCCCCACCCCGTGGCCGACTGCGCCCTGGTCTACGGCGGCGCCCAGAAAAACCTCGGCCCCAGCGGCCTGGTCCTGACCATCGTCCGCAAGGACATGTACCCCAAGCAAAAGAAGACGCCGAGCAAGCTCTGGAGCTTCAAAGACCTGGCCGAGGCCAAGTCCATGGTCAACACGCCCCCGACCTTCAGCATCTACATCCTCCTGGAAGTCTTCCGCTGGCTCGACGCCCAGGGCGGCCTGCCCGCCATGGAACAGCGCAACGCCACCAAGGCCAAGCTCATCTACGACGCCATCGACAACTCCAACAACTTCTACAAAGGCACAGTAAGCGTCAAGGAGCAGCGCTCCCACATGAACATCACCTACCGCCTTCCCAGCGAGGAGCTGACGGATGAATTCGTCAAAACCGCCACCAAAAACGGCATGGTCGGCCTAAAAGGCTACCGCACCGTCGGCGGCATCCGCGCCAGCATCTACAACGCCATGCCCGTCGAAGGCGCACAGTCCCTCGCCCAGTTCATGCGCGACTTCGCGTCGAAGAAATCTTGAGCGTTGCTCACTATCCAACCATGTGGCGGAACCAACGTTCAAGCGCACCTGTTTGCCGGAGCAAGAGAAACCCAAGGCAGCTCAGCAACTGAAGAATGATCACGGTGATACCGATCCAGAGCAGCGCCCGATATCGTCTCGCTCGCCGCGGCTCTTGAGCCGGTTGTGAACGGTAATTCAGCTTCACCGCGCCTCCGCCACCGCCCCCCGCGACGCCTCCGCCAGCGCATCCACCAGATTCTGCGTGCTGTAAATGCTGCTGAGCTGCACCGGCTCCCCCGCCCCCGGCGGGTAAATCGCCGTCAGCGGAATCCCCCCGGCCGGGTTGAGCTTCCGCAGATGCTCCCACCCCGGCGCGTCGCCCTTCGTTAAATCCGCCCGGAACGTCACCGCCCCGCTCTTCCGCACCGCCTCGGCCGCCCGCGCGTCGCGGAACACCGTCGCCTCCAGCGCCAGGCAGTTCGCGCACCAGTTCGCCGTGAACTCCACCATCACCGGTTTCCCACCCTTGCGCGCCTCCTCAAACGCCGCGTCCGTATACGGCCGCCACGCAATCAGCTCCCGTTCCTCCACGCCGCCCCCGCGCGTCAGCCGCAGCGTCACCCACAACGTGGACCCCACCAGCAACCCCGCGATAACCAGCGAAACCAGGATCAAGCCCGGCCGCCGCGTGAGCTGCACCGTCCGCACCATCAGAAACACCCCCGCCGCGACGGCAACCGCAAACACCCCCCAGAAAAACGCCCGGCTGTGCACGAGCTGCCCCCCCGCGAAATACACCGCCGTCCCCAGCAGCAAAAACCCCATCATCTGCTTGATGAGCTCCGACCACGGCCCCGTCCGCGGCATCTTCCGCGCCAACTCCGGGAACGCGCTCAGCAGCAGATACGGAAACGCCATCCCCACCCCCACCATGATCACCAGCCCCACGCCGATAGACTTCGGCTGCCCGCTCGCCCAGATCAGCAGCGGCGGAAACATCGGCGCCGTGCACGGCGTCGAGAGCACCGCCGACAGCATCCCGAACAGGAAATTGCCCGTCACGGTCTCATGGCTCGGCGCAAAGCTGTATACCGACGTCGGCAGCAGCACCGTGAACACGCCGAACATCCCCAGCGCCATCAGCACCAGGATGATCGTGATCCCCCACACGAAGATCGGATTGCTGAACTGCTGCCCCCACGTCAGCGAGTGGAACACCAGCACCAGCATCGCCAGCCCGATGAAGCACGCCAGAATCCCCAGGCTGAACACCACCCCCAGGAACAAACTCTTCCCCCGGTTGTGCCGCGAGACCTCGTAAAACCCGATCGCCTTCAGCGGCACCACCGGCAGCACGCACGGCATCAGGTTAAAAATGATCCCCACCAGAAACGCGATCCCAAACGCCAGCACGTACGCGTTGGCCCCCAGGTCGAACCGCCAGCCAAAAAAGTCGATCGCCGTCCCCTTCGCCGCCGGCCGGCTCGCCGCGGCCGGCGCCGTCGTGCTCCCCGCCAGCACCTTCGCGAAAATCGACGCGTCAAAGTCCTTAAAAAGCTCCGGCCGATTCGCCCCCACCTTCTCCCCCGCCCCCACCACCTTCGTCTCCACCTCAAACCCCGGCGACTCCGGCGCGTAACACACCTTATCATCGCAGATCTGCATCCGCACCTTCCCCACGAGCTTCACCCGCCCCGCCGGCGCAGCGGCGTTTACAACAAACGGCACGTAAACGATCACCCGCCCCGCGTACACGTTCAGCACCCCCAGCGCCGGATACTTCTCCACCTTCCCCGCCGGGTAAACCGGGTCGAAAAATTTCACCGCCGGATTCTGCTCCGCCGTTACCTCGAACCCGATATAGAAGCTCTCCGTCGGCGTGTGCGACTGCGCGTGGAACCCCGGCTTGACCTCCGTCACCACCGCCAGCACCCCCTGCGCACCCGCCTGCAATGCCGTCGTGTTAATCGCCGCCGACACCTCCGCCCGCTTGAGCGGCGCAGCCGAGACCGCCCCCGCCAAGATCCAGCCGATCAACACCAACACACCCGCGGCAATTCCGTGTCGTTCTCTCATGTTCAATCCGTCACTCCGCATCGTGAACCGATTGTACCCGCGGGTTATTCATTGACCGCCCGGCACCATTCCGCTACTATTCCGATAGGAATTGTTCCCCAGCGAATCGGAGCCGCCTTGCGCCTGTCCAACCGCACCGAATACGGCCTGCGCGCCGTCGTCCAACTCGCCCGCCTGTGGCCGCGCAACTACGTGCAGTCCAAGGACTTGTCGCTACAGGAAGACCTCCCCAACAAATTCCTCGAATCCATCCTCCTCGCCCTCCGCCGCGGCGGATTCCTCGAATCCAAAGTCGGCTCCGGCGGCGGCTACCGCCTCTCCCGCTCCCCCCGCGACATCCGCGTCGGCGACATCATCCGCCGCCTCGAAGGCCGCCTCACCCTCAAGGAAGACCCCCCCGCCATGGAAATGTCCCCGGGCAAGATCGCCGTCCGCTACATCAACGAAAAGCTCACCCAGGCCACCGACGACGTCCTCGACAACATGACCCTCGAGCAGCTCATCGAGCACGTCAGCAAGGCGGCATCCCCGCAGCAGTCGATGTATTACATCTGAATTATTTCCCTTTGATCTGGTCCAGCAGTTCCTTGGCCTCCTTCGCCGCGGGCGTGTCCGGGTACTTCTGCACGACGGCATTCAGCCGCGTGCGCGCCGGCTCGAAACGCTGCGCCGAGATGTAGCTCTTGGCGAGATTGACGATCCGCTGCGCCTCCGCCGCCGATGCCCCATCGCCGCCGCCGGCCTTGCCCGCGGCTTGCGGGTTTGCCGCCGCCGCCGCGGGCGGGGTGTTCACCTGCTCGGCGCCCGCCGGCGCCGCCTTCACCGCAACCGGCGCCGGCGCCGCATCCCAGAACGCGATCGCCTCCTTGAGCCAGCCCGGCGCGTAATTCGGATAGTGGTACTGCTCCGAGTCCACCCTCATCTGCTTCAGCCGCTTGAAACCGTCCTGCTGAAACGACTGGTACACCAGCTTCTTGTAATCGTCCCACTGGTCCATCACGGCAAAGACGTACGCCCGCTGCTTGGCCAGCTCCCACTGCGCCGCCGGCGGCCGGGGAATGTACTCGTTGTCGTACACGACCCTCCCGACGCGAATCTGGTGCGTCGGCTCGAAATTCCATCCGAAGTAGCTGCCGGTAAACACCTCCGGATAGCCCAGCACGCACCGCTCGCCCGGCAGCGTGTGCCCCCCGCCGTCGATCGCGTACACGCGCTTCTCGTCCACCTTCAGGCTCTTCTTCAGGTTGTGCACCGCGTCCACCGCCAACCCGCACCGCACCCAGTCCGCCTGTGAAGCCTGCTTGGTCGTGACGAAGATCACGTGCGCCTCGTCAAACACCGGGTAACACGGCTCCGGCCCGTCCTCCGTGTCCTTGTAGTTGAACAGGTAAATCAGCCCCAACTTCCCCTTCGCGTCCGCCTCCTTCGGCACGTAAACGAGGAATGCCTCCTTCCCCAAATCATAATCCTCGTCCGTAATCTTCTCCGACAGCCGCTTGGCCAGCTCCGCCCGCGAGCTCAGCGGGCTTCGCTCCGTGAACGACAGCACCGACAGCTTCCCCGCCATCGCCGCCGTGTCGTCCGTCGCCGGCACGTCCGCGCCCTTCGCCATACCACTCCCCCCGCCAAAGACCATCGCCGCGAGCGCAATGGACGCCAACGCCCATGTCAGCTTCATGACCGACCTCCTCAATCCCCCACAGATTTGCAATCGAATCCCGCCCACGCGCGACAACATGACCCCCGGGCAGCTCGTCGGGCACGTCACCAAGGCCGCCTCACCGCAGCAGTCGATGTAGTACATTCTGTTTCAACGTCATATTCACCTCCCCTTGATTTGGTCGAGCAGATCCTTCGCCTCCTTCGCCGCCGCCGTCCCGGGGTATTTCTGGACGACGGTGTTCAACCGCGTCCGCGCCAGTTCGTACCGCTGGGCCGAGATGTAGCTCTTGGCCAGGTTCACCATCCGCTGCGCCTCCGCCGCCGAAGCATCCGCAGCGCCACCTCGAGCCGCCTGTGGCGGTTCGGGCGGTGCCGCCGGTGCCGGCGCATTCACCGCCTTCGGCGGCACCGGCGAAGTCGCCGCCGCAGGCGCCAGTACTGGAACGGCCGGAGGCGGCGTTGCGACGACCGCCGGCGGCGTCGAATCCCAGAACGTGATCACTTCCTTCAGCCAATCGGTCGTGTACTCCGGATAATGGAATTGCTCACCGGTGATCGTCATCCGCTTCAGCCGCTTAAACCCGTCCTGCTGAAACGTGTTATAGGCCAGGTCCCGATACTCGTCCCTTTCCGTCATCACTGCCAGCGCGGTCGGCCGCTGCTTCGCCATTTCCAGTTGTTGTGCCGGCGGCTTCGGGATGAAATCCCGATACGTGCGCCCCTTCGTTCCGACCTGCCGGTATGGCCGGTAATACACCCACAAGGCGCCCGTAAACACTTCGGGATAACCCAGCTCGCACCGCTCCCCCGGCGAGGTGTTCAACGCACCGTCAATGGCGTACACCCGCTTCTCGTCCACTTTCAAACGCTTCTTCAGATTGTGCACCAGGTCCATCGCCATGCCGCACCGCACCCATATCGGCTGCGACACCTCCTTCGTAGTGACGAAGATCGCGTGCGCCTCGTCGAACACCGGATAGCACTGCTCCGGCAAGCCTTCCGTGTCCTTGAAATTGAACAGGTAAACCAGCCCCATCTTCCCGTTCGCGCCCGCCTCCTTCGGCACGTAAACAAAAAATGTCTCCTTCCCCAGGTCGTAATCCTCTTCCGTAATCTTCTCCGACAGCCGCTTCGACAGTTCGGCCCGCGAGCTCAGCGGGCTACGCTCCGAAAATGTCAGGGCCGATTCCTTCCCCGCCATCGCCGCCGCATCTTCCCCCGCCGGAACTTCCTGCGCCTCCGCCAAGACTGCTGACGCGGCAACGAACCCCGCCACCGCCGCCCACGCCCACGCCGATCTCGCCTTCATGCCCAACCTCCTCGCCCCCGACGAAATGCACCCAAGTTCCCGCACCCGCAATATACCGCGCCGCGCCCACCCGGTTGCCTTTTTTCCCTCCCGCCATTCCCGCCGCACGCACGGGACTGCATAATGCGCACGCCCACGCCCGGGCGGCACGGCCGTTCCCCCGGCGTCACGGAGTCCTCGCCGCATGAACTTCGCCGCCGCCCTCAGCTTCGCCACCGCTATTCCCCTCGCCATCGCGCGCGTCCACCACCACACTGTCCTCGACCGCGTGCAGGACTGGATCGGCCGCGGCGGCTACTACGTCCTCTTCGCGCTGCTCTTCTCCTGCGGCCTGGGCGTGCCCCTCCCCGAAGACGTCCCCCTCATCCTCGCCGGTTACTTCATCGCCATCGGCAAGATGCACCTCGCCATCGCCGCCGTCGTCGCCTGGTGCGGCATCATCGGCGGCGACCTGGTGCTCTACCACCTCGGCAAAAAATTCGGCCTCGAAATCACCCGCCTCCCCCTCATCGGCAAGCACGTCACCCGCCAGCGCATCGAATGGGTCGAGCACAAGTTCGAGAAGTGGGGCATCTGGGTCGTCGCGGTCGGCCGCCTCTTCGCCGGCGTCCGCGGCGCCATGGTCGTCGCCTCCGGCGCCATCCGCTACAACCTGATCAAGTTCGTCATCGCCGACGGCCTCGCCGCCGTCGTCTCCGGCGGGCTCTTCATGGGCCTGGGCTACTGGGCCGGCAAAAAACTCGGCGACCTCAACCACCTCCGCGAAATCATCAAGCACTACGAAGACCGCATCCTCATCGGCGCGATCGTCGCCGCCGTGATCTTCGTCATCTACCTCTGGTGGCGGCGGCGACACGAACCGGTGAGCGAGGTCCTGCTGGACAAGGCCGAAAAGGTTGTGACCCACCCCCGCCCGAAAGATGCCCCGGCCGCCGCGCCGCCGCACCACCCGTCCGCCGACAACGAAACTGCGGACGAGGAAGTCACCTCATCGGCGACCAAGGCCGCCGAGGTGCCCGCGTCCCAGACCCCGGTTGACAGCGAGTCCCGCAGGAGCTGACGCACTACAATTGCCGCCATGCCCGCCGCGCGCCTTTCGCCCGCCCTCCTCCTCGTACTTATCTCGCCCGCCTTCGCCGCCGACGCGCCGCGCCGCGCCGACACTCCCGCCGCCCGACTCAATAGCGCCATCTCCTTCCTCGATTCCCCCGACGTCCGCACCCGCCTCACCGCGTTCATCCGCGATCACTACAGCAAGGCCGCCGCCGCACGTGATTTTGCGATGGACCGCCGCCGCTACCCCGAACCAAAGAACGCCATCGGCTGGAATCCCGGCGTGGACGTCCAGCCCGGCCAGGCCGAGCTCGAACGCCTCACCGCCGACGCCATCGACGCCCACAACGCCCTCGAAGCCGAGCTCCTTCGCGTCACCGCCGCCGCGGAGCTAATCCCCGCCCTTCCCACGGACGTCCCACTGCCGAAGCAGTTCGGCCCCCAGACCGCCCCGCCCGGCTTCGATCCCGCGCGCCTCCCCCACGGCGACCGCACGTACATCGCATCGCCCAAAACCCGTCCGCCGTTCGACGGCAAAGTCCTTCTGCCGCCCCCGGCCACGCGCCTCGACCTCCGCCCCAACGAGCCGGTGCCCATCCTCGTCTACACAATCATCGACCCCGCCCCCGCCTGGGACCGTTACCTCCGCGGCATCGCCGATGGCGTCGCCGCCCACAACGCCACCGCCGGCGGTAAGCCGCTGAGCCCCGTGCTCCGCGCCCTCGCCGCCGTCGCCGGCCACGATTCGGCGGCACTAGATGCCCTCCGTCCCGCGCTCACGCCGCTCGATCAGTGGTGGGTCAACCACCTCGCCGCCTACGCCGTCTTCGCCTACAACGCCCCGCGCCCCGATGTCGGCCCCAACCACGGCCCCGACGACCCCACCCTCACCCCCGCCGAGCTCGAAGCGCTCGATCTGCTCAACAACTACCGCCTGGCCATGGGCCTGCTCCCCTTGGTGGTTGACGACCGCCTCCAGCTCTCCGCCCGCGCCCACAGCGCTTACCAGACCCGCCGCAACGCCATCGCCCACCTCGAAGACGACCCGAAAATGCGACACGCCTGGGACCGAGCCAAATCCGCCGGATATCCCAATGACAACATCTCCGAAGACATCTCCGCCGGCATGAACTCCTGGGCCGTCTGGGGCTGGCGCACCGACGCCGCCCACCACCGCGTCCTGCTCACGCCCGACAAGCGCGCCATCGGCCTCGGCATCGACGGCAAGTTCGTCACCGCCGTCCTTGCCGGCCGCGACGACTCCCCCCTGGCCCCAGTGCTCCGCCCCGAAAAACCCCTCGACCGCTGACGGCGCCCTTCCGCCGAACCGCCCCCGCCCTCGCTTGCGTCTTCGCGATGATTTTTAACGGAATCCGCCGCCTCAGCTCCGGACCCTACTACGATCCCCTACCGGAGCCCCCATGCAATCCATCAACCCCACCACCGCCCAGCCCATCCGCGACTACCCCGACCACACCCCCGCAGACGTCAACCGCCTCCTCCACCGCGCCGAAGCCGCTTTCGCCCAGTGGCGGCTCACCTCCTTCCCCGACCGCTCCCGCCTCCTGCGCTCCGCCGCCGCCCGATTACGCGAACAAAAATCCGACCTCTCTCGCCTGATGACCCTCGAAATGGGCAAACCCATCCCCGGCGCCGAATCCGAGATCGAAAAATGTGCCCTCGCCTGCGACTATTTCGCCGGCCACGCCGAGTCCTTCCTCCGCCCCGAAATGATTCCCACCGACGCCACCCGCTCCTACGTCCGCTACGACCCCCTCGGCCCGGTCCTGGCGATCATGCCCTGGAACTTCCCCTTCTGGCAGGTCTTCCGCTTCGCCGCCCCCGCGCTCATGGCCGGCAACGTCGCCGTCCTCAAGCACGCCCCCAACGTCCCCGGCTGCGCCCTCGCCATCGAAAACCTCTTCACCAAGTCCGGCTTCCCGCAAGGCGTCTTCACCTCCCTCCTCGTCCCCAACGACCGCGCTCACGCATTGATCGAGCACCCCGCCATCAAAGCCGTCACCCTCACCGGCAGCGAACGCGCCGGCCGCGCCGTTGCCTCCGAATCCGGTAGCGCCCTCAAGAAAACCGTCCTCGAGCTCGGCGGCTCCGACCCCTTCATCGTCCTCGCCGACGCCGACGTCCCCTCCGTCGCCAAGCAAGCCGCCAAGGCCCGCTGCATCAACTCCGGCCAAAGCTGCATCGCCGCCAAGCGGTTCATCGTGGAAACACCGATTGCCGACGCCTTCGAGGCCGCCTTCGCCCGCGAAATGGCGGGCCTCAAAGTGGGCGACCCGCTCGACCGCTCGACCGACATCGGCCCGCTCGCACGGGCGGACCTGCTCGACAACCTCGACGGCCAGGTCCAACGCTCCCTCGCCGCCGGCGCCAGGCTCCTGACCGGCGGCCGCCGCCTCGCGCGCGGCGGGTTCTTTTACGAGCCCACCGTCCTGACCAACGTCCGCCCCGGCAACCCAGCCTGGGATGAGGAGACTTTTGGCCCGGTCGCCGCCGTGACCCGCGCCACCGACGCCGACCACGCGGTCCAACTCGCCAATGCGACGAAATACGGCCTGGGCGCCTCAATCTGGACGTCGAACCCGGCCAACGCCGAACCCCTCATCCCCCGCATCGACGCCGGCTGCGTCTTCGTCAACGCCCCCGTCGCCTCCGACCCGCGCCTCCCCTTCGGCGGCATCAAAAACTCCGGCTACGGCCGCGAGCTGTCGTCGCACGGCATCCGCGAATTCACCAACGTGAAGACCGTCTGGGTCAAATGATCCCCGGATGGAAGCCTTACGTCCGCCTTTCCAAAGGCAACCGGTCCTTCCGCGACTCGATTTTCCTCTTCAGCCGCGCACTCCACGCCGCCCCGACGAGCGCGAAGACTTCGGTCGTGACGATCAGCACCGCCACGACCCTCCAGTCCGATTTCAGCCGCCACACCGCCGCCGCGCACAAAATCGCGATGAAAACCTGCGTCACCACGAAACGTTTGCGATACTGTTCCCACATCGAAACGCCCTTTCCGCCCGCGTACGCAATCCCTGACGCCGGTTGACGCCCCCTTGTAACACGCATAACGTTTCTCAATTCCCCCGCCGGGGCCCCGACGTCAAGGAATTCTCGGCCGATTACATCTCATCTAAGGCAAAGGAGCCACCATGCCCTACACACTTCCCCCCCTCCCGTTCCCCTCCGACGCGCTCGAGCCCAACATCGACAAGCAGACGATGGAGATCCACCATGGCAAGCACCACGCCGCCTACGTCAACAACCTCAACGCCGCCATCCAGAAGCAACCCGAGCTCGACGGCAAGCCCCTGCACGAAATCCTCGCCCACAACCTCGACAAGGTGAAGGACGAGATCAAGACCGCCGTCCGCAACAACGGCGGCGGCCACCACAACCACTCCCTCTTCTGGGAAATCCTCAACCCCGCCGGCAAGAGCGGCGCCAACCCCGTCGGCAACCTCGCCGGCGCGATCAACTCCACCTTCCAGTCCTTCGACAATTTCAAGCAGCAGTTCACCACCGCCGCCACCACCCGCTTCGGCTCCGGCTGGGCCTGGCTCGTCAAGCGCGGCCCCAAGCTCGAAGTCATCTCCACCGCCAACCAGGACTCCCCCATCATGGAAGGCGCCTTCCCCGTCATCGGCCTGGACGTGTGGGAGCACGCGTATTACCTGAAGTACCAGAACCGCCGCCCCGACTACATCACCGCCTGGTGGAACGTCGTGAACTGGAAGGTCGCCGAGGACCGCTTCAACCGCGCCAAGTAAACGCTGAGGTAATTTGAGCATTTTCAGGGGCGCGCCTTACGGCGCGCCCCGTTTCTTTTTACATTCACTCCATCATGGCCCGCGTCCTGCTCGAGCCCCTCACCACTCCCTCCTCCCCCACATTCGCCCGCACCTTCCTGCTCACCGCCGCGCTCTGCACGATCATCCTTCCCTTCGCCACCTGGGCCGTCCGCAACGACTACAACAACCCCGACGTTTTCTGGATCCAATCCCTCTACCAGCGCAAGGAAATCGCCGCCCGCCGCGCGCCTCCCGACCAACCCCGTCTCTTCATCGTCGGCGGCTCCGGCGCCCTCTTCGGCGTGGACGCCGAGCTGATGGAGAAAAAACTCCACTGCCCCGTCATCAACTTCGCCACCCACGCCGGCCTGGGCATGGAGTACCTCCTCGACCGGGCGCGGCGCGCCCTCCGCCCCGGCGACCGCGTCCTGCTCTGCCCCGAGTACGGCCTGTGGATCCAGCCCGACACCGCCCGCGACGAGCTGGCCGTCTCCTACATCTCCACCTACGACAAGTCCTTCTACGCCCACATGGGCCTCGGCCGCGCCGCCGCCGCGCTCTACTCAGTTCCGTTGGCCGACTACGCCGCCTCCTTCAACGGCCTCTGGACCCGCCTGCGCAACCACCACCACCACTTCCGCGCCACCTCCAACTACAACGTCGCCATGATGAGCCCCAACGGCGACCTCCGCGCCTACTTCACGCCACGCCGCACCATGTTCTCCGCCGACCTCACCTACCCCTTCATCACCGACACCCAATCCCCCCCCGCCAGCGCCCTCCGCCGCTTCGCCGACTGGGCCCGCGACCGCCACATCCAACTCCTCTTCTCCTGGCCCAACACCCGCCTTCCCAACCCACCGACGCCAATCGACCCACCACCCATAATGACCGATTTCCTCCGCGACTGCGGCTTCATCATCCTCGACACCCCCGCCGACAACGCCTACCCCAAGCCCTGGTTCCTCGACAGCGACCACCACACAAACGCCGCCTGCCGCCGCCTCCGCACCGAGGCCCTCATCCGCCGCCTCCGCCCCCACCTCGGCCTCCCCCCCGCCCCCGACCAGCCCTCGGCCTTCTTCTTCATCGCCGACCCCAACCACCGCCTCACCCCCGGCAACCTCTTCGACGACGACCCCGCCGTCCGCGTGAAGTACCTGACGCCCACCCCCCTCCCCCACCCCGACGCCATCACCCCCTCCACCGCCGCCGAAATCTGCCGCTCCGGCACCCCCGTCTATTTCGACGACCCCGCCGCCGCCCAACTCCTCTCCTCCACCGGCCTCACCTCCACCGAAATCGCCGGCGGCACAACGTCCCTCGCCGCGCTCTTCCGCGCCTATCCCCGCCACGTCTTCCTCCTCGTCCGCCCCGCCGCCGGAAAGACGCCGCCCCTCACCGACCCGTCAATCCCCGCCGCGCTGGTCGCCGCCCTCCAGTCGCCCCGCCCCTGCGCCGCCCTGATCGGCACCGGCCCCTACGCCGCCGAAAAAATCCTCCTCGGCGACCGCCGCGCCTCCCTCCACGGCGAACTCGCCGACCTCCTGCACCGCCCCGCCCTCCTCCCCACCGAAATCCAATTCTCCACCAGCCCCAGCGCCACCCACGCCCTCGTTGACAACTACGAGCTCCACCCCACCAACTCCCCCGGCCTCACCGTCGCCGTCCTCGAACCCGAGCAGGGAATTATCGCAGACTACGCCACCTTCACCGACTCCCCCCAAATCCCCGCCTGGCACCTCTACCAGGCCCTGCCCCCGCCTCCACGGTAAAATCGGACATCAACCCGCCGCAGACGCGGCTGAACCAACATGAAAAAAGCTAAGCGATCGGTCATCGAGGAGTTCATTGCCCTTCCCGACGCCGAAAAGGAGCGCATTTACCAGGAGATCGAGAACGAGAGCACCGAGAGCATGCTCGCCCGCTCCCGCCCCCTCAACGCCCGCGAGCGCGCCCAGTGGCGCCGCTTCAAAGCCAAAGGCCGCAAGGTCGCCAAAACCATCTCCCTCACCATCGAAAAAGACCTCCTAAAACGCGCCGACGCCTACGCCAAGCGCTACGGGATGACCCGCGCCGCCCTCGTCGCCCACGGCCTCCAGGCCATCCTCGGCTCCGCCGCCTGACCTGCCCCCCAACCACGACCCGCCCCCGCCCTCAAAGCGAGCCGGCCCGTCCCCGGGCCGGTCTTCTCTTTTCACCTCCCCCTAATCCCTCACCCGCATAATCTGAAACAGATTGGTACTATCATCCGTCCACAACCCGATCCCCTTCCGCGGCCGCTGCGCGCTGCTCTCCGCCTGCACCTGCGCCGTCTGCAGGAACTGCTTGTTCGCGCTCAACAGCACCCAGTCCGATTCATACAGCCACTCGTCGTAGTTCCCCTCCTCGTCCTCATCAAACCGCGTGGCCGGGTCATCGCTGATGATCGCGTAGTCGTACCCGAAATGCTGCGCCAGCTTCAGCACCACCGGCTGAAGGTCCAGGTGCCGGTTCGAGATGTGCACCGCGATCACGCCGTCCGGCTTGAGGTGCCGCTTGTACTGGTCGAAGCACTCCTTGGTCAGCAGGTGCACCGGGATGGCGTCGCCGCTGAACGCGTCGAGGAACATCACGTCGTACCCCTGCGACGGCTGGTTCTCCAGCGACAGCCGCCCGTCCCCCAGCACCACGTCCACCTTCGCCCCGCGCTTCTTCGCGTCGTCCACGTACGTGAACGGGTCGTGCGCCAGCCTCAGGATGTCCGGGTTGATCTCGTAAAACGACAGCCAGTCCCCCTTCTTCGCCCACGCCGCCATCGAACCGCTCCCCAGCCCCACCACCGCCATCCGCCGGTTCTCCACCCGCGGGAAGTACTGCCAGCACAGCCCCGCCCCGCTGCTCGGCCCGTAATAACTCGTCGGCCGCTCGCGCTTGATCGGGTCCGTGTACTGTAGCCCGTGGGTGATCGCCCCGTGATACAGCACCAGCACTTCGCGACTGGGCTCCTTGTAGTTCTCGTCGAACACCTTGAGCGTCCCGTAGAAATTCCTGACCGCGTTCACGACCTTGGTGTCGCGTGCCGTCGAGTTCACGCCCTTGACGCCCTTGTCGAGCCAGTACCCCAGGAACAAGATCGCCGCCAGGAACACCACGCCGAACGCGTTCACCAGCACCGCCCCCGCAACGTCGTACCGCGGGCCGTACAACGCCGAGCGCTTGTCGGTGAACAGCCGCACCGCCACGAGGAACGCACACAGGAAAACACCAAGTTGCAGCTCGAAGAACCCGCCCTGAAACAGCTTCGGCGCGAAGATCGCTACGAAAATACCGCCCGCCGCACCGCCCGCCGCGATCGCCAGGAAGTAACCGGTGAGGTAATTCGGGTGTGGCCGCATCCGCGACAGCTCCCCGTGGCAAGTCATGCAGCAGACGAACA
>Ga0308176_10001494_pt1 | contig 14699 bp, 14 predicted proteins | sample PhyCR2_3_FD_203890 | JGI IMG/M metagenome (GOLD analysis project Ga0308176, IMG submission 203890) | Soil microbial communities from UC Gill Tract Community Farm, Albany, California, United States - DLSLS.C.R2 | ecosystem: Environmental > Terrestrial > Soil > Agricultural land | place: USA...
GTTTCTCGACGGTGCTGGGCTCGCGTGGATCGGCTGACACGGTCCGTGACACGAGAGGCTTCGCCGTGAAGTTCTACACCGACGAGGGCACCTTCGACCTCGTCGGCAACAACATGCCCGTCTTCTTCATCCAGGACGGAATCAAGTTCCCGGACGTCGTGCACGCAGCCAAGCCGCACCCCGACCGCGAGATCCCCCAGGCGCAGTCGGCGCACGACACCTTCTGGGACTTCGTCTCGCTCCACACCGAAGCCCAGCACCACACCATGTGGAACATGTCCGACCGAGGGATCCAGGCGTCGTTCCGGACGATGGAGGGTTTCGGCGTCCACACCTTCCGGCTCGTCGACGGGGAGGGGGCCACGACGCTGGTGAAGTTCCACTGGAAGCCCAAGGCAGGGGTGCACTCCCTCGTCTGGGAGGAGGCCCAGCTCGCCGCGGGCGGCGACCCGGACTTCCACCGACGGGACCTGGCCGACGCCATCGAGGCGGGCTTCCTCCCGCAGTGGGAGCTCGGCATCCAGACCTTCCCGGACGAGGAGGACGAGACGTTCGAGGGGATCGACCTGCTCGACCCGACGAAGCTCGTCCCCGAGGAGCTCGCGCCCGTCCAGCCGATCGGGCTGATGACCCTGACCGCCAACCCGAGCAACTTCTTCGCCGAGACCGAGCAGGTGGCCTTCCACGTCGGCAACCTCGTCCCGGGCGTCGAGGTGACCAACGACCCGCTGTTGCAGGCCCGACTCTTCTCCTACGTCGACACCCAGCTGACGCGGCTCGGCGGACCGAACTTCAACCAGATCCCGGTGAACCGACCGCACGCCCCCGTCAACGACATGCTGCGGGACGGCTTCCACCAGCACGCCGTGCACACGGGCGTGGGGCCCTACCGGCCCAACTCGCTCGACGGTGGATGCCCGTTCACCGCGGGTGAGGCGGACGGAGCCTTCGTCCAGGTCCCGGTACACGTCGCCGAGGGGCAGAAGGTGCGGGCGGCGGCCCGGTCGTTCGACGACCACTTCTCGCAGGCCCGGCTCTTCTACCGGTCCATGAGCCCGGTCGAGCAGGACCACATCAAGGCTGCCTACTCCTTCGAGCTCGCCAAGTGCTACGAGCTCGCGGTCCGGCAGCGCCAGCTGCAGTGCCTGGCCAACATCGATGGCGATCTCTGTGGCGCGGTCGCGCAGGCCCTCGGCATGGTGGCGCCCGCCCCCACGATCGAGCTGGTCGACGCCGACGCGAGCCGAGCCCTCTCGCAGGTCGGCACGCCGTTCCCGGTCGAGGGTCGCAAGGTCGGGATCGTCGTCGACGCCGTCGGCGACACGGACCTCGCGGCCGCCGTCGTGGACGCGGTCACGGAGGCGAGCATGGTGCCGTTCGTCGTGGGCCCCCACGGCGGCATGCTCGACACGCTCACGGTGGCCAGGACGTATGCCGTTGCGCGGTCGTTCGAGCTCGACGCGGTCGTCGTCGTGGGTGGCGCTCCGGCCCGGGACGCCATGCCCGGCCTGGACGCCCGTGCGGGTGAGCCCCAGGCGCAGCCGGTGGCAGACGCGGCAACGGTGGGCCTGGACCCGCGGATCGCGCTGCTGCTGGGTGAGATGTGGCGTCACTGCAAGGTCGTCGCCTCGGTGGGGGAGGAAGGCGACCGCGCTCTCGCTGCTGCCGGCATCCCGGGTGAGGCTCCCGGCGTCGTCCGTGAGTCGGACCCGCAGGCCGTGGTGACGGAGGTGGCGGAGCTGCTCGCGCTGCACCGGGTCTGGGACCGGTTCACTCCCGTGTCCGGCTGAGGCTGGTCAGCACAGGCGAAGGCCAGGCCCATGGAGGCCTGGCCTTCGCCTCGTGCGGGTGGCCTCAGCTCATCGGCTGACCACCGGTGACGGCGAGGACCTCACCCGTGACGTAGCTGGACTCCTGAGAGGCCAGGAACACGTAGGCCGGGGCCACCTCCGCCGGTTGTCCGGCACGGCCCAGCGGGGTCTGCTCACCGAAGGACTCCACCGTGTCACCGGCCATCGTGGCCGGGATGAGCGGCGTCCAGATGGGACCCGGCGCGACGGCGTTGACGCGAATCCCCTTCGGCGCCAAGCCCTGAGCGAGTCCCTGGGTGAACGCCACGATGCCTGCCTTGGTCGTCGCGTAGTCCAGCAGCTCCGGTGACGGCTGGCGGGACTGGATCGAGGAGGTGTTGATGATGGTGGCACCCGCCTCCAGGTGCGGCAGGGCCGCGCGGGTGAGCCAGAACATCGCATACAGGTTCGTGCGCACGACCCGGTCGAGCTGCTCGGTGGTGATGTCGGCGAGGCCGCCCGGCTGGGCCATCTGGTATGCCGCGTTGTTGACGAGGATGTCGAGCCCTCCGAGCCGTTCGACGGCCTCCTGGATGACACGCCGGCACTCCTGCTCCTGGGTCAGGTCGGTCAGGCAGACCACACCTGTCCGCCCCGCCTCCACGACGAGCCGGCGGGTCTCCTCGGCGTCCTGCTCCTCCTCGGGCAGGCACGCGACGAGGACGTCAGCGCCCTCTCTCGCGAAGGCGATGGCCACGGCCCGGCCGATGCCGGAGTCGCCACCGGTGATGACGGCTCGCTTGCCCTCGAGCCTCCCGGAGCCGCGGTAGGACTCCTCGCCGTGGTCGGGCTCGTCGCCCATCTGTTTCGTGAGGCCGGGGTGGTCGATGGTCTCGCTGTCGGCGGGCTGGTCGAACTGTTCGCTCGGATCCTGAGGCGTCGTCTGGTCGGACATCCGTCCACTCCTGGTCGTCGTGGCTTCGCTGGTGTGCCCCGCCTACCCAGCAGACCGCTGGTCAAGCGGCGTTTTCGGCGTGGAGCCTCGGGTATGTCGGGGTCGTGCCAGCCGACAGCGCCCATGGAGCCGAGATCCGGGGCAGGCTCGTTGAGACGGCGCGCACCGTCTTCGGCTGGGAGCACCTGCACCCCAAGCAGCTCGAGGCCATGCAGCACGTGATGGACGGGCGCGATGTCCTCGCAGTCCTGCCGACCGGGTCCGGGAAGTCGGCGGTCTACCAGCTGCCGACCGTGCTCCTCGACGGACTGACGGTCGTGGTCTCGCCGCTGCTGGCGCTCCAGCGCGACCAGGTCGAGGGGTTGAAGGCCACCGCAGCCCCGCCCGCCGTCGCCATCAACTCCCTCCAACGCGTACGGGAGCGGTCACGAGCCTGGGAGCGCGTCCGCACGGGAGAGGCGCGCTATCTCTTCCTGTCGGTCGAGCAGCTTGCCGACGACGAGGTGGTCAAAGAGCTGGAGGCTCTGCGGCCCTCGCTCTTCGTCGTCGACGAGGCCCACTGCGTCTCGTCCTGGGGCCACGACTTCCGCCCCGACTACCTCCGGCTCGCACCGGTCATCGACCGGCTGGGCAGGCCGACGGTCGTCGCGCTCACGGCCACCGCCGCCCCTCCGGTCCGCGACGACATCCTTGCCCGACTCGGCATCGGCGGAGCCCGACAGGTCGTCGACAGCTTCGACCGACCGAACCTGCACCTCGAGGTCGTCCTGAGCGCCGCGGAGGACGACAAGCGTCAGGCACTGCTCGAGCACGTCGAGCAGGCGTGTGCGGGTGGTGATCGGGGTCTGGTCTACACCGCGAGCCGACGGGCAGCGCAGGAGTGCGCCGAGGCGCTGGCAGACCGCGGAGTGCGCTCGGTGGCCTACCATGCCGGGATGCGCCGCGCCGAGCGCTCGCGCGTCCACGACGAGTTCCTCACCGATGCCGTCGACGTGGTGGTCGCCACGTCCGCCTTCGGGATGGGGATCGACAAACCGGACGTCCGCTTCGTCGTGCACGCGTCGGTGCCGGATTCCGTCGACTCGTACTACCAGCAGATCGGCCGGGGAGGCCGCGACGGCGCGCCTGCGCTGGCCCGCCTGTACTACCGGCCCGAAGACGTGCACCTGCAGGCCTTCCTCACGGCGGTCGCGGCACGGGAAGACGTGCTGCGCCGGGTGGCACGAGTGGTGCGGTCCGCGGGCCCCCTTCGGCCGGCCGAGGTGGGCCGGCGCTGTGGGGTGTCAACCAACCAACGCACCCGTGCCCTCAACCTGCTGGAGCAGGCAGGAGTCGTGCTGCCGACCGGCCGGGGACTTGTCGAGTGGGTCGCACCCGGGGTCACGGTGGAGTCGGCGGTCACCTCCGCCGCCCAGCTCGTCGAGAACCATCGCAGGCTGATTCGTTCGCGGGTGGAGATGATGCGCGCCTACGCCGACACCACGCGGTGCCGTCGGCAGGTGCTGCTGGGCTACTTCGGGGAGCGGCTCGGGCAACCTTGCGGCAACTGCGACACCTGTGCTCGAGGCACGGCCAAGGAGCAGCCGGACGATACGGGCAGGCTCTGCGCCGGAGTCGACGTCACGCACGCCCAGTGGGGCCACGGGGTCGTCTTGTCGCTCGAGGACGACCGCCTCACCGTGTTGTTCGAGGAGGTCGGGTACCGGACCCTGGCGCGCGAGAGCGTCGCCCCCGACGGCGAGGACGGTCTGCTCAGCGTCGTGCGCTGACCCCGGACGTTGGGGCGGGTGGTCAGGACCGACCATGCGGTGTGACGTCGACCGCGCCGGTGTCGATGACGTCGAGCGCGACGTCGTGCAGCTTGCGGTTCGTGTTCTGGCTGGCGATCCGCAGCAGGTCGAAGGCCTGGTCGCGGGTGAGCTTGTGCTGGCCCATGAGGACCCCGGTCGCCGTGCCGATGTCGCGGTTCGAGGCCAGTGCCCTCTCGAGGTTGTTGGACCGATCGAGGAAATGCGCAGCCGTCACCACCTGGGCCGCGTGGGTGGTGAGCAGCAGACCCTCGGCCAGGTCGCGGTCGTCGAAGGCGTCGACGTCCTCCGCGTAGAGGTTCATGCCGGCGATGACCCCCGTCGACTCGAGGTTCATCCGGTAGGACAGCATGCTGTGCAGACCGAGCTCCGATGCGACGCGACGGCCGTACTCCGGCCAACGCTCGTCGCGAGCGAGGTCCTTGGGCTGGTAGATCGTCTGGTCGAGGATGGCGTCGATGCACGGGCCTGATCCCAGGGTGTACTGCAGGGTGTCGGCCTGTCGCGCCACGTCGTCCGTGTAGGCGGCGGTGACGAAGCGGTCGTGCTTGAGGGTCGTGATGCTGGCCGCCCTCGCGGCCGGCACTCGCTCGACCGCCACCCTCGTCACTGCTTCGAAGGGACTTGGGAGCGAAGACCTGGACAGCTCGTCCCCGAGTCGCTCGAAGTCCTCGGCGACGCGGCGAAGGTGGTCGGCGACGTCGTGGCCGGTCGTCGTGTCGTTCATGTTCAGCTCCGTCTGACCCGTGACGCCGCGGACGACGCTGGGACGATTCGGGGGGGCGGAGACTCCGGGTCGGGTCACCGTCACGGTCGGGGTGGTCGGCTCTCACCGACCCCACGATGACCTACCCACGGCCGCCGACCTTCAACTGCTGCGCAGCCGGCAGGGGGTGCGAGCCGACCGCCTCTGGGTAGGGTGAACCTCGTGGATCCACTCCCGGAGACCGAGGCGGCGATGCAGCTGCTGACGCCTGACGACTCTCATCTCGCAGACAGCCTGCGCCAGGCGGCCACCGACCTCGCCATCGCGGCTCCCACTGCGATGGGGTTCAGCCTCGGCGTCGTGGCGGACGGCATCACGCTGACCTACGTGGCCTCCGACGCGTCCCTGCGGTTGCTCGACTCGGTGCAGTACCTGAGCGGCGGACCCTGTGAGGATGCGGTCGGCGCGGGTCAACCCCTGGAGTTCGGACGCGACGACCCGCTCGACGAGCAGTCGTGGGAGCTCTTCGCCCGGTCGAGCGCGGCGCGCGGCGTGCACAGCACCCTGTCGCTGCCGATCGTGCGTGACGGCTCGGTCGTCGCCGGCGTCAATCTCTACGGTGGCACGAAGGACACGTTCCAGGGCCGTCACGACGCCGTCGCGGAGGTGTTCGGCGCCTGGGCGCCAGGTGCGATCTCCAATGCCGACCTGTCCTTCAGCACCCGGCTCGACGCCGTCCAGGCGCCGGCCCGCATCCACGACCTCAGGCTCGTGGAGATGGCCGTAGGGGTCTTCGTGGCCCGCTACCGCGTCTCTCCCAACGCGGCCCGCTCCCGGCTCATCGAGGCAGCGGCGCGAGCCGGCATCGCCGTGGGCGCCTTGGCTCGCCTCATCGTCGAAGAGCTGGAGAACGGCGGGCCCTGAGTCACGGTTTCGGAGCGCAGCAGACCGCACGCCGGACACAGCCCCGACGGTCGTGCCGCGCACTCGAGCCGGCAGCTCCGGCTTGCTCTCGGTCACGGTGGGCAGCACGTCAGCGGGCCTGTGTTGCCGGTGGTACGAGCCGGGTAAGGGCGCCCTGTGGAACCGATACCGGAGACGAGGCTGGCGCTGCAGAGACTGGCCGAGGTTGGCGACGAACAGCTGGGAAGCGACTTGGCAGAGGCGGCCTCGGCGCTCAGCATTCGGGTGCCTGGACTCGTGGGCTTCAGCATCACCGTGGTCGACCAGGGCGTGACCTTCACCTATGTCACCAGCGCCTTTCCGTTGGCTGGCCTGGACGCGTTGCAGTACCTCGACGGCGGCCCGTGCGAGGAAGCGCTCGCGACGGCCGAGGTCCTCGACGTCGGCAGCTCGGACCTGCTGAACGAGGGTCGGTGGAGTCTCTTCGCGCGGGGGACGGGCGCGTGCGGCGTCGGTAGCACCTTGTCCCTGCCCATCCTCGACGGTGACAGGGTCGTCGGAGGGGTGAACGTCTACGGCACCGACAGCGACACCTTCACGGGGCGGCACGAGGAGGTGGCTGCCCTGTTCGGGGCCTGGGCCCCGGGAGCCATCACCAATGCCGACCTCTCCTTCAGCACCCGCCTCGAGGCCGGACGGGCGGTCGAACGGCTCGACGACCTGGCCGTCATCGACCTCGCCGTCGGTGTCCTCGTGGCAGGACATGCCCTCCCCCCCGCAGAGGCCAGGCAGCGACTCGAGCAGGCGGCGGCCCGGGCGGGCGTGGCCGTCATCGAGGTCGCGCGGCTCCTCGTCGAGACCGGCACGCTGCGTTGACGGCATCACCGCAGGACGCCCCCGGCGGGCGTGTGTGAGCCGCCGCCGGCGGGGAAGGACGCACCCAGGACCCACGTCCAGAAGGCACTCTCGAGGCGTCATGGCGCTGCTGGTGCGCAGCGAACTCACGGCCCCTCCAGGTGCTCGACAGCCCGGGCGGTCAACTTCATCACGACGATCATCTGCATGCGCGCCCCCGGCATGACGATGTTCCGCATGCCGTCCTGGCGGCACGGGGCCGCGTCGAGGTCGAGCACCGGCGGCTTCGGTGAGGCTGAGCTGCTCGAGGCAGGCGCCACGGCCGTCTTCGACGGGCCCGTAGCGCTGAAGGACGCGGCTGGTGAGGGGCTCCTGCATCAGTGGTGAACGCACGAGTGCCGGACGTCCTCCCGGGACGCCCGGCACTCTCGTGGTCCTCCCCGGTCCGGCAGGGTGCGATTCAGCGTGCGGAGCGACCGCTCGTGCCAGCGGTGCGGGAGTAGGAGCCGTCGTCCACGGAGGCGTGCCGGCCGCGCGAGAGTGCGAGGCCGAGCAGGACCATGCCGATGCCGAGCAGGAGGTGCAGCCAGTTGTCGGCAGAGTTGACCGGCACGAAGTTGGCCGCCGACTCCTTGTCGATGAGGAGCCCGTAGACCCAGAGGACGAGGTAGACGATGCCGCCCCCCAGGAGGTAGGCGCGCGACGCCGAGAACCGGCGTGAAGCCGCAATGCCCAGCACGCCGAAGAGCAGGTGGACGACGTTGTGAAGGACCGAGACCTCGAAGATCCCGAGCAGCTTGGCGCCCGACTCGTGACCTGCAACGGTCAGCTGGTCGTAGTTCGAGGTCACCCCCGGGACGAAGCCCAGGACGCCGACGAGCAGGAAGACGACACCGACGGCGAGGGCGACGGTCTGCAGGGTGGTGCGGCGACGAGCGCCGTGGTCATGAGCGGTCATGTGGGTTCTCCTTGTTGCTGCGAATGGCCTGTGTGGCGTCGCGTGCCCAGGTTGCCAGGGGGCCAAACATCCTCAGGACGAGCCGCTCCGCGGTCTCCCGGCGTCGGCGGCCCATCGGGCGTACGGTGGAGGCACGACGTCGACGTGGCGCCCGACGACGGAGGAGGACCGATGGACGACCGGACGTTGGTGCTTGCGCGGCTGGCCCGCACCATGGCGCTTCAGACGGACTCCGACCCGTTGCCCCACCGGTTGTGCCGCTCGGCCACCGACGTGCTCGGTGCCGAAGGTGGCGCGATCACCTTGGCCTACACCGGTCCGGAGCGCGTCACCCTGTGCGTGACGGATGATCGCGCTGCACGTCTCGAGGACCTCCAGGACCTCTTGGGCCAGGGGCCGGGGCCCACTGCTTACCGCACGGGACACCAGGTCCACGTGCTCGTCGGGGACGGTGACCGGCGGTGGCCGCAGTTCGAGTCCTCGGTCCTTGAGGCGTTCGGCCCCATCAACGTCCATGCCATCCCGATACGGCCGGACCACACGACTCTCGGCGTCTTCACCTGTCACGTCGGGTCCGACCGCGGCCTGCTCCTCGGCAGGTCCAGCGCCCAGTTCCTGGCTGACGCGGTCGGCGTGGCGCTGCTGCGCGACCCCGCCGCTCCGGTCGACGTCCCCGGCCGTCCTCCGGGGACGTCGGACGAGGACAAGCAGGCGCCGTGGTCGAGTCGCGCTCAGGTGCACCAGGCGACCGGCATGGTCGTGGCCCAGCTGGGCATCGGCCCAGCGGACGCCCTGGCCCTGCTCCGTGCCCATGCCTTTGCCCGGGGCGCGACCCTCGACGAGGTCGCAGCGTTCGTCACTGATCGCGTGCTTGACTTCTCCCAGATCGACGACCAGACCACCAGGAGCACCGACTCATGAGCGCCACCTCCACGCAGGCCTTTGCCAGAGTGGTGTCCGCGCTGGTGCGCGAGGACCTCGATGTCGTGACCGTGCTCGCCGACCTCATGGCCGACGCGTGCGAGAGCCTCGAGGCGAACGCCGTGGGCCTGCTGATGGCGGGGGACCTGCGCGAGCCGGAGGTCATGTCGGCCACGACCCACTCGGTCGGTGAGCTCGAGCTCTACCAGATCCAGGTCGGACACGGGCCGTGCGTCGATGCCGTCCGCACCCAGATGGTCGCCAGCGCCACGACCAAGGACGAGATCGAGGAACGCTGGGGAGAGGTCGGGCAGGCCATCACCCGAGCCGGCTACGCGGCGGTCTCGGCCTACCCGCTGCGGTGGCGCAAGACGTGTCTCGGTGCGCTCAACGTCTTCTGGCTGGAGGCGCCCAAGGCCCGCGAGGAGAGCGATGCTCTGGGCCAGAGCCTCGCCGACATCGCCACCATCGTGGTCCTGCACCCCGAGCACCTGAGTGCCGACGACATCAGCGCCCGCGCCCGCTCGGCACTCGAGGGCCGGACCGTGATCGAGCAGGCGAAGGGCGTGCTTGCCTACCTCAACAACGTCCCGGTCGACGTGGCCTACGGCCAGCTGAGGGCCCGTGCCATGCACGAGGGACGCAGTCTGACCGACATGGCCGGCCTCGTCGTGAGAGAAGCCGCCAGCCGGAAGAGATAGGTCCCCAAGGCCGCCGAGGGGCACCTTCCACGGTGAAGTCCGAGAGGTCGGCACCACGGGTCTGGTCCCCGTGACGTTTTGCGTTGCTGTCGGACGGGTACACCTTTCGTCAGGACGGCGCACCGCATCCCGACGCTCAAGAAGCGGGCTGGTCACGGGACACGCGCCGATCTCGGAAGGGGTTGTACACCCATGACCGACCGAATGACCGAACGATTCGACGTCCCCGAGGGACAGGCCGCCGTAGAGGCGGACCTGCCCGTGTACGCGACGACCAACCTCGACCAGGAGGGCCCGGAACAGGGCGGTGGGGCCGGCACGGCCGACGTCGCCAAGGACCATGCAACCGCCGTGGCCCAGGACGCCAAGGACAGCACCAAGGGGGTCGCTTCCACCGCCGCCTCCGAGGCGAAGGATGTTGCCCACGAGGCGAAGAGCCAGGCGCGACAGCTCTTCTCCCAGCTCAGCAGCGAGGCGAACGACCAGGCATCCGGCCAGACGCAGCGAGCGGCGCAGGGTCTGCGCTCGCTCGGTGACGAGCTCAAGAGCATGGCCGAGAACCAGCAGGGCGAGTCCGGGATGGCGACCGATCTCGCCCGCCAAGGGGCCTCCCGTCTGCACTCGGCGGCCGGCTGGATCGAGCAGCGGCAGCCGGGCGAGATCCTCGACGAGGTGCGCTCCTTCGCGAGCCGCCGTCCGGGCGTCTTCCTCGCCGGCGCCGCGGTGCTCGGCCTCATCGGTGGACGGATGACGCGTGGCCTCACCGGCGACTCGTCCAGCAGCTCGAAGGAGCTCTCCTCACCCACGTCACCGAGCTACGCGACCGGCACGTCTCCCATGGCGAGTGCCCCGGTCGTGACGGAGCCCGTCTACGGGTCGGACACGACGCTGGGAGCCGGAGCCGGAGCCGGAGCTGCCTACGGTGACGGCGCCGCCTACGCGGGCGGCCCCCTCGAGGAGGGACTGGCCGACGACACGCGGCTCGGTGCGGGCATCGACCCGGCCACGTACACCCACCCCGGCTCGTCCACGGGGGTCTCCGGGGAGCCGCGATGAGTACCGCGCTTCCGGAGGACCACTACCGCACCACGCCCGGCTCGTCCGCGAGCCCGACGGCGCACCAGCAGGCCGAGACGTCCTCGATCGGGGACCTCGTCTCGGAGGTGAGCCGGGACCTGTCGACTCTGATGCGGCAGGAGATCGCTCTGGCGCGCGCCGAGGCCAAGCAGTCGGCCACCGAGGCCGCCAAGGCCGGAGGCAAGTTCGGCGGAGCAGCCCTTGCCGGATGGATGGCCGTGCTGTTCCTGTCCATCGCCGTCTGGGAGTGGCTGTCGTCGGCCCTGGACAGCAGGGGCTGGGCTGCCCTGATCGTCATGGCCGTGTGGGCCATCGTCGCAGCGGTGTTGGCCGCCATGGGTCGCAAGGACCTGAAGAACGTATCGGGAATGACGCGCACCGTGGAGACCACCAAGAAGGTCCCCGAGGCGCTCAAGGGACACGAGGAGACGTTGTGAGCATGGACTACCAGCAGACCAGTGACGACCCGGAGGTCATCCGGGCCGACATCGAGCGGACCCGGGGCGAGCTGAGCCGCAACGTCAGCGCGCTCGGCGAGTCCGTGACGCCGGGCAACATCGCGCGGCGGCAGGCGGACAAGGTCAAGGACCGCGCGACGGGCCTCAAGGAGCACGTCATGGGCTCGGCCTCGCACGCCGGGCACGCAACGAGCGGGACCGCATCGTCGGCCGCCTCATCCGTCGGTGACATGGCATCCTCCGTCGGCGACGCCACGCACAGCGCGGCGAGGACCGTCAAGCAGCAGGCGCGTGGGAACCCGCTCGCCGCGGGTCTGGTGGCACTCGCCGCCGGTTGGCTCGTGGGCTCGCTGCTGCCAGCCAGCGCGAAGGAGACGGAGCTGGCCGAGTCCGTCAAGGACCACGCCGCCCCTGTGTTGGAGGAGGCGCAGTCCACCGTGAAGCAGGCTGCACAGGAGAGCGCTCAGAACCTGAAGCAGCCGGCGCAGGAAGCGGTGCAGTCGGTCAAGGAGCACGCCCAGGAGTCGGCCCAGACCGTCAAGCAGGAGGGCCAGACGGCAGCCCAGGACGTGAGCGAGAGCGCCAAGAGCCACGCCAGTGATGCCAAGGAGCAGTCGAGCAGCTGAGGCTGACTCCTCGACGCTGACGCCGAACAAGGGCTCCCGACCGCAGCTGCGGTCGGGAGCCCTGTGCCGTCCCACGTGCCGACCAGCACGGGCGGGTAAGGCCCCGTCCGGTACAGCCGGCTGGCCCGGGTTGGCCCCGCTGCCGGCGGCTCAGCCCTGCTTGGCGGTGGTGGCAAGCCCTTCCATGAAGTAGCGCTGACCGAAGGCGAAGACGACGATCATCGGCACGGTCGCGACAAGAGTGGCGGCCATCGCGATCTCCCAGTGGTACTCACCCGAGAGGGCGAAGCCGTCGATGACCTGCTTGAGGCCACGCGGCATCGTGAAGTACTCCTCCGTCTGGAGGTAGATGAGGGGCTTGAGCAGGTCGGACCAGCTGGCCTGCAGCTCGAAGATGAAGACGATGATGAGGGCGGGCCGGCAGAGCGGCAGGGCGATCCGTCGGAACAGGCCGAAGTGGCTGCAGCCATCGATGCGCGCGGCCTCGAAGAGCTCGCGGGGGATGCCGAGGAAGAACTGGCGCATGAGGAAGATGTAGAACGCCGAGCCGAAGAGGTTGCCCGCCCAGAGCGGCACCTGGGTGTCGACGAGCCCGACCTGGTGCCAGATGAGATAGACCGGGATCATCGTCACCGCCCCGGGCAGCATCATCGTGGCGAGCACGAGCCCGAAGAGGGGCCCGCGCAGGCGGAACCGGAAGTAGGCGAAGCCGAAGGCGACGAAGGCGCTCGAAAAGGTGACGGCCAAGGCTGCCATGAGCGAGACCATGCCCGAGTTGAGCAGCCAGCGCAGCACCGGTCCGGCGTTCCACACCTCGAGGAAGTTCGACCACTGGACCGTCTCGGGCACGAGCTTGTTGTCGAAGACCTGCGACTTGGGCTTGAGCGACGCGCTGACGAGCCAGACGAGTGGGTAGGCGAAGGCGAGGCTGAAGACGAGGAGGAGCAGCCAGCGCAGGACCATGGCCGGGCCAACGCGGCGCCGGCTCCCCGCCGGTGAGAACGACTGGCGCTCCAGCACCTTCGCCTCCGGCTGGAGGGACGGTTCGGTGGGCGGGGGGACCGGCCTGAGGTCAGTGGTCATCGCGTCGACCCTCCTTCGTAGTAGACGAACCGGTTGCCGACCCGAACCTGGATCACGGTGATGACGAGGATGATGACGAAGAGCAGCCACGCCATGGCCGAGGCGAAGCCCATCTTGAAGAACTCGAAGGCGTTCTGGAACAGATAGACCATGTAGACGAGCGACTCGTCCGAGGCGGTGGCCTTCTGCTGCGGCCCGTAGAACATGGTGTACGCCTGGTCGAACATCTGCATGGCGGCGATGGTGTGCGTGATGATCGTGAAGAACAGCGCCCCCGAGATCATCGGCAGGGTCACGCTCACGAAGCGGCGCACCGGGCCGGCGCCGTCGAGGAGCGCAGCCTCGTAGAGCTGGCGCGGGACGTTGTTGAGCGCAGCGAGGTAGATGATGATGCTGCCGCCGACCGTCCAGAGGCTCACCACCGCCAGCGAGGGTTTGAGCCACGCAGGGTCGGTGGTCCAGTCGGGACCGTTGATCCCGAACCAGCCCAGGACCTGGTTGACCAGGCCCCGCTGTCCGTTGAGCAGCAGCAGGAACATCGCCCCAGCCGCGACGGCCGGGGTCATGACGGGGAGGTAGAAGACCGTCCGGAAGAAGCCGGAGGCTCGGCCCACCTTCTGGAGCAGCATCGCCAGTGCGAGTGCGACGACGGTGCCGAGCGGCACGAAGAGAGCGGCATACACGAACGTGTTGGCCAGCGACTTCGCCACCCGGGGGTCATCGAGCAGCTGCTGGTAGTTGGCCACCCCGACGGAGTGCGCCGGGTCGACGAGCGAGTAGTCGGTGAACGACAGCCACAGGCTCGCGACCATCGGGCCTGCCGTGAAGACGAGGAAGCCGATGATCCACGGCGCGATGAAGAGGTAGGCCGAACGGGCCTCCCGGCGCTGCAGCAGGCCCCGACTAGCCATTGCCGTTGGCCTTCGTGAAGGCTGCCTCCGCCTCCTTCTGGGCCTGGTCGAGGGCCTGTTGCGCGGGCTGGCCACCGAGGGCGCGGGTGACGGCGCTGCGCCAGGCGGCGTCGATCTCGGCGCCTGCGGGGGACGGGTTGAGCGCGACGGCAGAGTCCAGGGTGGCGTAGTAGTTGTCGATGGCGCGCTTGAAGCCAGGGTCCGGCACGTTGGTGACGTACTTCGCCCGGATCTCCTCGTCGGCCGCCTTGTTGGCCGTGAACAGCCCGGTGAAGAAGCTGTTGTCCTTCTTCACCTTCGCCTCGCGGGCGTCGGCGGCCTTGAGCCAGGTCTCCTTGGTCGTCATCGTCTTGGCCCAGGCGCAGGCGGCCGTGGCGTTCTTGGACCCCTTGGGGATCGCCCAGGCGCTGCCGCCCACCATGCTGACGGGCTTGCCGTCGTGGTCGGTGAACGGAGTGCTGTCGAGCTTGAGACCCTTGCTGATGAAGTCGCGCAGCACGTTGACGTACCAGTTCTCCATCGGGAAGGCAGCGACGCTGCCCGCCGACAAGGGGTTCTTCTCGCCGAAGATGTCGAACGAGTCGCGGAAGGACTTGAAGCTCGTCCACCCGCCCTGGTCGTCGATGAGGCCGACGGCGTAGGTCAGGGCCTCGACGGCCTTGGGGTCGTTGAGGTTCGGGGCGCCGTCCTCCTTGACGATGGTCGCGCCGTTGGCCGTCGCCCACAGGGGGAAGTACTCGGGGAGCTTGGGGTCGAGGCCGATCCGCTCGAGCTTGTTGCCGTTCTTCTTGAAGAGCTTGGCGGACGTGGCCTTGAGGGCGTCCCAGTCCTTCGTCTGGATGTCGCTGAGCTGGACGCCGGCGTCCTGCAGGGACGTCGTGTCGACGAGGTTGGTCGTCACGACGTAGAACTCCGGGATGCCGTAGACCTTGCCGGAGAGCGTCACC
>Ga0308176_10001495_pt1 | contig 14696 bp, 15 predicted proteins | sample PhyCR2_3_FD_203890 | JGI IMG/M metagenome (GOLD analysis project Ga0308176, IMG submission 203890) | Soil microbial communities from UC Gill Tract Community Farm, Albany, California, United States - DLSLS.C.R2 | ecosystem: Environmental > Terrestrial > Soil > Agricultural land | place: USA...
GGCGGAGTGCGAAACCCGCTCTGCGCGTGGTCGTTCGGCTGCCGTTCGGATGCGTTCCGCTACTTCTCGACCGCCATCTCGCCGAGCTCTGACCACTGCGTGCCCTCGACCGTCGCGTTGACGATCCTCGGTGTGGCGGAGAGGTAGGCGGGAAGCGTCGAGGTCGCCTCAGTGAAGTGGTCGCTCTGCACGTGCGCGCCACCCGCTGCGTCGTCACGGAAGGCCTCGACGAGCACGTACTCGGTCGGGTCGTCGAGGCTGCGCGACCAGTCGAACCACAGACAGCCCTCCTCGGCACGGGTGGCCTCGGTGAAGGCCCGGGAGATCTGCGGCCAGTCGTCGGCGTGCTCCGGCTTCACGGCGAACTTCGCGGTGATGAAGATCAAGGTGCTTCCTCCTGGTGTCGGCGTGCCTCGGCAGGTGGCGAGGCACACGGCTGAGTGGGCCGCCGACCCCTGCGTACCCGTCGCCGCGACGTGAATCACCGAGTGCGGGCGGTGCCGTGGGCGACGAGGGACCGGGTATGACGTCGCGGTGAGCCCCTCCCTGCACGAGTCGCCGGACGAGTCCCCGCGCGTGTCCCTGGACGAGGCATCCCGGTGACCGATGCCGTGCGCCTGACCGACCGCGGCGTCGGGCGGTCAACCGACCACCCGCCCGAAGTCCGCGGGGAGGTGGACGGTCCATTTGAGGGTGCGTTGGACGGCCTGCTGCGCGACCTCGCGGATGCATCGGGCCCGATGGCCGCGCTGGCACTCGTGGGACGACGTCCCGACGCCCTCCCCCTGCCGGGGACGGGACAGACGGTGCGGCTGTGGGAGGCGCTCGCCTCGGTGGCGGCCGTGAGCCTCACGACGGCGCGGGCGATCGAGCCGCACCTCGACGCCCTGGCCATCCTCGCGGAGGCGCGGACGGCCGGTCACGCGCTCGGCGACGTCGCCGGCGACGCGACGTGGGGCGTCTACGCGGCGGAGGGACCCGGCGTACGCGTCGAGGCCCGGGCGGACGGTGATGCCGTCCGGCTGCACGGCACCAAACCGTGGTGCTCGCTGGCCGGCTCGCTCTCGCACGCGCTCGTCACCGCGTGGGACGGTCCCACGACGCGGAGGTTGTATGCGGTCCCGCTCGGCGAGGCGAACGGCGTGACGGTCCACGAGTCGGCGTGGTTCGCCCGCGGGCTCGTGGACGTGCCGAGCGGACCGGTGACGTTCGAGGGCTCGGTGGCCACCCCGGTCGGTCCTGCCGGCTGGTACCTCGAGCGGCCCGGCTTCGCCTGGGGCGGAATGGGGGTGGCGGCCATCTGGTACGGCGGCGCCGTCGGCGTGGCGCGCAGGTTGTCGAGGCCCGGCCGCGAGCCGGACCAGGTCGCACTCATGCACGTCGGGACCGTGGAGGCGACGCTGTGGGCGGCGCGGGCCACCCTGGTAGACGCGGCGGAGCGCGTCGACGATGGTCGCGCCACCGGTCCGGACGGCGCTGCGCTCGCCCTCCGCGTACGCCAGGTGGTCAGGCGTGCGGTGGAGACGGTGCTCGAGCGGGTGGGTCGTGCGACCGGGCCGGCCCCGCTGGCCCTCGAGGACGACCACGCGGGTCGGGTCGCAGACCTGCAGCTGTACGTCCGTCAGGATCACGCGGAACGTGACGAGGCTGCCCTCGGACGGATGGTGCTTGCCGAGGAGAAGCACCACTGGTGGTGACCCCTGGGGGTCGAGCTTCCTCCCGGCGCGAGGCGCCGCCCCGCCGGGCCGGCGGCCGACTCATCCTCGGCGGCTGATGAGCAGGCCCTGCGGGCGCCGCTGCAATGAACGCATGTGCCGTTGGATGGTGTACTCAGGTGACCCGGTCCTCGCAGAGGACCTCCTCTTCAAGCCGGAGCACTCGCTCATCGAGCAGAGCCTGCACTCCCGGATGGGGGCGACGACCACCAACGGTGACGGCTTCGGCATCGGGTGGTACGGCGAGGGCCCGGTCCCCGCGATCTTCAAGAGCGTCGAACCCGCGTGGAACGACCGCAACCTGCGGGAGGTGACCGCCCAGGTGCGCACCGGCCTGCTGTTCGCGCACGTGCGCGCCTCCACGGGCACCCCGGTGCAGCGCAGCAACTGCCACCCGTTCCGGCACGGCAGCTGGCTGTGGATGCACAACGGCGCCGTCGGGGGCTTCCACGAGCTGAAGCGCGACCTCATGTTCGCCGTGGACCCCTCGCTCTACCCGGATGTCGAGGGCTCGACCGACTCCGAGGCCCTCTTCTTCCTGGCCCTGACCTTCGGGCTCGAGGACGACCCCATCGCCGGTGTGGCACGCGCCGTGGGCTTCGTCGAGGACCTGGCCGAGCGTCGCGGCATCCCGAACCCCGTCCAGGCCACCATGGCGGCCAGCGACGGGCACTCGGTGTGGGCGTTCCGGTACTCCACCGCGCACCAGAGCCGCACCCTCTACCACTCGACGAACGTCACCAGGCTGCGCGAGCTGCACCCGGAGGTCGAGATGCTCCGGACGCTGAGCGACGACACCCGGTTCGTCGTCTCCGAGCCGCTGCGTGACCTGCCGGGTGCCTGGCGCGACGTGCCCGAGTCGTCGTGCGGCATCATCCAGCCCGGCGACGACGAGATCCGCCCCTTCGAGCCGACGCGTCCCGCACTCGTCCTCTGACGCCACTCATGACTGGCGTCTGACGCGCCTCACGACCCGTGTGGTCCGGGAATCTCCTGCGCCTCCGTGAGGCCATCGGTGTCCTCGACCTTGTGGATCGCAGTCACTCCGATTCCCAGCGACTCGAGGAGCTCCAGGGTTCGGCCCAGCACCCCGGCGTCGACGGCGTCGACGCTGACGACGGTCGCCCTGCCGCTCTTGCGTCGCCGCAGCGGCAGTCCGGGATCGAGCAGGTCCGCGGTGAGCTCACCGTCGATGACGATGTCGTACCTCTTCATGGCGGGCCTCACATCCGCAAATCCTCGAAGTCGGCTCGGGCGCCGGGGCCCGTGTCTACGCTGGCAGGGAAGAAAGACGCAAGCATCCACCGACGGGGATGACATGGTCGGACCACGTCAAGCGCGGATGACCCCTCCTCTGGCGCCCGCTCACACGATCGATCGCCCGCGCCTCGTGCCACTGGTCGAAGGGCGCCCGGTGGTCGTGCTCGCAGGCATGGCCGGTTACGGCAAGTCGACGCTCCTTGCCGAAGCCGCGCGTCGCCAGCAGCTGCACGGCGTGGCCATCTGGCTGACCCTCGACGCCTCGGACCGCGCCCCGGTACGCCTCGTGTCGGATCTCGTGGTGGCTGCCGGCATGTCCAATCTCGAGGCCACCGGTGCCGACCTGACACCGCTGCATGAGTCGACCTTGCGCGCCGAACCGCTGACCCTCGTCGACTCACTCCTCGAGGTGCTCTACGACGCCGCGGTGCCGTCGACACTCGTGATCGACGACCTGCAGCACCTCAGCGGCGCCCCGACTGCGGCCGCCCTGGTCGACCACGTGCTGAGATGGGCACCTGCCAACATGCGCATCGCCATCGCTGCGCGCGTGGTGCCGCCCCTTCGTCTGCAGCGGCTCCGCCTGGACGACCGGCTCGCCTATCTCACGCACGAGGACCTCGCGTTCACCCCGGAGGAGACCGGGGAGGCGGTCCGCGCCACCGGGCTCGACCTCGACGCCGCCACGGTCGAGTCCATCCACCACACCACCGGCGGGTGGCCGGCGGGCGTGCGCATGGCGATCCTCGCGGCACGCCAGTACGGCCTGCGCCAGCAGGTGCCGACGGAGCTGCGACGGGACCAGGCGCTGGCGGAGTACCTCGCGACCGAGGTGCTCGCCTCCCTCTCCGACGACGTCCGGGAGTTCGTGCTCGACAGCACCCTGGACGAGCAGGTCTGTCCCTCTCTCGTCGACAGCGTCCGAGGCACGCACAACGCGGAGGTGCTGCTGGAGCAGTGCGTCGCCGACGGTCTCTTCCTCTCGCGCGCCAGCAACGGCAGCGAGCCCTGGTACTCCTGGCATCCCCTCTTCGCCGCACACATCCACCGACGGCTGGTCGCCGACCACCCCGAGCGCGCCACCGCCCAGCACGCCGCCGCCGCGGCATGGTGGGGCTCCGTCGACGCTCCCACGGCGATCCGGCACGCTGCGGCGGCCGGCGACGAGGCCCTGACGTCGGGGATCTTCGCCAGGCACTGGCTCGAGCTGATCCTCGAAGGCCGCGAGGACGCGGTCCTCGACGCCCTCGGCCAGCTGCCCGAGCAGTCGGCGTACTCCGGTGACGCCCACCTGGCCCAGGCGCTGATCCTGGTGCAGCAGGGGAAGATGGACGAGGCGCGCTTCGAGATCGACGCTGCCCGCAGCGCCACCGAACGGCTGCCGGAGGCGGAGAAGGCCGCCTTCGAGGACCGGATGGCCGTCGTGGAGCTCTTCCGCACCGGTTACGGACTGGGGCTCAGCGCAGCCGTCGAGCCCGGGGCGGCCCTGCTCGAGCGGTTCGGTCAGAGCCAGCGCCCCACGGAGCCCGCGATCCTCGCGTCGGTCCAGATGTTCGTCGGGATGGGCGAGGCGCGGCTCCAGGGCCAGGGCGGGCTCGTGCTCGAGATGCTCCGCTCCTCCGCCGCCACCGCGCACAACACCGGGCTGCTGGCGCTGGAGCTGACGGCGCTCGCCGAGTCGTGCATCCCCGCCGTGGCGGAGGGTCGGCTCAGCGAGGTCCGCGACCTGGCCGTCAGCGTCCTCGCCCGGGCCCAGGAGCGCGGCTGGGTGGGTCTGTCCACCCTCGCCCCCGCCGTCGCCTTCCTCGGCTGGCTCGACTACTGGCGTGGCAACCTTCACGAGTCACGAGCGCAGCTCGAGCGCAGCCTGTCGATGATGCTGCCCTTCGACTGGGAGCTGCGCGGCCTGACGCTGAACTTCCTCACGAAGACGTGTCTGTCCCTGGGTGACATCGGCGGTGCCAGGCGAGCGGCAGACCAGATCACAGCGCTGATCGAGTCCGGCCGCAGCGCCCCGATGTGGCCCTCCATGGTCGCGGCGCTGGAAGGGCTGCTGCTCATGGCCGAGGGTCGCACGCGCGAAGCCGTGGCCCTGGCCGGGGGGCCGGTGACCGATCCGGAGTATCCCCTCGCCAGGGCGCACCGGGCGACCGTGCTCGTGCGCGCGAGCCTTCCGCGGGAGGCCCTCGCCGAGCTGGACACCGTGCCGGTCGCCGGCCGGTTCGTCCACGTCGAGTGCGCCCTGCGGTGCGTCGAGGCGGAGGCGCGCGCGGCGCTGGGACACCAGGACGCGCACACCTCTCTGGAGCTCGCCCTGAGAGCCGCGGAGCCGGACGAGCTCTACGGTCCCTTCCTGGCGTCCGGCGAGCAGCTTCGCGGGCTGCTGAGATCGCACCTGCGCCACGGCACCGCCCACCCGACGGCGGTGACGCAGGTCCTCGCGCGGATCTCGTCGGGCCAGCGCCAGGACGTGACGGGCTGGAGCGAGCAGCTCACCCAGCGTGAGCACGAGATCCTGCACTACCTCGCCACCAACCTCACCGCGGCCGAGATCGCCGAGGCCGAGTACATCTCGCTGCACACCGCCAAGACTCACATCGCGCACATCTACCAGAAGCTCGGCGTGAGCAGCCGGCGGGCGGCGATCCGGCGGGCCGCCGAGCTGGAGCTCTACTGACGCTCCTCTCCCGGCACGCGAGGACCGGGCCCCCATCTCCCCCCGATGAGGCGACGCGCACGCGGCCGCGACGCCCGGACTATGGCTCTGACGCCCAGGGGACCGCGAAGGGAGAGGGAGAGCCATGCACGCCGTCGTGACCGTGACCGGGGACGTGGACGAGCGCGACATCTGGCCGTATGCCGCATGGTGCGACAGCGACGGGACGAGGACGACGCTGACCGTCCGGGTGCACGACAGCCAGGAGCTGGTGGCCGTGCTCGGCAGCCTGACGGCCCTGGGGCTCGAGGTGACCTCCACGCAGCTCGTCGAGGAGCCGCCCGAACGACCTGGCGCTGAGCAGCCCGACGCCCGGTGAGCCACCTTCTCGTCCGCGAAGAGCGATGACGCGGCCGTCCGGCAGCGACAGATTGGGTGGTGGAGGCGGCCACTCACCGCCACCTTCGCGAGTCATCATGAAAGGACTGGCTCACCATGGACTTCTGGAGCTTCTTCTGGCTGCTCGTATGGTCCTTCTGCTTCGTGGCATACCTGATGATCCTCTTCCACATCTTCGGAGACCTCTTCCGGGACAAGGAGCTGGGCGGATTCGCCAAGGTCCTGTGGGTGGTCGTCCTCTTCGTCCTGCCCTTCCTGGCCGCCCTCATCTACCTCGTCGTCCGCGGCCACGGCATGGCCGAGCGCGAGATGGAGGGCAAGCAGCGCCAGGTCGCCGCGCAGGAGGAGTACATCCGCAGTGTCGCCGCGCCTCAGAGCGCGACCGGTGTCGACCAGCTCGCCCAGGCGAAGTCCCTGCTCGACAGCGGCCTGATCACCGCCGACGACTTCGCCCAGATCAAGCAGAAGGCGCTCGCCTGAGCGGGCGCCGCCGAGGTCGCCCTTCGGGAGTGACCTCGTCAGGCTGACGCCGTCGAGGCGTCGTGATGAGAGGAACGGGTCGCCGTGGACTTCTGGAGCTACTTCTGGTTGCTGGTGTGGACCTTCCTGTTCGTGGCCTACCTGATGGTGCTCTTCCACATCCTCGGCGACCTCTTCCGCGACCGGGACCTGGGCGGCTTCGCGAAGGTGGGGTGGGTGCTGGCACTCGTCGTGTTCCCCGTGCTCACCTCCCTCGTCTACCTCATGGTCCGTGGCCGCGGCATGGCCGAGCGCACGATGGAGCGAGCGCTGCGCCAGGCGGATACGCAGGATGCGTACGTCCGAAGCGTTGCCGGCTCGAACGGCTCGACGCCCGTCGACCAGCTGACCAAGGCGAAGTCGCTGCTCGACAGCGGCGCGATCACCACCGAGGACTTCGCCCAGATCAAGGTGAGGGCCCTGGCCTGACAGCGTTGCCGGGCCACGGCAGGGGCGTCTCGCGTCACCGGGAGGCGCCCCCCGCATACGGCTCGAGCTGCGGCGTCGTGTCCGAGGGTGGGGTTCGAGCGAAACCGTGGCAGCGGCTGCCACGCGTTGGAAGATGAAGTATGCGTGAGGTGTCGATCGGTGCCCTGCCGCTGGACCGCTTCGCCGAGGTGCTCCCGCTGGAGCGGGTCGCTCTCCTGAAGGCCGCTGCGGACAGGGCGGCGCACCTGCTGGCGGGGCGCACGGTGTGGAACGTCAGCTCGACCGAACGCGGCGGCGGTGTGGCCGAGATGCTCCAGACGCTGGTCGCCTACGGCCAGGGTGCCGGGGTCCGGACGCGCTGGGTCGTCGTCACGGGCGACGAGCAGTTCTTCACCGTGACCAAGCGGCTGCACAACCTGATCCACGGCTTCGCCGGTGACCGGGCCGCGCTCGACGCGGGCGACGCGGCCCACTACCGCGAGGTCCTGGCCCGCAACCTCGAGGGCTGGCAGGAACGCGTCCGGCCCGGCGACATCGTGCTCCTGCACGACCCCCAGACCGTCGGGCTGGCTGGTGCGCTCCGGGCCTTGGGCGCACAGGTGGTCTGGCGCTGCCACATCGGGACCGACCGCGTCGACGGGCACAGCAGTCGGGCCTGGGCCTTCCTGCGTCCGTTCGTCGAGGACGCCGACGCCTACGTCTTCTCCCGGCGGGAGTACGCTCCGGCGTGGCTGCCGGCATCCCGGGTGTGGGTGATCCCGCCGTCGCTCGACCCGTTCAGTGCGAAGAACGCCCCGATGACGGACGAGAGCGTGCGTGGGGCGCTGCACCGGGCGGGGATCGTCGAGCGCCTCGACGGGACCGGGAACTTCGCCTTCGTGCGTCGGGACGGCACCCGGGGCACGGTCCGCGTCCACCGTGGGCTGCTCGTGGACGAGGAGCGACCGTTGCCTCCGGACGCCGCCGTGATGCTGCAGGTGAGCCGGTGGGACCGGCTCAAGGACATGGCCGGCGTGCTCACCGGCTTCGCCGACCACGTGGATCGCTTCCCCGACGGGGTGCACCTGCTGCTCGTCGGTCCGGACGTGCGCGGGGTGAGCGACGACCCCGAGGGAGCGCAGGTGCTCAGCGAGTGCCGGCAGCTGCGCGCCGCACTGCCGCCTTCGACGCGTGCGCGGGTGCACCTGTGCTGCCTGTCCATGGATGACGTCGACGAGAACGCGCACCTGGTCAACGCCCTCCAGCGGCACGCGACCGTCGTGGCGCAGAAGAGCCTCATGGAGGGATTCGGGCTGACCGTGACCGAGCCGATGTGGAAGGAGCGGCCCGTCGTCGCCTCGGCGGTCGGCGGCATCGTGGACCAGATCGAGGACGACATCAGTGGCGTCCTGCTGCACGACCCCGGGGACCTCGACCACTTCGCCGCGCTCGCCGCAGGGCTCTTCCGGGACCCCGTACGCCGGGCACGGATCGGCGCCGCCGCCCACGAGCGCGTGACTCGACAGTTCCTCGGCGACCGCCACCTCATCCAGTACGGCGAGCTGTTCGCCGCCCTCGTCGCCGGTTCGGAGTCGGCGACCCGTTGACCGTGTTCGGGGCGCGGACGCCGTCCCGACGCGCCACCCTGTCCGGGACCGGCTTCAGAACCCGTCGACGACCCAGGAGCGCGCCCGGTGCCACTCGCCCGGATCCACAACTTCTCCATCTCCCTGGACGGCCTCGCCACCGGTGAGCCGCAGACCCTCGAGACCCCGTTCGGGCATGCGGGCCAACGACTGCACCGGTGGATGATGGCCACCCGGTACCGGGACCCGAGCGGCACGCCCGGAGTCGACGACGCCTTCGCCGAGCGCCACGGTCCCGGCATCGGGGCCGAGATCATGGGCGCCACCAAGTTCGGGCCACCCGGGTGGCAGGACGACCCGGGACTGGCGGGGATGGCGGGGCCCGAACCCGCCCTTCCACACCCCGACCTTCGTGCTCACCCACCGCCCACGGTCGCCGATCGAGATGGAGGGCGGCACGACGTTCCACTTCCTCGACGCCTCCCCTGCCGAAGCGCTCGAGGTGGCACGCGCGGCTGCCGACGGCCAGGAGGTGCGGATCGGCGGCGGGGCCACGGTGGTGCGCGACTTCCTCGCCGCCGGACTGGTCGACCACCTGCATGTGGTGCAGGTGCCGATCGTGCTGGGCCACGGCGTGCGCCTGTGGGACGGTCTCGAGGGACTCGAGAGCTCCTACGCCGTGGAGGCGGTCTCCTCCCCCAGCGGCGTCACGCACCTGACCTTCACGCGCACGGCCTGACGGCACTTCTGGTCAGACGGTTCGTCGGGGCCTGGACGCATGCCGCGTGCTCACGCGTGCGTGCCGTGATGGGTCGGCAGGTGGAGCAGGACGGGCCGCTGGCGCACGAGGAGCACTCCGCCGGTGACGATGCACACGACCTCGGCGGCCGCGGCCACCCAGACCGAGCCGCCGCGCCACTCGGTGTGGATGCCGAGGAGGCCGACGGTCGAGGCGATGGTGAACGCTCCGAGGGTGGCCAGCCCGAAGCCGAGCGTCAGGAACGCCGCCACCCAGTGGCGCCAGGCCACGAGCAGACCGGCGATGACGACGCCGGACACGACGTTGACGAGGAACATCGGCCCGACGGACTGGTCGCGCACCCCGTCGAACCACAGGTAGAGGTGCACTCCGGCGGAGACGAGCAGCGCCGCTGCACCCACGAGTCGCAGGGTCATGATGGCCCTTCCTTCCTGCCCCGCAGCCGATCCGCAGCACGTGGGCCGTCGTTCGTTGGACACCTGTGATGACGCCCGGGAGGGCGTGCCCGGTTCAGCGCGCCGTCGACCGGAGGTCCCGGACGTCAGCGGAACGACGTCAGGATGCGGTCGCGTACGGCGCTCATCGGCCACACCGGGGCGTCCGCACGCGGTCCGAGGCCGTCCTGCCACTGCCAGCCGGCGATGTGCTCCGTCACCGAGGGGTCACGGGTCAGCACCGTCACGGGCACCTCGTGGGACGCCCCGACGCCCGAGACCACGGTCGCCGGCTGGTGGTCGCCGAGCACGAGCACCACCAGGTTGTCGTCACGGGTGTGCGAGAGCCAGGCCACGAGGCTGCCGATCGAGTAGGCGATGCTCTGTGCGTACGCGGCCCGGACACCCGCCGGGGTGCGCCAGACCTCGGACTGCGACGTGGCCTGGCCGACCTGGGGCGCGAAGGCGGTCCCGTCGCCGAGTCTCGACCAGTCCACCGGGCGCGGCAGGGGCGCCCACGGGATGTGGCTCGTCACGAGGTCGACCTCGGCCATCACGGGACGGCGGGGCGAGGCCTGCAGCTCGAGACGGTCGAAGGCGGAGAGGGTGAACTCGTCCGGCATGGGCGCGTAGCCGAAGCTCGGCCCGCGGTAGCCGAGAGTGCGGGCGTCCCACACCCGGTCGTAGCCGTAGAAGTCACGGCCCTCCGGCCAGTCGTGCTGGTTGGCGGGTATGACGGCGACCGTCCGCCACCCCGCCCTCGACAGGACACGGCCCAGGGTGAGCCGGTTGGTGGTGACGAGCTGGTCGTAGCGTTGCTGGCTGTCGACCCAGAGCCCGGACTGCAGGGTGGAGTGCGCCAGCCAGCTGAACCCCCCGAAGGTGGGCGAGGAGAGCCACGCGCTGCGCATCGAATAGCCCTGGGCGCCAAGGGTGCTGCGCCCGTCGCGCAGGGCCTGCTGGACGTCGGGTGAGTCGAGCGCCACCTTCCCGTAGCTCTCGACGAACACCACGACGACGTCCTTGCCCGCGAGTGCACGGACCATCGCGGAGGGATCGGTGTGCGCCAAGCCGTCGACGCCGATGGCCGAGGCGAAGACGGCGTGGTCGCGGACGTCGTCGACGGTCTTGCGAGCCTGCTCGTCGGCGAGCGCGGCTGCGCTGGAGGACGCCACCGGCAGCCCAGGCGCCACCGCAGCGCCGGTCACGGCGGCGACGACCCAGACCGCCGCGAGCGCGGCGAGGACCCGCAGGGAGGCGGACCGGTGCCGTTCCCCGACCGCCGCGAGGCGCCGCAGCGAGAGCGGGAGCGAGACCAGGATGCCGCCCAGGGCCAGTCCCGCCGCCACGGCCGCCAGCGCAGCCACAGCCTGCCCCGATGCGTCGCGCACCAGCTGGACTCCCGAGGCCGCGTAGCGCCAGTCGCTCGTCAGGTTGAAGGGTCGGTAGAAGAAGACGTCCCGGAAGACCCGGTCGAGGATCCGGACCAGCAGGAGCACGCCGAGGAGCACCCCGACCGGGGGCAGCACCCACCGGCGCACCCTTCGGCTGCCGGCCGCCGGCAGGCCCAGCACGAGTCCACCGAGCACCAGGCCCTCGACGGGCACACGCAGCAGCACCAACGGCGTGGTGGGCGCCGTCGACCCCGGGGCGACGAGCGCCACCCAGACGAGCGCTGCTGCCCCGGCCGTCGCAGCCGTCCCCATCACGCGACGCGCCCATCCCCTCGCCGGGACGACACGTCGCTGACGCCCTGGCCCCTGACCGCCTCTCATCCGGTGCTCCCCCGGACGAGCCTCCCGCAGGCTTCGGGCGTGATGTCGTGGAGAACGGGATCGTCTGTGCCGGTGCGCAACCCGCGCTGGCGCCAGAGCCCTGCCGCCTCGGTCGCGAAGGACCAGGCCAGGGCCGACAAGGCCGAGGCCACGACACCGGACGCTAGCTCGGGTGACACCGACCGTGACGCGGCGACGACGAGGCTCACACCCACGCAGGCCGCCACCGCCTTGCGCCACCGCCGTGCGGGCATCGTGCCGCGCAACCACGGCAGCGCGCGTTGGGCGAGGAGGAGCAGGTAGCGGGCCGAGCCGAGCAGGAGCACCCACCAGCCGAGGCTGCGCGAGACGTGGACCGCGAGGACGAGGATGAGGAAGGCGTCGCACTCCATGTCGAACCGCGCGCCGAAGGCACTGGTCGTGCCGGTGCGTCGAGCGACGCGCCCGTCCACGGCGTCGAGCCCCAGTGCCACCGCGGCGAGGACGACGAGCACCGTGGGGCCGCGCTCGGTCCCGTCATGGGTCGAGGCGTCGACGACCACGGCGGCGACACCGCACGCCAGGACGGCGCGGGTGAGGGTGACGCGGTCGGCCGGCCCCGGGCTCGGCCGGCCCGATGCGGCGAGCCCGACGGCCACGAGCACGACGAGAGCGGCCGCGCAACAGCTTCCGAGGGCCACCCCCAGCCATCCGATGCCCGAAGCGAGAGCCAGCGCGGTGATCAGCCCGACCGCGGCGAGCAGGCCGAGCACGAGATCTGGGTGAACCGTGCGTCTCACGCCACCTCCTGGGGTGCCCGGGCGAGACCCACCTCGCGCCGCACCCAAGGACGCCACCGAACGCGTCCGGGTTCAGGCGGTGCGGTTCGGGCCGTGTGGTTCAGCGGTGCGGTTCGGCCGGCGTGTTCGGGTCGTGTGGCCCGCCGGACGCTCGGCCCGTGGCTACGCTGACGCCGTGGTGAGGAACGCACGAGCGTTCTGGCTGGTCGAGCCCGGGCGGGGTGAGATCCGGCCCGTCACCGTGCGCCCTCCCGGCGCCGACGAGGTGCTCGTGCGCACGCTGCACTCGGCAGTGAGCCGCGGCACCGAGGCACTGGTGTTTCGCGGCGACGTGCCCCGCAGCCAGTGGGAGACCATGCGCGCGCCCTTCCAGGAGGGCGACTTCCCCGCGCCGGTCAAGTACGGCTACCTCTCCGTGGGCGTCGTGGAGCAGGGCCCCTCTCCGCTCTGCGGAAGGACCGTGTTCTGCCTGCACCCGCACCAGACGGCATACGTCGTGCCGGCGTCGGCGGTCGTCGTGGTGCCCGACGCCGTGCCCGCGGCACGGGCCGTCCTCGCCGGCGCCGTGGAGACGGCGGTGAACGCACTGTGGGACGTCCCGCCCCTGATCGGTGACCGGGTGGCCGTCATCGGCGCGGGCCTGGTCGGCTGCAGCGTCGCCCGGCTGCTCGGCCGCATCCCGGGAGTGGAGGTGACCCTCGTCGACGTCGACCCGTCACGAGCCACGACCGCGGAGGCGCTCGAGGTCGCCTTCGCGCGTCCGGACGAGGGCCTGCCGGTCGCCACCTGTGACCTCGTCGTCCACGCGAGCGCCACCTCGGCCGGACTGCAGACCGCGCTCGGCCTGCTGAGGCCGGAGGGCACCGTCCTCGAGCTCAGCTGGTACGGCGACACGACGGTCGAGCTGGCCCTCGGCGCGGCCTTCCACTCCGGCCGTCTCGGCATCCGCGCCAGCCAGGTGGGCGTCGTGTCTCCCGCTCGCCGGTCCCGGTACACGACCACCGAACGGCTCGCCCTCGCCCTGGACCTGCTCCGCGACGATGGCTTCGACGCGCTGCTCACCGGCAGCTCCCCGTTCGAGGACCTTCCCGACGTGCTGCCGCGGCTGGCCGACGGGCGCCTGCCCGCCATCTGCCACTCGATCACGTATCCCACCAGCGACGGAACGGGGTGACAGGTGTACAGCCTCACCGTCCGCGACCACATGATGGTCGCCCACAGCTTCGAGGGTGAACGGTTCGGCCCGGCGCAGCGACTGCACGGCGCCACCTTCGTCGTCGACGCGACGTTCCGGGGAGCCGAGCTCGACCACGACGGGATCCTGCTCGACATCGGGCTGGCCGCCGAACAGCTGAACGAGGTTGTCGGCGGGCTCAGCTACCGCAACCTGGACGAGGTCGATGGTCTGGCGCGCAACACCTCGACCGAGGTGCTTGCCCGGCACGTCGCCGACCAGCTGGCCGAGCGGATCCGGTCCGGCGCCCTGGGCACCGAACCCGGGCGGGTGACGAGTCTTATCGTCACCCTCCACGAGTCGCACGTGGCCTGGGCGTCGTACGAGCGGACCCTCTGAGGGCCGAAGGGTGCCGACCCTGCACGCGCTGCTGCCGGAGGCCGTCCGTGACCTGACGCGTCCCAGCGGCGGCAACACCTACGACACGCGCCTCCTCACGGAGCTGCGAGGCCTCGGCTGGAGGGTCGAGGAGCACCTGGTCGCCGGCCGCTGGCCGGTCCCCGACGCGGCGGGACGTCGCTCGCTCGGGGAGGCGGCTGCACGTCCTCCCACCGGTGGGCTCGTGCTCGTCGACGGCATTCTGGCCTCGGGTTCCCCGGAGGTCCTGGTGCCGCTGGCACGCCGGGCGTCCCTCGTCGTCCTCGTCCACCTGCCCCTCGGCGGCGCCGGTGAGCTGGCCGTGCTGCGCGCGGCGTCGGCGGTCATCACGACGAGCGCGTGGTCCCGGGACCGTCTCCTCGAGCTGCACGGGCTGCACGGGCTGCACGGGTCGGTGGGGGCTCGTGTCCGCGTCATGGAACCGGGGGTCGACCCCGCGCCGTTGGCCGCGCGCACACCCGCCGGAGGCGGGTTGCTCTGCGTCGGGGCCGTCACCCCGCTCAAGGGACAGGACCTGCTCGTGGATGCGCTGGGCTCGCTCACCGACCTGCCGTGGCGCTGCGTGTGCGCCGGGTCCCTCGAGATCGACGGCCCTTTCGCCGACGAGGTCGTCCGGCGGGCGCGAGCCGCCGGCATCGCCGACCGGGTCACCTTCACGGGACCCCTCCGCAGCGAGGAGCTCGCCGACGCGTACGCGTCCGCCGACCTGCTCGTCCAGCCCTCCCGGGTCGAGACGTACGGGATGGTCGTCACCGAGGCGCTGGCCCGCGCGGTGCCCGTCGCCGCGAGCAGC
>Ga0308176_10001496_pt1 | contig 14695 bp, 12 predicted proteins | sample PhyCR2_3_FD_203890 | JGI IMG/M metagenome (GOLD analysis project Ga0308176, IMG submission 203890) | Soil microbial communities from UC Gill Tract Community Farm, Albany, California, United States - DLSLS.C.R2 | ecosystem: Environmental > Terrestrial > Soil > Agricultural land | place: USA...
GCGTCCGGCTTGCGCAGCAGCGTGCACACCTTGAGGGTGGCGGGCTCGCGCGAGCCGAGGTTGTTGATCAGCCAGGACAGGGTCAGGCCGGAGTCGATGATGTCCTCGACGATCAGGACGTGCTTGCCCTTGATGTCGGTGTCGAGGTCCTTGAGGATGCGGACGACACCGGAGGACTGGGTGCCCGCGCCGTAGGAGGACACGGCCATCCAGTCCATGGTGACGGGGGTGGACAGCGCCCGGGCGAGATCCGCCATGACCATCACCGCGCCCTTGAGGACGCCGACGATGAGCAGGTCCTTGTCCGCGTACTCCGCGTCGATCTTCGCGGCCAGCTCGGCCAGCTTCGCGTCGATCTCTTCTTTGGTGATGAGTACCCGCTGAAGGTCGGCACCCATGTCGTTCGCGTCCACCCGCATCACTTTCGGTCGTCCCGCACTTACGGCCGCACTCGCGTGCCTCCGGCTGCCCGGCCTGCCGGAGGGGTTCCTCCGGAGCCGCGATGTCAGCCCTGCCGAATCACCAGTCTGCCACCCTGGCGCCGGGCGACGACTTTGCCCGGGAGATTGATGACTCCCTGGCCGCGCCATCCGGTGATGAGCCGGTCGACTTCCTCGATGTGGCGGGCGAAGAGCGATCCGGCCGGGGCACCGGCCTCGATGGCGGCGCGGCGCAGGATGCGGCGGCGTACGGCGGGCGGGAGGGCGTAGAGCTTGGCGCACTCCAGGAGGCCGGTGGCGTCGCGTACGGAGGCTTCGGCCTGACTGGCCCAGGTGTCGAGGGCGTCGGCGTCGTCGCGGGAGAGCCTGGCGGTGCGGGCGAGCGCTTCCACGACGCCCTTGCCGAGGGCCTTCTCCAGGGCGGGCAGGCCTTCGTGCCGGAGCCGGGAGCGGGTGTAGGCGGGGTCGGCGTTGTGCGGGTCGTCCCAGACCGACAGGGACTGGGCCATGCAGGCCTTGCGGGCGGTCTGCCGGTCCAGGGACAGGAAGGGGCGCCGGTAACGGCCGCCGGCCCCCGAGACCGCGGCCATTCCGGACAGGGAGCGGATGCCGGAGCCGCGGGCGAGGCCGAGCAGGACGGTTTCGGCCTGGTCGTCGCGGGTGTGGCCGAGCAGGACGGCGGTGGCGCCGTGGCGTTCGGCCGCCGCGTCCAGGGCGGCGTAGCGGGCGTCGCGGGCGGCGGCCTCGGGACCGCCTTCGCGGCCGACGGTCACGGCGATGGACTCGACGGGGTCGAGGCCGAGTCCGCGCAGCTTGAGCACGACCTCGTCGGCGCGTAGGCCGGAGCCTGGCTGGAGGCCGTGGTCGACGGTGACGCCGCCGGCGCGGACGCCGAGTTTGGGGGCTTCGAAGGCGAGGGCGGAGGCGAGCGCCATGGAGTCGGCGCCGCCGGAGCACGCGACGAGCACGAGCGGGGAGGGGGGCCGCTCGGCCGGACCCCGCCCGGCGGCGGTCCGGATGTGCCCGGTGCTTCGTCCGATGGTGCTGCTGTGGTCGGTCAGGATGTCGTGGAGGACGCGGCGGACCGCCAGGCGTATCGCCGCGACCGATGGATGGGGACCCATGTCCGGTTCCCTTCATGAAGTTTTCGGGGGGTGAGCCCGAGGATCGGTCACTCAGAGTGTGTCGATGGTGACAGAAGCGGGCCGTTCCCCGAGCATTGCACGCCTACCCATGGCTCACGGTCCCTCGGACGGGTGATTGGAGGGGCGTTCGCCTGCCGTCGGCCGGATTCGTGTCACGGCCTCGCGGCGTGGTTCACGACTCGGCCTTGCGGTGCACCCGTGCGACCCAGTCCGCCGGTTTGGCGATCTCCGCCTTGGTGGGCAGGGTGTTGGGTGAGGTCCAGACGCGGTTGAAGCCGTCCATGCCGACCTGGTCGACGGCGGCGCGCACGAAGCGTTCGCCGTCCCGGTACTGCTTGAGTTTGGCGTCCAGGCCGAGCAGTTTGCGCAGGGCGAGGTCGAGCCGGGAGGCGCCCTTGGCGCGGCGCTGCTGGAACTTCTCGCGGATCTCGGCGACGCTCGGCACGACCTGGGGGCCGACTCCGTCCATGACGAAGTCGGCGTGGCCCTCGAGCAGGGACATGACGGCGGTGAGGCGGCCGAGGATCTCGCGCTGGGCCGGGGTCTGCACCAGTTCGACGAAGGAGCGCCCGCCGTCGTCCTCCTCGCCCTCGGGACGGCCGCCGGCGAGGGACTGGGCGGCTTGCCGGACGCGTTCCAGGACGGTCATCGGGTCGACGTCGGTCTCCGCCAAGAACGACTGGATCTCGCCCTCGAGGTGGTCGCGGAGCCAGGGCACGGCGGTGAACTGGGTGCGGTGCGTCTCCTCGTGCAGGCACACCCAGAGCCGGAAGTCGTGCGGCTCGACGTCGAGTTCGCGTTCCACGTGGACGATGTTGGGCGCGACGAGGAGCAGCCGGCCGCCGCCGTTCTCCCCGGCGGGCAGGTCGCGGGAGGCCGGGGCGAAGGTCTCGTACTGGCCGAGGACGCGGGAGGCGAGGAAGGACAGCAGCATGCCGAGTTCGACGCCGGTGACCTTGCCGCCGACGGCGCCGAGGACGGCGTTGCCCGGGTTGCCGCCGCGCCGTTCCTGCATCTTGTCCAGGAGGGGCTTGAGGAGTTCCCGGAAGCCGGCGACGTTGGCCCGGACCCAGCCGGGGCGGTCGACGACCAGGACGGGGGTGTCGTGTGTCTCCTCGGTGCCCAGCCGGGTGAAGCCCCGGACGTGTTCCTCCGAGGCCTTGGCGTGCCGGCGCAGTTCCGCGACGACGTCCCTCGCCTCGTCGCGGCTGACTTCGGGGCCCGGTCGTACGAGCCGTGTCGCGGTCGCCACCGCGAGGTTCCAGTCGACCATCCCGGGAGATGCGGTGCCACCGAAGCTCGTCATGCGTCAACGGTACGTGAGCGGTCCCATTTCGGGCAGGCCGTACGGGGGCGTTCCGGGTCGCCCGCGGAAGAGGGCGACCCGTTCCGGCGGGGGCTATCCGCAGCCGCAGCCCGCCAGCACCGTGGCCGTCTCGTCCAGGGCCGACTGGGCCTCCTGGGCGCTGGTCGTGCCGGAGGCCATGAAGGCGAAGGCGAGCAGGTGTCCGTCGCGGTCGACCGCCGTGCCGGCCAGGGTGTTGACGCCGGTGAGCGTGCCGGTCTTCGCCCGTACGACGCCGGCCGCGCCGTGGGTGTAGCGGTCGGTCAGGGTGCCGGTGAAGCCGGCGACGGGGAGGCCGGTGAGGACGGGCCTCAGACCGGGGCGGGCGGGGTCGCCGGCCTTGACCAGGAGGGCGGTGAGGAGGTTCGCCGTCAGTCTGTCGTCGCGGTCGAGGCCGCTGCCGTCGTGGAAGGAGGTGCCGGACAGCGGCAGTCCGAGCTTGCGCAGTTGGGTGGCGATGGCCTTGGCGCCGCCGGCGAAGCTGCCCGCCTCGCCGCTCGCGAGGGCGGTCTGGCGGGCCAGGGTCTCGGCGATGTCGTTGTCGCTGTTGGTCAGCATGCGCTCGACGAGGGTGGCCAGCGTGGGTGAGGAGACGGTGGCGAGGGTCTCGGCCCGGCTGGTGGCCTTGGAGGGGCCGGGGGGCGTGGTCTCGATGCCGGCGTCGTGGAGGAAGCCGGCGAACTTGCGGGCGGCGTCCGCGGCCGGGTCGGTGACGCGGGCCGCGGGGCCGCTGGTGGAGTCGTCGGTGCGGCCCTCGTCGGCGGTCAGGGCGCTCACCGGGGCGAGGTTGTCGTTGACGCCGATGGGGTGAAGGGCGGGGCCGGAGAAGAGCGTGGTGTCGTAGGACAGCGTGATCTTGTGGGTGCCGCGCTTCGCGAGGGTGGCGGCGGTGTCGGCGGCGAGGGTGCGCAGGCTCGCCCAGTCCCCGGCGTCGCGGCGCGCGGTGAGGGTGGGGTCGCCGCCGCCGGTCAGGATCAGTTCCCCGGTGTCGGGTTCGAGCGCGGCGCGCGTGGTGAAGCGGTGGTCGGAGCCGAGGGCGGACAGCGCGGCGACCGCGGTGGCGATCTTGGTGGTGGAGGCGGGGGTGAGGGCCTGGTCGGCCCCGGCGGCATAGAGCCGCGTGCCGGTGGTGACGTCGACGACGGCCGCGCCGCGGCCGGAGCCGAGCGCCGGGACGTCCAGGAGGGGCCCGAGGACGTCCGTGAGGGCCTGCCGGCCGGGCGGGGCCTTCTTGGTGGTGACGGTGCCGGTGGTGCCGCCCAGGCCCGCGAGGACGGCCGCGGCGCTCGGCGCGGCCTGCGGGGTCTGGGTGCTCGTGCCGGAGTCGCCGTGATCTGCGCCACCTGATCGCTCCAGGGCGGTCGCCCGGTCCCGCTCGGCCGTACGCTGACCGTTGGCGTCCCAGGGACCGGTGGCGGTCACCACCGCTGCGGCCAGTGCCAGTCCGGCGGTGGCGGCGCCCGCGGTGTACTGCCAGGTCCTGACGGTCCGCCGGCGGGGGAGGTGCGCGAGTTCGGGGCGCACGGCCTTCGTCAGCCGAGCGATCCGCGGTTTCGCGGCCGTCGCGGCACGCGCCAGGCGCGGTCGTACGGCGTTCGCGATCCGCCGCACATGCGGTCCCGCGACTCGCCAAGGCCTCTGCTCAGGCACGACCACCAGCCCCTTTCGCGATCACACACCTGCGTGAGGGACACTTAATCACCAGAACTATGTGTTGATCATGGAGGAGCCACCGGTGGAGTTCGACGTCACGATCGAGATCCCGAAGGGTTCGCGCAACAAGTACGAGGTGGACCACGAGACCGGTCGGATCCGCCTGGACCGTCGTCTCTTCACCTCGACCGCCTACCCTGCCGACTACGGCTTCGTCGAGAACACCCTCGGCGAGGACGGCGACCCGCTGGACGCGCTGGTCATTCTTGACGAGCCGACCTTCCCGGGCTGTCTGATCAAGTGCCGCGCGATCGGCATGTTCCGGATGACGGACGAGGCGGGCGGCGACGACAAGCTGCTGTGCGTTCCGGCCACCGACCCGCGCGTGGAGCACCTGCGCGACATCCACCACGTGTCGGAGTTCGACCGTCTGGAGATCCAGCACTTCTTCGAGGTGTACAAGGACCTGGAGCCCGGCAAGTCGGTCGAGGGCGCCAACTGGGTGGGCCGCACGGACGCCGAGACGGAGATCGAGCGGTCGTACAAGCGCTTCAAGGAGCAGGGCGGCCACTGACCGGCCGGTTTGCCCGAGGCGGGCCGCGGCACCCTGGTGGGGTGGCGCGGCCCGTTTGCGTACGCGTGCGCATACTGAGGCCTACGGAAGGTGTCGTTCAGGGAGCGGTGTGAGGTGACGGAGGCGGAGGACCGCAAGCCCCGGTCGGACGAGGCGCGGACCACGTACGACCCGGAGATCACGTCCGAGTTCGCCCTTCCCGAGGGACTGGCGGTCCCCAGGGGCGGGGTGGAGTCGGAAACCACGTCCGAGTTCGCGGTGCCCGAGGGGCTGCAGGCGCCGCCGCCGTCGAGCGCCGAGCCGGAGGGGTCGGCGTTCAGTCTGCCGCGCACCTACAGCGCCAAGGACTCACTGGTGGCGTTCACCCCGGCGACGGGTGTGCCCGTGGTCAGCCTGATCAAGGACGCGCCGTGGCAGGACCGGATGCGCACGATGCTGCGCATGCCGGTGACCGAGCGGCCGGCGCCCGAGTCCGTGCAGCGGGCCGAGGACGAGGGCCCGGCGGTTCCGCGTGTGCTCGACCTGACCCTGCGTATCGGCGAGCTGCTGCTGGCCGGCGGTGAGGGCGCGGAGGACGTGGAGGCCGCGATGTTCGCGGTGTGCCGGTCCTACGGCCTGGACCGCTGCGAGCCGACCGTCACCTTCACCCTGCTGTCGATCTCCCATCAGCCCTCGCTGGTGGACGACCCGGTGACGGCCTCGCGCACGGTACGGCGGCGGGGCACCGACTACACCCGGCTCGCGGCCGTGTTCCATCTGGTGGACGACCTGACCGACCCGGAGACCCATGTCTCCCTGGAGGAGGCCTACCGGCGGCTGGCCGAGATCCGCCGCAACCGGCACCCCTACCCCGGCTGGGCGCTGACCCTGGCCGGCGGGCTGCTGGCCGGTGCGGCCTCGGTGCTGGTCGGCGGTGATCTGATCGTGTTCATCGCCGCAGCGCTCGGCGCGATGCTCGGCGACCGGCTGGCCTGGCTGTGCGCGGGGCGCGGGCTTCCGGAGTTCTACCAGTTCACGGTGGCCGCGATGCCGCCGGCGGCGATCGGGGTGGCGTTCTCGCTGACGCATGTCGGCGTCAACGCGTCCGCGGTGGTCACCGGTGGGCTGTTCGCGCTGCTGCCCGGGCGGGCGCTGGTGGCGGGGGTGCAGGACGGCCTGACGGGCTTCTACATCACCGCGTCGGCGCGTCTGCTGGAGGTCATGTACTTCTTCGTCGGCATCGTCGTCGGCGTGCTGGTCGTCCTGTACTTCGGGGTGAAGGTGGGCGGCAAGCTGGATCCCGACGCGGCGCTGGGCGGCATCTCCGAGCGGCCACTGGTGCAGATCGCCGCGTCCATGCTGCTGTCGCTGACGTTCGCCGTGCTGCTGCAGCAGGAGCGGTCCACCGTGCTGGCGGTCACGCTCAACGGGGGCGTGGCGTGGTCGGTGTACGGCGCGATGCACTACGCGGGCGGGATCTCGCCGGTGGCCTCCACGGCGGTGGCGGCGGGGCTGGTGGGGCTGTTCGGGCAGTTGCTGTCCCGGTACCGGTTCGCGTCGGCACTGCCGTACACGACCGCGGCCATCGGGCCGCTGCTGCCGGGTTCGGCCACGTACTTCGGGCTGCTGAACATGGCGCAGAACGAGGTCGACAAGGGGCTGGTGTCGCTGGCCAAGGCGGCGTCCCTGGCCATGGCGATCGCGATCGGGGTCAACCTCGGGTCGGAGATCTCCCGGCTGACCCTGCGGGTCGGCTCCGCCGGCAAGCGGCGGGCGGCGAAGCGGACCCGCGGTTTCTGACGGCCTCAGCGGCTGCGGTAGTCGCCCTGGTTGCCGTAGGGGTACTGGTTCGGGTCGTACTGATTCGGGTCGTACCCGTTCTGGTCGTACTGGGGTCCGTTCTGGGCGTACCCCTGCCCGCTCTGGTCGTACCGCGGCTGGTGGTGCTGACCCTGGTCGTAGTACTGGTCGCTGTCGTAGCCGCCCTGGTTCCAGTGCTGCTGCTCCTGCTGGGGCTGCTGGGGCTGCTGCTGGTAGGGCTCCTCCGGCTCGATGCGGCGCAGCCGGGTCGTCGCGTCGTCCATGACCGGCTGCTGCTGGAACCGGGGAACCGGGTGCTGCTGTGCGGGCTGCGCCTCGGCCGCCTCCCGCTGCCCGGCCTTCTTGTTCTTGCTCCGCGCGCGCAGGTACTCGATCGCGATCGGGATCACCGACACGAGGACGATCAGGATGAGGATCGCCTCGATGTTGTTCCTGACGACCGCGTGCCGCCCCAGCCAGGAGCCCAGCAGGGTGACGCCCGCGCCCCACAGGACGCCACCGATGACGTTGAAGGTCAGGAACGAGCGGTACCGCATACCGCTGACGCCGGCGACGATCGGCGTGAAGGTGCGCACGACGGGCACGAAGCGGGCCAGGATCAGGGACTTCGGGCCGTACTTCTCGAAGAACTCGTGTGCCTTGGCGACGTTCTCCTGCTTGAACAGCCGGGAGTCCGGACGGCTGAACAGGGAGGGCCCGACCTTCTTGCCGAACATGTAGCCCGCCTGGTCGCCGAGGATCGCGGCGAGGCAGATCAGGGCGATCGCGCCCCACAGCGGGAAGTCCAGCTGGTTCGTGGCGATCAGCAGACCGCAGGTGAACAGCAGCGAGTCACCCGGCAGGAAGAAGCCGATGAGCAGGCCGGACTCGGCGAAGACGATGAGCAGCAGACCCCAGATGCTGTAGGTGTCCAGCAGGTACTGGGGGTCCAGCCAGCTCGGGCCGAGGGCGAGTGTCGTCACGGGTCCGGGCTCCTGAGGGGGTGAGGCGGCTACGGCGTCCATGGGGGGCCGCACAAAGCTACCAACGTGATGTGACCGCCCCAGGTTCCACCGGTGCCTCCAGGATGCACTGTGGTGCGACCGGGAGAAAGCTGTGACTCATGGGACTCGATGACTACGGCGGCGGCCAGGGGCCCCAGCCGGACGTGCTGGTCGTGACCACGAACGACGTGCCCGGTTACCGGGTGCAGCAGGTGCTCGGCGAGGTCTTCGGGCTGACCGTGCGCTCGCGGCACATCGGCAGCCAGATCGGTGCCGGGCTGAAGTCGATGATCGGCGGCGAGCTGAGAGGGCTCACGAAGACGCTCGTGCAGACCCGCAACCAGGCCATGGAGCGGCTGGTGGAGCAGGCACGCGCGCGTGGGGCCAACGCGGTGCTGATGTTCCGCTTCGACGTCACCGAGGCGGCCGACGTGGGCACGGAGGTGTGCGCCTACGGCACGGCCGTCGTGCTGGCCCGGGAGTAGCCCTCCCGGGCCTCGGGATCACGCCGTGTGGCGGTCGGCGTTGGCGGCGACCGCCTCGCTGAGGTGTTCGGCGAGGCCGGGCCGCGTGGAGTCGTAGAACGCCTTGAAGCGCTCGTCGGCGACGTACATCGCGCCCAGGCAGCGGTGCATGGGGTGCGGGCACTCGTAGAACCACTTGCCGATGTGCCGGCGGTGCTCCTCGGCCAGGTCCATGGCCGCCTCGTCGGTCGGCTGCCCGCCGGCGGCCATCAGGGCGACGTAGCGCCCGGTCCAGTCGTCGGTCTCGGCCTGCATGCGCCGCCAGTCGTCCTTGGTGTAGCGGGCGGCGCGGCGCTGCGACTCGGCGTAGGCCTCGGTGCCGCCCCAGCGCCGCTCGGTCTCCTCGGCGTACCTCTCGGGGTCGTTGTCCCCGAAGACCTCGAACCGCTCCTCGGGGGTGAGGTTGATGCCCATCGTGCGTGCCTCCATGGCGTGCTCCACGGCCGCGGCCATCTTCTGCAGCTTCTCGATCCGGGCGATCAGCAGCTCGTGCTGGCGGCGCAGGTGCGCGCGCGGGTCCGCGTCCGGGTCGTCGAGCAGGGCCGCGACCTCGTCGAGCGGGAAGCCGAGTTCGCGGTGGAACAGGATCTGCTGGAGCCGGTCGAGGTCGGCGTCGTTGTAGCGCCGGTGGCCGGCGTGGGTGCGCTCGCTCGGTACGAGCAGGCCGATCTCGTCGTAGTGGTGCAGGGTGCGCACCGTGATTCCGGCGAACCCCGCGACCTGTCCCACGGAGTAGCTCACTTTCCGCTCCTTGTCGTCGGTACGGCCACCACGCTGCGGCCTCACGCCACGTGAGGTGCAAGCCGGATGCGCTCCGGATGTTCGCGGCGTTGTGTCCGCTTATCGTGACGACGTGACCCAGGACACCGGGCAGCAGGCTCGCTCGACCCGACCGGCGAGCCCGGCGCGGGCCCTGCTGCCGTTGATCCTGCCCGCCGTCGCCGTCGGCGTGGCCGCGAGCCTCGTCTACGTCGGCCTGAGCGTGGCGGCGGAGCAACTGCAGCACGTGCTGTGGGGGCCGCTGCCGGACGCGCTCGGCGTGGGCCGCTACTCGGTGCTGTGGATGTTCGTCATGCTGGTGGCCACCGGCCTCGCCGTCGGGCTGGTCGTCTGGAAGGTGCCGGGCCATGCCGGGCCGGATCCGGCGACCACCGGTCTGGACGCCCCGGTGCTGCCGCCCCTGGTGCTGCCGGGTCTGGTGCTGGCGACCGGGCTGATGCTGGCGGGCGGGCCGAGCCTGGGCCCGGAGAACCCGATCATCGCCGTGAACGTCGGCCTGGCGGCCTGGCTCGGCGGGCGATTCCTGTCCCGGATGCCGGGCGCCCTGTGGCCGATGCTGGCGGAGGCGGCGACGATCGGGGCGCTGTTCGGCACCCCGGTGGCGGCGGCCCTCGTCATCTCCGAAGCGCTGGCCGGACGGCCGGTCCGGGGGCTGCTGTGGGACAACCTGTTCGCGCCGCTGACCGCGGCGGCGGTCGGGGCGCTGACCACCTCGTTGCTGTACCGCCCGGGCTTCGACCTGGGCCTGCCGCCCCTGGGCCGCCCGCGCTGGACGGACCTGCTGGCGGCCCTGGTGCTCGCCTCGGTGGCCGCCGTGCTCGGTATGTGCGCCGTACGCGCCTTCCCCTATGTCCACGCGGCCTTCCAGCGGTTGCGGCACCCGATGCTGATGCTTCCGGCGGGCGGTGTCGTGCTCGGCGCCCTGGCCGCCCTCGGCGGTCATCTGACCCTCTTCAAGGGGCTGTCGGAGGTGGGCGAGCTGGCGCGTGACCCGGCGGGCTGGTCGGCGGGGCAGTTCGCCACCATGGCCGTGGTGAAGCTGGCGGCGCTGCTGGTCGCGGCCTCCTGCGGCTTCCGGGGCGGCCGGATCTTCCCCGCCGTCTTCATCGGCTCCGCGCTCGGTCTGTGCGCCCACGCGCTCGTCCCGGCCGTACCCGCCGCACTGGGCGTCTCCGCGAGCGTGCTGGGCATGCTCCTGGCGATCACCCGGCAGGGCTGGGTGAGCCTGTTCACGGCCGCCGTCCTGGTGGCCTCCCCCGCCGTCATCGCCCTGCTCTGCATCGCCTCACTGCCGGCCTGGCTGCTGGTGACCGGGCGGCCGCAGATGCAGCTGCGCGACGACGGCACCCCCGTCCGCTGACCTCGTTCCCCCGTCTGGAGGCATGTCATGGCCCTGCACAAAGGTCCGGAGAAGCACGAAGAGCGCCTGATGTCGGTCAACCCGTTCTTCGGAGAGGCCAATCCGGTCGGCGGGATGACCGAGGCCCCGCCCACGCACCGGCTCCCCGACACCCCGCTGCCACCGTCCACGGCGTACCAGCTGGTGCACGACGAGCTGATGCTGGACGGCAACGCGCGGCTGAACCTGGCCACCTTCGTCACCACCTGGATGGAGCCGCAGGCCGGGGTGCTGATGGGTGAGTGCCGGGACAAGAACATGATCGACAAGGACGAGTACCCGCGCACGGCCGAGCTGGAGCGGCGATGTGTGGCGATGCTCGCCGACCTGTGGAACGCCCCGGACCCGTCGGCCGCCGTGGGCTGTTCGACCACGGGCTCGAGCGAGGCCTGCATGCTGGCCGGGATGGCGCTCAAGCGCCGCTGGGCGCAGCGCAACGCCGACCGCTACCCGGGAGCACGCCCGAACCTGGTCATGGGCGTCAACGTCCAGGTCTGCTGGGAGAAGTTCTGCAACTTCTGGGAGGTGGAGGCCCGTCTGGTGCCCATGGACGGCGACCGGTACCACCTGGACCCGCGGGCGGCGGCCGAACTGTGCGACGAGAACACCATCGGTGTCGTCGGCATCCTCGGCTCCACCTTCGACGGGTCGTACGAGCCGATCGCGGAGCTGTGCGCCGCCCTGGACGCCCTCCAGGAGCGCACCGGGCTGGACATTCCGGTGCACGTGGACGGGGCCTCCGGGGCGATGATCGCGCCGTTCCTCGACGAGGACCTGGTGTGGGACTTCCGGCTGCCGCGCGTGGCGTCGATCAACACCTCCGGACACAAGTACGGCCTGGTCTACCCGGGCGTCGGCTGGGCCCTGTGGCGGGACAAGGAGGCGCTGCCCGAGGAGCTGGTCTTCCGGGTGAACTACCTGGGCGGTGACATGCCGACGTTCGCGCTGAACTTCTCCCGCCCCGGCGCCCAGGTCGTCGCGCAGTACTACACGTTCCTGCGGCTGGGCCGTGAGGGCTACCGGGCGGTGCAGCAGACCACGCGGGACGTGGCGCGCGCGCTCGCCGGGAAGATCGAGGCGCTCGGCGACTTCCGGCTGCTGACGCGCGGGGACGAGCTGCCGGTGTTCGCCTTCACCACCCAGGGCGGCCTGCCCTACGACGTCTTCGACGTCTCCCGGCGGATGCGCGAGCACGGCTGGCTGCTGCCCGCCTACACCTTCCCGCCGAACCGCGAGGACCTGGCGGTGCTGCGGATCGTGTGCCGCAACGGCTTCTCCCACGACCTGGCCGACCTGTTCGTGGACGACCTGGGCCGCCTGCTGCCGGAGCTGCGCCAGCAGCCGCATCCCCTCACCAAGGACCGGGAGGGGGCCACCAGCTTCCATCACTAGGTCGTGTCCGCGAAGTCGCGTCGTTCGCCCGCGGGGCGGGCCTCGCGGCGTCCGGTGCGTGCTCTGGGGGTCCCCCGGCCGGAGGCCGGGGGGAGTGACGGCCGGAGGCCCTCGTACCGGGCGTACTCGGGCTTTCGGCCGGTGCGGCGAGTGGGGGTGCCCCCTCCGGGGGAGCGTGCCGGGCGTCGCGGCGCGGACGTGACTTCGCGGACCCGACCCGGGGCCGCACGGGGTCATGCCGGATCAGCGGTCGTCCCCCGGGTGCCGCTCCCCCGTCGCGTACGGGTTGTCCTGGCCCTCGGTGAGGACGCCCACGAACGGTTCGCCCTCCCCCGCGAAGGTGTACGCGCCGGCTTCCAGGCGGGCGATGAGCCCCTGGGTCCAGGCGGCGTCGGAGTCGGCCGTGTGCACCCAGAGGTTCATGATCTCGCCGATGTGGCCGAGCTGTCCGGGGCCGTCCTCGGGGATGTAGTGCCCGGTGACGGTGGACCGCCACTGACCGATGCGCCGGATCCGCTCCCGGAGCAGGTCCAGCGCCTCGGCACGCTGCAGCTCGACCAGAAAGCCGATGGCGGCGGACTGGATGTCCATCTTCTGGTCGTAGGAGACCAGGGACTCGCGCAGCAGCCGGAAGAACTCCGTCTCGCCCGGGTCGGTGATCTCGTACTCGGTGCGCGGTGGGCCGCCCGCGGTGGACGGCGCGATCTCGTGCGCGCGCAGCAGCCCCTGTTTCGCCATCTGCTTCAGGGCGTGGTAGATCGAGCCCGGCTTGGCGTTGGACCACTCGTGCGCGCCCCAGTACTCCAGGTCGCCCCGGACCTGGTAGCCGTGGGCCCGCCCGTGCTGGCGGACCGCGCCCAGCACGAGAAGTCGGATCGCTGACATGCCGTCCAGGTTATGGCCGCGGCTCAGCCCCGCTGTTCCAGGGCCACCAGCTCGAAGGCGGTCTTGCCGTCCAGGGACTCCCGGATGATGTCGGCGTGGCCGGCGTGCCGGGCGGTCTCGCGGATCAGGTGCAGACACAGCCAGCGCAGGGAGACACGGCCCTCCGGCGGGAACCAGGGGTCGGGCGGCAGCGGGAAGGTGTCGTCCAGGCTGGGCGCGGAACGGATGAACTTCTCCGTCTCGCCGGCGACCTGCTCCCAGTACGCGAGCTGCCCGGCCACCGTCTCGTCATCGGTGAGCAGGAAGCACTCGTGCCAGTTCGACTGGTCGCGGTGGACCGTCGGCGGCTCCTGCCGGGCCCGGGCCAGCCAGCTCTGCTCGACCTCGGCGACATGCTTGAGCAGACCTCCGAGCGACAGCTCGCTGGCACTCGGACGGGAGCGGGCCTGCTCCTCCGTCAGCCCCAGCAGCGCCCTGCGGATGCCGCCTCGCTGCTCCTCCAGGAACGCGAGCAGCGCCCCTCGCTCGTCGCCCTGCGTCTCCGCCGCCACGTGTGTGACCATGACCGGCCGCCTTTCATCGGTCCTTGCGCCTGACACCGACGAAGCTACGGGCCCTTGCGGTCAGCTTCTGTCCGCAAGGGCCCGGCACGCGCGGGGCGATTCAGGCGCCCCTAGAAGGGGAAGCCGCTGCGGCCGTGCTGCACCGAGATCCACTTGATGGTGGTGAAGGCCTCGACGGTCGTCTCGCCGTTCAGCCGGCCGAGGCCGGAGTGCTTCTCCCCGCCGAACGGCACCAGCGGCTCGTCGTGCACGGTGCCGTCGTTCACGTGGAACATGCCGGTGTCGATCCGCTTGGCGAACGCGACCCCGCGCTCGATGTCGCCCGTGTGGACGGCGCCGCTGAGGCCGTAGGGGGTGTCGTTGACGATCCGGACCGCCTCCTCCTCGCCGTCGAAGGGGACGAGGAAGACGACCGGGCCGAAGATCTCCTGCTGGAGCAGGGCGGAGCCGGCGGGGACGTCGGTGAGCACGCTGGGCTCTACCAGATTGCCGGTGGTGGTGCCGTGCACGAGGGCGGTGGCGCCCTCGGCGAGCGCCTGGTCCACGACGCCCGAGACGGCGCTCGCCTGCTGGGAGTTGATCACCGGGCCGATGACGGTCTGCGGGTCGCGCGGGTCGCCGACCTTCAGCGTCCGGACCTTGGCGACGAACTTCTCGGTGAACTCCTCGGCCACCAAGCGGTCCACGAGGACCCGGTTCGCCGCCATGCAGACCTGGCCCTGGTGCACGTAGCGGCTGAAGACGGCCGCGTCCACCGCGTAGTCGATGTCGGCGTCGTCCAGGACCACCAGCGCGCTGTTGCCGCCCAGTTCGAGCACCGCGCGCTTGAAGTGGGAGGCGCAGACGGTGGCGACGTGCCGGCCGACCTTGTCGGAGCCGGTGAAGGAGATGACCTTGGGGACCGGGTGCTCGATGAAGGCGTCGCCGATCTCCGCTATGTCGGTGACGACGACGTTCAGCAGGCCGCCCGGCAGCCCCGCGTCCTCGAAGATCTTCGCCACCAGGGTGCCGCCCGCGATCGGGGTGTTCTGGTGCGGCTTGAGCACCACGCCGTTGCCGAGCGCGAGGGCCGGGGCGACGGACTTGATCGACAGCAGGAACGGGAAGTTGAACGGGCTGATCACACCCACCACGCCCACCGGCACCCGGTAGACGCGGTTCTCCTTGCCGTCGGTCGGGGAGGGCAGGATCCTGCCCTCCGGGCGCAGCGCC
>Ga0308176_10001497_pt1 | contig 14690 bp, 15 predicted proteins | sample PhyCR2_3_FD_203890 | JGI IMG/M metagenome (GOLD analysis project Ga0308176, IMG submission 203890) | Soil microbial communities from UC Gill Tract Community Farm, Albany, California, United States - DLSLS.C.R2 | ecosystem: Environmental > Terrestrial > Soil > Agricultural land | place: USA...
CACCGAGCACGACCTGCTCGGTGGAGATCAGCACCAGCCGCGGCACGCCGGCCGACCGCGCCGCGTGCAGGACGCTACGGCTGCCGTCCACGTTGACCCGGCGCAGCTCGTCCACCGCGGCCCAGCCGCCGCGCAACCGGGCGGCGGCGTGCACGACCAGCTCGGCGCCGCGCATGCCGGCGGTCAGCGCATCGAGGTCGGTGACATCGCCACGGACGGGGACGGCACCGCGGGCGACGACCGTCGCGGCCGCGGCTTCGGACCGGGCCAGCGCGCGCACGTCCTCGCCGCGCTCGGAGAGCGCGTCCAGCAGTGCGCCGCCGAGGAAGCCGGAGCCGCCGGTGACGAAGACCGCGCGCATCTCACCTCCTCCCGCTCACGGCGCCGGTGCGGGTGGCCGGTTTCGCCGGGGCGGACAGTCGGTCCCGGATCGGGGTAATTCCGGAACCTGTCGATCCTCACCTTACGGCCGGGAGAAGCTTCTACAACGATTCCGTCTCCGGAACACTCCGACCGGCCGGAACGCTGCTCCGCCGTCCGCCGGAGCCGCTGCCGCAGCTGGGCTACTGTGCGGTAGCCCAGGACCCGCTGGAAGAGGTCAGCCCTTCGGAAGCGCCGGCCGCCTGGTCGCCAGCAGCGGCTCGAACAGGTCGCCGTCGCCGATCCGGGCGACCACGTCGGCCTGGGTGAACGACAGCGGCGCGCCCTCGGCCGCCTCGCCCACCTCGTCCCAGCTGACCGGCGTCGAGACGGTCGCGCTCGGCCGGGCCCGCAGCGAGTAGACGGTCACGGTGGTCTTCGCGGCGTTGTTCTGGCTCCAGTCGACCAGCACCTTGCCCGGCCGCAGCGACTTCGTCATCCGCGAGACCACCAGCCGCGGGTGGTCGCTCTCCAGCTTCTTGGCCAGCTCGTGCGCGTACGCGTTGACCGTGTCCGACGGGGTCTCCTCGATCGCCGCGTACACCTGCAGGCCCTTGCTGCCGCTGGTCTTCGCGACCGGGGTGAGCCCGGCGGCCTCGAGCGCCTCCCGCAGCATCAGGGCGACCTGGCAGCACTCGCCGATCGCGGCCGGGGCACCGGGATCGAGGTCGAGCACCAGCTGGTCGGCGCCGCGGACGCCGCCGCGCGGGCCGACCTTCCACTGTGGAGTGTGGAGCTCCAGCGCGGCCAGGTTCGCCAGCCAGACCAGGGTGGCCAGGTCCTCCACGACGATGTAGTCGATCTCGTCGCGGTTCTTCGTGCTGCCCGGGGCCGGCAGCCGCACGGTGCGGACCCAGTCAGGAGTGCCGCGCGGGGTGTTCTTCTCGAAGAAGAACGCGCCGTCGACGCCGTTCGGGTAGCGCTTGCGGGTCAGCGCCCTGGCCGCGAGGTGCGGCAGCAGCACCGGCGCCACGGTCGTGTAGTAGGTGATGACCTCGCCCTTGGTGAGCCCCACCTCCGGGTAGAGCACCTTGTCCAAGTTGGACAGACGGAGGGTGCGGCCGTCGACGTCGACGGCGACGGTGTTACCGCTCACGGTCCCCATGGTTCGCCTCCGGACTCCCTCCGCTGCTCGGTCGCACGCTCGCTGCGGTGCTCACTCCGCCGTCGGCTCACGGACGACCTCCTCCGGCCGCTTGTCGGAGCGGACGCCCTGGAAGCTGGCGAACCGCAGCCGACCGTCGACCGTCCACTCGGCGAACTCCACCTCGACCACCACCTCGGGGCGTACCCAGGTGATCGGCCGGCCCCGCACGTCCGGCGGCATCGCGACGAACGGCGACGAGGCCAGCACGTACGGTCGCAGCCGCTTCTCCATGTTCCGCAGCGCCGCCGCGGAGAAGCCGGTGCCGACCTGTCCGGCGTAGACCAGGTCGGACCCCTCGTACACGCCGAGCAGCAGCGAGCCGATCCCGCCGGACCGGCCGCCCTCGCCGTGCTCCCAGCCGCCGACGACGAACTCCTGCCGGTTCCACAGCCTGACCTTGATCCAGTCGTTGCTGCGGTGGCCGGGCCGGTAGACCGACGACAGCCGTTTGGCCAGCACGCCCTCCAGCCCGTTCTCGGCGGCCGCCTGTCGGGTCGCCGTGCCGTCGTCGAACAGCGGGGAGACCGTCCAGTGCGGACCGGCCACCTCGAGCCGCTCCAGCGTGGCCCGACGCTCGGCGAACGTCCGGCCGGTCAGGTCCACCCCGTACAGCCGCAGCACGTCGAAGGCCAGGTAGGTGACCGGGGCGAGGGCGGCGAGCCGGCGGGCCTCCACCGCCTTGCGCACGTGCATCCGGCTCTGCAGCGCGTTGAACGACGGCCGTCCGTCCACCAGGGACACGATCTCGCCGTCGAGCAGCACGTCGTCGGCGATCTCGGCCAGCCCGGCCAGCTCCGGGTAGGCGACCGTCACGTCGTTGCCGAGCCGGCTGGTCAGCGTGAGCCCGGCCGTGCTCGAGTCGGCCAGCGTGCGCACGCCGTCCCACTTGAACTCGTACGCCCAGTCCCGCCCGGTGGGCAGGTCCCCGGCAGTGGCGAGCATCGGCTGCACCCGCCCCATCCTGCCCTTTCTCCGCGTGTTCCGGCGGGCGGCACTGGCACTGGCGCGCCGTAACCGGCAGGCTGGTCGGTGTAGTGATGTCGACAACGGGAGGCACGGCGTGCGCGCGATCTGGAAGGGCGCGGTCTCCTTCGGCCTCGTCAGCATCCCGGTCAAGCTCTACACCGCGACCGAGGAGAAGGACGTCTCGTTCCACCAGGTGCACCGGGAGGACGGCGGCCGGATCCGGTACAAGCGGGTGTGTCAGATCGACGGCGAGGAGGTGGCCTACGCGGACATCGCGAAGGGCTACGAGCTGCCGTCCGGGGAGACCGTGGTGCTCACCGACGAGGACTTCGCCGACCTGCCGCTGACCTCGTCACGGGTGGTCGACGTGCTCTCGTTCGTGCCGCTGGAGCAGGTCGACCCGATCTACTTCGCGAAGAGCTACTACCTGGAGCCAGAGAAGAACGCGACCAAGCCGTACGTGCTGCTGCGCGACGCGCTGCAGCAGGCCGACTCGGTGGCGCTGGTCAAGGTCGCGATCCGGACCCGGGAGGCACTGGCCACGCTGCGGGTGCGCGACGGCGTGCTGGTGCTGGAGACGATGGTCTGGCCGGACGAGGTGCGCACCCCCGACTTCGGCTTCCTGGACGAGGACGTGACGGTCCGCCCGCAGGAGCTGGCGATGGCCGAGTCGCTGATCGAGAGCATGACCGGCGACTTCGACCCCGACCTCTACCACGACGAATACCGGGAAGCGCTGGAGAAGGTCATCGAGGCCAAGATCGAGGGCCGCGAGGTGGTCGAGCAGCCGGTCCAGGAGGAGGACACCGGCTCGGTCGTCGACCTCATGGCGGCGCTGCGGGCCTCGGTCGCGGCGGCCAAGAAGGGCCGCGGCGAGGCCGACGAGCAGGCCCCGGCCAAGAAGGCGCCGGTCCGGAAGGCACCGGCGAAGAAGACCGCCGCCAAGGCGCCGGCCAAGAAGGCGGCCGCCAAGAAGACCCCGGCCAAGAAGGCCGCCGCCAAGAAGTCGGCGTAGCAGCCGGCGGGCCGGGGCAGGATGCTGTCTGCCCTGTCCCCGACCCTGTCCCCGACCCTGTCCGGAACCACTGTCCCCGGCCCTGTCCGGACCCGGAGGAACCGATGAGTGAGATGCCGCCGGAGAGCCCGTCCGAGGACGTCGTCGAGCAGCGCACCGAGATCTACCCCGACCGTCCGAGCCGGACCGCGCTGCGCGACGGCCAGCCGTTCGAGGCCGACCCCGCCGACGCCGCCGACCAGGCGGACGAGCTGCCCCTCGACGAGGACGACTACCAGTAGCCCGGAGCCCACCGCCCCGGAGCGGGCTGAGCCGTCCCGGTCGTCGCCGCGAGTAGTCTCCGGCTGACGGCAGGGAACGCGGGGACGCTCCGGGGGGCGGCGGCCACGCACACGCGTACGGACGGAGGCGAGCGTGGCGACTGCAGCCACCGGTCGCGCCGGTCACGGGAGTGCCCCCGACGAGCCGGGCCCGACCGACCCGACGCTCACGCACAGCGACAGCGCGGCGGCCAACCCGACGCTCACGCACGACGACGGCGCGGCGGCCAAGGCGTCCAACGGCGCCCCGGGCCGTGGCGGCCGGCTGCCCCGCTCGGCCCGGCGCAAGCAGCTGATGGCCGCGGCCCAGGAGGTCTTCGTCGCCAACGGCTACCACGCCGCCGCGATGGACGACATCGCCGACCGGGCCGGGGTCTCCAAGCCGGTGCTCTACCAGCACTTCCCCGGCAAGCTCGAGCTCTATCTCGCCCTGCTCGACCTGCACACCACCGAGCTGGTCGGCGCGGTGCGCTCGGCGATGGCGGCGACCACCGACAACGCCGAGCGGGTGCACAACGCGGTCAGCGCATACTTCGACTTCGTCGACGGCGAGAGCGCCGACGTGCAGGGCGCCTTCCGGCTGGTGTTCGAGACCGACCTGCGCAACGAGCCGGCCGTACGGGATCGGATCGCCGGGGTGTCGCGGCTGTGCATGCAGGCCGTCGCCGACACGATCGCCGCCGACACCGGGCTGCCGCAGGCCCAGGTCGAACTGCTCGCCGCCACCGTGACCGGCACCTCCGAGGTGGCCGCGCGGTGGTGGCTGGAAAGCGACCGGGCACTGCCGAAGGCCGAGGCGGTACGGCTGATCGAGGGCCTGGTCTGGCGCGGCATCTCCAACTTCCCGCTGGTGGGCGACGAGGATCGGTGAGGGTTTCGCTCAGGGCGCACGGCGCCGCCGCGACGGCATCACTACGCTCGGATGCGAGCACCGACGACAGGAGGACCCACCGGTGGAGGTCAAGATCGGCGTACAGCGGACGCCGCGCGAGATCGTGCTGGAGAGCACGCAGAGCCCCGACGAGGTCGAGGCGGCGGTCCGGGACGCGCTGAAGGACCCGGGCGGTGTGCTTGCTCTGGTCGACGAGAAGGGCCGCCGCGTGGTCGTCCCGAGCAACCTGGTCGCATACGTCGAGATCGCTGACGCCGACCACCGCCGAGTGGGCTTCGCGGTGTCATAGCCGGGGGCGGCCCCCGTAACCCCCGGGCGGTCTCTCGTCTGCACTGGTGAGTGATCGACCGACCTCTTCCAACGAGCCCCGCCGAAGGCGGAGGACCCCATCCAGTTCAAGACCCGGGGCGTCGGTTCCGCGGGCGCCGGTACCGCGGTGGTCACACGGTGGCGGTCAGCCGGAGAGGCCGATGGTTTGCATGCGGGCGGTGTGGGCGCTGGTGATGCGCTTGAGCAGGGCGGCCAGCGCACCGAGATCGCCGGTGCCGCCGACGATGAGCATCGCCAGCGCGTCCCGCTCGGCCGCCACCCGCTGGGCCTGCGAGAGCGCCTCGCCGACCAGCCGGCGGGCCCACAGCGACAGCCGCCCGGACAGCGCGGGGTCCGCCGCGACCGCCGCCCGCACCTCGCGGACCGCGAAGTCGGCGTGCCCGCCGTCGGCGAGCACGTCGAGCACCAGGTCGCGGGTCGGCGGGTCGAGGAGCTGCGCGACCTCGCGGTAGAAGTCGGCCGCGATGCCGTCCCCCACGTACGCCTTGACCAGGCCTTCGAGCCAGGTCTGCGGCGTGGTGCGGGCGTGGAAGGTGTCGAACACCGGCACGAACGGCGCCATCGCGACCTCGGCGTCCGCGCCGAGCTCGGTGAGCCGGTCGCGCAGCCGCCGGTAGTGACCGATCTCGGCGGCGGCCATGCCGGCGAGCGCGGCCCGGCCGGTCAGGGTCGGGGCCAGCCGGGCGTCCTCCGCGAGCCGGTCGAACGCGGTGAGCTCCCCGTACGCGAGCACCCCGAGCAGGTCGACAACGGCCTGCGGGTCCGTGCCGGGGGTGGGGGTGTCGGCGGTGCTCAGCGCGGCCTCCTGGAGTGTCACGAGCAGGTCAGACCCTAGTCCCGTACAATGAGTAGCGCGTGATGTCTGTCGACGTCACGGTTCATGTGCGCGGACTCCGCCTCGGTGCGGTCCCGCCCCTGCTCCGCCGGGTTTCCCGGGCCGGGATGCGGATGGTGTGGTCGATCGCCCGGAGGGCCGGCTGTCGGCGCCGGCGAGAGAGGCACTGCACTGACCACCACGTACGAGTACGACAATGTCAATACGGAGAGTGACAACGAGGAGTTCGAACCGCTGGCTGCCCGCGCCGACGTGCGCGAGGACAGCCCGCTGTTCGCCGACCTCGGCGTGGACGAGCGGATCGTCCAGGCGCTGGGCGACGTCGGGATCACCCGGACGTTCGCCATCCAGGAGATGACGCTGCCGATCGCGCTCGCCGGCAGCGACCTGATCGGACAGGCCCGCACCGGCACCGGCAAGACCCTCGGTTTCGGCGTGCCGCTGCTGCAGCGCATCGAGCTCGGCGGGTCGGCGCCGCGCGCCCTGGTCGTCGTCCCCACCCGGGAGCTGTGCGTCCAGGTCGCCCGCGACCTGAAGGCCGCCGGCACCCGCCTCGGCGTGCGGGTGACCGCGATCTACGGCGGCCGGGCGTACGAGCCGCAGGTCAGCGCGCTGCGCAAGGGCGTCGACGTGGTCGTCGGCACCCCCGGCCGGCTGCTCGACCTGACCAACCAGGGCCACCTGCAACTCGGCGCGGTGACCGCGCTGGTGCTGGACGAGGCCGACGAGATGCTCGACCTCGGCTTTCTGCCCGACATCGAGCGGATCCTCGCCCGGGTGCCGGACCAGCGGCAGACCATGCTGTTCAGCGCCACCATGCCGGGTCCGATCGTGGCGCTGGCCCGGCGGTTCATGCGCCAGCCGGTGCATGTGCGGGCCGAGGGCAACGAGGAGTCGCGGCTGGTGCCGCAGACGCAGCAGTTCGTCTATCGGGCGCACGCGCTGGACAAGGCCGAGATGCTGGCCCGGATCCTGCAGGCCCGTGCCCGTGGCCTGACGATGATCTTCTGCCGGACCAAGCGGACCGCGCAGAAGGTCGCCGACGACCTGGTCGACCGGGGCTTCGCGGCCGCGGCCGTGCACGGCGACCTCGGCCAGGGCGCCCGGGAGCAGGCGATGCGGGCGTTCCGGTCGGGCAAGGTGGACATCCTGGTGGCCACCGACGTCGCCGCCCGCGGCCTGGACGTCGAGGGCGTCACGCACGTGATCAACTACCAGTGCCCCGAGGACGAGAAGGTCTACCTGCACCGGATCGGTCGCACCGGCCGGGCCGGGGCCTCCGGCGTCGCGGTGACGTTCGTCGACTGGGACGAGCTGGCCCGCTGGAAGATGATCTGCGACGCGCTCGGGCTGCCGTTGCACGAGGCGCCCGAGACCTATTCGACGTCCGAGCACCTTTTCGTCGACCTCGACATCCCGACCGACGCGACCGGGCGGCTCCCGCGGGCACAGCGGACCCGGGCCGGGCTGGACGCCGAGGAGGTCGAGGACCTCGGTGAGACCGGCGCCCACGCCGGCGCGCGGCGGCGGTCCCGGTCGCGGTCCCGCTCGGAGGGCGGGGCGGCGTCCGCGCCGGCGTCCGCGCCGGGGTCCGCTCCGGCGTCGGCTCCGGGGTCCGCTCCGGGGTCCGCTCCGGACGGGGAGACGGCGGAGAGCCGGCCGCGGCGCTCCCGGACCCGGCGACGCACCCGAGGTGGGCAGCCGGTCGACGGCGCGGCGGTCGAGTTCGTGTCCGGCGATGCCGGCGACGCCGCGACCGCGGCCGAGCTCGCCGGGGCCGTCGCGACCGTCGAGGCCGACCTGGCCGGGGCGGTCGCGACCGTGGAAGCCGACCTGGCCGGCGCCGAGTCCGGGCCGGGCTCGGGTGCCGGCGAGGGCCAGCGGCGGCGGCGCCGCCGGCGCGGTGGCCGCGGACGCGGCGCCAAGCCGGAGGCGACCGACGAGTCCGTCGCCGAGTCGGCGTAGTCACCGGCCGGTGCGACTCGTCGTCCTGGCCGACACGCACGTGCCGCGGCGGGCGCGCGACCTCCCGGCGGAGGTGTGGGCGGCGGTCGAGCAGGCCGACGCCGTGCTGCACGCCGGTGACTGGGTCGACGTCGCCCTGCTGGACGAGCTGGAGCGGCGCAGCGCGCGGGTGATCGGCGTGTACGGAAACAACGACGGGCCGGCGCTGCGTGCGCGACTGCCCGAGGTGGCTCGGGCGACGCTCGGCGGGCTCCGGTTCGCGGTCGTGCACGAGACCGGCGGCAGGCAGGGCCGGGAGCAGCGGGCCGCGGCCTCGTACCCGGACGTCGACGTGCTCGTGTTCGGCCACTCGCACATCCCCTGGGACAGCACCGCGGCGACCGGCCTTCGCCTGCTCAACCCCGGCTCGCCGACCGACCGGCGCCGCCAGCCCGACCGGACGTTCCTGAGCGTTGTCGCAGAAGGTGGCGCCCTGCGGGAGGTCACCCTGCACCGGCTGGGACCATAGGCGGGTGCGCATCCGGACCGTGCTCGGCGGGGTCGTCGGCCTGCTGGCCGCCGCCGCCGTGGTCGCGGTCGCCGTGCCGGTCGTACGCCATTCGGACGCGTTCACCACGACGATCCGGACCGCGCCGAACAGCCCGGCACCGCCCGAGCAGGGCCCGGTGCCGGCCAGCGTGCAACAGCTGTGGACCGCGCCGACCAGCGCCGCCACCGCCCTGGTCGAGGGACCGAGCGTGATCGAGACCGGCACTGACCGGGTCGCCGGCCTCGACCCCGACACCGGCCGGGAGCGCTGGTCCTACCGGCGGGGCAACGCGACGCTGTGCGACGCGACCCGCCAGGGGGACGGCGTGGTGCTGGCGCTGTTCGCGAAGTCGCACGGCTGCCGGGACCTGGTCGCGCTGGACGCGGCGACCGGCCAGCGGCGCTGGTACCGGACCGTGGAGATCACCACGCCCGCCCGGCTGACCAGCTCGACCGGCACCGGGGTGGTGACCGGCGGCGGTCAGATGATCGCTTTCGACACCGGCGGCGGGCTGAACCGGTGGACCTACTCCGCCGACGGCTGCATGCTCGACCCGGCCGTGGTCGGGCCCGACTGGATCGCGACCGTGTCCCGCTGCGCCGGCGGGCTGCGCCGGCTGGTCGTGCACTCGAGCACGGTGGACAAGCCGCCGTGGGTGGGGACGCTGACGGCGGGCTCGGATCCGCACGTGCTCAGCACGGACGACCGGGTCGCCGTGCTGGCCGGCAGCACGCTGTCGCTGCACACGGTCGCCCAGGACAAGAACGGCAAGCCGGTCGTCTCCCCGGCCGGCGACGTGCACGACGACCGGCTGGCCGGCTCCGGCCCGCCGGCGGCCGTGCAGGACGGGGACTTCCTCGTCGTGTGGACCGGCCGCGACGCGGTCGGGGTCGACCTGCGCAACCAGACGGTGCTGTGGCGGGCGGCCGCGACCGGGCCGCCGGCGACGACCGAGGATCACCAGGTGCTGCTGGCCGGACCCGACGGGTTCACCCTCCGGCCGCCGGCCACCGGCCGGCCGGTGACCACGGTCGCGGCCGGCACCGCCGTGCCCGACGGGGCGAGCCTGTCCCGCATCGGCAGGCTCATCGTCGCCGCCGGCGCCGGCCGGCTCATCGCCTACGGCTGACCCTCCCGGCCGGGGTGGCGGCGCGGAAGGCCACCCGCCGGCCGGTCCCGCGGCGGGGGTGCCCCTCCCGGCCGGGCACGGCGAGCGCGGAAGGCGACCCGCCGGGCGGTCCCGTGGCGGGATCCCGTCCCGGCAGGGGTGGCGGGCGCGGAAGGCCGCCCGCCGGGCGGTCGCGCGGCGGGGGTGCTCCCGGGCCCGGCGGACGGGCTCGGGCAGGATGGGCGCGTGACGCGGACGCTGCCGACGCCGGACGGGCCGGTCGCCGTGCTGGACGCCGGCGACGGTCCCGCGGTGCTGTTCGTGCCGGGCTACACCGGCACCAAGGAGGACTTCGGGCCGCTGCTCCCGCTGCTGGCGGACGCCGGGCTGCGGGCGGTGGCGATGGACCTGCCCGGCCAGTACGAGACACCGGGCCCCGACCACCTCGCCGCGTACACCCCGGACGCGCTGTCCCGCTCGGTGCTGGCCGTCGCCGCCCGACTCGACCGGCCGCACCTGGTCGGTCACTCGTTCGGCGGGCTGGTCTCCCGGGCGGCCGTGATCGCCGACCCGGGCGCGGTCCGCTCGCTCGTGCTCATGGGCTCAGGGCCGGCCGCGATCGGCGGCGACCGGCGGGAGCGGATGGCCGCGCTGGAGCCGGTGCTGCGCGCCGGCGGCATGCCGGCCGTGTACGAGGCGCTGGAGACGATCGCCGCCGCCGACCCGGAGTGGACGTCCATGTCGGCCGACCAGCGGGCCTTCCTCCGCACCCGGTTCCTGGCCGGCTCGCCCGCCGGCCTGCAGGGCATGGGCGACGCGCTGCGCGCCGAGCCGGATCGCACCGCCGAGCTGGCGGCGACCGGCCTCCCGCTGCTGGTGCTGTACGGCGAGCACGACGACGCCTGGTCGCCCGCGGTGCAGGCGGCGATGGCGGATCGGCTCGGCGCGCCGGCGGCGGTGATCGCCGACGCGATCCACTCCCCCGCCGTCCAGCAACCCGCCGCCACCGCCCGTGCCCTCCTTGAGTTCTGGGCGACGGTGCCGTCCTGACGGGCGGCGCTGCCGCCGGTCCTGACGTGCGGCGTTGCCGCGGTGGGCGGACAATGGGAGAGCGATGGACGACGACGGCTACTTCGGTCCGCAGAGCGTGACCTGGCGGCTGCACGCCGACCCGATGCAGTGGGTCGGTGGTGTGCGCGCGCTGTTCCTCCTGGCGCTGCACCCGCTGGCGATGGCCGGCGTCGCGCAGCACTCGACGTTCCGGGAGGACGCGCTCGGGCGGCTGCAGCGGACCGGTGACTACCTCGGCGCGGTGACGTTCGGCACCCGCGCGCAGGCGGACCGGGCGGCGGCCCGGGTGCGCGGCGTGCACCGGCGGGTGCGCGGCGTCGAGCCGGAGTCCGGCACGCCCTACTGGGCGCCGGACCCGCAGCTGCTGCTGTGGGTGCACTGCGGCGAGATCGACTCGTTCCTCACGATCGGCCGGCGGGCCGGCGTGCGGGTGTCCGCCGCCGACGCCGACCGGTACGTGGCCGAGCAGGTCACCGCGGCGGAGCTGGTCGGCATCCCGCGGGAGCTGGTGCCGGCGTCGGTGGCCGAGCTGACCGACTACTTCGAGCGGACCCGCCCGGAGCTGCGGGTGACCGCGGCGGCCCGGGAGACGGCGAAGTTCCTGCTGCTGCCGCCGATGCCGGCGCTGGTGCAGCTGGCCACGCCGGCCAGGGTGGTGTGGACGTCGGCGGCCGGGCTGGCGTTCGCGTCGCTGCCGCGCTGGGCCCGCCGGCTCTACGGCCTGCCCGGGCTGCCGACGACCGATCTCGGCGCCTCGGTCACGCTGCGCTCGCTGCGGCTGGCGTCGTCGGTGTTGCCGACGACGCTCCGCGAGCCACCGGCATACCGGGCGGCGAAGCAGCGGATGGCCCGCACGCCGGTACGCCGGCTCGCCGCCGTCGCGGCGCCGTAGGCGTGTCCCGGGACGCGCGCTAACCCTGCACGCTCGGCCCGACCCGTTCCGGGGTGATCAGGATCAGCACCCGCCGGTCGCGCTCCATCGCGGCGCGGTAGTCGTCCCAGTCCGGGTGCTCGCCGGAGATCGAGCGGTAGTAGTCGACCAGCGGCTCCATCGCATCCGGCAGCGTGACGATCCGCGCCGGCCCCTCGATCTGCACCCACGGCTGCCCGAAGAACTGGTCGGCGAACCCGCAGTACGCCGCGTACGGCCGGGCCTGCAGGCTGCGCACCTTGAACGCGGTCTCCCGGCTGCTCACGACGACCAGCCCGTCCGGGTTGACCGTCCCGCTGACCGGGGACATCTGCGGCTTGCCGTCCGCCCGGGTCACCGCGAGCACCCCACGGTGGTTGTGCCGGACGAACTCGACCGCCTCGGAGATCTCCACGGGCTGATCCTCTCAGTCCGCGCCCGGGGTGGTATCGGGTGGGACGGTGGCGGGTTCGGCGAGGCCGGCCCAGGGTGCCTGCTGCGGGGCCGCGGCCTGGCCGGCCGGGCAGTGCCGGCGGAAGTCACACCACGCGCACTGCCTCCCGGGCGCCGGCGGGTAGGCCGAGTCGACGTCGGCGCCGCCCGCCACCGCGGCCGCCGCCCGCTCGATGTCGTCGGCGGTGTCGGTGGCCCGCCGGACGTGCCGGGCCAGCGACTGCTCGGTGTGCTCCCAGCCGGCGACCCGTCCCGTCGGCAGGTGGTGCAGCTCGACGCGCCGGCACGACCGGCGCAGCGTCCGCCCGGCGGCCAGCGCGTATACCGCCAGCGCGAGCGAACCACGGGCGTCGTCGGTGTCGGGCACCCAGCGGCCGGTCTTGTAGTCGACGATGACCAGCTCACCGGCCCTGCCGTCGATCCGGTCGACCCGGCCGGACAGCGCCAGCCGGTCGGTGCGCACGGCCACCCCGCGCTCCACCCCGACCGGCTCGTCGGCCGGGTCGAGCTCGGCCACGTACGCCTCGACCCAGTCGCGGGCCCGGGACCGCCAGGTCGCCGACTGCCGGGCGTCGGCGAACCCGTCGGCGATCCAGCCGGCGTCGACCAGTCGCGCTGCCGCGACCGGCGTCCGCCGCGCCAGCGGCAGCGACCACCAGTCGCGCAGCGCGTTGTGCACGGCCGCGCCGAGGGAGTTGTGCGCCCACGGCGGACCCTTCGGCGGGGTCGGCCGGATCAGGTAGGTGAACCGGTAGCGGCGGGGGCAGGCGGTGAACGTGCTCAGCCGGGACGGCGTCGCCGCGAACAGCCGGCGTGGCATGCCCTCGAAGCCGAGCTGCTCGGGCTCGGGGACGGCGGGCACCGCTACCAGCTGCCTCCGCCGGAGTCGCCGCCGCCGCCCCAACCGCCACCGCCGCCGCCCCAGTCGCCACCGCCACCGGACCAGCCGCCCCAGTCTCCGCCACCGCCGGACCAGTCGGCGCCGGAGTCCTGCCCGGAGTCCTGGCCGGCCTCGTAGCCGCGGTCGTAACCGGCGTCATACCCGCCGCCGCCCCAGCCCCCGCCGAACCCGCCGGACAGCACCGAGCCGAGCAGCAGCGTCTCCCAGAACGGGAACGAGTACCACCCGCCGGCGTAACCACCGCCGCCGCCGTAGTAGTACGGCGCGCCCGGGGTGTACTCCGGGTAGCCCTGGACGGTCCGGTCGCCGATCTGCACCTGCTGCGGCTTGCTCAGCTGCTCCCCGTACGCGGGGGCGATCGGCGGCAGGTCCGGGCCGGGGTCGATGCCGAGCGCCTTGCGGGCCGTCCGCGCCGCCTGCAGGCCCTCCAGCGCGGTGCGGCGGGCCACGTCGAACTCCGCGTGGGTGTCGGCCTGGGACAGCTGCGAGCCGGTCGCCGTGTAGCGCTCGGACGCGTCGGCGAGCGCCTGCCGGGCCACCGGGTCGTCGCCACCGTGCAGGTTCTGCACGTCGGCGCCGAGCCGGTCGTAGAGCGAGAGCACCTCGGCCCGGCGGCCCTCCATCTCCTTCTGCTGGCGCCGGCGGCGGCTGACCAGCCAGGCGCCGACCCCGCCGGCACCGAGCACGCCGATTCCGCCGAGCACCCAGGGCACCGCGCCACTGCCGCCGGAGTTGTCGGTCGCATCCGAGGCGCCGGCGGCCGAGCTGCCCTGGCAGGCCGCGCTGCCGGACACCGGGCGGGACTGCAGGCCAGTGACGAACGACTGGAGCATCCGGGTCACGTCGTTCGTCTGCGCGAGATCAGGATCGGACTCGACCGCGTCCTTGGCCACCGCGCTGGCCACGCCCGCGCAGTATTGCGAGGAAGCCGCGTTGAAGTGGCGCCCCGCGACGACGCCCACGGTCATCGGCGAGTCGGGGGCCAGCGTGTTGCCGATCCGCTCGGACGCGCTGAACGCCTTCGACAGGCTGCCGAACTCGTCCTCCGGGAGCACCGCGATCTTGATCGGCCGGCTGCCGATGGCCTGGGTCACCGCGTCGACCTCGATCCTCGGCTCGGTGACGCCGGGCGCCACGTAGACCGAGGCGGACCGCAGCTGGTTCACCGCGTCGTCGACCGCGTCGGCGTGCGCGGCCGGCGCCGCGACCAGCAGGGCCAGGCAGGCGCCCACGGTGCCGGCGGCGACGGTGAGATAGCGGTTCACGACGTCAACGGTAGACCTCGCCACCAACCCGACGGCCCCGACATCCACAGGGCCGGTCAGCCTGCCTCGTTGATGAATCCGAGGATGGAATCGGCCACCAGTTGCACCGCGATCGCCGACAGCAGCAGGCCCGCGATCCGGCTGACCAGCACGATCCCGCTGTCCCTGATCACCCGGATGATGCCGCTGGAGAACCGCAGCGACAGGAACAGTGCCAGGTGCACGGCCAGGATCGCCACCGCCAGGGCGACGTAGTCGGCCACGTCGTTCGCCCGGCGCACGAACACGATGGTCGCCACGATCGCACCGGGACCGGCCAGCAACGGCGTGCCCAGCGGCACCAGCGCGACGTTGACGTCCTGTACCTCCTGCGGGTCCTCGGCCCGGCCGGTGAGCAGGTCCAGCGCGACGAGCAGGAGCAGCAGCCCACCGGCGCCCTGCAGGGCCGGGATGCCGATCCCGAGGTAGTCGAGGATCTGCTGGCCGAACAGCGCGAACGAGATGATCACGCCCAGCGAGACGAGCACCGCCTGGCCGGCCGCCCTGGCCCGGGCGCGCAGGGT
>Ga0308176_10001498_pt1 | contig 14685 bp, 13 predicted proteins | sample PhyCR2_3_FD_203890 | JGI IMG/M metagenome (GOLD analysis project Ga0308176, IMG submission 203890) | Soil microbial communities from UC Gill Tract Community Farm, Albany, California, United States - DLSLS.C.R2 | ecosystem: Environmental > Terrestrial > Soil > Agricultural land | place: USA...
GACGACTTCCTACCTGATCCGCCCGATCCGGGGCGACGACAACGCGGCCGTGGCCTCGGTCATCCGCGCCGTCATGCCCGAGTTCGGTGCCGATGGCCCCGGCTTCGCGATCCACGACACCGAGGTCGACCACATGGCCCAAGCCTACGCGCGTCCCGGTTGCGCCTATTTTGTGGTCGAGCGCGACGGCGTGGTGATCGGCGGCGCGGGCGTGGCGCCGCTGGATGGCGGCGAACCGGACGTGTGCGAGCTGCGCAAGATGTATTTCCTGCCGCAGGCGCGCGGCATCGGTGCGGGCACGGCAATGATGCAACGCTGCCTGGAGGCGGCGCGCGCCCTTGGCTATCGCCGCTGCTACCTGGAAACCCTCACCGGCATGGATGCAGCGCAGGCGCTGTATCGGCGCAGCGGCTTCGCACCGATTTGCCAGGCAATGGGCGGCACCGGCCATCACGGCTGCGACCGCTATTACCTGCGTGACCTCTGACGACCCGGTGATGGCCATCCGCATTGCGCACCCCGACGACGCGACCGCCATCCACGCGATCTACGCGCCGTCGGTGACCCACGGCGTGGCCACCTTCGAGACCACCCTGCCCGGCGTGCCGGCCATGTGCGAACGGATCGTGGCGCGCCTGACGCAGTACCCCTGGCTGGTGTGGGAGAGCGAGGGCGAGGTGCTGGCCTACGCCTACGCCAGCCGCTTCCGTGAGCGAGCGGCTTACGACTGGATCGCCGAGACCTCGATCTATGTCCGCGAAGACGCGCAGCGCCGCGGCATCGCCCGGCGCCTGTACGGCGCGCTGCTCGAAGCGATGCGGCTGCAAGGCATCAACCAGGCGGTCGGCGTGATCACGCTGCCGGGCGAAACCAGTGTGCGGATGCACGAGTCCATGGGTTTCGAGCCGGCCGGCGTGTGGCGGCAAAGCGGCTACAAGCTCGGCCACTGGTGGGACGTGGGCGTGTGGCAGAAGACCCTGCAGCCGCCGCCCGAGCGGCCGGTGCCGATGACGCCGTTTGCGGTTTTGCGCGGGTCGACGGAGCTGCGGCATCTACTTGAAGAGTCCCGCCGCTTGTAGGAGCCCGCTTGCGGGCGATGCTTCGGCCGCGTGCGTGGGAAAGAGCATCGCCCGCAAGCGGGTTTCTACAGGCGCGCGCGAGGGATGCTAGACGGCGACGGGCGCCTTGATCGCCGGATGTGGGGCGTAGCCCTCCAGCGTGACGTCTTCGAACCGGAAATCCTCCAGCGCCCGTACCTCCGGGTTGACTACCACGCGCGGCAGCGGACGCGGCTCGCGGGCCAACTGCAGCCGCGCCTGCTCGACATGGTTGTTGTACAGGTGCGCATCGCCAAGGGTGTGCACGAAATCGCCCACGCCCAACCCGCATACCCGCGCCACCATGTGGGTGAGCAACGCGTAGCTGGCGATGTTGAACGGCACGCCCAGGAAGATGTCGCCCGAACGCTGGTAGAGCTGGCAGGACAACCTGCCGTCGGCGACGTAGAACTGGAACAGCGTGTGGCATGGCATCAATGCCATCTTTGGTAGCTCACCCACGTTCCACGCGCTGACGATCAACCGGCGCGAGTCCGGGTTGCGGCGGATTTCGTCGACTACCCAGCGGATCTGGTCGACCACCCCACCATCGGCCGTCGGCCAGGCGCGCCACTGTCTGCCATAGACCGGTCCCAGATCGCCGTTGGCATCGGCCCATTCATTCCAGATGCTGACGCCGTGTTCCTTGAGGTAGGCGATGTTGGTATCGCCGCGCAGGAACCAGATCAGCTCGTGCACCACCGATTTCCAGTGCACCTTCTTGGTGGTGACCAGGGGAAAGCCGTTGTTGAGGTCGAAACGCATCTGCCAGCCGAACACGCTCTTCGTGCCGGTGCCGGTGCGATCGGTTTTTTCCGTGCCGTGGTGGAGCACGTGGTCGAGCAGGTCGAGATAGGCGCGCATCGGGCAAGGATAGCCCAGAGATGGACGCGGACCGAACCCGTCCCCACCAAGCCCTTCCCTTCAAGAGGAGGCCGGGGTGGGGATGGTTTTTTCCGCATGACAACGGTCACTCCCCCAACCCAACCCAACCGGCCTAGACTCGATCCCCTTTCACCAAGGGATGGCCAACATGACGCAGTGGTTCTTCAGCTACGGCAACAACGAACGCATCGGTCCGCTGGACGACGAGGCCGCCCGTGCCCAGGCGCGCAGCCGCGCGGACGGCTACTGCTGGAAGGAAGGTTTCGGCGAGTGGCGGCCGATCCACACCGTGTTCGAGCCCTCCACCGCGATGACCTCGGCGCCACCGCCGGTACCCGCCGGGCGCTATGGCAACGCCGATGAAGTCGACTACCGCATCGTGGGCAACGACATGCAGTTCGTGGAAGTGGAACTGGATCCGGGCGAGAGTGCGATCGCCGAGGCCGGCGCCCTGATGTACAAGGAATCGGCCGTGCAGATGGACACCGTGTTCGGCGACGGCTCCAGTTCCGCCCAGGGCGGAGGCCTGATGGACAAGCTGCTCTCCGCCGGCAAGCGCGTGATCACCGGCGAGAGCCTGTTCACCACCGTGTTCACCCACACCGGCAACGGCAAGGCCAAGGTCGCGTTCGCCGCGCCCTACCCGGGCACGGTGATGGCAATGAAGCTCTCCGAGCATGGCGGGCGGCTGATCTGCCAGAAGGATTCGTTCCTGGCCGGCGCGCGCGGCGTGCAACTGGGCATCTATTTCCAGCGCAAGATTCTTACCGGCCTGTTCGGCGGCGAGGGCTTCATCATGCAGAAGCTCGAAGGCGATGGCTGGGTGTTCGTGCACGCCGGCGGCACTGTGGTCGAGCGCGAGCTGAAGCCCGGCGAGCGGCTGGACGTGGACACCGGCTGCGTGGTGGCCTTCCACGACACGGTGAGCATGGACGTGCACCCGGTCGGTGGCATCAAGAGCATGCTGTTCGGTGGCGAGGGGGTGTTCCTGGCCTCGCTGACCGGTCCCGGCAAGATCTGGCTGCAGTCGTTGCCGTTCTCGCGCATGGCCGGCCGCATGCTCGCGGCCGCACCGCAGGCGGGCGGGCAGCGCCGCGGCGAAGGTTCCGTGCTCGGTGGCCTGGGCGATCTGCTCGGCGGCGACCGCAACTTCTGACCGCCATGTACCTGTAGGAGCCCGCTTGCGGGCGATGCTTTTCTCCCGCAATGCCGAAAGGCATCGCCCGCAAGCGGGCTCCTACGAAGAACTCAAGCGTGCGCCGCAGGCACCAGCGTCGGCGCCCGGCGCGACAACGCCACCAGCACCAGCCCGACGACGATCAGCGGCAGCGACTGCACCTGCCCCATCGTCAGCCAGCCCCACGCGAGATAACCCAACTGCGGGTCGGGTACGCGCACGAACTCCACCGCAAAGCGGAAGCAGCCGTACATCAGCGCGAACAGGCCGGAGACCAGATAACGCGGGCGCGGCTTCATCGATACCAGCCACAGCACCGCGAACATCACGATGCCTTCGAGTGCCAGTTCGTAGAGCTGCGAAGGATGCCGCGGCAGTCCGCCGAGCTGCGCCAGCTGCTGCGCCAGCGCGGGCTGGTCGGCCGCCATCTGCACGTCTTCGGCGCGCGCGTTGGGGAAAATCATCGCCCACGCGACATCGCTGGGCTTGCCCCACAGTTCGCCATTGATGAAGTTGCCCAAGCGCCCCAAACCAAGCCCCAACGGCACCAGCGGCGCGACGAAATCCATGGTGTCGAAGAATTGCAGCCGATGTCGACGCGACCACCACCAGGCAGCCACCAGCACGCCGATCAGGCCACCATGGAAACTCATGCCACCGTCCCACACCTTGAACAGCGCCAGCGGCTCGGTCCAGATCCAGTGCAGGCCACCGGCGTAATAGAACAGCATGTACCACAGGCGCCCGCCGACGATGATCCCGAGCATGGCGTAGAAGGCCAGGTCGCTCAGCGCATCGCGGCTCACCGGCAAGCGCCCCTGCCGACGCCGCCGCTCGCCGAGCAGGCCCGCGCTCAGAAAGCTCAACAGGTACATCAATCCATACCAGTGCACCAGCACGGGGCCGATGTGGAAGGCGACCGGGTCGAAATGGACGACGAAGGGTTGGTTCATGGCAACGGGCAGGCGGATAAAGGCCAAGTGTAGCCGGGCCCGGCCAGCCGGCGCAGGCTCTTCCGGAAGGCCACCGGCAATCACTAGAATCGGCGACCAGCGGCATGGGGATGCCGCTCAGACTGGCCGCTACGCTCCTGGCAGCCAGGCCTACCCACAAGGAGCCTGGGGGAACAGGATGATGAACGGATTCACGCGCGCCGCACTGTATGCGGCCATGCTGGTGCTGCCCGCGCTCGCCGCAGCGGCCGACCTGCTGCCGGTGGACGATTTTGCCCGACACCCGCAACTTTCCATGCCCCGGCTGTCGCCGGATGGCCAGTACCTGGCCGTCCGCTGGGACGACGGCAGATCACACGCTCTGGTGGTCTACCGCGTAAACGACATGTCCAGGCCCGTCAGCATCCTGCACATGCCCAAATACGAGCTTCCGCTGGGTATCACCTGGGTCAGTCCCACGCGGCTGATCGTCGAGAAAGGCAAGGAGCTGGGCTCGATCGACAAGCCCGCTTACACCGGCGAGATCATCGCCACCGACGTCGATGGCAAGCACCAGGATTACCTCTACGGCTACAAGTCGCCATTCGGCTCGTCCCGCTCCGCAACGCGCGGCACCGACCGCGGCTTCGGTTTCGTCGAGGGACTGCCCGAACAAGCCGACGGCCATTTCTACATGGGAGCGATTGGCTGGAACGAGCAGGACCACACCTCCCTCTACAACGTCGATGCAAACGCCAATACCCGCCATCTGGTAGGCGACATCGGCGTGGGGGGCTTGAGCTTCATGGTGGGCGCCGATGGTCAGGCCCACTACGCCTATGGGCGCAACGACGACTACGACTACGTGGTCTACCACCGCGAGGATGACCGCTGGAAGCGCCTTTCGGCAGCACAGATCGGCGGCACTTTCAGCCCGATCGACTTCACGCCCGACCATCAGCACGTTTATGCGCTGTACGACGCCGGCGGCGGCCCCGTATCGCTGGTCGAGCAGGACGAGTCGGGTGCCGACCGCCACGTGCTGGCCGCCGCGGGCTTCAGCAGCGTCAGCGGACTGATCGAATGGACGTCGCTGCCGCACCAGCCCTTCGCCACCGTCCCGGGCACTGGCCTGCCGCAGGTCAGCTACATCGACCCGAACCTGCCGGCCGCCAAACTGCACCGCGCGCTAAGCCTCAAGTTTCCAGGCCAGTACGTGCATTTCATCGATTACAGCGAGGACGGCGGGCAATTGCTGTTCAGTGCTGACAGCGACCGCAACCCGGGCACCTGGTTCCTGATCGACACGCACACCTACAAGGTGCGCAAGCTGTTCGACGCCGAACCGTGGATCGACCCGGGCAAGATGGCCGAGCGCCGTCCGCTGCATTTCAAGGCCAGCGACGGCACCGAACTGGAGGCCATCCTGACCCTGCCGCCCGGTCGCAGCGAAACCAACCTGCCGATGGTATTGCTGCCGCATGGCGGGCCGATCGGAATCAGTGACGACTGGTTCTACGACGATGACGCACAGTTCCTCGCCAATCGTGGCTACCTGGTGCTGCAGGTGAACTACCGCGGCTCCAGCGGCCGGGGCGAAGACTTCCAGGAGGCCGGCTACCTCAAATGGGGTACGCGCATCCAGCAGGACCTCATCGATGGCGTCAAATGGGCTGTCTCGGAGCACTATGCCGACCCGGCCCGTGTCTGCGTCTTCGGCGGCAGCTTTGGCGGCTATTCGGCGATGATGACGGTGGTCCGCGCGCCGGGCATGTTCAAGTGCGCGGTCGGCTACGCCGGCGTCTACGATCTGAAGATGATGTACGCCAAGGGCGACGTGCGCAGCAATAAATCCGGTCGCAGCTATCTCAATACAGTGATCGGCAAGGACGACGCGGACCTGGATGCCAACTCGCCCGACAAGCTTGCCGACAAGATCGACGTGCCGGTGTTGCTGATCCATGGCGAGGACGACCAGCGCGCACCGTTCGCCCAGGCCAAGGCCATGCGCGCCGCGCTCGATACGGCACACAAACCTTACGAGTGGATGAGCAAGCCGGGCGAGGGCCACGGCTTTTTCGACGAGCAGAACCGCGTTGATTTCTACAACGCCCTGCAGGCGTTCCTGGAGAAGCACATCGGCAAGGGGGCGTAGGTATCCTTGTCGCGGACTCACTGCGTTCGCCCATGCCGCAAATGAACGCGCAAACGGCCGCCCACAAGGCGGCCGTTTGCGTCAGAGCAGCACCGGGCGATCCGGAAGCTCGTCCGGGTTGTGCCGATCGCCTGCCGGAAAATGCTCGCGCAGCAGCGTGTTGATGGCGGCCAGGCCAGCCAGACTGCCTTCACGCCAGCGGCCGCTGGCGAAATGTCCGCGCATCAACGTGCACACGCCATCCCATTGGGACTGCTCCACCCGGCGCACAATGCCGCGATCGGCGACGATCTCGATTCGCTGCTCGGACAGCAGCAGGTAAATCAACACACCGCAGTTTTCCTCGGTATCCCACACGCGCAATTGGGCGAACACGTCGCGCGCACGCGTTCGCGCATCCACGTCGGCCAGTACGGCGCGCATGGTCAGCCGCGACTCCACCGCAAGGCGCACTTCGCCCAGGTGTTCGCGTTCACCGGCGGTGACTGCCTCGGCCAGTTCATCAAGCACCGCGGCGGGAAAGCGCTCGCGCAGCTGGAACCAGCCGCCGAACAGGTTGGCAAACAATCGTTGCGTGCGCGTCATCACCAGCTCCCGGACGAGCCGCCGCCGCCGAAGCTGCCGCCGCCGCCGCTGAAACCGCCACCACCACCGCCGCCGAAGCCCCCGCCGCCACCCAAGCCGCCACCGCCAAAGCCACCCCAACCGCCCCAGCCGCCGCGCCCGATCGAGCGCCCGCCACCGCCGGGCAACAGCATCAGCACGCCGCCGATCAGCGCACCCACTGCCGCTGCGCCCAGGCTGGCGGCAAGCAGCCACAAGACCAGACCGGTAATGCCCGCACCCAATGGCGTGCGCACAAACAGGTTGGCGCGACCGAACAGGTTGCGCAGGAAAAAAGCGATGAATACGCCGATCAACAGCGTGTGCTGCAAGCCCAGGCCGCGGTGCTCGCGTGGTGCGCCCTGCACCGGCGGCGGCAGTGGCTCGCCGTCGATCAGCTGGGTCAGCGCGCCGACCGCATCGTGGATCCCACCGAAATAATCGCCGGTGCGGAATTTCGGCCCGATGTACTCGCGGATGATGCGCGCCGTGGCGGCATCGGGGATCGCACCCTCCAGCCCGTAGCCCACCTCGATGCGCACGCGCCGGTCAGCCTTTGCGACCAGCAACAGCACGCCATCGTCGGTGCCCTTGCGGCCGACCTTGTTCTTTTCAGCCACCGCCAGCGAATAGCCCTCGATGTCCTGCTCGCCGGTGCTGCCGATCATCAGCACCACCAGCTGCGCGCCCTTGCGCTTCTCCAGGTCGACCAGCTGGGCATCCAGCTGATCGACCTGTTGGGCATCGAGCGTGCCGGTCAGGTCGGTAACGTGGCGGCTGAGCGTGGGTACTTCGGCCGCCTGCGCGTTCCACCCCGTCGCGATCAGCAACAGGGCGGACAGCAACCACGCCAGAGGCGGCGGCCGACGGCGCATGTCAGTGCGCGGCCGAGGTGGCCGGCGCCGGCGCCGTGTTACCGAAGTCCACGGTGGGTGCGGTCGAGATCGCCTTCTCGTTCTCCACGCTGAAGTTCGGCTTGACCGCATAACCGAACATCTTTGCGGTGAGGTTGTTCGGGAACGTGCGGATCATCGAGTTGTACTCCTGCACCGACTGCACGTAGCGGTTGCGCGCCACGGTGATGCGGTTCTCAGTGCCTTCCAGCTGCGCTTGCAGGTTCTGGAACAGCCCATTGGCTTTCAGGTTAGGGTAGTTCTCGCTGACCACCATCAGCCGCGACAGCGCGCTGGACAACTCGCCCTGCGCCTGCTGGAACTGCTTCAGCTTCTGCGCGTCGTCGATCATGTCCGGGGTGATCTGCACGCTGCCGACGCGGGCACGCGCATTGGTGACCTCGGTGAGCACGCGCTCCTCGTGCTGGGCATAGCCCTTGACCGTGTTGACCAGGTTCGGCACCAGGTCGGCGCGACGCTGGTACTGGTTGAGCACTTCGGACCACGACGCCTTGACTGCCTCGTCCTGGCGCTGGATGGCGTTGTAGCCGCAACCGCTGAGCGTGACGACGAGGAGCAACGGCAACAGCGTGCGCACGAATTTCATGGGATCTCTCCAGCCGGCAACAAGCTTCATTGCAGCATTAGCGCCGCCGTGGCGCAATTGCCGGAAAAACGTCGCCCGTGTGGGTGCCCGGTCGTCTTCCGACGCTGGGCAGGGGGCGGCGGCTGACGGTAGTAATGTGCACGTGCGCATGTCCCGGCCTGAGGCCGCCTGCAGGGTGGTCCGGCCGGTTCTCAGGGAAGACCTATTGATAGGAGGCGGGCATGAACAATGCGTGTGTACGTTCGATTTACGCGACCATCGGCGCCGTGCTGCTGGCCGGTATGACCGCGGCGCCCGCTGCGGCCAGGCCGCCACAGGACAGCCTGCCTCAGGATGTGCTGGATGCGATGAGCCACAGCTCCACTTGGGGCCATCCCGACCTGTTTGGCGAATTCACGGGCATGCAGAGTTACGCCCGGGGGAACTACGAGAGGGCGATGAAGTACTTCCTGATCGGCGCCCGCTATGCCGACAAGCTGTCGCAGCTGAGCATCGGCCTGATGTATCTCAACGGTCAGGGCGTGCGGCAAGATCCAGTCGTCGCGTTCGCCTGGATTGCGATTGCCGCAGAGCGCAAATACCCGAAGTTCCTCGCCACACGTGACCGGGTGTGGTCGCAGCTGGACGCGGAGCAGCGCGCACAGGCCAAGGCGTGGGTGGCCAAGCTTTATCCAGAATACGGCGATGCCACCGCGAAGCGGCGCATGACGCTGACGCTACGCTGGAATCGCAGCAAGCAGACCGGTTCATACCTTGGCTTCGGCGGCAACTCGGTGGCCAGCGTAACCCCGGGCGGCCCTATGCCGGCCTGCGGGGCAACAACGATAGACGGTGCCGCCGTGACCGGCTGCGGCAACATCTATGCCGCCTGGCGTTGGGACCCGAAGCAGTATTTCGCGGCGCGCGACGCCGAGTGGAAGGGGACGGTCACCGTCGGTGCGCTAAAGACAGTCGATGCGCCAATGATCCCGGTGGAGACGCCAGACGCGCAACGGGACATGCACTGAGCCAAGCAGCGCCAGGGACGGCGCTACCGGCGGCTCACGACCATCGGGGCAGCACGATCAGCCCCCAACTCAGCCCCATCAGCACCAGCAGCACGAACACTGCCGCCGAGCCCAGGTCCTTGGCGCGGCCGGCCAGTTCGTGGAATTCGGGGCTGACCATGTCCACCACCGCCTCGATCGCCGAGTTGAGCAGCTCGGCCGACAGCACCAGGAACATCGGCAGCACCAGCGCCAGCTTCTCCAGCGCGCCGTGGCCAAGGTAAAGCCCAAGCGGGATCGCCACCACGGCCAGGCAGACTTCGAAGCGAAACGAGGCCTCGTGGCGCCAGCCGGCGCGCAGGCCCTTCATCGACCAGCGCAACGCATTCCACAACTGTCGCGGTCCGCGGAACCCCTCGGCGGCCATCGGTCAGCCGCCTGCGCGCGCGGAGACGGCACGGCCGGAAACGAGCGGAAGCTGGACTGTCGGCATGGCGGCTGGACTCGCGTTTCGATCGGCGGCAAGCACGCCATGATGCCATAGCGCCTGCCGCAGAACGGCATGCCGCAGTGCAGCGCCAATCGGCCGAAAGGATGGGTTACCCTCGACTGGTTGTAGCCCGGTTCAGGGTTGCAGAGCAGGCCGCATCGCGGCAGTCAGTCGTCATCCGCTCGGAATTTTCATGGCAATCCAGAATCCACCCGTATCGCAAACCCGATCCTTCAGCACCGTTTTCCTGATCGAAATGTGGGAGCGCTTTGGCTTCTACGGCATGCAGGTGCTGATGGTCACCTACATGATGAAGAAGCTCGGCTTCATCGACACCCACGCCAACCTGGTATGGGGCGCGGCTGCCGCGCTGATCTACGCCACGCCCGCCATCGGCGGCTGGGTCGGCGACAAGCTGATCGGCACCCGCCGCACCATGCTGCTTGGCGCAGTGGTGCTGGGGCTGGGCTACGCGATGCTGTGGATCCCGACCAGCAACGCCTACCTGCTGTACTGCGCGTTGGGCGTGATCATCGTCGGCAACGGCTTTTTCAAGCCGAACGCCGGCAACCTGGTGCGCAAGATCTACGAGGGGGACGACACCCGAATCGACAGCGCGTTCACCATCTACTACATGGCGGTGAATGTCGGCTCGATGATCTCGATGACGCTGACCCCGTGGATTCGCGACTACGTGGGCGAGCGCTATGGCGACGCCTGGGGCTGGCACACCGCCTTCGGCGTCTGCGCCATCGGCCTGTTGCTCGGCCTGGTCAACTTCTCGCTGATGAGCCGCACGCTCAGCCACATCGGTTCGCCGCCGGACAAGTCGCCGCTCAACCTCGGCCGCCTGGCTGCGGTGCTCGCCGCCGCGGTCGGCATGGTGTTCATTTCGGCGTTCATCCTGCAGAGCCAGACGGTGGCGCGCATCTGCGTGTATGCCGCCGGCATCGTGATTCTGGGCATCTTCATCCACCTGATCCGCTCCAGCGCGCGCAGTGAACGCGCCGGCCTTGTCGCGGCGCTGGTGCTGACGATCCAGACGATCTTCTTCTTCATTTTCTACCAGCAGATGTCCACCTCGCTGAACCTGTTCGCGCAGCACAACGTGAACCTGGACTTCAGCGTGTTCGGCATGCACCTGTTCACCTGGATTCCCGAGCAGTACCAGAACTTGAACGCAATCTGGATCGTGCTGCTCAGCCCCGTGCTGGTGTTCATCTACAACTCGTTGGGGCGCTTGGGCAAGGATCCGTCGGTCGCAGCCAAGTTCGCACTCGGTTTCGCTGCTGTGGCCGCGGGCTTCTTCATCTACGGCATCGGCGCGCAGTGGGCGGTCGCCGGCCAAGTGTCCTCGTGGACCATGGTGTGGGGCTACGGCCTGTACTCGCTGGGCGAACTGCTGGTCTCGGGCCTGGGCCTGGCGATGATCGCCCGCTACGTGCCGGCGCGCATGGGTGGCTTCATGATGGGCGCCTATTACGTCGCCTCCGGCATCGCGCAGTACCTGGGCAGCGTGGTGGCCAACTTCGCTCATATCCCTGAAGGCCTCAACGATCCGCTGCAGTCACTGGACATCTACACCAGCCTGTTCACCAAGCTTGGTTGGGTGGGCCTGGGTTGCACGGCGATCGCCGTGGCGGTGCTGCCGTTGATGAAGAAGCTCTCCAACAAGCACGCCGAGCACGCCGCCGCGGCCGACCCGCTGCCGCCGGTGCGCAGTGAGGAAGGCTGGGAACTGCCGGGCTGATCCCACGGCGCCGCGGGTGACTGCGGCGCCTTTTGACTGACACCCATGCCGCATCGGCACGCCAACCGTCGTATCGGTCCTTTCGCACTCACGCGCACGCTGGCCTGGTTGCGCCTGTGTGCGATCGCCGGGCAGAGCGTGGCCGTGCTGGTCTGCGCGCTGTGGATGCATCTGGACATCCCGCTGCTGCCGCTGCTGACGGGCATCGGCGCGCTGGCGGTGTTCGCAGTGTTCGCCGCCTGGCGGCTCGGCCAGCCCTGGCCGGTGCGCGAGTGGGAAACCATCGTGCACGTTGCGGTCGACACGCTCGTGCTGGGCTACCTGCTGTACTTCACCGGCGGCGCCAGCAACCCGTTCGTGACCCTGCTGCTGGTGCCGATCGCGCTGGCTGCGGCGGCCCTGTCGGTGCCCGCCGTGCTCGCCGTGGCTGCACTGGCCGGCATCGCCTACCTGCTGCTGCTCTATCGCTACGTGCCGTTGCCGCTGCCGATGCATGGCGGCGGCTTCCCGCTGCACATCGCCGGCATGGCCGTGAACTTCGTGATCACCGCGCTGCTGCTGGGCTTCTTCATCAACCGGCTGGCCCGCGCACTGCGGATGCAGCAGATGGAAGTGCAGCGCGTGCGTGAGCGCGCGTTGCGGGACGAGGGCATCCTCGCCATCGCCACCCAGGCCGCCGGCGCCGCGCACGAGCTCAACACGCCGCTGGCGACCATGCGCACGCTGCTGCCGGAGCTGCGCCGCGAGCACGCGCAGGATGCCCTGCTGGAAGAAGACCTCGCGCTGCTGCAGGAGCAGGTCGACCGCTGCCGCACGATCCTGCGCGAGATGGTCGCCTTCGGTAAAACGCAGCTGTCGCAGGAGGCCGAGCGGATGCCGTTGCAGGTGTTCGTGCACGGCTGCCTGGAGCGCTTCCAGCTGCTGCGTCCGGAAGCCGAACTGGCACTGGACCTGCCCGAAGCCACCGCGCGGCTGGTGCTGCGCGTGCCGGCCGGTCTTCGCCACGCGGTCATCAACCTGCTCAACAACGCCGCCGATGCTTCGGCGGCCCGTGAGTCGGATGCGGTCGAGCTGGCGATCCGTTGCGAGGGTGGCTGGCTGGAATTGACCGTCCGCGACCACGGCCCGGGCTTTGACGCCGATGGTGCGGTCGCGCTCGGCCGCAGCGGCAAGCAGGGCGGTCTGGGCCTCGGCCTGGCGCTGGCCGAAGCCACCGCCGAACGCCTCAACGGCGAGCTGACCGCGGGCAACACCGGGCACGGTGCGCAGGTGCGCCTGCGCCTGCCACTGGCCGTGATCGGAGCCGGTTGAACCGCCCACGCGTGCAACCGCGGCGCACTCGGGCAAGAATGTCACTCCCGCCTTTGCCTTCACCTTGCCCATGACCGACGCCACCGCTCCCCGCCCGTTGCTGCTCGTCGACGACGACGCCACTTTCGTGCGCGTGCTATCGCGCGCGCTCGGCTCGCGCGGCTTCGAGGCGATCGGCGCCACCCGCGCCGACGAGGCGCGCATGCTCGCGCGCCGACACCAGCCGCGCTACTGCGTGCTCGACCTCAAGCTCGGCGACGAGAACGGCCTGAAGTTGATCTCCGAACTGCACGCGCTGGTGCCGGAGATGCGCATCCTGCTGCTGACTGGCTACGCCTCGATCGCCACCGCCGTGGAGGCGATAAAGCGTGGCGCCCATGACTACCTGGCCAAACCAGTCGATGCCGACGCCGTGGTCCGCGCCCTGCTCGAAGGCGAAGGTCCCCTGACTGCCGACGACGATCTTCCCGATGCACCCGAGGCGCCGCTGGCCCTGCGTCGGCTGGAGTGGGAACACATCCAGCGTGTGCTCACCGAATGCGACGGCAACATCTCTGAAACCGCCCGCCGCCTGGGCATGCACCGCCGCACACTGCAGCGCAAATTGAGCAAGCATCCGGTGCGCGAACGGCCCGACATCGGCGACTGATGCCCCGCCGGTGTAGGAGCCCGCTCGCGGGCGATGCTCCTCCAAGGCATCGGCACGGGTGGCGTTCCGGCAGGCGCCCTGTTTCATCTGCCAGAGGCATCGCCCGCGAACGGGCCGCTACAGCGGATCGGCGAAACGGCGCGGCAACGCGTTTGCACACCTGTGTGCGACAACAAGTCATCTGGTCGTGCACATTGGCGCCGGTATGCTGCCAATCCTAGATCCACGTCCAGAGTTGACCGTGAAGTCTCGACCGTCTGGTATCTGCGTGTTCGCCCTGCTGGCGCTGCCCGGCCTCCTGCATGCCACCGACAGCCCGCCGCAGGCGAAAACGCTTTCCCCGGTAATGGTGCACGCCAGCGATACCCAGGTCACCGAAACGCCGGCGGTCAGTGTGCGCATCACCCGCGCGCAACTCGCGCGGCAGAACGTCACCGGCAGCGCCGACGCACTGCGGTTCGCGCCCAACGTGCAAGTGCGCGAGCGCTACATCGGCGACCCCAACGCAGTCGTCAGCGGCCGCAACGCCGGCACCTTGCAGAGCGCGCGCAGCCTGGTCTATTCCAACGGACTGCTGCTCTCCAACCTGATGACCAATGGCTGGGACGGCGCGCCACGCTGGGGCATGGTCACGCCCGAGGAAATCGGCGCGGTCGATGTGATGTACGGGCCTTATTCGGCGCTCTATCCGGGCAATTCGATCGGCACCACCGTGCTGATCCACACTCGTCTGCCGCAGCAACTCACCGCCAGCGCCAGCGTGCAGTACATGCGCCAGGATTTCGATGATGCCTACGGCGCCGGCGGTCACTACGACGGTCGCCATGCTGCCGCCTCGCTGGGCAACAAACAGGGGCGCTGGAGCTGGCTGCTCACCCTGGATCGGCTCGACAACCACGGCCAGCCGATGCAATACGCCACCGCCAAAGCGGGCGGCGATGCGACCGCCGCGGTGCCGGTTGAAGGCGCCACGCCGGACCGCAACCCCAACGGCAGCCCGCGCCTGATCTACGGTGCCAACAGCATCGAACACACCGTGCAGACCCAGGCCAAACTGAAACTGGGCGTGGAGATGACCGAGCGGGTCGCAGCGCTGTTCACGCTGGGCTGGTGGCACAACCACGCTGAGGATCGCGCCCGCAGCTTCCTG
>Ga0308176_10001499_pt1 | contig 14676 bp, 15 predicted proteins | sample PhyCR2_3_FD_203890 | JGI IMG/M metagenome (GOLD analysis project Ga0308176, IMG submission 203890) | Soil microbial communities from UC Gill Tract Community Farm, Albany, California, United States - DLSLS.C.R2 | ecosystem: Environmental > Terrestrial > Soil > Agricultural land | place: USA...
GGTTGGCGTGTGCGACCAGGACGGGAACGGTCGCCACGATCGCCAGCGCTTCGCCGCCGGAGTGAAGGTTCTTCCAGATGCCGACCAGCGCCATGGCAAAGGCGACGCAGGCCGCGCCGGCGCCGATGGATCGCGCGACGGTCCACGGCCGCGCCGGCAGCGATTTGACGAGGCACGACGGCAGCACGAGCGCCAAGGCGCCGATCGACCATCCGGTCGCCCACCAGGTGTCGTCGTGGCGCCAGGTGTCCGGCATCCAGGTGGCGCACAGCAGCGCGGCGAAGCACGCGGTGCACAGCACCAGCCCCACGACCGCCGGCACGCGCCCGGCGCGCGTCATCAGCACGCGGAGGAAGAAGACCGCCGGCAGCCCGGCGACGGCGATGTCGAAGAGCGTGACCGCGACCTCCTCCTCGCTCCGGCCGCCCAGCGCGTTGGCCAGGCCCCAGATGAGCAGCAGCGTGAGGAGGAATTCGGCCAGGATCAGCGCCATGGCCAGCAGCGCCGCCGGGCGGGAGTTGGGCCTGTCCACCGGGCGCGACGCGGCGAGCATCAGTGCCGCGGCGACGGCGGTGGTGATCATCGTCCCGACGATGCGCCACATGCCGGACCAGGATTGGGTCAGCACGCCGAGCACGCCCGCCGCCGCGGCCAGCGCGAGGGCGAGCAGGATCACGCGGAGGAAGATGCGGCGGAGGGGCATGGGGGCTCCGGTAGCGCGACGGCGACGCGGCGATTGCGAAGCATACCGGATGGGATTACCCGGGCGGAGAATTAATTGGTGCAGTGCATCCCCTCATCTTCCCTCGCCGGGCTCACAACCCGCCGGCCGGCGGGTTTTGGCCGGATTGGACGGCGGTAATGATTTTTTGGGCTTGCTGCTTGTTAAAGAATTCTACGTGGCCGTCGCCGAAGAGGGCGTTCATGCCGTCGCTGTGGCTGGAGAGGGGCTCGTAGAGGACGACGGTCTCCGGGGTGGCGGCGTTGGTCATGCCTTTGCCGACGTACACGTAGGAGAGGTGGCCGCCGGCGGAGAGGTTTTTGGCCTGGGTCTTGGGGTCGGCGCCGGGGGCGGCGGAGTCGTTGGTGGTGGGGCAGACGAATTCGTCGGAGCCGATGGGCTGGGTGAGGATGAGGTCTTCGAGGCGGTCGGGGTAACGGCCGCGGTTGTCGTTGGAGTAGAGGAGGATGGCCTGTCCGATCTGGCGCATGTTGCTGGCGCACTTGACGCGGTTGGCGGTCTCGCGGGCGCGGTTGAGGGAGGGGAGGAGGATCGAGATCATGCAGCCGGCGAGGAGGATGCTGGTGCCGCCCATGCAAAGGCCGGCGATGGCATAGCCGCGGCCGGGGACTTCGGGATCGCGGGACTTGACCAGCCCGATGATGCCGAAGATGACGGCCAGCAGCGCGAAGAGCGGGGCAAGCATGGAGGGGATGGCCACGAAGATGCCCACGCCCCGTGCGCGCGTCGCCCCGATCGCGATGCCACCAAGGAAGGTGATGAGGAACATGACGAAGAACAGGACGCCGCAGGCGAGGGAGGCGGTCGCGAGGGGGTTGCTGCGGGCAGGGCGGCCGTAGGACATCGGCCCGACGGGTGGCGTGGTCGGCGGAACGAACCCGCGGGCGACCGGCGGCGGTGCGCCGGGACTCCCCATCGCGAAGGGCCGCTGGCAGTTCTGGCAGGTGATGGTCTGGCCGGCGGCCTGAGCGGCTTGTTCCGGGGTGACGGTGTAGGGCTGACCACAGTGGGGGCACTGGATTTGGGCCGCGGCCGGGTCGGTGGGCATGGTGCCTCCTCGTCAAAGAGCGTACCCGAGGGACGGGCCGCCAGTACAGTTCGCCAATACAGGAAGCCGCGGGTCCCCCGCTCTTGGGCGCACAAACCGCGAGGGTATGATCTACGTCTTAGTAGCGGACCCGTAACGAGGAACGCGCCTGGGCGATGTTCCCCGCAAGGAGGATGTGTAATGCGCCGGACGTGGATAGTGCTGGGGCTTGTGTCATTGCTTGCCGCCGCCCAGGGCATTTGGGCCGAGCCGCGGGAGGTGCGGATTCCGCTGGAGAAGGGGAAAATCGACCTGGGCCGGCTGTCGTCGGCGCTGATCGACGTGGGGCTGGCCGACGTCCACATCCCGGCGCGGGTGTCGTTCTCGGGTGCGCGGATCAACGTGCGGTCGTGGGAGGGCTCGCTGTTCGTGCAGGCGATGAACCACGCGCTCGGCGACGGCTGCCGGCTGAGCGTGACGAAGGATGCGCTGGTGTTGCACATCGACAGCGCGAAGCTGCCGCGGGACGTGAACTCGGCGAAGAAGGCGATCCGGGATTTCACGGCCGAGGCGGCGCCCGACGCGACGGCGCGCCAGGCGCGGCGGTACGGGCTGGCGATGCCGCCGGTGGTCGATGCGCGGCGGCCGCTGGTGGTGCTGCTCCACGGGCTGGACTGCGGCGGCGGGTACGAAATGCCGATGGGGGAGATGCTGCGCGAAGACGGGTTTCAGGTGGCGTATTTCACGTATCCGAACGATCAGCCGATCGAGGAAAGCGCGGCGCTGCTGGGCAGGCGGCTGGCGGCGGTTCGGGAGACTTTTCCGGGAATGCAGGTGGACATCGTCGCGCACAGCATGGGCGGGCTGGTGGCGCGGGCGTACGTGGAGGGGCCGGAATATGCGGGCGGCGTGGACCGGCTGATCATGGTGGGGCCGCCGAACCACGGGGCGGCGCTGGCCGGGTTCAGGATGCTGCTGGAAGCGCGGGAGCAGTATTACCTGTGGCGGTACGAGCCGGAGTGGTCCGCGTCGTGGTGCATCACCGACGGGCTGGGGGAGGCGGGAAAGGAGTTGAAGCCTGGGTCGCGGTTTTTGAAGGGGCTGAATTCGTGGCCGCGCCGGGAGGGCGTGCGCTACACGATTGTGGCGGGGTGTCATAATCCCATCGCCGACGTGGGGGCGGCGTGTTTGGAAAAGGCTGTGGGGTGGCTGCCGGGCGAGGCGACGCGGGTGTGGGGGATCAAGCAGGTGTATCGCGGGGCCGAGCGGGAGGCGGAGAAGTTGAGGGACCGGGCGGGCGGGAGCGACGGGGTGGTGTCGGTGAAGAGCACGAAGCTGGAGGGGGTGGAGGATTACACGCTCGTGCCGGAGGGGCATGACCAGATGTTCCGGACGCGGGGACGGGCGTGGGAGGTGATTCGGGATCGGCTGAGGGGGTAGCGTGGAAGTACGCGGCCAGCTCAATTTGTTCGGGGCGCAACCGCCGCGACAGATCCCCGAAGGTTTCGCATACCGCCGGGATTTCCTATCCGAAGACGAGGAGCGGGAGCTCGTGCGGGAAATTCGGTCGCTGCCGTTCGAGCCCTTCCGATTCCACAGCGGGCTCGTCGGCAAGCGCCGCGTAGTGTCGTTCGGGTGGGGGTATGACTTCGGCGAGCGCCAGCTCCGCAAGGCGGATGACATGCCTCCGTTCCTGCTACCGCTGCGGCAGCGAACGGCCGCCTGGGCGGGCCTCGAACCGACGGCCTTTCAGCACGCGCTTGTAACGGAGTATCAAGCCGGCGCGGGCATCGGTTGGCACAAGGACAAGGCGGTTTTCGACGAGGTGGCCGGGATCTCGCTGTTCTCGCCGTGCGACTTCCGCTTTCGGCGGGTGCGCGGGGGCGACTGGGAGCGGGTGAAGGTCGTGGCGGAGCCGCGGTCGGCGTACCTGCTGAGCGGGCCGGCACGGACCGAGTGGGAACACAGCATCCCCGCGGTGGATCAGATCCGCTACTCGATCACCTTCAGGAACTTCAGGTCTGACGACGGGAGCAAATGACTCGCCCCTAACCCCCCATCATCTTCTCCACCGCCTCGCGGCCGGGCAGGGACGGCTGGGCGCCGAACGTCTGACAGCACACCGCTCCCGCGGCGTTGGCGAAGCGGACGGCGGACGGCAGGTCCATGCCCTCGGCGCGCGCTACGGCCAACGCGCCGGTAAACGCGTCCCCCGCGGCCGTCGTGTCCACGACGGCGACTTTGAACGCCTTGGCCTGCCGGAACTGACCGCCTCGATCCACCAGCAGCGCCCCCTTTCCCCCCAGCTTCAGCACCACCGCCCGGGCGCCCTTGGCCAGCAGCTCGGTCGCGACCTGCTTGGGGTCGGCGATTCGCCGCCGCTTGACCCGATGCGTCTGTTCCTGCCCGAGCAACTTTTCCCCTTCCCCCTGGTTTGGCGTCAGCACGTCCACGCCGTGCACCGCCCGCGGCAGCCCCTTGGGCGGCGCCGGCGCGGGGTCGAGGATCGTGTACACGCCCAGCCGCTGGCACGTGGCGATCGTGTGCTTCACGGTTTCCAGCGGGATTTCCAGTTGCAGCACCACGCACGCCGCCGACGCGATGAGCTGCTCGGCCGCGTCCACGTCCGCCGGCGTCAGCCGCGCGTTGGCGCCCCGCACCACGACGATCGAGTTCTCGCCCTTTCGATCCACTTGGACGATCGCGCACCCGCTGGGCACGCCCTCGGTAACAGTGACGCGCTCGGTGCGCACGTTATGCTGTCGAAGCCCGTTGAGCAGCCGCTGGCCGAAGTCGTCGTCCCCGACGCGCCCGATCACGTACACGTCGGTCCCCGGGCGCACGAGCTTCGCGGCCGCGACTGCCTGGTTCGCGCCCTTCCCGCCGGGCACGGTCACGAAGTCGCTGCCGATAATCGTCTCGCCCGGCCGCGGGATCGCGGGCGTGCGGCAGACCAGGTCCATGTTGATCGACCCCACCACCACGATCGGCCCCCGGCGGAATTCGCCGGGGCGCGCGGGAGTGGGTTCGGTTTCGGTCCGCGGGATTCGCGCCATAATCTTCCGTCCGGCCCGCAACCTTACGCGAAGGCGCGCGGCGTGAGAACGGAATTTCCCCGCTGTCGAACCCGGCCTCCCTTTAGTTCAGAATACCGAGCATCGTGAGCACACCCTCCTGGCGCACCGTCAAGACTTCCAGCAGATCCCTCTGGGCGGCCTCCAGCTTTCGGCGGGCCGCGTCGCGGGTATCGCGGTAGCCGACCAGCCGTCGCGTAATCTCGTCCGGCGACGACTTGGGGTCGCGCGCAACGGCCCTCAATCGCTCGGCCGCCTCGGCCATTTCCGACGGCTCGGCATCCGCGCCGCCGAACGGGCTGACGCCCATGACGCGCGGTCCGCCCGGCCGACCGGCCGGCCGCGCCTGCATCTCCTCCTGTGCCTGCACCACCGCCGCGATCTTCGGCCCCAGGACCTTCCACTCCTCGTCCTCGGCTTCCAGTTTGATTTTCAGGCCCAGGAACATCGCCTCCCGGACCCGCGCCGGATCGATCTCCCGCATCGCTTCCTGGACCTTCAGCAGGTCCACTTTGCCCATCAACTCCGCAACGTGCTGCGGGTCGCGCAAGTACTCCTGCACCTTTGGCGATTCCAGGCTCTGCATGACCTCCAGGATTTTCGCCGGCTCCTGCATCAACCCTCGCACCTTCTCCGGCGACTGCATCAGGTCGATCAGCCGCTGCACCTCCGGCGGCGGCTGATCCTGCGGCGCTTCCTGTTGCGCCCAGACGCGACCACTCAGGCACGCGATTGCCACGGCGACGCAAAGGACCCGCGCCGCCACACGCCGAAACATCCCGGTTCGCATTCCACTCATACGTCTCATACCTGTTATGTTACTCCCAAGCGCCGAAGCAGCGCGGCGCTTTCTGATTCGTGTATGAAACGCCGCCCCGGTTTATCAGTCAGGCCTCCCGTCACCACATCCACCTCGGCAGACCGCGTGAATAGAACGGCACGATCGCCTGAAAGCTCGCGAAGAACAACACCGACGAGCCGAGCACAAACAGGAAAGTCAGTGACCTGCACCACAGAGCCAAAACGCCACGCGGGCGCATCCGCATCGTGAGGACCACCCCAAGGCCCTGGAGCATGAAAAACGCCAGCTGGTAGCCCCTCACCCGCCCGCCGGCGATGCCAAACACGTACTCGTGGAGCACGCCGGAAAACGCGAACGCCGCCAGCGTCGCACGCACCGGTGCGCGACAGCCCCCGGCGGGTGCGAAAATATGCACGTGGATCCACCGGTGCACCGGTCGATTCCACCGCCGCCAGAACTCCCCCGGCGTCGCCGCCCACGCCGGGTGGTCTATCGGATCAAACGCCCGCCCGCCGCACAACCGCCACACCGACGCCGCCGTCAGCGTGAGCGCCAGCGCGACGAGATAAAACGCCATCGCCTTGGCCGCGTGCTCCAGGGCGAACGGCAGCCGCGCCCAGTCGATCGAGAACACCGCCCACGCATACGCGACGGCGCCGACAAGCCCTGCCGCACGGCGGAGAAGCCGCGAAAACTCCCCCACGCCCGCGACTGGCGGCTTCGACCCGTACACCATCCACATCTCGTTCGGCAGCCATGCGGCAAACCGCCAAAAACTCGGCCGCACATCGCGCCCCGCCCACGCGTGCAGGTCGTACATCTTCATCGTCAGCCCCGCCCCCTGGCATGCCGCGAGCACGAACCGCAACACGGGGGGCCCGGGCAGAAGGAGCGGGCATAAAACCGGCGCGAGCCCCAGCACGATCAAAGCCGGCCGCCGCCATGAATTGCCAATGAAGAGCGTCGGATAGAAGAGTAACGCCGCCGCATACGCCACGCCGGCCGCGAGCAGAAAGCGGAACAGGAGCATCTTGCCAACCTCGGCGAACCGCCCCGATCAGAACGGCACGTCCGGGTCTTCCGCCGCTTCGCGCCCGCTCGCCTCCGCCGCCGCCTCCCCGCCGATCGCCGCCAGCAGCGCCGGGCCGTACGTCTTCACTTTGTGCGGCCCCATCCCCTTGATCTGCCCGAGCGACGCCAGCGTGGCCGGCGCGGAGCGGGCGATCAGCTTCAGCGTGCTGTCATGACAAATGACGTACGGCGGGAGCTGAAGTTCCCTCGCCAGCTTCAGCCGCGCCTGCCGCAGCCGCTCGAATCGCTCGACAACCTCCGGCGCGACCTCTTCCTCGGCCTCGCCCCCGGCCACATAGCGGACGCGCGACCCCGGGTCGGAGCGCGAAACCGCCGCCGTTCCGGCGCCGCCGGACGTGCCTCGCGGCAGCAGGTCCGCCAACCCCACCGGCGGCGGCTGCTCCCCCTTCATCACGCGCACGCCCGCCGCCGTCAGATCGATTACCGGCCGGAACTTCACGCCGTCCGGGTCGCGCTGACGCGCCAGCCCCGCCTCCATCAGCCGGTGCAACATGGCCACGATGCGCTTGGCGGAGTGCGCCCGCAGCAGCCCGAAGACCGAAAGCTGGTCGAACTTCCACCGCGACGTCTTCTCGTTCTGCGCCCCGGCCAGCACCTCCGCCACGACACCCACCCCGAAATTCCCCCGCAGCCGCGCGACCGCCGAGAGCAACTGCTTCACGAGTACCACGACTTCATCCGGCACCGCCGCGACCGCCGCAGCGGCCGCCTCGCCATCCCCGCCGCCCCCCGGCGTCAACCTCTTCTGCCGGACGCACACGTCGCAATGGCAGTCGGCGATCTCCGAATCGTCCCCGAAATAGTCGAGGATCATCTCCCGCCGGCAGCGGTGCGTCTGCGCGTACTGGATCACCAGCCCGAGTTTGTGCCGCGCGTGCTCCTTCGCCCGCGCGACGAACTGCGGGTCCGCGTGCGGGTTCTCCTCCCCGATCTTGTCGATGAAGAACTCGTGCGTGTACCGGTCCTGGTACGTGAACAGGATCACGCACCGCGCCGGCAGCCCGTCGCGGCCGGCCCGCCCCGCCTCCTGGTAATACGCCTCCAGCGTCCCGGGAAAGTTGTAATGCACGACCAGCCGCGTGTCCGGCTTGTTGATCCCCATGCCGAAGGCATTGGTCGCGACGGCGACCGCCCCCTCCCCCTGCATCCACCGCTCCTGGCTTTCGCCCCGCGCCGCCTGCTCCATCCCCGCGTGGTACGGAAAGACCTCCCGCCCGCGCAGCGCTTGCGAGAGGAACCCGGTCACCTCGTCCACGTTCTTCCGCGTCGCGCAATACACGATCGCGCTGCCCTTCTCCTCCCGCAGCAGCGAGAGCAATTCGCCGTTCTTGTCGCGAGCCTTGGCGATGCCCCGCGATTCGTACCGCAGGTTCGGCCGGTCAAAGCCGGTGACCACGATTTTCGGCTCGCGCAGGCCCAGGTGCCGGACGATGTCCTCGCGCACGTCCGCCGTCGCCGTGGCCGTCAGCGCAACCGTCGGCGGCGCACCCAGCTTCTCCCGCACGTCGCCGAGCTGTGAATACTCCGGCCGGAAATCATGCCCCCACTGGCTGATGCAGTGCGCCTCGTCGATCGCAAAGAGCTTCGGCTTGAGCTTCGGAATCAGGGACTGAAACCCCGCCGAAAAAAAACGCTCCGGCGCCACGTAAAGCAGCCCCTCGAACCCCTGGTGCAACTGCGCCAGCACCGCCCGCTGCTCCGCCGGACTCAGTGCACTATTCAATAACACCGCCGACAATCCCTCGTCGCGCAACTGCTGAACCTGATCCTCCATCAGCGAGATCAGCGGCGATACCACGATCGTCAACCCGCCCCCGACCGCCGCCGGCAGTTGATAACACAGGCTCTTCCCCGCCCCCGTCGGCATGACGCACAGCACGTCCCCCCCCGCCAGCACCGCCTCGATCACCTCCCGCTGGCGCGGCCGAAACTCGTCCAGTCCGAAGAGATTCTGGAGCTGCTCTCGGAGATCAGGATTGCTCGCGTCCGCCTGGCCCATCCGTGTGCATCATAGACGAGACTGGCCCGTTCCATGAAACAGAAGTACGGCCGAAGTCAGGGGGCAGTTCCGGAGCCGGAGATCGTGACCTTGTTGGGCAGCTCGATTCCCCCGTCGAACCGCCGCCCACGTGCAAGCTAAATGACACGTCAGGCCATGCGCTTGACGACGTAAGCGGCGCCTACCGTCCGCCCCTGAAAGCGGCCGGTGCATAAGCAAACGGATCATCGCCGGACACCGCAGGCTCGTACGGCGCCTGGATCCTCCGCCGACACCAGAAGAACCAGCCCACCGGCGTGATCGCGAAGACGATCGGAGCCGGCCAGATCGGCAGCACCACGACCAGCTCGTGCCCGCTCTGGTTACCGCACTTCACCGGCGACACGCGCCAGGTAAACGCCGGCCAACCGAACGCCGGATAACCCGGAACGTCCGGACTGATCGGGTCGATCACCGCCGTATGCGCGGTGAAAAGCCGCGCCGACACGCCCCTGCTCGCGTCACGCGACAACGTCACGTGGCTGAACAGCCATTTCCCGTGCGCCCCGGTCATTTGGACCAGTTCGATCACCTCGCCCGACGCCTGCGGCCGATACACCACCGCGTCCATCCGGCTTTGGCTCCGCTGCCACCACGCCAGGCTCAGGCCCAGCAGGAGGAACGAAACCGCCGCCAAAGCGGTCACCAATAGCCGCAATACCCGCATATCCTGTCTATCGGCCCCCTGCGGGATGGGGTTAATTGCTCAACTCTCGCGTTTAAGCCGGCGGCAGAACGCCCGCCGCCCCGGCGTACGGCGAAACCGTCCCCGGTCCCGTAACCGTCGGCGTGAAACCCGCTCCCTTCGCCGTCGTGCGCCTCCCCGTGTGCAGCAGCACCCACAACGCCGGCAGAACGCACGACGCAATCGCCAGCGGCCACACCGGAACGAACGCCACGTACTGGCTCCCACGCGAGCTCCCGAACGTCATCGGGCCCTCGTAATGCGTAAAAGACGGCCATTCAATCCCCGGCGCCCCCGGCGGGCGCGCGTCCACGTCGCACGGCACCGACTGCCAGCTCAGCACGCGCCCGGTCCGATTCGCCGTCTGCGGCGCGGGCTTCAGCACCGTCCGGATGTACATCCACTTCCCGTCGCACCCCCAGAACTGCGCCGAATCCAGTACGTCTTCGCCCACGACCGGCTTATAAAGCACGACGTCCATGTGCGTGCGGCTGCGGAACCACCACCCGACGGTCAGCACGAAGACCACCAGCGACCACCCGGCCATACGGTTGAAGATCCGCATACCCCGCTTATCGACACGGAGGCGGCGACGGTTGGGCACATGACGGAACATACATCGCCGCGCCCACCCACGGCTGAGGCCGCGTTCCCTGAACCCTTGCCCACTCGGGATAAACCGCACGGCTTTACGCCCGAAAACCTCAGGCGCTCGCCGCCGCCCGCCCCCACTGCTCGAATCGCCCCAGCATCTCCGCGTTGACCGACGGCGGCGTGTCCGCCAACACGTCGCCGAGAATCTCCGCCGTGATCGCCCCCTCCTGCCCCGTTGCCACCGACCGCAGAAACGGGATCGTCGCCGCGCGGTCGCAGACGTACTTGATGTCCGCCCCGCTGTACCCCTCCAGCCGCTTCGCCAGCGCGTTCAAATCCAAGTCCTCGCCTACCGGCCTCTTGGACAGGTAAATCTCCAGCATCTTCCGCCGCGCCGCCACGTCCGGCAGAGGGATGTACACCTTCTCGTCGAACCGCCCCGGCCGCAGCACCGCAGGGTCGAGCTGCCACGGCACGTTCGTCGCCCCCATGAACAAAATTGGCGAGACGTTCTTCTTATCAAACCCCTCCATCCCCTGCAGGATCTGCGGCACCACCCGCTGCATCACGCTCGACCCCTCGTCCCGCCGCGCCGGCACCAGCGCCTCGATCTCGTCGATAAAGATGATCGCCCGCTTCTCCCCCGCCGCCGCGTCGAACAGCTTTTTGATGTTCTGCTCCGCCTCGCCCACCCACTTGCTCAGCAAATCCGCCGGCGACACTCTGAAGAACGTCGCCTCGATCTCCCCCGCCGTCGCCTTGGCCAGCATCGTCTTGCCCGTCCCCGGCGGCCCGTACAGCAGCACCCCGCCGCCCGGCCGGATGCCGAACTTCTCTGCAAGCTCGGGGTGCTCGAACGGATAGATCATCTTCAGCCGGATGTCCTCCTTCACGTCCTCCAGCCCCGCCACGTCCGCAAACCGCAACGACGGCTTCTCGCTCACGATCCACTTGTCGGCAGACGGCGACCCTTCGGACTCCGACGACGCGTCGGCCGACCCGCTCGATTTGCGACCCGCGATTTGCGACTTGCGATTCTCAGACTTGGCCTTCTCGCAGTCCTGCGCCAGTTCCAGCAGCTTCGCCGCCATCTGCCGCCGCCCCTCGCGCAGCTCTTCCCCCTGCGCCTCCTTGCTCAGCGCGACCATCGCCCGCGCCGCCTCCAACAGGTAAATGCGCGCCGAGTCCCACTGCCCCGCCCGCCGCGCGTCCAGCCCCTTCTGCCGATACCGCTCAAACGTATCCCACGAGACGTTGCCCATAACCCCGGTATTGTCGCCGCAGCAAGGTCAGCCGGCGATTGGAAAATCCGAACGTTTGTGGAACCGCCCCCCTATCGCCGGCCGTGGTGTTGATCGATGGCATTCATCGCCCACCGCCCCATCAGGCTCATGTACCCGACCATGACTACTACCAGCCCCACTGCCAAGCCCGCCGAGCGGGTGAACTGCAGCAGCAGCGCCACCAGCGCCACCGCCACCAGCGCATAGAACAGCAGGTACCCCGCCCATCCCCACCACCGCCGGGCCCGTCCGAGGTCGATTTCCAGGAACTGCGGCCGCGAGTGTCGGACCTCTCGGCCTCTCACGATTGCGTCGTCCACGCGGTCCATCGCAATACTCCTCCCGGCTTTGGCGTCCCTCACCAGATCGGACGTTGCCTATCCCTTCCGCACGCCCACGGCACCCCGCGCGTGCCGCAACCCGTGCAAAACGGATACCGCGCCCAATCCCAGGATCACCCACCGGAACCACCACCCGGACAGAACGATGAACAGCAACGCGAAAAAAATCCCGAACGTCACGAATAAAACCGCCCCAATCCAGTGCTCGCGCCGGGTGGGTGCGCGAAACCAATCGGGATCGGTGGCATAGCCTTTCTCAGGCTCTGGGCTCTGCTGCGACATCAAACTTGAAAGACAGGATCGTAGGCAATCCAACGGCGTTCGGCAGCGCGATCTCTTTACGCCAATTCCAGCGGAAAGTCCATTAAATTCCTCACGCCGTCCTTCGTCACCAGATATTGATTCTCAATGCGCATCCCCCCCGCCAGCTCCGGCCCGTACTGACCGGGCTCGGCCGTAAAAACTTCGCCCTCCAACAACACATCGTCCCATTTGGGATTCAGGTGCGGGTACTCGTGCGGCTGAAGCCCGACGCCATGACCCAGGTGGTGCGGCATTCCTCCGCCGCGCGCCAGCTTCAAGTGCTCATCCACCGCCGCAAAAATGTCCCGGCACCGCGTCCCAGGCCTGGCCATCTTCTCAACAATCCCGAACACCCCCGCCACCGCCCGCCAAGCCTGCATCTGCGCGTCCGTCGGCTTACGATCCACCGCAAACGACCGCGCATTGTCCGAGAAATACCCCCGATACGCCGGCCCCAGGTCCAGGATATAAATCTCCCCCGCCTTCGCCCGATGGTCCTTCCGCGGCGGCCCTCCGGGCACGCCGCACGCGTAATCGTTCCCGAGGTGCATCGGATGCAGCGGCTCCCCAGCGGCCTCCACCGCCGCCGCATGCAACTCGGTAAACACCTTCAATTCCGGCACCCCCGGCTCAATCACCTCCCGCGCGCGCCGGTACATCGCCAGGCAACAGCCGATCGCCTTCTGCATCAACTCCAGCTCGTCCGCATCCTTCTGACGGCGAAGCCGATGCAAATCAAAATCGACCGACACCGCCTCCCCATCAAACCCCATCAGCACCGGACAACCCGCCAGCGACGCATCAACCCCGATCCGCTTCACCCCCCTCCCCTTGAGTGCCTCCAGCGTTTTTCCCGCGATCACCTCCGGCTGATCAGACCGCTGCGTCCCAAGCCAGTTGGCCTCGTACGAGACGACCTCGTCCGCCGCCGCCTCCCGGTTCGGCTGGTTCGCCGTCGCCAGCCACGACCTCCCGTCGCCGAACAGGATGAAGCATGATTGGTGCAGCCACCCCGTCAGATGCGCAGAGAGGTAATACACATGCCCCGGCCAGGCAACGACCGCCGCGTCCAGCTTCCGGCGTTGAAGCACCTCCAACAGCCGCTCCTGACGCACCAGGGACAATTCGGCTTTCAGCATACGTCTCACTCTACGCGCGCCCCACCCCTCGTCCAGCTTCGCACCGAATGTCGCCTGCCCCTGCTGGTAATTGCCAACCGATGCGCTTGTCGTTACCACATCCCCATGCCAACCGCGACGATCGCGACGGCCGCCGATTACGCCGATGCCATGATGGCCGCCCGACGGGCGAAAAACTGGCTCTACCTCCTCCTCCTCTTCGTCCTCGTCGGCCAACTCGCCATCTTCTTCCTCGTCCGCTTCAAGGTCATCTCCCTCCCGACGGCCGCCATCGCCGCTACCCAGCCCGCCGACGCCGCCGCCACCCAACCCTCCCCCCGCCCGTCGCTCGGCCTCCGCATGGCCCAGTACCTGGTCGCCCTCTCCGATCTTCTAGGAATCGTCTTCGTCATCGTCCTTTGCGTCGTCCTCCTGCTGATCGTGAACATTATGCTCGTCGGCCGACTCATCGGCGTCTCGCTCGTGACCGGCGCCTTCATCTGGTGCGTCGTCCTGGCCGTGCTCCTTTTCCCCTGGCAGGTCTTTCGCAACGAAACCGACCCCCCCACCGACGCCGATGAATCCGTCGTGGACTTCAAGCTCCCCGGCGTCCTCTACACCTGGCGCGAGCTCACGCAGGACGCCACGGTGGATTGGAAATTTACCGGCGAGCGCTGGGACCGCGACGTGCTCAAGTGGGCCCGCTTTGCCGGATTTCCGATCTTCGCCCTGGTCCTGTTGCTCAACGTACATGTGAAGAGCAATCGAGGTCTGCGCGTGGCGCTGGGCGAGGCGGAGCTGGACCAGACGGAGCCCCCGGAGCCGCCCGCCACATGACGCCAATGTCACCGGCCTCGGCCGTGGACGCCGCTTAAAATGCCGCAACGCCGCACGCGGCGCCGAGGTATTGATTCCGCCAGCGCACCGTAACGGCAGCACACCGGAGAATCGTCAGTATGCGTGAAGAGCGGGGACAACTCAGCGGCGACGTCACCGTTTACGAGCCGTTCAACCTCTGGGGTAACGTCGGCGGCAACGTCAACGTCATCGAGGGCGGCAAGTTCTACGTCCGCGGCGCCGTCTACGGAAACCTCATCATCGAATACGGCGGCCGCTGCCACATCTTCGGCAACGTCTTCGGCAACGTCACCGTCAAACGCGGCGGAAAGCTCATCAATAGCGGCGTGATCGGCAAAGACGCCGTCAACGAAGGCGGCCGCCTCTTCATCGACGCCGGCGCCACCGTCATGGGCAAGGTCAAAACCAAGAAAGGCGACACCGTCATCGACCCCAAAGCCAAAGCCGGCTGACGCATCCCCAACCAAAACAGTTTAGCCGCCGCCGCGGCGGCGCATTCAGCAGCAAGCCTCGTTTGACCCCTCAACAATCCAAGGCGATAATCGACATACCAGTTCAGCTATTTCGCTGGAGAGGTCAATGCCCGTCCAGAAACGTCCATCGTCAAAGTCGCACAAACCGAGCCGACGAAAGACCAGCCCTCGCAAACCAGGCAAGCGGCGGACGACGCAGAACTCCACCAGCTTCCATTCCGCGGCAATCGCAGAGATCGAAAAGAT
>Ga0308176_10001500_pt1 | contig 14669 bp, 10 predicted proteins | sample PhyCR2_3_FD_203890 | JGI IMG/M metagenome (GOLD analysis project Ga0308176, IMG submission 203890) | Soil microbial communities from UC Gill Tract Community Farm, Albany, California, United States - DLSLS.C.R2 | ecosystem: Environmental > Terrestrial > Soil > Agricultural land | place: USA...
GCGCGGCGTCGAGGAGGGCCGGTTTCCGCACGGCGGCGCTCCAGTTGGCATCACCCATGTCCACGTCGGCCAGGTCGATGTCCAGTTCGGTGGCGGCGTGACTCCAGTCGTCCGGGTCGAAGCGCAACCAGCCGCGCGCGATGTGCAGGCGGCCGAACGAGCGCGAAAAACCGTCGTGGTCGACACTGAAAACGACCTGGCTGTGCACCGTGTCGTAGTGGTAGCGGTACTCGGCCGTGCGCCCCGCCAGCGGCCACAGCAACGCTGTGCAGGCAAGCAGGCGGGCGGCGGCGGGCAGGACGCTCATCGGCCAAGTCTGGACGATCGCCGGCACGCGCGCCAGCGCGAAACTTTGGCATTTCGTGCACGCGCGCGGTGGCTACCATCGAAACCCGCCATCGGAGAACGCCATGGCCCGCCCCATCTGGACCGGAACGCTGTCGTTCGGGCTGCTCAACGTCCCGATCAGGTTGATGACCGCCGAGCGCAGGATCGACCTGCATTTCCGCATGCTCGACCAGCGCAACAACCAGCCGGTGCGCTACGAGCGCGTCAACGCCGAATCGGGCGAAGAGGTGCCCTGGAAAGACATCGTCAAGGCCTACGAATACTCCAAGGGCAGCTATGTGGTGCTGGAGGAATCGGACATCCGAAACGCCGCGGCCGAGGCGCACGAGACGGTCGAGATCGACACCTTCATCGACGCCGGCAAGCTCACTCCGGCGTACTTCGAGAAGCCCTACTTCCTGGTGCCGGGCAAGAAGGCCGAGAAGGGCTATGTGCTGCTGCGCGAAACGCTCAAGCGCACCGGCAAGATCGGCATCGCGCGCGTGGTCATCCGCACCCGCGAATACCTGTGCGCGGTGATGCCGCAGGACGAGGCGCTGATGCTGGTGCTGCTGCGCTTCCCGCAGGAACTGGTCAGCGAGGAGGAGTACGCGCTGCCGGACAAGCCGATGGCCGAGTACCGCATCAGCGACCGCGAGCTGGACATGGCCGGCGAGCTGATCGAGTCGATGGCCGGCGAATGGCAACCGGGGAACTACCGCGACGAGTTCCGCGAGCGGCTCACCGCGGTGATCGAGCAGCGACTGAAGAGCAAGGGCATCACCACCACGCTGGAGGAAGAGGAGCCGGCGCACGCCAATGCCACCACCAACGTGGTCGATTTCATGGCGCTGCTGAAGAAGAGCATCGAGGGCAAGCAGCGCACGCCGGCGAAGGACAAGGCCAAGGACGAGGCGGAGAAGCCGGAAAAGAAACCGGCATCGAAGAAAGCCGCTGCCAAGAAGGCCGCGCCCGCGACCAAGAAGGCCTCGCGCAAGAGCCCGGCCAAGAAGGCCACGACCACCCGAAAGGGCCGCAAGGCGGGGTGATGGTGCGCCCGGCATCCACTGTAGGAGCGCACCTGTGCGCGACCGCCATGCGTCCCGGTCGCGCAGTGCGCTCCTACCGGTGAGGGGACACATCACGTGAGCCTGCGCGAACAATCCAGCGAACCGGCTCCCCGCCGCCGGCCACGCGCCGACAGGCCCACCGAGATCGCCGGCGTCGCGGTCAGCCACCCCTCGCGCGTGGTCTATCCGGACGACGACCTCACCAAGGGCGACGTCGCCGCCTACTACGCCGCCGTCGCCGACTGGATCCTGCCCGAACTGATCAATCGCCCGCTGTCGATGGTGCGCTGCCCCGGCGGTACCGACAGCGCGTGCTTCTTCCAGAAACACCACGCGGCCAAACTCGGCGACCACGTACGCGCCATCCCGCTGGAAGAGAAAGAAGGCGGCGAGGACGACTACGTCTACATCCGCGACCGCACGGGCCTGCTGCAACTGGTGCAGATGAACACCATCGAGTTCCATCCGTGGGGCTCGCGGGTGGACAAGCCCGACTCGCCCGACCGCATCGTGCTGGACCTCGATCCGGCGCCCGGCGTCGGGTGGGCGGCGGTGGTGGAGTGTGCGCGCGAAATCCGCGCGCAGCTGGAGGGCATGGATCTGGCCAGCTTCGTGCGCACCAGCGGCGGCAAGGGTCTGCACGTGGTGGTGCCGTTCCGACGCGGGCCCGGTTGGCAGACGGTGAAGGATTTCTGCGAGTCGGTCGCCGATGCGATGGTCGCGCGGTCGCCGCAGCGCTATATCGCCACCGCCAGCAAGGCACAGCGCGAGGGCAAGATCTTCATTGACTGGCTACGCAACGCGCGTGGGGCGACCAGCGTGTGCAGCTGGTCGTTGCGCGCGCGTGCTGGCGCGCCGGTGGCGATGCCGTTGCGCTGGGAGGAGCTGGGAAAGATCGAAGGCGGTGCGGCGTTCGACCTGCAGGCGGCGCTCAAGCGGGCGGGAAGTTTGACGGCCGATCCCTGGGAAGGGCTGGCCAAGCTCCAGCAGCGGCTGCCGAAGTTGTAGGGGCGATTGCGGTTGGTGTGTCGAAGCGCTCCCTCTCCCGCAGCCCTGTCCCAGACAGGGCTGCGGGAGAGGGAGCGTATCGCGGTGATGGTCCTGGAAAAAGAGGCGGACGTTGGGTGGGATGGGTTTCGCCGCGCCGTTGCTCCGTCCTAAACCTGCCCGCCCGCGGCCTGGCCGAACGACGGCGGCCGATCCGCCAATGCCGCGCCGAAGGCTTCGTTCGGCGTCGCGCCCATGCTGAATTCCAATGTGCCGCCGGCGGCCAGTTCGGCATGGCTGATCCAGCTGCGGCTCCACGGCTGGCCATTCCAGCGCACCGACTGGATGTAGGGGTGATCCGGGGCGTTGCCGTGCGCCAGCACCGCCAGCTGGCGGCCGTCGCCCAGCGCGATCTCGGCGCGATCGAGCAGGGGGCTGCCGAACACGTAGTTCGCGCTCACCGGGTCGACTGCGTACAGGCCCAGCGCGCCCATCACGTACCACGCGCTGGTCTGGCCGCAGTCCTCGTTGCCAGCCAGTCCGTCGGGCGCCGCGCGGTACATGGTCTGCAACAGCATGCGCACGCGTGCCTGGGTCTTGTGATGCGCGCCGGTGTACGCGTAGAGGTAGGCCACGTGGTGGCCAGGCTCGTTGCCGTGCGCGTACTGGCCCACCATGCCAGCGATATCCGGCGGGGCGTCGCCCGGTAGCGACGAATCCGTGGCGAACAGCGCATCGAGCTTGCGTTCGAACGCCTGCGGGCCGCCGAACAGGTCCATGTAGGCGTACAGGTCGTGCTGGTTGAGGAAGGTCGCCTGCCAGGCGTTGGATTCGGTGAAGTCGCGCCACTTTTCCGCATGGCCCATCGCGCGCGGATCGAACGGCTCCAGCCAATGCCCGTCGTTGCCGCGCGGGCGCACGAAACCCTGCGTGCGGTCGAACACGTTGCGGTAATTGCGCGAGCGCTCGCGCAGGTGGTCGGCATCGGCGTGCGCACCGAGCGACTGCGCCAGGTTGGCCAGCGCCCAGTCGTCGTAGGCGTATTCGAGCGTCTTGCTGACCGACTCCCAGTCGCGGTCGGCCGGGATGTAACCGAGCGCGCGGTAGTAGGTCAGCCCGCGGTAGTCGTCATCCATCGCGCGCTTGCGGAACAGCGGCCAGGCGCGCGCGTAGTCGATCCCGCTGAAACCCTTGGCGCGCGCTTCGGCCAGCACCACGGCCGAGTGGTAGCCGATCATGCAGCCGGTCTCCACGCCCTGCAGCGGCCACACCGGCGGGCCGTCCGGGCTCTCGGCGGCCATCCGCACCAGGCCGTCGACCAGGTCGGGCACGCGCTCGGCCTGGAACAGGGTCAGCAGCGGGTGCAATGCGCGGTAGGTGTCCCACAGCGAATAGGTGCTGTAGTTGTGCCGGCCGGGCGGCAGCGTGTGGATCGCCAACTCCATGCCGCGGTAGCGGCCATCGACGTCGCTGAACAACGTGGGCGCCAGCATCGTGTGGTACAGCGCGCTGTAGAAGATGCGCCGGGTTTCCTCGTCGGCCACCTGGATGCGGATGCGCGAAAGCTCGTGCTCCCACGCGTCCGCCGCCGCGCCGCGCACGCGCTCGAAATCCCAGTCGGGTGCTTCGGCCTCGAGGTTGCGCCGGGCGCCGGCCACGTCCACGGCGGAGATGCCCACCTTTACCAGCAGCGGTTCGCGCGCGGCGTGGTCGAAATGCAGCGCGGCTTTGAGGTGCGCGCCGCGCGCCTCGCGGGTGGCCTCGGTCAGCGGCTGGTCGTCGCTGTACAGCATGGCGCGCGACACTGGCCGGGACAGCTTCATGGCGAAGTACAGGTGGCGGCCGTTGGCCCACTGGTGCACGCGCCGGCTGCCCACCAGCAGGTCGTCGTGCAGCAGCGTCAGGTGCGCGTCGCTGACCTTGGCCGGCATGGCCGCGTCGTCGTGGTAGCCATGCGCCAGATCGACCAGCAGGTGGCCGTCGCCTTCGCCGTGGAAGGTGTAGCGGTGCAGGCCCGCGCGCAGCGTGGCGGTCAGCTCGGCGAGGATGTCGTGGTCGGTCAAGTGCACGCGGTAGTAGCCGGGCACGGCTTGCTCGCTTTCGCGCGCGTAGCGCGAGCGGTAGCCGTTGCCGGGGTGCGCGTCCGGCTGCGGCGGCAGGCGCGCCTCGGCCACGGCGCCGTCGAAATGCGAACGGTAGTTCTCCTCCGGCAGGCCGCGCGCGCCCGGCTGCAGCCGCACCGGCCCCTGCGCCGGCATCACCAGCACGTCGAGCATGTCGCTGGCGCCGGTGCCGGACAGGTGGGTGTGCGAGAAGCCCATGATCGAGCCGTCGCCCTGGTGGTAGCCCGAGCAGGCGTCCCAACCGGCGTCATTGGTGTCGGGGCCGAGCTGGACCATGCCATAGGGCAGTGAGGCACCGGGAAAGGTATGGCCGTGGCCGCCGCTGCCGATGAAGACATCGACGTGGCGCGATACGCCCGCATCCTGCGCACCCCCGGCGAGCCCGCCGCGACGGGCCATGCCGAAGGAAGGCAGCGGAGCGGCGGTGCCGATCGCGGCCAGGGCACCGATGCCCTGCAGGAAGCGTCTGCGCGTCACCATGTCGGGTTCTCCCGGGTTGTTCGGAGCTGACGAACGAAAAAGGCGGATCAGGTGGGGGTGCACGCCGGTCAGCCGACCCGGCGCGCACGCCCGCTCATTTCACTTGCAGGCTGTCGTTGGAGCGGTCGGCTTCCGGCAGTCCATGCGCCGGGTCCAGCGCTGCCGACACCACCTTGCGTGTTCCGGCCACCCGCACCACGTACTCGCGGTGCTGCTGCCAGGTTTCCACCGGCACGCGCACGTCCTGCGTGCTGCCGTCGTCGTAGGTCAGCCGCAGGGTGTTGGGCAGCACCAGCTTGTCCAGGTTGGCCACCGTGATCGCCGCGCCGCGCGACCAGTCGCCATCGATCGGCTGGACCTTGCGCACCGCCATGTCGAATGACCAGTTGTGCTGGTACCAGCCGCGCCAGAACCAGCCCAGGTCCTCGCCCGCTTCACTCTCCATGAAGCGGAAGAAGTCCGACGGCGACGGGTGGTGGAAGGCCCAGGTGGCGACGTACTTGCGGAAGGCGTCGTCGAAGCGCTCCGGTCCCAGGATCTGCTCGCGCAACAGCACCAGACCGAAGGCGCCCTTGAAGTAGCTGATCGGGTGTCGGTACTTCTCGACCGTCTCATCGGCGCCGTTGAGCAGGGCGGGAGCCTGCGGATCGGCGATCACCGTGGCGATCTCGTCCGCCGGATTGCCGCCGTGCGGCGCGTATTCGCTGTCGCGCTTGGGCGCGAACTCGCCGTGGTTGAAAGCGTCGTCCTCGTAGATGTCGACGAAGGTGTTGAAGCCCTCGTCCATCCAGGCGTGGCGGCGTTCGTTCGAGCCGACGATCATCGGGAACCAGCTGTGCCCGATCTCGTGCGCGATCAGCATGTGCAGCGATTTGCCCTTGGCCAGCTTGTGGTCGAAGGTGATCCCCGGGTATTCCATGCCGCCAGCGGTGCCGGCTTCGTTGATCGCCACCGGCCAGGGATACGCGAACCACTTGGTGGAGAAATGCTCGACCGAGGCCTTGAGGAATTCGGTGGCGCGGCTCCACTCGCTTTCGACCGGGTAGACCGACATCGCCAGCGCGGTCTTGCCGTGCGGCAGGTTGATGCGGGCGGCATCCCACACGTAGGCCCTGGAAGCGCCGAAGGCGACATCGCGGCTGTTGTGCATGCGGAAGTGCCAGGTCAGCGTGCCACCCTGCTTCGGGCGGCTGGCCGGGTCGGTGACCTCGGCCGGGGTGCGGATCATCACCGTCTTGTCGCTGTGGCGGGCCTCGTCCAGGCGCTTGATCTGCGTCGCGGTGAGCACGTCCTTCGGATTCACCAGCTCGCCGGAACCGGCCACGATCATGTCGGCGGGAACGGTGACCTTGTAATCGAAGTCGCCGTATTCCAGGTAGAACTCGCTGTTGAGATAGGGCGCCGTGTCCCAACCGCGCAGGTCGTCATAGACGCACAGACGCGGGTACCACTGGGCGATTTCGAAGATGTCGCCATTCTTGCTGGCGTTGACGTCCATCCGCCCGCCAAATTCGCCCGGCACGGTAAAGCTCCAGGCGATGCGCACGCGCACGCTGCCGCCCTTGGCCTTGACCGCGGTGGGCAGGCGCAACTGCATGCGGGTGTCGGAGACAATCCATTTCACTGGTTGGCGATGGCCGCTGCCGTCCTCCACTTCGACCGAGGCGATCCGGTAGCCATTGGTGAATTCGGTCGGGAACTTGCTGGTGAAGGCGCCGCGTGCGTCGGGCTTGTAGCGGTTCTGGTCCAGCTGCAGCCACAAGACGTCCAGCGCGTTCGGACTGTGGTTGGTATAGGTGATCGTTTCGTGGCCGGTGAGCTGGCGGCTGGCCGGATCGAGCGTTGCCTCGATGGCGTAATCGGCACGGTTCTGCCAGAACAGCGGGCCTGGCTTGCCATCGGCCGACCGATAGGCGTTGACCGGGTCGGGATAGCTGAACGGAGCGAAGGTTTGCAGCGGGTCATAGTGCGGCGCATCGGCTGCCGCGGCGAGGGTGGCGGCCAGCGCCAGCGCGCCGGCCATGCATAGTGTGAAAGCTTTCATCGTCGATCCCCTGGTGTTCAAGGCTGTCCGCCGGCGCGGATCAATGCGAGCACCTCGTGGCAGGCGCCCATCGTGTGGTAGTCGACCTTGCCGGCCGGACTCTTCTCGTCGTCGACCTTGCAGTTGTCGTGGGTGAGGATGCGGTACCACGCGCCATGCTCGTGATCGACGAAATGCTGCCACGCATACGTCCACAGCCGCTCGTACCACTGGTCATAGATGGCCTCGCCGGTGCGCGCATGCAGCAGCGCGGCGGCGGCCAGCGATTCGGCCTGCACCCAGAAGTACTTGTCGGCGTCGCAGATGCTGCCGTCGGGGGCGAAGCCGTAGTGGATGCCGCCGTGTTTCGGGTCCCAGGCGCGCATCAGCGCGGTATCGAACAGATGACGCGCGGTCGGCAGCAGCCAGCGCTCTTCGCGGCCGCGCTCGGCCAGGTGCGATTCCAGGATCACCAGCAGCTTGGCCCATTCGGTCTGGTGGCCGGGCTGGAAACCCCACGGGCGGAACAGGTGGCGCGGGTTGTCGCGGTTGTAGTCCCAGTCGACGTCCCAGTTGGCGTCGTAGTGTTCCCACACCAGGCCGCCGGCCTTGGCCGCCTGGCGGCGGGTCATGTGGTCGGCCAGCAGCAGCGCGCGGTCGAGGTAGCGCACGTCGTCGCTGGCCTGGTAGGCGGCCAGCATCGCCTCGCACATATGCATGTTGGCGTTCTGCCCGCGGTAGGGCGAGAAGTTCCAGTCCGCGTCCGCTTCGTCGCGGTAGAGGCCGGCCTCGGCGTCCCAGTAGCGGCGTTCCAGCAGCGCCCAGGTTTCGTCCATCCACGGTGCGGCCTCGACGATGCCGGCGCGGCGCGCGCTGGCGCAGGCCAGCAGTACGAAAGCTACGCCATAGGCATGGTTGGTGCGGTCTTCGGGCTGGCCGTCGGCGATCGTCCAGGCGTAGCCGCCGGTCGTGTTGTCGCGATGCACCTCGCGCAGGTAGCGCAGGCCGTGGCGTGCTGCTTCCAGGTAGGCGGTGTCCTGGAACTCGATCGCGGCCAGCGCGTAGTTGACGACGAAGCGCGTGCTGCTGACCAGATGGCGGTGGCGGCGATCGTAGATCGTGCCGTCGTCCTTGAAGTATTGGAAGAAGCCGCCGGCCGGATCGATCGCGCGGGGGTGGTAGAACGCCATGGTCCTGGCGGTGTGCTCGCGCAGGAAGTGCTCGCTGCGGAAGTCGGGCAGGGTGGTCATTGAAATTTCCAGGATTGGACGCCCGCTTTCGCGGAATGCCAAAGGCTCGCAGTGGCCCTGTAGGAGTCCGCTCGCGGGCGATGCTCCTGCTCCGGTGCCCGAAAGAGCATCGCCCGCAAGCGAGCTCCTACAAAGGCGTCGAGAAAGCGCATCGCCCGCCAGCGAGCTCCTACAAAGGCGTCGAGAAAGCGCATCGCCCGCAAGCGGAACCCTGCAAAGGCGTCGAGCCAGAAGGGGGGCATCCGAGCCTCGCTCATGAGCTCGACTCCAGGAAGGCATCCACTTCCGCCGCGCTCGGCATCGCGGTGAACGAGCCCTGGCGAGTGACTGTGAGCGCGCCGCAGGTGGCGGCGAAGGCGAGCATGTCGGGCAGGGCCGTCCCGTCGCGCAGGAACGCTTCGAAGGCGCCCGCGTTCTCGAGCGTGGCGAGCTTGCACAGCAGTCCGCCGACGAAGGCATCGCCCGCCGCGGTGGTGTCGACCGCCTCTACCTGCGGGCAAGGCAGCTCGCCGCTCGCATCCCGGCGAAACCAGCGCAACGGGCGCGGGCCGTCGGTGACCACCAGCAGGCGCGTGCGGCCACGCCAGAGGCGGTTGAGCAACGCACCGTCCTCGGCCAGCCAGGCGAATTCCTCGGCGCACAGTTTGACCACGTCGGCCAGGTGCAGCGCCGGCCACACCGACGGCCGCGGGTTCGTCTCCCGTGGCCACAATGCCGGGCGCAGGTTGAGATCGAAACTCACCAGCGCGCCGGCCGCCTGCGCGCGGCGCATGCCCTCGCGGGTGGTTTCGGCCAGGTCCGGGTCGGTCATGCTGTTGGAGCAGACGTGGAAGACGCCGATGCCGTCGAACGCCTGCGCGCGGAAATGCTGCGGGCGGAACAGCAAATCGGCCGACGGCGGCCGGTAAAAATTGAAGCTGCGCTCGCCGCGCGCATCCAAGCTGACGAAGGCCAGCGCTGTATTGGCCTCGCCGGTGCGCGCCACATCCGCCACGTCCACGCCGGCGCTTTGCAGGCTGTCGAGCAGGAAATCACCGAATGGATCGCGCGCGAGCATGCCGGCAAAGCGCGCCGCGCCACCCAGCCGCGCCACCGCCACCGCCACGTTGGCCGGCGCACCGCCGGCAAACGGTACGAACGCGCGCGGGAAGCCGGCCGTGCCGGCGCCCTCGGCGTGGAAGTCGATCAGCGCCTCGCCGAAGCAGAGGATCGGACGACTCATCGGACCTCCGGCAACGGACCGACGACGCGCGAACCGCGCAGGCCGTAGAACACGATATAGGCGTAGCACAGCGCCGGCAGGATGAAGGCGCCCTGCACGCCGATCAGGTCGGCCAGCGCGCCCTGCGCGAACGGCACCACCGCGCCGCCGACGATCGCCATGATCAGCAGGCTGGAGGCTTTTTCGGTCAACGGGCCGAGCCGCTCGATGCCCAGCGTGAAGATGGTCGGGAACATGATCGAGTTGAACAGGCCGATCGCCACCACGCTCCAGGTGGCCGTCATGCCGCCGGTGCTCATGGTGATCGCCAGCAGCACGATATTGACCGCGGCGAACAGCGCCAGCAGCGCGCGCGGCGAGTAACGCGTCATCAGCCAGGAGCCGGCGAAGCGGCCGATCATCGCGCCCAGCCAGTAGTAGGACACGTAGGTCGCCGCATCCACTTCGCGCAGATTGCCGATCTGCGGCAGCGACAGATAGCTGACCATGAAGCTGCCGATCGCCACCTCCGCGCCGACGTAGCAGAAGATCGCGATCACGCCGAACAGCACGTGCGGGATGCGCAGCGCGTCGAGCAGGGTGTGGTGGCCGCGGTCGGCCTGCTCGGTCGCCTGCACCAGCGCGGGCAGGCGGAACAGGTACACCAGCACCGCCAGCGCGAACAGCGCGATCGCCAGGCCGAGGTAGGGCCCTTGCACGGCCTGCGCTTCCTGCGCGCGGTAGATGAGTTGCTCGGCGGGCGACAGCTGGGTGACTTCCAGCGAACTCTTCACGGCTACCGACAGGATCAGCAGGCCGCCGAAGTACGGCGCCAGGAAGGTGCCGAAGGAATTGAGTGCCTGCGCCAGCGTCAGCCGGCTGGAGCTGGTGCGCTCGGGGCCCAGCAGTGCCACGTACGGATTGGCCGCCACCTGCAGCACGGTGATGCCGGTGGCCAGCACGAACAATGCACCGAGGAAGGCCGGGTACGAATGCAACCCAGCCGCGGGCCAGAACCCGGCGGCGCCGACGCCTGCGATCGCCAGGCCGGCGACGATGCCGAGCTTGTAGCCCAGGTGCGCGACCAGCCGCCCGGCCGGCAGCGACATCAGGAAATACGCGCCGAAGAAGGTGAACTGCACCAGCATCGCTTGCTTGTAGTTCAGCTCGAACAGCGCTTTCAGGTGCGGGATCAGGATGTCGTTGAGGCAGGTGAGGAAGCCCCACATGAAGAAGATCGAAGTGACCACCGCCAGTGCCGCCGGGTAGTCGGTGTAGCGCTCGCGTGGACCCAGAGCGGGAGCGGCGGGCGACGGTTTGGAAGCTTGCGTGATGGCCATGGGGACTCCTTAAGTCCGGATCAGGCGGTGGGCGGGCAACTGCTGGCGCGGATTACCAGCCGCACCGGCGCGACGATGCGCCGGGCCGCGGCATCCGGCTCGCGCAGGCGTTCCAGCAGCATTTGCGCGGCCTGCCGCCCGCGCGCGCGGGGTGCGGCGGCGAGCGTGGTGAGCGACGGGGTGGCGAGTGCTGCCTCGGCGATGTCGTCGAAGCCGGTAAGGGCGAAGTCGCGGCCGGGTGCCAGGCCGCGCTCAGCCAGCCCGTGCATCAGGCCCAGCGCCACCGCGTCGTTGTAGCAGACCGCCGCGGTGGGCATGGGCTCGGCCGCGAGCAGCGCCTCGGCGCAGCGGGCCGCGTCCAGGCGGGTCGGCAGGCACTCGACCTCCCACGGCGGCGCGACCGGCAAGCCGGCCGCCTGCATCGCCTCGCGGTAACCGGCGCGGCGCTGGCGACAGGAACTGGAATCGCCATGGCCACCAAAGAAGGCGATCCGCCGGTGGCCCTGCGCAAGCAGGTGCGCGGTGGCTTCGCGCGCGCCCTGCTGGTTGTCCAGCGCCAGCGTGTCCCAATGGGCGTACTCGGGCTGCGCGCCGGTCAGCTCACGGTTGAACAGCAGCAGCGGCGTGCGCGTGCCGACCGCGGCCAACACCTGGCTGGCATCGCTGCCTTCGGCGGGCGACAGGATGATGCCGCCGGGCCCATGCTCGATCAGCGAGCCGAGCACGGCCTGTTCGCGCTGGGACGATTCGCTGGACGAACCGAGCAGGGTGACCATGCCCGCCTCGCCCACCACGTCGTCCACGCCCGCGGCGAACTCGGCGAAGAACGGGTTGGCCAGTTCATTGATGACCAGCGCGATCGACGAAGACGTGCGTCGGCGCAGGTTGGCGGCGGCGCGGTTGTAGACATAACCCTGTCTGCGCAGCTCCTCCTCGACGCGCGCGCGGGTGTCCTTGTTGACCAGCGGGCTGCCGCGCAGCACCAGCGACACGGTCGCACGCGAGACGCCGCAGCCGGCGGCGATGTCGCGCACGGTGACCTTGCGGCCGAGCGGCGTGTTGCTGTCCATGGAGGGCCTTGGTTTAGAACGATCCAAATCTAGCGGATCGGCGGGCGGGTGCAAGGCTTTTGCACACTGCGACGCGCGCTCCGGTTGCCCCCATCCGTCCTTTGGGCACTTCCCCCGTGGACCGGGAGAAGGACCAGACGCCTGCACCCACCTACCGAACCTTCTCCTCGGTTACGGGGGCAGGACCAGCCCTACGCGTACCCACCCGCCGATCCTTTCCCCGTTCACGGGGGAAGTGCCCAAAGGGCGGAGGGGGGCGGCCTTGCCTCGACTCACCCCCTTCACGCACCGCAACATGCACACCGCCGCCAGCGCTGCTAGCGTAGTAATTTAGAACGATCTAAACCGGAGCGACCCCATGACCGTCCGCGTGTCCCGCCTGGCCCTCGCCCTGGCCCTGCTGCCCGGCTTCGCCCTCGCTGCCACCGGCCATGCCGGCGACGTCGACCCGCGCATCGGCACCGGCGGCGACGGCCACACCTTCCCTGGTGCCACGGTGCCCTTCGGCATGATCCAGCTCTCGCCCGACACCGCGATGCCGGACTTCAAGCACGCCTACAAATGGGCCGCCGGTTACCAGTACGCCGATACCAGCATCATGGGTTTCTCGCATACGCACTTTTCCGGCTCGGGCCATTCCGACCTGGGCGACGTGCTGGTGATGCCGATCGCCGGCGAGGTGAAACTCGAGCCGGGCGACCCGGCCCACCCCGGCAGCGGATACCGCTCGCGCTTCGAGCACGCCAGCGAGGTCGAGCAGGCCGGTTACTACGCGGTGACCCTGGCCGACTACGGCATCCGTGCCGAGCTCACCGCCGGGCGCCGCGTCGGCTGGCACCGCTACACCTTCCCGCAAGGCAAACCCGCGCACCTGTTGCTGGACCTGCGCCCGAGCATCTACGACTACCCGGGCAAGGTGCTGTGGTCGAAGCTGCAGGTGGGGAAGGACGGCACCGTCACCGGCTGCCGCATGACCCGCGGCTGGGCACCCGGGCGCGAGCTGTGTTTCGCCATGCGCTTCAACCAGCCGATGACCGCGCGCACGCTGTATGACCGCGAGCACGACGTGGTCTACAAGGGTTTCAACGGCCCGGGCAATCAGCCGGTCGACCACGACGCGCAGAACGGCCGCGCGCTGGTCGGCGTGTTCGACTTCAGCACGCTCAGGCAACCGCTGGAAGTGAAGGTGGCGATTTCGCCGGTGAGCGCGGCCAACGCGGTGGCCAACCTGGACACCGACGGCAAGGGCTGGGATTTCGACGCCCGCCGCGCCGAAGCGAAAACGGCCTGGGACAAGGCGCTGGCGGTGATCGACATCGCCGCGCCGGCAACCGTGCGAAAGCAGTTCTACACCGCGCTCTACCACGCCATGCTCTCGCCCACGCTGAGCATGGACGTCAACGGGCAATACCGCGGTCCGGACCATGCCGTGCACCAGGCCAGGGGCTACGAGTTCTATTCGACCTGGTCGCTGTGGGACGTCTATCGCGCGCAGCAGCCGCTGATGGTGCTGCTCAACCCCGAACGCAGCACCGACTTCATCCGCTCGCTGGTCGCCGCGCGCGAGGCCAGCCCGTTCGGCATCCTGCCGGTGTGGGCGTACCAGGGGCTGGAGACCTGGTGCATGATCGGCTACCACGCCGTGCCGGTGATCGCCGACGCCTTCATCAAGGGCGTGCGCGGCTTCGACGCCGACGAGGCGCTCGACGCCATGGTGGCCAGCGCCACCTACGCGCCCTACGGCGACCTGGGCGACTACATGAAGCTCGGCTACGTGCCGATCGACAAGGAGCCCGAAGGGGCCTCCAAGACGCTCGAATACGCCTACGACGACTGGTCGCTGGCGCAGATGGCCGGGGCGATGGGACGCAAGGAGCTCGCCGCCACGTTCGAAAAACGCGCCGGCAACTGGAAGAACGCCTGGGACCCCAAGACCGGCTTCATGCGCGCGCGGCTTTCCGATGGCGCGTTCCGCGCGCCATTCGATCCGGCCGCCGCCGGCTACGGCAGCGACTACACCGAGGGCAACGCCTACCAGTACTCCTGGTACGTGCCGCAGGACGTGCCGGGCCTGATCCAGGCGATGGGCGGCGAGGCGAAGTTCATTGCCAAGCTCGATGGCGTCTTCGATGCGAAGATTGATCCAGCCCACTTCAAGCACGTCGAGGACATCACCGGCCTGATCGGCTGGTACGCCCACGGCAACGAGCCCAGCCACCACCTCGCCTACCTCTACGACTACGCCGGCGCGCCGTGGAAGACGCAAGCGCGGCTCAAGCAGATCATGGACACCCAGTACGCCGCCCGCCCGGACGGCCTGGCCGGCAACGACGACCTGGGTCAGATGTCGGCCTGGTACGTGTTCACGGCGCTGGGCTTCTATCCGGTGACGCCAGGCAGCGACGTCTACGCGATCGGCCGGCCGTTCGTCGAGCGGGCCACGCTGCACCTGACCCATGGCAAGGACTTCACGGTCAGCGCCGCGCCGCTGGACGACGCGCATCCCTACGTCGGCGAGGTCACGCTCAACGGCAAGCCACTGGCCAAACCGTTCCTGCACCACGGCCAGATCCTCGCCGGCGGCGAGCTGCATTTCCGCATGCAGGCCGCGCCGGCGCGATAACGGCAAACCGCCGCGCCCAGCCCGCTCCCGGCCCCGCCGGGAGCGGGCTGGCCGTGCCTGCCATCACCTTGCGATAACGCCGCGTAGTCTTTTATTACACGTTTACCGGCCGGGCGCGGGACGCCGTAAGCTCCGCTGGCCGAGCCAGTGAGGAACCTTCGCCGCATGCCCAGCC
>Ga0308176_10001501_pt1 | contig 14665 bp, 10 predicted proteins | sample PhyCR2_3_FD_203890 | JGI IMG/M metagenome (GOLD analysis project Ga0308176, IMG submission 203890) | Soil microbial communities from UC Gill Tract Community Farm, Albany, California, United States - DLSLS.C.R2 | ecosystem: Environmental > Terrestrial > Soil > Agricultural land | place: USA...
GTTCGCGCCGTGGCCGCCGCGGCAAACACTGTCATTCGGGCCTTGCCGGTGATGTAGTACTGCCATTCATCCGCATTCGGATGCCAGTGCAACTCGCGCAGTCCGCCTGGTTTCAGAGTGACGATCGCGGCCGTAATCGGAGTCGATGGAAACTTCTTCGAATCGATGATTTTCACGTGACCGCCTGGTGTTGTCTTCGTAGGCGGCATCTTGCTCGCCCTCGAAACGTACGAGTTTGTCAATTCCGTGCCTTCCGAAGCCTCTTTCTGTTCCGCTGTCAGAGGCCCGGGTAACTCGGCCTGAAAAATGAAGAGTTCTCGCTTCGGAACGTTGTCGAACGTAGATTCCGCCACTCCGAAATTCTTCGCCAGCACCTCTTTTGGCGTATGTGCCAGCCACTCGGTCAGGAGAAACGTGTGAAACTCATCGAACCTGCCATCGTCAAACACCAGCAAAAAGCGGCACCCATCCGGCCCGAGACCCTGAATTGAGTGCGGCACGCCCGGCGGAAACAGCCACAGATCGCCTTCGCCCACGTCCGCCACAAACGCTTGCCCTCCTGTATTCACGGCTGTGATGCGAGCGTTCCCGTTCAGCATGATTGCCCACTCGGCCTCTACGTGCCAGTGCAGCTCCCTAACGCCGCCCGCTGTCAGCCGCATCTCCACACCGGCAATGGACGTCGAGATCGGCAGATCGCGAACCGTCACCTGCCGCGTCCATCCTCCTTTCTCGACCCGCTTGCGCGAAAACGAGAAAGGATACTTGAACGGCCGCACGGAGCCGTTGTCGGTTTCCGGAGGCCACTCGGAATCCGGGTTCTGCTTTGCCAACGGCAAATTCTGCGGCCCCGGATCCGCCTCGTTCGGAGCGTTATGCGGCGTCGCGCTTGTCTGCTGGGCTTGGGCGGTCGTTGCACTCAGCCCTGCCATTCCGAGCGTTGCAGAGGTCCACTCAATCAGCCTTCGCCGGCTGAGATCGTCGTTCGATTTCATATTAGTTTCTCTTCTACGGATAGTATCCCGAAGGGCACGCGCCAGCGGCCCTTAGCCGTTCTGCATCACAGAAACGGATGAATGAAAAACAGGATAACCCGGAAATCCAGGCCAAAGATCTATGACCTGTGACTGCCAACTAGGCAAAAATGTCGGGGAGCTGTGTTCGCTTTTCTCCGGGGGTCAGCCGATAACGCCCGATTGAGCAGCGCGGACGGCGCGGTCATTGCCGCACAAGCTCAAAATCTCGGCCATCTTCTTCGCCGCGCCTTTGGGATCTCGTTCGGGCTTCAGGTCTAACTGCGTACAGATGTCGCGGATCCGCTGGGCTGCATCTTTGTCGCCGCCCGGAAACGAATTTTTGGCTCGAAGGCACAATTCCATCAGCGCCTCGTCCGTCACCGAGCTTTCGCCCATTTTCGATTGCACGCGCGAAAGCAGTTCCCTCATCTCAGTCGCGCGTTTCACCAATCGCTCCACGCGATCACCTAAAAGATAATCGCGGAATACGCTCGCCAGGTCGCGGATGCGTTTGGCCTTATCGTATACCTGGAAGACTTCGTCCGCTTGGACGTTCTCGCCGAAGTAGATTCCTTCGAACTCACGCTCAATCCGGGGCCAGCGGGCGCATTCGGCAAGCATGCAGACCAGGATGGACATGGCGGATATGAGGTCGCCGTTGGTAACGGATCCACCCGCCTGAGAGAAGTCGGCCAGCCTGGCGGCGTCCTGCAGGTTCGCTATCACATACGTCCGGCCTCTCATCCCGCCGGCATCTATGTTTGGCAGGAAGGTTCCGAGCGAACGATGATCGCTGCCAACCCCATGCACGATCGCCACTGACTCGATTCCATCCTTCTTCAAAAGGCCTACATACTCATCTTGGCTGTCATCGTGCAGAACGTAGGTTTTGTCCTTGCCGCGGAACGCAAACAGATAGCCGTTCCTGGTGTCGGCGAATAACGTGATCACTCCGAAATCCGCAGAAGAACGGAGCGAAAGCTTCACGTCCAGCTCCAAAACGCGTGGTTTCGGATTTGCGTTCAGCAGGATGCTTTTTCGAATCCAATCGACTGCATGGGTGAAACCCCGAGGGGTACTGAGATCGAGTGTGACGGCCGCCATGATGATCCGGAAGCCACCCTACAACTTTGGTGCCAAACCGGATAAAGTTTCTGGCGCCGCGACTTGTTCTGCTGGAAAGCGTCCTGCCGGCTGCCGCGACTACGCCGTTATGCTGGATGCAGCCTTAACCGGTCGTGACGCGAGCGGCGGTCCGAGCAGTTCTTGCCCGTACTTCTCGAAGACCGGCAGCATTTTTGCCCGGTCCGGAACCGTGCCGCGCGGAGCTGCAGCCTCTAGTTCTTGGAAAAATAGATCGACGCCCCCCGGGACGACCGTCGTGAGGGTTCGGCCGGGCGCGGTTCCAATGTTCTGAAACGTGTGCCGGCTACCCCGCGGCGCAAATACGGTATCACCCGCGCCCGCAGAGATCTCCTGCCCGTCCACTTCGAACTTGAATTCGCCCTCAAGGATATACCACCATTCATCCTGATCGGGGTGCGCATGCAGAGGTGGACCCGCAAGCGGGCGGGTGTGGCCCTCGAAAACCGTGAACGCTCCGCCCGTATCGCGGCTCGAGATCTTGATGATCACTTCATTTCCGAGTACATGGATCGGCCGATCATTTCCGCGCTCGACGGTGAACGCGCCAGAACGCACATCGGTGGGAACAGGGGTAAAGTCTTTTTCCACGAAACACAACGCGTTGCGGACTGAGAGAATGGCTCACCGGTACCAGAATTTATGAAAAGCCGGCCGATCGCCGCCGGTCGGCACATTGTTCCCGTTCTTCTGCAACGGAACGGCGCAACCATTCACTTCACAGGCTGGCGGTCTGCATGCTCAAAGTGCCGCTCAAGTTCGAGGCGACATAAGCAATTTGTGATGCGTCGCGCCCGGAAGGTATAGACGAAATTCCAGGACAGGCGTTGACGAGTGTCGAATCAGAGTTGGCTCGCTGGATGCGTTTAGTAGCGCCGCTCCGAACGCCCAAAGGGGGTGGGCACCGCGCTGATGCGTGTTCAGCTGCATGCAAAGCATCGCAGCCTCTCAATCGTGCAAAGGTTTTTGCAGGCGATGCCTTTGGAGCAATGTCTTACCTCCGAAGTAGATGCAGCCCAGCGTGATCCACAACAGCCCGGCGAATTTTGCCTGCGGACGCAGGCTGAACCAAACGTAGAGACATACGGCGAATCCGCAAACAGGAATCACGGCCTGACTCCAACTGCGATCGACGGCTTTCCACCAATAATGACGGAACGATGCCGCATTGACACCCGCAAACGCGAGGAACGCCCCAAAATTTAGGAGCTCGGCTCCAAGCTGATAACTCATCGTCAAAGCCCCAGCTAGTGCGAAGGCACCACAAACCAGCACGTTCCGACTCGGGACGCAACTGGAAGGATTTACGAACGTGAAAAAACGGGGGAGCGCGCCTTGAGCACCCATGCCATACAAAAGCCTGGCGGCACCTAACATTGCGGCAGTACCGGAGCCGATCGTTGCGACAAGCAGCGTGGTGTTGATTAAGCCGAACATGGCTGCACCGCCCGCCTTTCCGGCAACGAAGACGTACGCAGTATCGATGTTCGGATAATGCCAGAATTCCGGCCAGACGAGCTGTGCCGTGTATACTTCGACTGCTGCGAGCACGCCCGTAATCAAGCAAGTGAGAACGGTTGCGCGCATGATATCGCGGTGCGGATTGATGGTCTCCTCAGAAAGAGTTGAGATACTGTCGAATCCGATATAGGTGAGAGCTGCGATTGACGTACCGGTCGAGACGGCCGAAATGGAAAAGCTGGAAGAGTCGTAAAAGGGTTTGAGCAGACCTGCCGGCGTAAGAGTGCCGTGTAGAAAAATGTAATGGCAGAACTCCCATAACAGAAATGCGACCACCCCACATAGGGCGATGGTCAGCCAGCGATTCGTTCTCGCGGACGCCTCAACCGCGCGGAGGTTCAGGCCGGTGAAAAGCAATGCGAAAAACACTTTCCAGACCGGGATGGGAATCATCGGCAAGAAGTTTGCCGCCGCAGCACTGCACCAGATCGTACAGATTAGCGGGTTCAGCAGGTAATCGAGCAGTATGGCCCAGCCCGCGAGCGTTCCGGCGGTAGACCCAAACTCACCAGCCATGTACGCGTACGCGGATCCTGCACTCGGATACACGCGGGCCATGCGTCCATAGCTGACGGCGGTCAGCAGCATCGCAATCATCGCAAACAGAATCGTAGTCACCACGTGCCCGCGTGCTTCCTGCGAGACCACACCATACATGGTCATGGGAGCAGTGGGCTGGATGACGATAAGGCCGTAGAAGATCAGGTCGCGCAGTCGGAGTGTGCGACAGAGAGCGGTGCGTGGGAGAGCCTGTTGTGCTGTGCCCACACGCGATTCCTCAGCGGGCGGGGACGGGAACAGCTTCGACCTGGACCGGCCGGCGTTCAAAATGCGAGCGCACCGCCGCATCGGCAATCGCCAACGATTGCCGGCCATCGAGACCTGTCACGCGAACGGGACGGCCCGCCAGGATATTGCTGACAAAATCCCTGATCTCAAGCCGGTAAGCATCGGTGAAGCGCTCCAGCCAATGTGTCATCAACTGGTGTTTGCTGGTATCGGCGGTCAGAACAGTAACCGGCGTACGCCGGACATGTCCGACCTGAATAGTGCCGCCCGTACCGACGATTTCGGTACGAACGTCGTATCCATATTTGGCGTCGATGAAAGACTCCACGTTGCCGACCGCGCCGTGAGCGAATTGCAGATTTACTACCCCGGCATCGAAGCCGCCAAAGCGCTTCATTTCCGGAATAGCCACGCAGCCGGCGTACGCGTGAACTTCGGTTACCTCGTCATCGACAAGCCACCGGGCAAGGTCGAAGTCATGCGTGCTCGAGTCGTGAAATAGGGTACCGTTCAGCGTCGTTTGGGGTGCTGGAGACGGTCCTGCGTCATGATCGCGGCCGATCGACTTGAAGAGGACGACGCGTCCGATCTCCCCCTCGTCGATTCGCCGCTTGGCATCGGCGTATGCCGGGTCATACCGCCGCATGTGACCTACCTGCAGGCTCACTCCCGCCTCCGCCACAGCGTCGAGAGCCGAGTCGGCATCATCGAGGGTGATTGCCAGTGGTTTCTCGCAGAAGATCCTTTTGCGCGCTGCAGCTGCGAGGCGAATGGCGGAGCCATGAAACTTCGGTGGAGAACTGATGACCACTGCGTCTATGTCGTTGCTCGCTAGCAACGCCTCTGCGCTGTCGTAGAACGATTCAATGCCAAGTTCCGACGCCACGGCCTGCGCTCGCGCAGAGTTTGCATCCGCAACCGCCGTCAGCACCGCACCAGGAGTATGGTAGCGGAGAGTTTCGGCATGAAACCTTCCCATCTCACCCACCCCGATCACTCCGAATCTCAGGTACTCCATCGGCTTTCCTCCCAGCTTGCGGTTCAGCGAGAATTTCTACCCAGCGGCATTCGCGGCCGCGTTCGGCGGACCCGTGGACGCCCGCACAATCAATTCGCCGCGAATCTTGATCTCGTGAGTGGCGCCCGAGCCGCCCAACAAGTCCAACATTGCCTCCATGGCCAATCGGCCCATCTCCGACATTGGCTGACGGACGGTGGTGAGCGGCGGCTCTGTGAATCGAACAATGGACAGATCGTCGAAGCCGATGACCGAGACATCGCGAGGTACGCGCAGTCCGGCATCGCGAATCTGTCGCATGGCTCCGAGGGCAGTCATGTCGTCGTAGCAGAAGACGGCAGTGGGCCGGTCCGGTAATCTGAGAAACGCCGCCATGGCTTCCATTCCACTCTCGGGCGTTCCACTGCCGTAGAGCACCAGCTCAGGTTGGAAAGCTAAGTGGCCCGAATCAAGAGCCTGCCGGTAGCCGCCGAAACGCTCTGTATCGGAGGTACGGCCATTCCGGTCACCGATGTACGCAATGCGACGGTGGCCGAGTTCGACAAGGTAGCGCGTCGCTTCATAACTGGCCGAAAGATTCTCAATCATTACCGAATGCGCGAATTGGCTGGGGTGCTGATTGTTCAGCAGTACGATTGGCACATTCATCCGAGAGAGGAGAGGAAGGTGAAGCGCGCCAACACGGGAAGCCGTCACAATGATGCCATCGACGCGTCGCTCCTCGAATGTACGCACAACCCTCATCTCGCGTTCCGGATCGGCATTTGAATTCGCAAGAAAGACGGAATAGCCGTGATCGCCCGCGACGGTCTCGATTCCACTTACGACGCCTGCAGCAAACAGGTCGGCGATGGTGGTGACCACCACCCCTATCGTCCTGGTTCGCCGGGTCGCGAGGCTGCGTGCAATCGCGCTGCCGCGGTACCCTGATTCCTCCGCAATCTGACGGATCTTCTCCACCGTTTCGGATTTCACTCGCGGACTGTTGTTCAAGGCGCGAGAAACGGTGGAATGAGAGACGTTCGCCGAACGTGCGATGTCCTTGATGGACACGGGAATGGATGATACGGGCCCTGCCGCATTATCACTGCCCGTATGCACACGTTTACGCAAAATGAGTCCAGTTGCCAGAGTCCCGAGCACGGCAATCCCGATCAGCTTGGGCTTTCTGAAGCTTAGGATTGTCGCAATCGTGTTGTCAATCCCTATTTACGCCCGGAGCTGGTGAGATGCGCACACGTGTGCAATAAAACGTTGACAAAGGCTGCCTGGCGGCTCACAATCGCTACATTCAACATGTCTACTCTTCGCGACAACTCAATGTCCAGTTCGCACCCGTCGATTCAGTTCGCGTGTGCCCCGGTCAGTTGGGGCGTCGAAGATTACTCCGGTCCTTCGTGGGATCAGCCCTATGAAAAGATTCTCGACGAGATGGTGGAGTGCGGTTATACAGGCACTGAACTCGGACCCTACGGATTTTTTCCCACGGAAGCCGGCAAACTTCTGCCGGAGCTGCAGGGCCGACGTTTGAAAATGCTTTCCTCGTTCGTTCCGGTGAACCTCGCAGATCCCAGCGTTGCAGCGGAAGCGGCCGAGCGGATTCGGGAGGTGGGTTCACTCCTCGCGGCGCTCGGAGCGCCTTGTATCGTTCTGGCGGATTATCAATCGAAAGAAAGGGAGAACATGGCAGGCAGAGTTCCGCGCGACGGAACCGCATCCCTCAGCGCTGATCAATGGAAGAGCGTAGCGCGCCTGGGGCGCGAGGCGGAACGAATTGCCGGTGACTTCGGCCTGGATCTGGTCTTTCACCCACATGTCGCCACATTCATCGAAACGCCCGAAGAAACTGACCGGTTCTTCGATGCCGTTTCCGCATCGAGCATAGGTTTGTGCCTCGACACCGGACACTGTCTATACGGAGGCGGAGACCCGGTAGCGATTGCGGACCGGTACAAAGAGTTGCTTCGCTATATTCACATCAAAGATATCGATCGGGCGGTGTTGCAAGAATCGCATCGAAAGCAACTGAACTTCGATCAGGCGATTGAAGCCGGCGTGTTCTCAGAAATCGGCGAGGGCTGCATCGATTTCCCTTCGTTTTTTAGCCTTTTGGAGCGAAACGGGTATAAGGGCTGGTGCGTGGTGGAACAGGACATCAAGTTCGGCGTAAGCACCGTATCGCCCAGGCAGAGCATGGGCGCGAGCCTCGAATATCTTCGGAACGTAGTCGAGACTCTCAAGCTCGACAACAATGGGCGGGACGTTTCGCGAACCGCGCCGGAAGCCGTACTCTATCGTGATACTGCCAGATAGCGACGCAACAACGGGCGATCGGGGCAGATCGCAGTCCCACAGAGTACTCAAAATGTCCGATGCTGCGGCTCAGGCAAGATCGGGATTCGGAAGCAGGAGATCGCGTACAAGTATGCTGAGGTCCGTGCAGGCCGCGCTGAATTGCCGCAACGTTCGCTGTGTAGCCCCAAACGTGTCGAAATCGCGCAGTGAAATTCCATCTTCTGAGTAGGCACGGCGAAAATCGGCGAACCTCTTCAACAGGTCTTCGACGACCTCTGGAGCGACTGGCTGATCGATGCGCGGAAAAACTGCGATATCACTCGCGTTATAGCGCTTCTGCCATGCGTATGGGGGCGAGATCACGACGTCGCCACCTATGAACTCGCTCCAATGCATGTGATTCCTGAAGGCCGCCGAAAGTAGTCGTATCCGGTATCCACGCTCGCGGAAGATTCGGTATGCTTTTTTGAAAACCGCGACTCCTGCCCACTCGAGATACCCCGGATCGGTGCTGATGTTTTCCTTTTCCATGACGGCCTTCAACCAGTCGTCGAGGCGGCCGACCATGATTGTGCAAACCGGTCCCATAGTGTCGATAGGCTTCCCTTCGCGCGCGCGACGGTTCAGCCCGCGCTCCGCTGCCTCGGCAACAGCAATGCACTGAGGAAGCGTGAACGAAACCGTAGCGTTGATGCTTATCCCGCGGTACGTGGCCTCCTCAATGGCCGGAATGCCGGCCGCCGTTGCCGGAATTTTCACGATCATGTTAGGCGCGAGTCGGTTGAACCGTTCAGCTTGCTCGACAATTGCCTTTGTGTCGCGAAAAAACCGCGGATCGGTTTGAATCGAGAGGCGCCCGTTGCGGCCCCGCTGAGACTCAAAGACGGGCATTAGCAGGGCAGCAGCTCTGGTCGACATCTCTTCCACAACGCGCCAGCCCAACTCGTCTTCAGTTGCCGTGGGCATTTCATGAATCAGGGCTTCAATGCGCGGCTTCCAGAAGCGCATCTCTTTTTTTAGAACCGCGAGCGCAATCACGGGATTGCATGTCGCTCCGACAGCCCCGTCTTCAATCGAGGACGACAACTCTTCGATGGAGGCTGAGTCGTTCCACAGACACGTGGGTGTAGTCTGCGTCATTTGGTGCAGAGGGCTTTTGTATTTCAGAGCAGGAGCGGGCGGCATGTAATACCTAAATCTTCCGTGGAATGAACACGTGTGCGCTCGAATCGTAGCTCAAGGGCGAGCAACGCGTCAAGCTCGTAACAAGAAAGGAACCATACTGGCACGATTTCGTTTTTGCTTTCCTGCTTTACATCGGGTATCAGCCTTCATTAGAATCGGAACGCACACGTGTTCACACTTGCTCGGATGGGCTAGCGACAGATATGCAACTCCTTGTTCACCCGGAAGACGGCCGTGAAGTATCAGACGGGTTCGAATTCCTTTCATTAATCAACAGGAAGCTCGCTGGGGGAGACGTTGTCACAGGCAGCACTGGAACGCGCGAGCTCGGCTTGGTTGTCCTGGGAGGACAGTGCTCAGTCACTTCGTCCCGAGGGGAGTGGAAAAACATTGGACGGCGTCCGAATGTGTTCTCCGGCATGCCATATGCTTTGTATCTTCCGATCTCGACGTCTTTCAGGGTCATGGCCGAGACCGCATGCGACCTCGCCTTTTGCTATTCCAAAGCGAATGAGGCTCACCCGGCTCAACTCGTAACACCAACGGACGTTGAGGTGGAGATTCGCGGCGGCGCCAATGCCACAAGGCAGATCAACAAGATCTTCCGCCCGGAATTCTCCGCTGACCGGCTGCTGATTGTGGAAGTGTACACGCCTAGCGGCAATTGGTCGAGCTATCCGCCGCACAAGCACGACGTTCATGATCTGCCGGCGGAGGTTGATCTGGAGGAAATTTATTATTACCGGATTGACCGTCCCGAGGGGTACGCGATCCAGAAAGTCTATACCCGGGACAGGCGCATAGATGCCACGCTGACTGTGCGTGATGGCGATATGGTCGGAATTCCAGAGGGATACCATCCGGTTGTGGCGGCGCACGGATACAACGTGTACTACCTCAACGCGCTGGCCGGATCGGCACGCTCCATGGCCGCCACCGACGATCCGGATTACGAATGGGTTCGAGGGACATGGCGCGACCAAGACCCGCGAGTTCCTATGGTGACGGTGGACATGGAAGCGCCGGTCGCACTGCAGCGCGGCTGAATCCAGACAGGAAGGAATTCTATGCGAACACGCCGGCTCACGATGGCTCAGGCTTTGATTGGGTTCCTGAAGAACCAGTACGCGGAACGCGATGGGATTGAGAACCCGTTCTTCGCGGGCGCGTGGGGCATCTTCGGTCATGGCAACATCGCGGGAATAGGCCAAGCCCTGCAGGAGAATCCCGATTTCCAGTACTATCTCAGCCGGAATGAGCAGGCATCTGTTCACATCGCGACCGCCTTCGCCAAGGCGAGCAACAGGCTGGCTACCTTCGCTTGCATTTCCTCGATCGGTCCTGGCGCGACTAACATGATTACCGGAGCGGCCACGGCAACCATCAACCGGATTCCCGTGCTTCTGCTGCCCGGTGACATTTTCGCGCGCCGGAATGTCGCTCCCGTTTTGCAGCAGCTTGAATCGGAACACAGCCAAGACGTGTCAGTGAACGATGCTTTCAAGCCGGTCTCTCGGTATTGGGATCGGATTTACCGCCCTGACCAGTTGATCTGCTCCTTACCGGAGGCGATGCGCGTCCTGACGTCTCCCGCACAGACCGGCGCCGTGACGTTGGCGCTGCCTCAGGACGTGCAATCAGAGGCGGCCGATTTTCCGGAGGAGATGTTCGAAAAACGAATCTGGCACATCGCGCGTCCACAGGGCGATTCCGAACTACTTGCAAAAGCCGCCGGTTGGATCCGGACCGCACGCAATCCTTTGATCGTGGCCGGCGGAGGTGTCCTCTACAGCGGGGCGACCGAAATGCTGTCCAGGTTTGCGAGTCAAACCGGCATCCCCGTCGGGGAAACGCAGGGCGGCAAGAGCTCGTTGCCGTTCGATCATCCACAGAACCTGGGAGCCATTGGCGTAACCGGAACGCCGGGCGCGAACATCGCGGCGCGCGAAGCGGACCTTGTGATCGCTATCGGCACGCGTCTGAGCGATTTCACCACAGCTTCCAAGACCGCGTTTCAGAATCCTCGAGTCCGCTTTGTGAACATCAACGTCGCGGAGATCGATGCGTTTAAGCACGCGGCCGTGCCGCTGGTCGCAGATGCGCGCGCGGCACTCGAAGCGCTCGCGACGGCCGTCGATGGATACAGCGTCGAACAGCATTACGCCGGATCCATTGTGCATTGGAAAGCGCTTTGGGAGAACGAGACAGATCGTATCTACGGACTGCGGCATGGACCTCCTATCAGCCAGGGAGAGGTCATAGGAGTCGTCAATAACGCTGCCGCGCCGGAGGACGTTGTCGTGTGCGCGGCCGGTAGTTTGCCCGGCGATCTGCATAAGCTCTGGCGTGCCCGAGCACCGAACGGGTATCACCTGGAATACGGCTATTCGTGCATGGGGTATGAGATCGCAGGGGGACTGGGCGTCAAGATGGCGCACCCGGACCGCGAGGTCTACGTCATGGTTGGCGACGGTTCGTTTCTCATGATGTCTTCCGAAATTGTGACTGCGATCCAGGAAGGCTACAAGCTCAACATCGTCCTGCTCGATAACCACGGATTCAGCAGTATTGGCGGACTGTCCAACGCTATCGGATCTCAAGGATTCGGCACCGATTACCGCTACCGCACTCAAACCGGACAACTCGACGGAAGATATCTGCCGGTCGATTTCGTGAAACTCGCTGAAGGCTATGGCGCGAAGGCAGTCCGGGCGACCATTCGCGATGACGCCGAGCGCGCAATCGCTGAGATGCGCCGCCAAGACGGTACAACGGTCGTCGTAATTGAGGTTGACAAGGAAATGCGCGTTCCCGGTTATGAATCCTGGTGGGATGTTCCGATGTCTGAGGTGTCGGAAATCGAGAGCATACGAAGGGCGCGAGCGGAGTATGAACAGGCAGTAAAGCGCGAGCGCCACCACGAAGTCGCAGCACCAGTCGCGGCCGTATGAGTGCGCGCACCGCGCAGAACTGAGGGCGATCGTTCGTGGATATCGGACTTTTCACTGACGGACTGATGAACCTGCCGTTCGAGGCGGCCCTGGAGACGGCTTCGCGGCTTGGCGTCCGCGCGATCGAGATCGGAACCGGGAATTTTTCACCGGGCACTCATTGCGAGCTGGATCGTCTCTTGAGCGATGCTCAGGCGCGGGCTGAATTTCTGCGTACGATCGAGCGGCATCAGCTTCGGCTCGTCGCGCTGAATTGCAGCGGCAATCCGCTTCATCCGAAGCCGGAAGTATCGCGGCAAGCTGCCGAGATTACGCGCAAAACACTTCGCCTCGCTGGAATGTTGCAAATCGAGCGAGTGGTTTGCATGAGCGGATGCCCAGGAGCGCCGGGCGGAGGCTTGTACCCCAACTGGGTGGTTGCATCCTGGCCCGAAGATTTCCTCGAACTACTTGAGTGGCAATGGAATGAGCACGTGTTGCCGTTCTGGCGCAGCATGCTTGAACTCGCGCGGGCTGAAGGCGTTCGGCAACTCTGCTTCGAGTTGCACCCGGCCAACAACGTGTACAACCCGTCCTCATTTCAGCGTTTGCGAGGGGAGTTGGGAACTATGGTGATGGCCAACCTGGATCCCAGCCACTTCTTCTTCCAGGGCATGGACCCACTCGCGGTCATCCGCGCGCTAGGTCCGTCGATCGGGTACGTGCACGCCAAAGACGCCAGAGTGGAGCCCTATAATCTGGCGGTGCAAGGATCGCTCGATCTTCAGCCCGGAAAACCTGTTCGCGATTTGGTCTGGGCGTACCGAACCCTTGGTTATGGCCATGGCGCGCAATTCTGGGCTGATTTCATTTCGACGCTACGGTCGGTTGGTTACGACGGAGTGCTGTCAATCGAACATGAGGATCCTTTGATGGACTCCGAGGAAGCCATTGGGCGCGCTGTTGAGCTGTTAAGGAGCACGGCATTCTTCCGTCCGCCGTCGATCTTTCCCGGCGCACCGCCAGCGTTCTGACTAACTCCGGATGGGGTTTTATCCCGACAACCCACGAGTTGTGCAACCGTGTGTATTTTTTTATTGACGGGTCTTGGCCGCGATGCTACACTCGCCCCAATCTCGATTCGGAAATGCCGTTTGAACAGGCTTGCTAGGCGCACTACTCTTGCCCGCCGCGAACGCAAACTGTCAGCCTGAACCGCCTGTTTCTCGATAGTAAATCGCTCGGCAGTGTTGGCCAACTCACTGCTACACGGTCGTCGTCGTCCATCTTGTTACGTCCTCACACTTCGCGGTGCAGGGGCCAGAAAACGGGGAAAATATGAGAAATTCCGTAAGGCTGATACGAACGATTCTCTTGTTCGTGACCGCTTTGGTTGCTTCCACAGTTTCACTCTACGGACAGGCGGTTTACGGCAGCATTTCCGGAACCGTTTACGATCCGTCCGGAGGTGTTGTTCCGAATGCAAAGCTGACAATCACCGATTTAGCAAGAGATCAGAGTTATCCGCTCACAGCAAACGACGGCGGTTATTACAACTTGACCCATTTGATCGTCGGTAAGTATCGAGTGCGGGTGGAGGCGCCCGGATTCAAGGCCTTTGTTCAGGATTCCATTGAAGTTTCCGTCGATTCCGTCACCAGCATCGATGTGAGGCTCCAAACTGGGGATGTGAGCCAGGTAGTGGATGTTAAGGAAGAAATCCCTCTGCTGAAAACAGAGCGTACGGATGTAAGCACCACGTTGAGTGAACGGGCAGTGGAGCAGTTAGCGGTGGTTAATCGAAATTTTACTCAACTGCTGCTTCTTACTCCGGGTGCGACCCAGTTTAATTGGAGCGACACTTCGACTGAGAATCCCCAGGGGGGCATCGCTGTAAACGTCAACGGACAGCATTTCACCGGCGTTGGTTACATTCTGGACGGGACTGATAATCGTGATTTCCTCTATGGAAACATGATCGTAGTCCCCGATCTCGATTCCGTCGTGCAGGCCAAAGTTACAAGTGCGAATTTCGATGCTGAGTTTGGCCAGGCTCAGGCGGCTGTTGTGAGTACTTCGACTAAGTCAGGGAGCAATGAATTTCACGGTAGCGCGTTCATGTTTCGACGCAATGACCTCACCCAGGCACGAGATCCGTTTGCGCAATCCGTACCCATCGATTCCAGTGGACGGCTTCTTCCCCAAAGCCTATGGAGTCAGTTCGGCGGATCTATTGGCGGGGCAATCATTAAGAATCGAACGTTCTTCTTCGGCGATTACCAGGGAACTCGCGCAAAGGACGCCGGATCTCTCCTGCTTCGGGTACCGACAGCAGCCGAGCGGAACGGTAATTTGAGCGCTCTTGCCCAAGCTTCGGGGCAGGATATTTTCGATCCGAACTCGGGTGCTACTCCGGACCAAAGGAAAGCATTTCCGGGCAACATCATTCCTACTTCGCGACTATCCCAGCCTGCGGTCAAACTCCTCGGCTTACTGCCGCTTCCTAATATTCCAAGTGCCGGTCCCAGCGATCCGAACTATGCAGCATCGGGCAGTGGAACCTTCAACGGCGACGTCACAAACATTCGAGTGGATCATTTCCAGAGCTCTCGCGTTCACTATTTTGGCCGGTATACGTTCAGCCAATTTCTCAAAGAGGCTCCTGGCGCTTTTGGAGCCATTGCTGGTGGACCGCAACTTAGTAACATCGGCTACGTTGGAAAGGGCGACACCCGGCCGCAGAGCGTGGCGGGCGGATTTGATTTTTC
>Ga0308176_10001502_pt1 | contig 14658 bp, 15 predicted proteins | sample PhyCR2_3_FD_203890 | JGI IMG/M metagenome (GOLD analysis project Ga0308176, IMG submission 203890) | Soil microbial communities from UC Gill Tract Community Farm, Albany, California, United States - DLSLS.C.R2 | ecosystem: Environmental > Terrestrial > Soil > Agricultural land | place: USA...
GGCGTCGCGGAAGTACTCCGCCATCGTCAGGCCGGACAGCCCGACGCGGAGGCGCGCTCCCGGCGGCTCGTTCATCTGGCCGTAGACGAGCGCGACCTTGTCGAGCACGCCCGACTCCTCCATCTCGAGGAGCAGGTCGTTGCCCTCGCGCGTGCGCTCACCCACGCCCGAGAAGACCGACACCCCGCCGTGCTCCTGCGCGACGTTGTGGATCAGCTCCTGGATCAGCACCGTCTTCCCCACGCCGGCGCCGCCGAACAGGCCGATCTTGCCGCCGCGCACGAACGGCGCAATCAGGTCGATCACCTTGATGCCGGTCTCGAAGATCTCCACCTTCGGCGAGAGGTCGGCGAATGCGGGCGGATCGCGGTGGATCGACCAGCGCTCGGCGTCCTTGCCGGCCGCTTCCTTCTCGTCGACGGGATCACCGAGCACGTTCCACACGCGACCGAGCGTCACCTCGCCGACCGGCACCGAGATCGGCGCGCCGGTGTCGAAGACGTCGGTGCCGCGGGCGATGCCGTCGGTCGCGTCCATCGCGACTGCGCGGACTCGGTCGTCGCCGAGGTGCTGCTGCACCTCCGCGATCAGGTCGGGGCCGTCGGCGCGCGGGATGCGCAGCGCCGAGTAGATCGCAGGGAGCTTGCCCGGGAACACGGCGTCGACGACGACGCCCTTGATCTCGAGCAGCTTGCCGGTGCTGTTTCCGTTCGTCGACACGGTTCTAGAGCTCCTGGAGGCGAGAGGGTGCGAGTTTGACCTGCGGCTTGCGGCGAAGGACACGCGCGAGCCGCCGAGGCAGGCGCAGCCTAGCGGAATGCCGGTCCGGATCGCTGCCAATCCGGCGCTCGTGGGCACGCAACGCTGCCGAAACACGTTCGGCGTGGTCGAGCGTTCAGACCCGCTGGGTCACCGGGCTCGCGAGCACGGACGCGCCTCCTTTCAGCTGTCGCGGACGAAGCGGGCACGGACGCCGAACACCCCGGTCGGGCACGCGCCGCCGACACAATCGTGTGAGCTCACCATGTCGAAGACACAGGTCGCATGTGCGCCGTTACAGAACGTGCTCTTGAAGCCCGTGAACCGCCAGCCGGGAGCGGCGACCGCGCGCAGTGTGAGGTGCGTGCCCCGGACGAAGAGGGTGCGGCACGTGCCCGGGCAGTTGATGCCGTGCGGCTTGCTCGTCACCTTGCCGTGGCCCGAGACGGCGACGAGGGCAACGTCGCGATAGACATATCTCGGCGGCGACGCGGACGATGCGGCGACGAAGAAGCCCACGAGGACCGCGACGACGAGCACCTTTGCGCCGAACGTCACAACTCCAAGAATACTCGTCGCTCCCACGTCGGTACCTCTTGTTACCGTGAATCGTGTGATTCGGATCCCCGAATCGCCGCGCCTCCGGCGCCGCCTCAAGTGGGTCGCGATCGCCGGCATCCTCGTCGTGGCCGGGCTCCTGATCGCCGTCCTGATCCCGAGCAAGGGCCCGTCGAACGGCGCAGCCGTCGGGAACCGGGCTCCGGCGCAGCTCTCGGTCAACACGCACCAGAAGCTCTCCGCGGCAGACCGCCGCGAGATCGACACGCTGCTCGACCGCTTCATCCCTGCCGCGGTGGAGCGCCGCGACCCGATCGCGGCATGGGCCCTCGCCGGCCCCGAGATGCGCGGTGCGTCCAGCCTCAGCGCGTTCCGAAAGGGCGACCTGCCCGTCCCGTCCTATCCGGCGAACGAGAAGAACTACCACCACTGGCGGGCGATCGACGTCGAGAAGGGCTCGGTCGTGCTGAACGTCCTCGTCCACCCGAAGAACCCGCAGACGCTCGGAACCTGGGTGTTTTCGATCCAGGTGGTCAAGGCGAAGAGCCGGTGGCTCGTCAACCGCATCTACACGATCGCGGTCATGAACCCGCCGGTACGGCCGGAGACCGTCACCCACGAGCTCGGACCGGCGGATTACGCGGCTCCCTCCCCCACCTCGCGCACCTCGACGACGTCGAGCCCCTCGAGCCACACCTTCCTGCTCCCGGTGGTCGCGATCTTCGGGATCCTCCTGCTGATCCCGCTCGCGCTCGGCAGCGGTGCGCTTCTGCGGGCGCACCGCTGGCGTCGAGCCGTGCGGGCGAGCGGCCGGACGGAGCTTCCGCCCCTCCCCTCCAGCTATCGCGGAGGCGCGGAGGAACAGAAAGAACTCGCGTCCCAGCCCTAACTTTTTCGCTGCTACCGTGGTCTACACGGGTATGACGGACTCCACCGGGATCCTCGGGGGCTGGCTCAATTCGCCGCGCAAGCAGCGGCGGTTCCTCATCATCAGCGCGGCGATCTTCGCGGTCGGCGTCGTCGCTTTCGTTTCGGTGTTCGTCCTGCGCGGGACGTCGAACGCATTCCCGGACACGATCTCCAGCCAGCCCGCGAAGCTGGCGGCGAAGGAGAAGACGGTCCCGGTCACCAAGCAACAGATCGACCTGATGCGGACGTTCATCAAGACGGCCGTCGCGCGGAAGAAGCTCGCGTTCGCCTACACGCTCGTCGACCCCGACCTGAAGGGGACGATGACGCTCAAGCAGTGGGAGACCGGAAACATCCCCGTCATCCAGTACGAGGCGGAGAACATCGATACCGCCGAGTTCATCCCGGTCTACCACTACCAGACGCAGGCCCTGTTCAACGTCGACCTGATCCCGGTCGGCCACACTCAGAAGCGCCCCGAGCTGCTCTTCTTCATCGGGATGAAGCGCGCCGGCGACGCGAAGACCGGCAAGTGGCTGATCGATTACTGGCAGCCGCGCTGGCGCCCGCCGATCCCGGCAGCACCCGGCTAGGCAGGCACGCGCTTGCGCGCGCGCTACGAGCTGTTACTGAACGGTGGGCCGGCGAGCGCGCAAGTGGTTATGGCGTTTGGCCTCGTACATCGATCTGTCAGCGGCCATCAGCAGCGCTTCGGCGTCGCTGCCGTCAGCACCGAACTCGGCCCAGCCAACACTCGCACCAACACCGCGAATTCCAACCGCCGCTTGCGCCGCACTGTTGATCGCTCGTGCAAGGCGCCGTCTGACGCTCGCCTCGAAGCCGTCGGTGTGCGAGAGGAGGATGGCGAACTCGTCGCCGGCGATCCGCGCCGCCAGGTCGCCCTCCCGTAGCCCAGCCGAGAGCGTCTGCGCGACTGTTGCCAGCAGACGGTCGCCCTCATGATGGCCGAGCGTGTCGTTGGTCAGCTTGAGCCCGTCAACGTCTACGAAGAGGACGCTGAGCTTGCCGTCCTCCTCATCGGCGGTGGTCGCTCGTAGGCTGAGTTCCCCGCAGAAATATCGTCTGTTCGGCAGGCCCGTCAGCGGATCAGTGTTCGCCTGCTGCTCGAGCTGTGCGCGAAGATCGGCGTTCTCGAGGGCGATGGCGACGAGATCGGCGAAGGAACGCGCGAGCGTGAACTCGGTCTCGGTGAATTTGACGCTGTGACCCTCGCGCCGGACGACCAGGACATCTTTGAGGCTTCCCGCCGCAATCAGCGGGATGGCTATTGCAGCCTCGGGGACGCTGGGTGTGCCGGGGATTCGAATCGCCCTCGGGTCAGATTGCGCGGTGTTCGTGAGCAACGGCTGGCGGTGCAGCGCAACCCAGCCCGTGAGGCCTTGCCCGTAGGTCACCTCTCCGTGCAGCATGACCTCTGCCGCATGAGCGCCGCGGCTCAGTACCGGTGTGAGTTCGCGTCTCCGATCGTTCGCCAAGCGGATGTCGCAAGAGTCGTAAGGCAGAAACAGCGCGAGGGCGTCTGCGACGTGGCGACGAATGGATTCGGACGTCCTTTGCGCCATGACCGGGACAACGAGCTCGGCGAAACGGCTGACTGCATCCGCGTCGCGCCTGGTCGCTGAGAGCCGCATCTCGCTCTAACCATCGGTACAGACGACCCGGCGGGCCTCCCCCTGCAGGGTGACGCGCCGAGCGGACTGCCGAGCTAGACCCGAAGCGTGACGGGCGTGTTGAAGAGGCCGTGCACGGGGCCGTCTGCGACGGAGGCCGGCTGCATGGTCAGGCGCGGCACGGTCTCGCGGGCGCCGGGCGTCGGATGGGCGGCGACGACAACCAGGACCGGCGCGCCGGTCTCGACCTGCGACGACGCCGTCACGGAGCCCTTGGTGCCGTGCCCGCCCGGCGACAGCGTCACGGCTGCTGCGGCCGCCACGCTGGCCACGGCCGTCAGGGCGCCTGCGGCGACGCGCCGCACCTGGCGGCGGCCGGCCGGGATGGCCACGGGCCGTACGGGCTGCTCGAGCTCCGCCGAGCGCAGGAGCTGCGTCAGGGCCGCCGCGCCTGCGGCGAAATCGCGGCAGTCGGCGCACCGGCGCAGGTGCCGGTCGAGCAGCGCCGACTCGAACAGGGACAAAACCCCGTCGAGCCGGAGCGAAATCGCTTCACGGGAACGGTCGCAACGTGCGGGTCTCACGGGAGGTAGGACGACAGTCGGGCGCGTCTGTTAGTCACCCAGACGGGTGATCTCCATCCCGGATTCGTCAAAACGTCCGGTGTGCCGGGTCGATCACCGACCCGATCACCACCAGGACGAGTCCCAGGGCGAAGAGCAGCAGGGCCGTTCGGGTCGCCTCGGTGCGCTCGTCGGAGGTCGCCCGGCGCACCTTCCGGGCCCCGAGAAGCGGCGTGTTCTCGCCGGAGGCGCCGGTTCCCCGAAGCGGGCCGCGCGCGCCCATCACGAAGCAGCCGAGCAGCGCCACCGCCCCGGCCACGTAGAGCCCGATCGCGATCGACCGCCCGAGGCCCTTGCCGGCCGCGAGGCCGAGCAGCACCGAGACGACGACCGTTGAGCCGAGCACGGCGGCGAAGATCAGTGCGAGCCGGCGGGCAGCCTGGAGGAGCACGATGGATCCGAGTCAGTCGGCGACCGGAACGGACGACGCGCCGGCGTCGGAGCGCCGCCTCATCTCGTCCTCCGACATCGGCCAGTGCTCGAGCGGGAAGTGGCACGCGGCGAGGTGACTGCCGTGCTGGATCAGCTCGGGCGTGTCGACGTTGCACTTGCCGTCGACGAAGCGCGGGCATCGCGGATGGAAATGGCACGCCACCGGCGGGTTCAACGGGCTCGGCACGTCACCCTCGAGGATGATCTGCTTCCGCGAGCGGCCCTGCTCCGGATCCGCGATCGGGACGGCCGAGAGCAGCGCACCCGTGTACGGATGCTTCGGCTCACGGTAGAGGTCGTCGCGCGACCCGAGCTCGACGGCGCGGCCGAGGTACATGACCATCACGCGGTCGGAGATGTGGCGGACGACGTTGAGGTCGTGCGCGATGAAGATGTACGTGAGCCCGAAGTCGTCCTGCAGGTCCTTGAGCAGGTTGAGGATCTGCGCCTGCACCGACACATCGAGTGCCGAGACCGGCTCGTCGCAGATGATCAGCTTGGGATTGATCGCGAGTGCGCGCGCAATGCCGATGCGCTGGCGCTGGCCGCCGGAAAACTCGTGTGGGAACCGGTTGTAGTGCTCCGGGTTCAGCCCGACGATCTCGAGCAGCTCCTGCACGCGGCGCTTCCGCTCCTCGTCGTTCCCGACCCCGTGGACCTCGAGCGGCTCTCCGACGATCGAACCGACGCGCTTGCGCGGGTTGAGCGACGCGTACGGGTCCTGGAAGACCATCATCATGTCGCGCCGCACCGGCCGCATGTCCGCGCGATCGAGGTGCGTGATGTCGCGGCCGTCGAACCAGATCGTGCCGCCGGTCGGCTCGAGTAGCCGCGCGATGCAGCGCGCCATCGTCGACTTGCCGCAGCCGGACTCGCCCACCACGCCGAGCGTCTCGCCGGCGTTCAGCGAGAAGTCGACACCGTCGACCGCCTTGACCGAGCCGACCTCCTTCTGGAACACGAGCCCGCGTGTAACGGGGAAGTACTTCTGCAGCCCCTCGACGCGGAGAAGCTCGTTCCCCGACCCGTTCGCGCTCATACCCGCTCCTGCGCCGGCAAAGCCGACACCTCCGCTCCCTGGTCGGCTCCGTCGAGCCTACGCCGACTCATGCAGCGTCCTCGCTGACGAGAGCGGCCTTCTTCTGCGCCCAGATCCGCGCGCGCGACTCCTCGTCGAGGTGGCAGCGGAATCGATGGTCGTTCCCGACGGTCGACAGGTCGAGTCCGGGCAGCTCGACCCGGCAGATGGGCATCACGAACTCGCAGCGCGGATGGAACGGGCAGCCGCTCGGCGGGTTGAGCAGCGACGGCGGCTGGCCGGGGATCTGGTCGAGCCGAGATCCGGTCGCGTTCAGGCGCGGCAGCGAGCCGAGCAGGCCCCACGTGTACGGCATCTCGGGCTTCGCGAACAGGTCGTCCACCTGCGCCTGCTCGACCACCTTCCCTCCGTACATCACGATCACCTGGTCGGCGAGCTCGGCGACGACGCCCAGGTCGTGCGTGATCATTACGATCGCCGTCTCGTACTCGGCCTGCAGCTTCTTCATCAGGCGGAGGATCTGCGCCTGGGTCGTCACGTCGAGCGCGGTCGTCGGTTCGTCGGCGATCAGGATCTCCGGGTTGTTGATCAGCGCCATCGCGATCATCACGCGCTGACGCATACCGCCCGAGAACTGGTGCGGGTAGTCGTCGATGCGCTGGTCGGCGCGCGGGATCTCGACCTCCTTGAGGATGTCGATCGCCTGCTTGCGGGCCTCCTTCTTCGAAACGTCCTGATGGATCAGCACCGCTTCCTGAAGCTGCCACCCGATCGTCTTCACCGGGTTCAGCGAGGTCATCGGGTCCTGGAAGATCATCCCGATCGTGCGGCCGCGGACCTGCCGCATGCGGGACTGGCTCGCCCCGAGCATCTCCTCGCCCTGGAGCAGGACCGAGCCTCTGACGGTCGCCTGCCGCGGATCGACAAGGCCCATCACGGTGAGGAACGTGACGCTCTTGCCGGACCCGGACTCGCCGACGACGCCGAGCGTGCTCCCCGGGTCGAGCTGGAAGCTGACGCCGGAAACCGCCTGGACGATGCCGTCGTCCGTTCGGAACGACGTGCTGAGGTCTTTGACTTCGAGGGCGGCGACCATCAGCTCGGCCGAATCCGTGGATCAAGGAACCCGTATGTGACGTCCACGAGGAAATTGAACACGATTACGGCGATTGTGGAAAACACGACGATGCCCGTAATCAGCGGCAGGTCGGCGCGGCCGTACGCCTGGATGATCTCGTGACCGAGCCCCGGCAGGTTGAAGATGCCCTCGGTGAAGATCGCGCCGCCGAGCGCCAGGCCGAGGTCCATGCCGAGGATCGTCACCACGGGAAGCATGCTGTTGCGTAGCACGTGCTGCACCATCACGCGCCGCTGCGAGGCACCTTTCGCGCGGGCGGTGCGCACGTAGTCCTCGTTCATCGTTTCCATCACGTTCGCTCGGATCAGACGGACGTAGAGCGCCGCGAACAGGATCATGAACGTGCACCAGGGAAGAATCAGGTGATAGGCCCATTGCACCGGCCCCTCACACTGCGCGCCCACCGTCCCCGGGAAGAAGTTGCAGTAGCCGGCGATCGGGGTGAGTCCGAGCTTGTAGCCGAAGACGTAGGAGAAGATCAGGCCGATCCACACCGGGTGCGCCGAGATCCCGATCAGGACGAGCGTCATCGTGACGCGGTCCATGATCGAGCGCGGCCGCAACGCAGAGAGGATGCCGACGGGGATCGAGAGCGACAGCCAGAGCACCGCCCCGCCGAACACGAGTGACGCGGTGACGGGCGCATCCTTGCTGATGATCGTGCGGACCGGCTGGCGGTTCACGAACGACTCTCCAAGCGAGCCGTGGCGCACGAGCTGCCACACGAATCTGAGGTACTGCTTCCAGATCGGCTCGTCGAGATGGAGGAAGTGCCGGACGCGGGCGATGTCGGCCGGCGTGGCCGACTTGCCGGCCGCGAGCGCGGCGGGGTCGGACGGGATCACCCAGAAGATCAGGTACGTGATGATCGTCGCGACGAGGAAGAGGAAGATCGCCCAGAAGATCCGCCTGATCAGGAATTGCGTCATGTCTTCCTTCCTTCCGCCTGCGTCACGGGGATCCGAAGACGCCCTGGGAGGCGCCCGAAGGCGCCTCCCAGGAACGGCTTACGGTGACGTGCGTTACTACTAGCCCACCGCCAGTGCGTTCAGGTACGGCGAGCCCTGGTACGTGCTGTAGATCCAGTTCTTCACGCGCGAGGCGGTGAAGAAGCGGTTCGTCGAGATCACGTACGGCACGACCGGAGCGTACTTGGCCATCAGGTCATGGTCGAGCTGCGCGTACGCAGCCGCGCGGGCCGAGCCCGAGAGCGCTGACGCATGGTCGAGGGCCTTGTTGAAGGTCGCGTTGTTGAAGTACGCGTAGTTGTTGTTGTTCGCAGCCTGGAGCTTGCGGCCGTCGAACAGCACGTTGATGTAGTCGAACGGGTCGAAGTAGTCAGCGCACCAACCACCGTTCGTGACGAAGTTGTACGAGGTGCCCCTGGTCTGGATCACCTGGTAGTAGTTCGTCGCCGGGGTCGGCTGGTCGTTGACCTTGAACCCGATCTGCTTCAGGTTGAACTCGGCCACCTGGGCGCGGTTCGTCGAAGCAGTCGACGTGGTGTGAACGACATTCAGGGTCGGAGCGGAAGCGATCGCAGCTCCGCCGATCGACTTCGCCTTCGCGACGTCGGCACCCTTGATCGGGTACGCGTTGAACGGCTTGTAGCCCGGGATGCCCGGAACGAGCATCTGCGCGGTGCGCTTGCCGGCGTAGGCGCCGAGCAGGCGAACCTGGGCGGGCCGGTCGATCGCGTACTCGACCGCCTTGCGGACGTTCAGGTTATTGAACGGCGCCCGTGCGTTGTTCATCGCCATGTAGCTGACGCACGAGGTCGGGCCAACCCAGAACCGGCCCTTGTTGACGCCGTACTGCTGCGCGAGACCGGCGGCCGCCGTGGCGGGGATGCCGATGATGTCGAGGTCGGCCTGGCCGGCCTTGACCTGCAGCAGTGACTGATCCGTGTTCACATTGGGGGTGAACACGATCTGGTCGGGGTTCGCCGGGCGGTCACCCTTGTAGTACGGGTTCCGCTTCAGCACCGTCGAGCGGCCCGGGTCGCGCGAGGCGATGTAGTACGGGCCCGCGGCCGGATAGACGTTCAGTCCGGTGGTCGAGTACGGCGTCGAGGGCTTGACGGGCGTGAACCACATCATCGACAGGATCGACACGAACGTGGCGTTCGGCGCCGTCAGGTGGAACGACAGGGTGAGACCCTTCGCCGAGATACCGGAGATCTTCGACGCCTTGCCGTCGAGGAACGCCTTTGCGCCGACGATGTCATCCTGCAGCGAGAGGTTGACGCCGAGCGGCGAGCCCATCTTCGGGCTCAGGATCCGCTCCCAGGACCGCTGGTACGCGGCGGCGGTCAACGCCGAGCCGTCGGAGAATTTCAGGCCCGGCCGGATGTGGAACGTGTACGTCTTCCCGTTGCCTGACACCGTCGGGAACGACGTCGCTCCGATCGGAACGAGCTGGGCACCGGCGGCGCCGGCCTTCTCCGGGAAGCCCACGAGCGGCATCGCCGTCGTGTAGATCATCGACCAGTCGTCGGTGCGGTACGCAAGCTGCGGATCGACGAAGTCGAAGTCGGACTCCGCCTGGTTCAGCTTGAGCGTGCCGCCCTTGTTGGCCTCCGCCGAGCCGGCCTTCTTGGACGACGACGAAGCGGCGCCGACCGAGATGGCGGCGACGAGCATTGCGACTCCCAGCACAAGCATGAACAGGGAGAGCACCTGCTTCCTGCGCATATGACTCCTTCCTCTTCCTCTGACGGAACCGCTCGCCCCTGACGAGCGGCGCCGCATGTTACGCAAAAACCACTGCGCGCAACTATGACGCAGGCGCGGAGGAATAGTTAGCACCTGGTGAAGGCCTCTCCGGGACGGTTCTAGATGCGGGCGCGGGGGTCGAACGCGTCGCGCAAACCGTCGCCGAGCAGGTTGAAAGCGAGGGTTGTGAGGAGGATCGAGAGGCCCGGCCAGACCATCAACCAGGGCTGGGTGAGGTAGAAGTCGGGGGCTGCGGCGAGCAGGTTCCCCCAGCTCGCCGTCGGCTGTTCGATGCCGAGGCCGAGGAAGGAAAGGCCGGCCTCGCCGAGGATGTTCGAGGCGATGATCAACGTCGAATAGACGACGATCGGCGCGACGAGGTGCGGCAGCAGGTGGGAGCGCATGATCCGGAGGTCGCTCGCGCCCGTCATGCGCGCGGCCTCGACGAACTCCTTCTCGCGCAGCGAGAAGACGACGCCGCGGATGATCCTGGCCGGGTAGAACCAGCCGATCACCGAGAAGATCAGGACTAAGGTGAACACCCCTCGAGCGAGGAACCCGAACGTGATCGAGTTGAGCTGCGGGCCGGCGACGACACGCACGGCAATGATGAAGAGCAGCGCCGGGAACACCATCACGACCTCGATCAGGCGCGACACCACCGTGTCGACCCAGCCTCGGAAGTAGCCCGCCAGGAGCCCCATGAGAACGCCCAGCGCGACCGAGCCGAGCGTCGCGAGCACCGCCACTTCCAGTGACGTTTGCGCGCCGTAGAGCAGGCGGAGGAACAGGTCGCGCCCGAGGCTGCCGTCTGCGCCGAGCGGCAGGAGCGCGGTGCCGAGGTGCTGGCCTGGATGCGCGCTCTCGAACACGGCCGGCGTCTCGCCGACGTAGTCCGCGTTCGAGATGTGCGTCCACGGGCCGACCGGCGCGAGCGAATGCTGATCGACACCGTTCGCGAAGATCGTGTTCGGGCCGTGCCCGAGAACGTGCTTCATGATCGGCCCGCCGATGAACGACGCGAACAGCAAGAAGACGACGAAGCCGATCGAGACGAGCGCGAGCCTGTCGCGCCTGAACCGGATCCAGATGAGCTCCCAGTACCCCCGCGCCTTGACCGGTGTCCCGCCGTCGAGGGGGACTGCCTCGACCGGAACCGCGTCCTGCGCCTGGATGTCGATCTTGCTGCTCAAGGTCGCAAAGTGTAGACGCCGGGTGTCTCGGGATAGTTGTTAAGGCCCTGTTTAGCCGGCGAGCGCGTCGGCGCCGGCGACGACCTCGAGGATCTCCTGCGTGATCTCCGCCTGACGCGCGCGGTTCATCGCGAGGGTCAGGCTGTCGATCAGCTCGCCCGCCGCCTTCGACGCGTTACGCATCGCCGTCATGCGCGCGCCTTGCTCGGACGCCGCCGACTCGAGCAGCGCCCGGTAGAGCTCCGTCTCGACGTAGACGGGCAGCAGCCGCGCGAGGATCTCGGCAGGCTCGGGCTCGTAGATGAAGTCCGGGTTGCCGAGGTCCTGACGCTCGTCGTTCGACTCGTCGTCGTCGCTGCCCTCGAGCAGGTCGGTCGGGACCGGCAGCAGCTCGCGCACCGTCACCTTCTGCGTCAGCGCCGAGACGAACGCGTTGTAGACGATGTACACGGTGTCGACGTCGCCGTTCACGTACGCCTCCGAGACCGCGTGCGCGACCGTCTGCGCGTCGCTGTACGCCGGACGCTCGCTGAAGCCGATCCACGACTGCGCCACGTTCATGCGCCGGAAGCGAAGCGTCGATGCCGCCTTGCGTCCGGTCGAGAACCAGGCGACCTCGCGGCCTTCGGCCTGCTGCTCGCGCATCAACGCGAGCGAGCGGCGGATGACCTGCGCGTTGAAGCCGCCCGCGAGGCCGCGGTCGGCCGTCACGGGGACGATCGCCACCTTCTGGATCTGCTCGCGCCGCTCGAGGAGTGGCAGCCGCACCGCGCCCGCGGCCTTCGACACGCCCGCCATCAGCTCGAGCATGCGGTCCGCGTAGGGCCGCATCGCCTCGATGCGCTGCTGCGACCGGCGCAGGCGAGCGGAGGCCACGAGTTCCATCGCCTTCGTCACCTTGCGCGTGTTCGTGATCGAGCGGACGCGCCGCTTCAGGTCCTGCGTGGAGGCCAAGGGTTACGCCGCCTGGTCCTCGGAGGTCGCGAAGCGGCTCTTCACCTTGTCGATCTCGGCGTTCAGGGTCTCCGCCTTGTCGTCGGCCAGGTCGCCCTGCTCGCGGATCGCGGCGTAGATGTCCTTCTGCGCCCGCAGGTGCTCGCGGAGCTCGTCCTGGAAGCGCGAGATGTCCGCGGTCGGGATGTCGTCGAGGAACCCGTTGACGCCGGCGTAGAGCGCGGCTACCTGCTCTTCCATCGGCCACGGTGAGTACTGCGGCTGGTTGAGCGTCGCGACCATCTTCTCGCCGCGATTGAGCGCGTTCTGCGTCGCCTGGTCGAGCTCGGAGCCGAACTGCGCGAACGCCTCCAGCTCGCGGTACTGCGCCAGATCGAGGCGCAGGCGCCCGGCGACCTTCTTCATCGCCTTCGTCTGTGCCGACGTGCCGACGCGCGACACGCTCGTGCCGACGTTGACCGCAGGGCGCACGCCCGAGAAGAAGAGGTCGGACTGGAGGAAGATCTGGCCGTCCGTGATCGAGATCACGTTGGTCGGGATGTAGGCCGAGATGTCTCCCGCCTGCGTCTCGATGATCGGGAGCGCCGTCAGCGAGCCACCGCCGAGCTCGTCGGAGAGCTTGCACGCACGCTCGAGGAGCCGCGAGTGCAGATAGAAGACGTCGCCCGGGAAGGCCTCGCGTCCCGGCGGGCGGCGCAGGAGCAGTGAAAGCTGCCGGTACGCGTCTGCCTGCTTCGTCAGGTCGTCGTAGATGATCAGCGCGTGCTCGCCCTTGTAGAGGAAGTACTCCGCCATCGCGCAGCCGGCGAACGGCGCGAGCCACTTGATCGGCGCGGCCTCCGCCGCCGACGCGGTGACGACGGTCGTGTACTCCATCGCGCCGGCATCGCGTAGACGCTCGACAACCTGCGCGACGGTCGAGGCCTTCTGGCCGATCGCGACATAGATGCACTTCACGTTCTGGTCGTGCTGGTTCAGGATCGTGTCGATCGCGATCGCGGTCTTGCCCGTCGAGCGGTCGCCGATGATCAACTCGCGCTGGCCGCGACCCACGTTCGTCATCGAGTCGATCGCCTTGATGCCCGTCTGGAGCGGCTCCTTCACGGGCTGACGCTGGATGACGCCGGGCGCCTTCCACTCGACCGGCCGAGTCTCCGATGCCTCGATCGGCCCCTGGCCGTCGAGCGGGTTCCCGAGCGGGTCGACCACGCGGCCGAGGAGACCTTCGCCGACGGGCACCGACGCGACCTTCCCGGTGCGGCGGACCGGCTCGCCCTCGCTCACCTTGTCCCACTCGCCGAAGAGCGCGGCGCCGACGTTGTCCTCTTCGAGGTTGAACGCGAGGCCGACGACTCCGTGCTCGAGCTCGAGCATCTCGAGCGCGACGCAGTTCTCGAGGCCGTGGATACGGGCGATGCCGTCACCGACCTGCAGCACGGTCCCGACCTCGGCGAGGTTGGACTCGACGTCGAACTTCTCGATCCGCTCTTTGAGGATCGAGGTGATCTCTTCGGGGCGCAGCTTCATCTCTCTTGTCAGCTCCTTGCGTGCGTCAGGTCGTGGCGTAGTCGTTCGAGCCGGCCGCGCACACTCGCGTCGAGCCTCATGGAACCGGCTTGGAGGACAAGGCCTCCGATCAAATCTGGGTCGACGTCCCGCTCGGCTTGCACCTTCCGGCCCGAGGCCTTCTCGATGCTGCTGAGAATCTTCTTGAACTCCGTGTCCGAGAGCTCGTGCGCCGTCGTCAGGCGCACGTCGAGAATCCGCTGTTCGGCCGCGACGAGCGCGTCGAACTCGTCCGCCACCTCGCCGAGCTCTGCGGCACGGCCCTTCTCCGCGAGCAGCTTGACGAAGTTGACGACGGACTCATCGGCGCCCTTCGCGATCTGCGCGAGCACGTCTTGCTTCACCCGGGAGTCGACCTCGGGGTTCTCGAGCATCAGCCGCAGCTCATCCACCGTGCCGACGGCTTCGCGGAGCTGGCCGAGCTGCCCCTGCACGGCCTCGAGCTTCCCTCGCTCCTGCGCGGCCTCGAAGAGCGCGCGCGCATAGATGCGGTGCGCGACGGCTACGACCGGCTCCCTTCGAGCGCCGAAAAGTCGATCTCGGCGAGCGCCTCGTCGATCAGCCGCTGCTGATCCTTCTCGTCGAGCGACTTGCGCGTGATCTTCTCGGCGGCGAGCAGTGACAGCTTCCCGACCTCGTCGCGAATCTGGCCGAGCGCTTGCGCCGTCGCCTGGTCGATCTGGCGGCGCGTCTCCTCGAGCCGCCGCTGCCGGTCCTCTTCCGTCTCCTGCTTGACCCGGTCACGCTGCGCGTCCGCCAGGCGGCGGGCCTCGCCGAGGATCTCTTCCGCCTCCGACTTCGCCTGGCCGATCAGCTTGCGGTGCTCCTCGAGCAGCCGGCGCGCCTCGTCGCGCGCGTTGTCCGCCTCGGCGATCGCCTGCTCGATGCGCTCGCGACGCTGGTCGATCATCTGCTGGATCGGGCCGAACGCGTAGCGCTTGAGGACGAACAGGACCACGAGGAAGCAGACGATCGTCCAGATCATCAGTCCCGGACGGACCTCGATCAGTGGGTTCGCCGCGAGCATCTGTCTAGACCAGGACGTACGCGAGGATCGAGCCGAGCAGGCCGTAGAACACGACCGCCTCGGTGAGGGCGAAGCCGAGCCACTGGATGCCCTGAAGCTCGCCGCGCAATTCGGG
>Ga0308176_10001503_pt1 | contig 14655 bp, 10 predicted proteins | sample PhyCR2_3_FD_203890 | JGI IMG/M metagenome (GOLD analysis project Ga0308176, IMG submission 203890) | Soil microbial communities from UC Gill Tract Community Farm, Albany, California, United States - DLSLS.C.R2 | ecosystem: Environmental > Terrestrial > Soil > Agricultural land | place: USA...
GTGCTTGAACCGGTCTGCGCGATAAACGATCGGATAATGCTCGGGCTGCATGACCTTGCCGCCGGTCATCAGCCTCGGACCAAGCTCCAGCCGGTAGACCGGGCCCGCGGGCGCAGTACCACTGGCGACCTGAAGCGCCAGCCCGCGCTCAGCCGCGTAGGCCTCGAAGCATTGCCGGAAGCTGTCGCCGTCATTGATCTCCTCGGCGGCGAACACGTCGATCGGGTGCTCCCAGACCTGCGCACCGAGCAGGTCCCGTACCATGGTCTGTGCCTTGCGCTCGTTCAGGCCAGCGCGGTACTGCTCGCGCACCTTCTTTGACAGGTAGCGGCACAGCTCGAGGGTCCCGATCTCGCTCAGATCGTGGATACCAACGCGCCGGCCCTGCGCGCCGATCCAGCGGATCGCAGCGATCTCGGGCTGGGCCTCGAGAGGCCGGCCGGTCTTCGCCGCGAGCGCCGGATCGAACCATTCGAGCATGCCGCAGATCGCGGCCTGGTTCCCAGGCTGAAACAGCCGCTGCACGTGCTTGTCCGTCATCCTCGGGCGACCGACGCCGCTCACCTCGGTCGTGCCGAAGTGGTTCAGGTTCGAGGCGGCAAGGATCACGCACCCGAGCCTGCGGCGACGCGTGAGCGCGATGCGCGCAGGGCGGCCGGCCGTCGATGACGAGGCTCGAGCGGTGTCGTCCTCGACCAGCGCGACGCTGCGACCGCCCGCGCAGCTCGGCGGGTTGCCCCGACCGATCGCGGTCGCGATCTCGCGGTACCACGCCTCGGCATCTTCGTCGACCGCGGCGCCTGGCGCTGGGCCGTCCGAATCGCGGTCCCGGTCCGCGTATGCCTCGGCGTGTCGGGACTCGAGATCTTCTTCTTCTTCGGATTCCAGCATCGCGTTCATGCCTCGTCGTGACGGCCCCCGCTCCGGTGCGCGCGACCTAGGTCAGGGATCGCGCGAGGTCGCGCAGACCGGACGGATCGGGAACGGCGATGTGCGCGGCGCACGCCAGCTACTCGTTACCTGATGAACCGGTATAGTCGTAGAAGTCATCCCAGTCGATGCCTTGAAATAGCTCCTCAGCGATCGAGTTGTCCGCGTTGCTGGTGACCTGAGCCACCGCAGAAGCCATCGAGACAGTGGCTGAAACTGTTCGGCTCTCGTAGTCATCGTACAGTATTAAACATATTTTCGGGCGCGTGAGAAGCACGCAGTACTGGAGCAACTGTTCTTGCTCGCGCTGGGTAGAATGAGGGTGAAACCATAGCTTGGCGAAGTCCTCGCCAAAATATGCAGCAACGCTTCCTTGGTTACCGAAGATACTCGGCGAGAATGTGTACCATGCGAGGCATCCGTCGTCGATCTTGCTCGAAAACGACTGCTCGTGCACATAAAAGGTCATCGCGCAGAATATACACATCGCCTTGTCGACCGATATAAGCTCGCATCCGGAGTGCAGCACGCGAACCTCGGCATGCATATTCCTGACGAGCTTCATGAGATCCGTAGCGAACTTGTACTCAGGCCCATCGGGCACCTCCGGCTGGAACCAGAAGTTCAACACGAACCAGTTTGCGTCTCTCCGCTTGAACACGGCTACGCAGTTGGTCTCGATGCTTTTGCCCGTCGTTACCGTGTAGTATTTGGTGAGGGTTTCGCGCACCTTCTGGGCTTCGGCGAAATATTCACACACAACGTGCGTCCTCTTGCGCAGAGTACTCTTTATGTGGCGGATCCCAAGATATGCGACACGAAGCAGCTGGGCTTGGGGCAGGGAAGAACCCATGTACTGGAGCACGTTTGTATTGGGGTACATTTCGAACACAACAGGAATTGCGATCCTGCGCGGAGCGCGATACCAGTACAGCTGTTTCTTGTGTACCTCGTCGACCACCCAGCGCCACGTCCTGCTGACCGACCGAAAGCGCCATGCCTCGTCCGGCTGGAGAGTTCGAACAACGGCACGGGCCAGTTTGATGGCATGCCCGTGCGCGTGCGTGACGATATCATTCCACTTCTTGCTGACCGATCGGGAACGCCAAGCGACCGGCCCGACCAACTTGAGGATCACCTCGATGACCTCCGCGTGGAGCAGCCGCAATATGTTTGTGTTGCTCAACCCATCATCGGTTCGCGGAGCCTTGGCAGGTGGCACGTTACACGTGCCTTGGTGCGCATGCTTTGTCGTCCTCGTTAGCGTCCGCTTGCGTGATCGGTCGCTGGCCGCGGTGGTGGGCGCTGGGTCCGCAGCTAGCGACGCCTTCACCGCCATCGGTTGTGGCGCCAGGCACTGTTGTGATTCCCAGTCAGTTATACCTTTCAGGAAGTCTCCTGATCCTATCTCTACGCTCCATTGCTGCCCCGGGCAGGCGGTGCCACGCTCTGGCTCGCCCTGGCCCGGTCGAGTTCGATCGTTGTCGTTTTCCTCGTCGTCCTTCTCTTTCCCCTTGACTTGCTTTCCCCCTTCGTTCGCTCCGAATCCGGGCATATCGTGTCACTCCTTGGTCAGGTGATGGCGCCGGTAGGCGAGACCTTGCCGCGCGCGAGGTATTCGGCGCGCACGGCGCGCTCGAGGTCAGTGGTTGACAGTGGGGTTCCGCGACCGGCGGCGACGTAGGCGGCGCGCAGCACAGCGTTGCGGATATAGCCGCCCGTGAGCGGGTAACGCCGCGCGAGCTCGGCGAGATCGGGCTCGCCGGCGAACGGGAGGGTGCGCGGCAGGACCGCGCGCCACAGCCGTTCGCGCTCGAGCTCGTCGGGCAGCGGGAACTGGACATGGACCGAGACGCGGCGAAGGAACGCCGGATCGATCGCGGTGCCGAAGTTCGTGGTCAGAATCGCGATGCCGGTGAACGAGTCGAGCCGCTGGAGGAGATAGTTCGTCTCGAGGTTCGCATTGCGGTCGTGGCTCGACTTGACCTCTGTGCGCTTGCCGAACAGCGAGTCGGCCTCGTCGAACAAAAGGACAATCTCGCCATCCTCGGCGGCGTCGAACACGGCGGCGAGGTTCTTCTCGGTCTCGCCGATCCACTTCGAGACCACCTTCGACAGGTCGACGCGCCACAGCTCGTAGCCGAGTGCGTTCGCGATCACCTCGGCCGCCATCGTCTTGCCGGTGCCGGGCGCGCCCTGGAACAGTGCGGTGGTGCCTTGTGCCGTGGCGGCGACGCCACGCATGCCCCAGTCCTCCAGGACGGTGCGGCGGTGCCGGACGCGCGCACACAGCTCGTGCAATGCGTCGGAGATGTCGTCGGGGACGATCAGGTCATCCCACGACGCGAGCCGCTCGACGCGCGTCGCGGTGGCCTCGATGCGGGCCGAGCGGTGCTGGCGCAGCGCCGATGCTAGCGTCGCCTCGAGCGTAGCGCTTGCGGTGGCGTTGTTTGCAGGAGCCGGTACGGGGATGGCAGTGGCTGCAGTGCAAGCCCGCGCCATCGCACCGGGCCCCACGTGGAACCGTGCGGCCAGCGACGCGGCTGGTGCGAGGTCGAGTTCGTGCGCTGCGAGCATCGTCTCCCAGGCGGCGTGGCGCTCGGTCTCGGTGAGCTGGATGAAGTCGATCGCGAGGTAACCCGGCGCGAGCGGGAGGTCACCGCCGCGCGGCGATCGGATGAACAAGGGGCCGAGGTGTCGATCGAGCACCGGGCGGATCCGGGCGCGCAGGGCGGGGTCATCGGCGAGGCCGTCGAGCGTGACACACGGGAGGTCGCCTCGCAGCGATACATCGTGCAGTCGCTGGGCGAGCTGGACCTCGAGATCCTTAGCGCCACCGTCGATTGTGACGAGGCCGATCCGGCGACCAGCAAGCGCGGCGAGCGCTGCCGCGGAGGTCCGGCGACCGACGTTCGGCCGGCCGCGGAGCACCACGCGCACGGGGATAGCCGACCGCCGCGCGAGCCGGCGTGCCACCTCCGCGATCTGCGCGCGCGGACCGATGATCTTAGTCAGCGCGCGATCCGCTAGGGCTGAGCCGTCGTCCCGATCTCCAGCGGGCAGTGCACCGACGAGCCGCCGCGCGATCGCGGGGTGCACCGAGATCGCGGCGTACGGCCGCAGCCCTCGCGCCACGATGACCGCGCCGCTGGCAATCAAGGGAGCGTCCTCGTCGAGCTCACGACCGATCGCGGCGCGGGTCGGAGTGTCCGCTTCGAGCAGATGCGCGAGCAGGAGCTCGTCGACCAGCGGGCGTGCTCGATCGGCGACGCACAGCCCGTATGCGCGGGCGAGTTCGCCCCAAATCTGGGGCGCCGCAGCGAGCAGCAGCAGCGACATCGCCATCGGCGACAGCCGAAGCTCGCGCGCGATCTCGACGTGCGGTGCGCCGCGGCGGTTCCAGCGCGAAAACCGCTGGGTCGCGTCCTCCTCGAGCTGGTGTGCACGGACCAGTTCGTCGGTGGCGTGCCCGCCGTGATCGCCAAGAACCGAGTCGATCTCCGCTGGAGCTGCCCCGCCGAGCCGACCGGTGTCGTGCGCCGTTGCGAGCGCGGTGCGGCACAGCGAGACGACCCATGCTCGGCCGTCCGCGAGATACGCTTCGAGCTTGTCCGGCGGCAGCATGCGACGCACCGCGGGCCCGAGCGCGCGCAGGCGGAGGCCCTGCACCGCGACGAGCGGATCGATCTCCGGCGCGCTTCTTGCGTCGTTGCCCGTATCGCCAGCATCGCGGGCGCACATCCGTTCATTGTCGGTCTTGCTGGCGCGCACGGTCGCGTTGTTGGAACGCGCCGAGGGATCACGATCGCATTCGGCGTCGCCGGCGAGGTCATCGCGGCGAGGTACGTCGCCGGCCACCTCGCGCCTGGCATCGTCGACGCTCACGGTGGTGGAGCAGGAACGCTGCGAGGCATCGTGATCGCCTCTGGCGTCGCTGGCGAGGTCGTCGCGATAGACTGCGCCGTCAGACGATTCGCGCTCGGCATGGCCCGTGGCCTCGCTGTGCTCGCCCACTCCGTCGTCTGGGGGTTCGCTGCGGTGCAGCTCGATGCCATCGCGAGAGGCGGCATTGCCATCCTCGTCGCGATCCGGCGCGGCCTCCTGGCTGCCGCGCACGGGCTCTGTATCGTTGGAGGTAGTGGCCGGCACTGACCAGTTCGCCATGGAGGCCGCCAAGGTGTGCAACGTGCCGGTCGCGTCGAGGGCGATCAGCCGAGTGCCGTCGGCGTCGATCGCGGAGGCGCGCACGGGCGCCGGCAAGATCCGCTCACCGACACAGCGGCCGGCGCGCAGATCGAAAAGCGCGACGTGGGCTCCGCGGCCGAGCACGACCAGCCCCTTGCGCTCGGCCACCGCGAGGATCGCCGCCTCGCCGAGCCGGATGCGCGTGTGGACCCCACCGCGCCGCGGATCGACCACGACCGCCGTGCGATGGCTCGTACGCTCAAGCTCGATCAGCGCCGCGCTCCCATCGAACACCATCGCGCCGCTAACGACGACCGCCGCGGTGAGGTCGCCCGGCAGCGCGATCGTGCCGGTGCGGCGGAACACGAGCGCCCCGCCGCGGCGCTCGGCCACACCGCGCCCGCCGATCAGCACGCGGCGATCACGCCCGCGTTCGCCGAGATCTTCGACGACCTGCTCGCGCACGAACACCGCGCGATCGCCCTCGATCAGCGCGGAGTGCACGCCGACCCGGGTCGCGGCGATCCGGAGGTTCGCGCCCAGCCGGCCGAGTGGGAGCGCGGGCTCGAGTGGGTCACCAGCGGCGTCGAACCGATGCAGCGTGTGCTCGCCGCCGTCTTCGACGATGACCCAGGCTTCGCCCTCGACAAGGGCGAGTGCACGCGCGCGTGCGCCGCGCATCAATACGCGGCCGTCCGCGAACTGCACGAGCTCGCCGTCGGCGACGAGCACACGCGCGCCGTCGTGGGACATCGCCACGCGCTCGATCGCATGCGCGCCGTCGGGGGCCATCGCGACTCGCTCGGTCGCGCGCGCGCCCTCGTGGGCCATCGCCAGCAGCATCGCAGTCGCTTCATCCGCCGGGTGGGGCAGCGTCTGGGGCGTTTCGATCATGGCTGCCTCGAAGCCGTGTAGATCCGGTTCGTCCCACCGCCACCACTCGATGTGCCGTACATCCGGCAATTGTCGGCGGACAGCCACGACGCGACGTCGGCACCAGCGGTGTTGAGCTCGTCGACGAGCGTCGATGCCGGAAATCCATCGTCGATGACATTGCGGTGCGACACCCAGATGTCGCGATCGCCCTTCGCGCCAGTCGCCGCACGCTCCGATGAGAAGTAGACCGTGAGGCGGTCGGCGCTCACTGTCGGCACCCACTCGTCCGCTGGCGAATTCAGCTCCGCGACGGCCACAGGCGTCTCAAACCCGCTGCCCGTCCACGCCGCGCGCCAGATATCGTTGCCGCCCAGGCCGCCGGTACGTTTCGACGTGAACCACAGCTCGTTGCCAACCGTCGTCAGGAATGGTTGCGCATCGTATTGCTGGGTGTCCGTGGCGTTGACCGCGGCGGCCAGCCCGGGTGCCCCAAACTCGGCCAGCGTCGAGGTACGGGTCGAGACGTAGAGGTGCTGACCTTCATTCGCAACGCGGGTCGATGCGAACCACAACGTCAGTCCATCGGCGCTTACCGCCGGATCGTAGTCGGCCGATGACGAGTTCTGTCCAGCGAGTAATGTGGGTGGTCCAAACGGTTCGGTCAATGAATTCCGGTGGGCGCTCCACAGGTCCACCTGGCTCCCATACACATGGAAATAGATCGTGAGCTCGTCGCCCGACAGCCGTGGGGCGCCTGCGTTCACCATGGCCAACTCGAGGATCGGCACTGGTGCGCCGAACTTGGCGAGCGGATCACAGATCCGCTGCACGGCCACGGGCGCGTCCGCCAACGATGTCCGCACACCCGGCGAGGAGTTCACCACTCCGCAATCAGCCATGACCAGCAATACGAACACACACACTATTCTCATGAAAATTTCTCCAGGCATGCGTAAGCTAGTAAACAATATGTCACAATCATTTACACTCATGTTGTCGAGACACTGGCGTGAATGGCAGCACGAGCGATCGAACAACGGCATTCTCTGGTAATCGGGGTATCGTCTTCTCGTGCTTGTTAGTTGCCGACTCTGGGGATGCGTGACAATTATTTCCGAACGTCAGAACGATTGTCGACTGCCGCAACCATGTCCCGGCGATCCGATCATCGTGCCGGCATGATCGGGTGCAGCCTAGCGTCCGGTCAGTGCGGCGCGCTCAAGCTTGCCGAGCTCCGCGATCCGATGCTACGGAACTGCTCGCAGATCGATGATCGGGGATTGCGGGAGCGTCGCGCGGAGATGTGCGGCTGCCACAGCCAGCACGGCGCGGCGCGGGTGACGATCGAGGCGATCGAGGTAGCCGAGCGCGCCGCTCGGATCGCCGTGAGTTGCCGCCAGGCGCGCCAGATCGAGCAGCGCGGTTGCCGCGTCAAGCGAGTCCGGGGTCCCATCGACGATGGCGAGCAGCGCATTGCGTGCGGCGTCGAGATCGCCACGGCGCAGCGCGGACTCGGCAACCGCGTACGGATCGGCGGCGATGGGCTCGGGCCGCGGCGGTGGATCTGGCACTTGCAGTTCCTCGGGTGAGGAGGCGGGTGGCGGGGGAGCCGGTGTGACGTGGGACCGTACGGCGGGTTCACACGTTGCCGAGGTGCCGGAGCGGATCGTCCGCGAACCGGATGGGCAGTACAGCACGATCTCGCCTCGCATGACGGTAACGCGAGTTGCGGTGCTGTGATCGACCGCGAACGTCGCGTATATCGCGACGACCTTGACGCCGTGATAGCGCACCGACCACGGCTTGTCGCCGTGCGCTCGATCGACAACGATGCCGGCCGCCTCGACCTCGGCGCCTTCAGGCGTGGGCGACAGCCGGCCCGGCCCGTAGACGGTCACCGCGGCGCCGCCGAGCGTGAGCTGTGCGGACTCGCCGGCTGCCACCGTGATGGGCGCAGTCGTGGCGGCGGTACCTTCAGCGCTCGTAGCGATCGAGGCGGGACGGTCGGCGCTGGAAGCAGCACCGGCGGCATTTGCGGCACTGGGAGTGGTGGCGGCAGCACCGGTGGCGTTTGTTCCGGCCGCGGTACCAGCGACCGGGCCACCCACAGCACCGTCACCGACCACCGTTGCAGCCGAGCCGGTCGGCGCTGGCTTGCCGGCTACCGAGCGCGTACCAGTCCTGGGCTTCCCGCCACTCACGGCGACGACAACGGCAAACACCGCCGCCGCCGCGACTCCCAGCGCCACCGCTACGCCGCCGCGCCGCCAGCCTCGTGCCGACCTCGCGTCCGCTGCATCGACGGCCTTCGCGAGCTCGGCCTCGAGGCGGGCTCGGACCCGCGCCTGCGTGAGCTCGTCGAGCTGCGCCGGGCGGTCGCGCAGCGGCGCCAGCATCGCGTCAAGATGTTCCTCGATGCGGTCGCGGCTCATCTGGCCCCCTCGGCCCGCTCGGCGCGTTCGAGCATGGCGAGCAACTCGCGGCGCGCCCGCAGGACGCGTTGCTTGACGGCGTCGACGTTGGTGTCGAGGAGGGTCGCGGCCTCATCGAGCGACAGACCGGCGATCGCCACCAGCGCAAACGCGATCCGCTTCGCAGGCTTGACCCGTTCGAGCAGCACAAGCACCTGGCTGAGCTCGTCACGGCGCCGCGCGCGATCCTCGGGCGTCGCGCTGCCGTCGATCAGCTCATCCAGTTCGACTGCCGTGAAGTCCTGTGGCCGGCGGCGCCGCCGGCGCAGGTGGTCGAGCGCCACGTGCACCGCAATCCCGTGGATAAATGTGCCGATCGACGACTCGGCACGGAACCTGGGCAGCGCGCGGTACAGCTCGAAGAACACCTGCTGGAGCAGATCCTCCCGATCACCGGTTGGCCCGACGAGCTGGGTCAGCCGCGCATACACGCGACCGGCGTAGTGCTGGTACAGAGCCGTATACGCGGCGTGGTCGCCGTTGCACGCCGCCGCGATCAGCGCGTTGTCATCGGGCGGAGCCGTGACCGCCGTGGGGAGGGCTCGTGCGGCGATCATCTCGCCCACTCTCCGGTCCACGCGAGGCCGATGCCGCTGCTGAGCGCAACCCGCGGCGTTGCGCCGATCGGGGTAGAGGAAACGAAGGGACCGCTGTCGAGCCGCACCTCGATTCGCTCGCGGAACAGCTCGGCGCCTGCTGCGATCACGATCGCCCACGTGGCCGAGACCCGTAGCGCCGCGCGCACCTCGGCTGCGAGCCCGGTGTCCCACCGGCTGATCGTACCGGTCCCGCCGTCGACGATATTGCGCCCGGCGAACCCTCCGGCGACCAACTCCGCCGGCCCGAGCGCCACGCCCGCAACGGCCCGAACGCGGATCAGGTCCGCGGCGATCGGGAGACCAGGCGTGCGCTCGATCGCAAACCCGTGCTGCCATGCAATCCCACCGCCAGCGACCCAGCGACCCGTACGGGTCAGCTCGATCGCCCCACCGAGGGAGGCGAGGTCACCGGCGTGCGTACCGAGCGATCCCACGCCAAACGTGGCAAGGCGGTAGTGCTCCTGCGCGCGCGGCGATGTCGAGATGCGGACCGCGGCGGCGGGGAGGGCTACGGCCTTGGCCGGCGCGGCAAATGTCGCCGCCGGGACCGCAGCCGCTCCTCTCGCCAGCTCGATCACGTGTAGCGCGACGACCCGTGCGGCTGCTTCGCCACTCGCAGCTCCGATCTCGATCTCCCATCGCCCCTGTGGCATCACCAGCACCAGCCGCGCTGGGCTTGGGCACGTTACCTCAATGTCGAGCCCGGCTTCCTCCGGCCCACCGCGCGCGGCGATTGCCGCTTCGAGCTGGGCCGCCGTGAACGGCACTCCCGGCTGCACGACAAGTCCGGCCCGCGCCGGTACCGCGGCGAGCAGGCACAGCACCGCCCCGATGATCGCCCGCATGATGGTTGGTTGCCGTTCGCCCGCCCGGGGAACAGAAATTTTGTGTTCCCTCACTCCCGGGCCGGCGACTGTACCTGCACATGCGAACATCCAGGCGCTTGCGCGGGGCCCATATCTTCGCCGTATTTCTCCTGGTCGAGGCGGGGTGCACACTCGAGATCTACGAACAGACGCAGGAGATCTGCGGTAACGCACACCTCGACCCAGGTGAAGTGTGCGACGACGGCAACACCGTCGACGGCGACGGCTGCAGCGCTGACTGCAAGAGCATCGAGACCTGTGGCAACAGCATCATCGACGTCATGGGCGAGGTGTGCGACGACAGCAACACCGTCGACGGCGATGGCTGCAGCCACGATTGCAGGAGCATCGAGGTCTGTGGCAACGACATTGTCGACCGCGAGGTCGGCGAGGTGTGTGACGACGGCAACACCGTTGACGGCGATGGCTGCAGCGCCAATTGCAGGAGCAACGAGACTTGCGGCAACGGCATCATCGACCACGCCGTGGGCGAGGTGTGCGATACGGGTGGGGCCTCTGCCGCCTGCGATCCTGACTGCACGCTTCCGGAGTGCGGCGACGGCTTGGTGAACATGGCGGCCGGCGAGCAGTGCGACGACGGCTCTTACAACGGGGTCACCGGCGACCCCTGCAAGATCGACTGCACGCTGGCGCCCTGAGTGAGCGGGGACGCTTCCAACTGATGAAACTAGCAGCGAGAATCAGTGCTTAGCGATGGCTAGTTTCATTCGTTGGGAGCGTCCCCAGTAGCGCTAGACGCGCTCGATGATCGTCGCGATGCCCATGCCGCCGCCGATGCACAGCGTGATGAGGGCGGTGGTCTTGTTCTGGCGCTCGAGCTCGTCGAGCGCGGTGCCGAGCAGGATCGCGCCGGTCGCGCCGAGCGGGTGGCCGAGGGCGATCGCGCCGCCGTTGACGTTGATCCGTTCGGGATCGATGCCGAGCGCGCGCGCGGTCTGCAGCGGGACCACCGCGAACGCCTCGTTGATCTCCCAGAGGTCGATGTCCTTGACCGTCATGCCGGCGCGCTTCAAGGCCTTGGCGGACGCCGGGGCCGGCGCGGTCAGCATGATCAGCGGCTCGGCGCCCGCGGTCGCCATCGCGCGGATCTTCGCGCGCGGCTTCTGCGCCGCCTTCTTGCCCCAGTCCGCCGAGCCGAGCAGGACGACGGCGGCGCCGTCGACGATGCCCGACGAGTTGCCGGCGGTGTGGACGTGCTCGATCCGCTTGGTGTCGGGGTAGCGCTTGAGCGCGAGCTGGTCGACGGTCTCGCCGTTGGGGCCCATCGGGGCCGCGCCCAGCTTCTCGAACGCGGCCGCGAGCCCGGCCAGCGACTCGAGCGTGGTATCGGCGCGCGGGTGCTCATCGCGCGCTAGGGCGACCGAGCCGTCGTCGTTCTTGACCGCGAACAGGGCCTGATCGAACCGCTTGCCCTCGACGGCGCGGGCGGCCTTTTGCTGGCTCGCCAGCGCGAACTTGTCGACGTCGGCGCGCGAGAAGCCCTCGCGCGTCGCGATCAGGTCGGCGGAGATGCCCTGCGGCACCATGAACAGGCGCTTGCGGAGCTTCTCGTTGAGGCCGTCGATCATCGCGTCGTCCGAGCCCATCGGCACGCGCGACATCGACTCGACCCCGCCGCCGATGCCGCCGTCGATGAACCCCGCGCCGATCTTGCCGGCGATCGTGTTGACGGCCTCGAGGCCCGAGCCGCAGAACCGGTTGACGGTGACGCCGGTGACGTCCTCCGGCCAGTCGGCGGCGATCAGCGCGTTGCGCGCGATGCACGCGCCTTGCTCCTTGACCTGCGTGACGCAGCCGATCGCCATGTCGTCGACCAGGGTCTTGTCGAGCTTCCTGCGGTCCGCCATGTGGTTCAGCGTCTGCGCGAGCAGCTCCTGCGGGTGCTGGTTCGCGAGCCCGCCCTTGCCGGCCTTGCCGCGGCCGCGCGGCGTGCGGAGCGCATCGAAAATGAACACGTCTGCCATCGTAATCCTCCCGGTAGATTCGCGGAGGATGGTCCAATTGCGGGCGATCCGCAACGCGGATTCCTCGGCGAGGCGCCCTCATGCCGCCGCCGCGGGCCGGGGGCCCTGCGTCACATCGCCGGATCGACGTGATCGCGCGGCACGATCAGCCGCAGGGCGCGCGGCACGACCTCGATCCGGTAGCGCTCGCCCGCCGGCAGCTCCTCGCCGTCGCACTGCGCCGCCGGCAGCGGGGTGCCGCGCACCGTCAGATCGAACTGGGCGCCGCGGATCGGGGCCGCGTGCGAGAACCCGAGCAGCTGCAGATCCTCGACGCTGACCGGGCTGCGCCGCAGGCTGCCGAGAAGCTTTGCGCCCAGAGCGCGGCGGCCGGCGACCGGCACGAACTCGAACCGGCCGTCGTCGGACTCGATCGACGCGTCGAACACCCATTCGCCGCCGAAGATCTTCGTGTTCTTGATGATGAGGTCGAGCAGGTTGTCGAACTGCTGGACGACGCCATCGACCACCGCGTCGATGTCGAACTTGATGTCGACGACGTAGCTCTCGACGAACCGCTGCAGCACCGCGCCGGCGTAGACCAGCTGATCGCGGTACACCGCGCCGAGCCCGGGGATCCGGCCGACCCGCTCGCGATCGCGGTTGCGGGTCTCGAGGCTCGCGGCGCCGAGGCCGAGCGAGAACGAGTCGAAGAACAGATCGCGGTGGATCTCCTTGGTGCCGCGCTCGATCACGAGCCGGCCGACGTCGCAGCCCACGACCTCGCCCGCCGCGATGACCGCCACGTTGCGCGCGAGCGCGCCGGCGCCGGCCGAGAGCCCGAACGACTTGCCCTGATCGTTCGCGGTGCCGGTCGGCAGCATGCCCATCGCGAGGTCGCCCGCGTGGCTCGACGCGAAGATCCCCTTGGCGACCTCGGCGAACGTGCCGTCGCCTCCCATGTAGATCACGACGCGCACGCCGGCGTCATCGATCACCTCGCGGACCCGATCGATCGTCCGGCCGTCGGGCTCGGTCGCGACGAACCGGTGCGGCACGTGCGCCTCGTCGAGCAGGGCCCGCGCGACGCGGATCCAGTCGGCCGCCTTGCCGCTGTGCGCGGTCGGGTTCGCGACGAGCACGGCGGGCGCACCGGCCAGCCAGCGCGCGATCCCACGCGGTGGACCCGCAAAGGCGTTGTCGCTGCCAGCCACGGGCAAATGGTACCCCTGCCCACCGGCGTGCGCAGCCGCACGGGCGACGCGATATGAATGGCGGTCGCGCCGCGGCTTTTGGCGGGCGGATCGCGCATAGGGTAGGCTCAGCCATGGTCGCCCTCGTGGTTTCACCCGGCACAACCGATGAGCACGAGCTCCTGCGCCAGACGGTCCGGCAGTTCGTGCAGACCCGCGTCGAGCCGCAGGCGATGGAGCGCGATCAGACGTCGACCTTCGACACCGCGCTGCTCGCCGAGCTCGGCGCGCTCGGCCTGATCGGGGTGACCATCCCCGAGGCCGACGGCGGCGCCGGGATGGACGCGACGGCCTCGGTGATCGTGCACGACGAGCTCGCGTACAGCGACCCCGGCTTCACGCTCGGCTACCTCGCGCACGCGCTCCTGTTCGTCAATAACTTCTACTGGGCGTCGAACGCGACGCAGCGCCAGCGCTACCTCCCCGGCGTGCTGTCGGGCGCCGTGATCGGCGGGATGGGCATGACCGAGCCGGCGGTCGGCACCGACGTGCTCGGCATGCAGACGATCGCGCGCAAGGACGGCGACGTCTACATCCTGAACGGCCGCAAGACGTTCATCACGAACGGCCCCGACGGCAACGTGTTCCTGATCTACGCCAAGCTCGCCGACCGGATCACGACGTTCGTGGTCGAGCGCGGCTTTCCCGGGTTCTCGACCGGTCCGCCGATCCACAAGCTGGGGATGCGGGCGTCGCGGATGAGCGAGCTCATTTTCGAGGATTGCCGCGTGCCGGCCGACAACCTGCTCGGCCGCGAAGGCGGCGGCATCACCAACATGATGCGCAACCTCGAGATCGAGCGGATCGGCCTGGCCGCGATGAGCCTCGGCATGGCGCGCCGCTGCCTCGACACGATGGTCAGCTACGCGATGGAGCGCCGCAGCTTCGGCAAGCCGCTCGCCGAGCACGGCCAGGTCCAGCGCTACATCGGCGAGAGCTACGCCAAGGTCGAGGCGATGCGCGCGCTCATCTACAACGTCGCGGTGACCGTCGGCCCGAGCTCGCGGAGCCGGCTCGGCACCGATGCCGCCAAGCTGTTCGCCGCGACCGCCGCCAAGGAGGTCGCCGACGCCGCGGTGCAGGTGCTCGGCGGCTACGGCTACTGCAGCGAGTTCCGCGTCGAGCAGTTCCTGCGCGACACCAAGTTGATCGAGATCGGCGGCGGCACGCTCGAGGCGCACCAGAAGAACATCACGCGCGATCTGACCCAGCGCTGATCACTTCGCGCTCGAGCCCGCGGCCGGCTCCGGTGCGGCCGAGCCCGCGGGTGCCGGAGCCGCGGCCGAGCCCGCAGGCGCCGCGGCCGAACCTCCCGGCTCGCCTGGAGCCCCGGAACCGGCGCCCGGGGGATGTCCCGCCATATCGCCGGGCATCCGCCCGCCCATCATGTCGCTCTCGACCTCATGAAGATCCGCTTTGAGCCTCGTTTGCTGCTCACTGGTCAGCTTATCCTGACAGACCTTCAACACCGTCAGGTTGGCGACGGTGTTGAAGCACGTCAGGACCTCTGG